>Ga0302326_10032956_pt1 | contig 10309 bp, 6 predicted proteins | sample Palsa_T0_3_FD_202264 | JGI IMG/M metagenome (GOLD analysis project Ga0302326, IMG submission 202264) | Peat permafrost microbial communities from Stordalen Mire near Abisko, Sweden - Palsa_T0_3 | ecosystem: Environmental > Terrestrial > Soil > Palsa > Peat permafrost | place: Sweden: Abisko... | reverse complement strand
CATAGCGCGGAATGCCCGGAGTACCGGCGGCGCCCGGCAATGTTCCATTCTTCGAGAAAGCCGCCCACACACTCGCGATGCCGGTGGAGGCCGCGGTGGTCACGCTCGAGCCCTCACCTTCGGCTGTCACCGCAATGGTCCCGCTGGTCGGCGAGTTTCCCGCCGACGCGAAAGTCAGTGGATGACTTGGCTCCAACTGTCCATCGGTAAAGTTTCGCAGATTCAGAAGCAGCGAGACATCGATCGCTTGGCGCGTCGGATTCTTGAGTTCAAAGGTAAAAATCACCGCTGGCGCAGCAGAAGCCTTGGCGTCGTGGGGATGAAATTCGCAATAGGAATATAAGGTGACGTCGACGGGTAGCGCGGGATCCGTGAATTTCAGGCGGGAAACAGGAAAGGCTCCTGAATACTCGATTTGGCCAATCCCGCGCAAATGACCGGGGGGATGAGTACGGAGAGCCCTGGCCTGCGCGCTGCTTCCTTGTGATTTCACCCAAAGCGCGAAGAACGTGTCATCGATCTGAATCTTGTTTCCTCCGGCTGGCGAATTATTGAAGATGTTCCAGTCTCGGAAGCTGCCGTCAGCCCGCAATTCGACCGTGCCTGCTCCGAGTCCCCCAAGCGGAACGGAAGATCGCATGCCGGTCGGAGGGTCAAGTTTTTCGCCCCCTTTGAACAGATAGAGGTATTTTGCCCTTCGGGTAACGTTCCAATAATCGACGTCCTCAGCGTATTCAAGTGGCTGGTCAATATATTCAAACCGCATGTCGCTGCGAACGATTCCAGCATTCCTGAACTGCAGACTGGAGAGCATGCTTTCTGCGGCTTTCTGCTGCGGCTTGGCGCCGCCCGACTGTGTCGATGCGGCAACTGTGACCAGATGCGAGAACAGAACCACAATTGTGGCAGACAGGATTACACGGAGCCAGAAACCTAGATCGCTTGACCGTCCTGCCATGCACACCTCTCACCTGCCAATCGCGCGACGCAGCAAGACGCCTCGACGGCCTCATTTCTCTCGACCATCTTGCTGAGGATCAGGTTTTGAGATCCAGTTGCATGGTTTGCGCGTCCGTGTTGCCCGGGACGCCTGGACCCCATACATCACGCCGAAATGGGTCGCGTCGCCACCGTTCTTGCCCGGGACGCCTAGATTGGTGTGGCAACCGTCGCGCTTGCTTCGAGTCGAAGCCGGCCTGACGCGCATCCTGCGCCTTCTGTGAAAAATCCCGCACGCCTAGAACATCAATCTCAGTGCAAATTGAAGCGTCCGAGCGCCGGTGCCGCCGCTGGTTTGAATGCCATGGATCACGCCAAAGTCACCGGTGTTTTGGACGTTCATATCCGGAACCCCGAGATTGGGATGGTTGAAGATGTTGTTGGCGGTGGCCTCAAAGCGCAGCTTGGCCCTGTCTTTGATGGGGAATGCTTTCGACAGGCCCATGTTCCATGACACCGTACCTGGACCCGTGAGGATTCCCACCCCGGAATCTCCAAAACGGCCTAGGCCGGTGGAAGGAATCACGAAGCACGCGGGATTGAAATATCCGGCCGCCGTAGGATTGGACATGCTGCCGTTGCAAACTCGGTCCGGACGCTGCCCTGCGTCCTTGAAGTATGCGCCGGTGCCGGAAGGATCGTGGTTGGGATCGCCGAAGAAGAACGGAGTGAGGTGCGGGCCCGTTTCGAGCAGGACAATTCCGGTGGTTTCCCAGTTTCCGATCACCGCATCGAGCGCCGCGGGCATGCTGCTGCCGAACTTCTGCCCTTTGCCCAAGGGGAGCTGATACACATAGGTGGTGAGGAACCGTTGGGTGGGAGTGAAGCTGACGTTGCCGTAATCGTAACGGTAGTTATATTTGTTAGAGATGAACGGGCCGTTTTCCTGCTCGAATCCGCCGTTCAGGTTGGCGCCTTCTCCCTCGTCGTCCGAGAGATTTTTGGCATAAGTGTAGCTGGCTTGAAGACTGAGGCCGTTGCTGAAGCGGTGGGTTAGGACTAAATCGAGCCCGTTGTAGAACGCCTGCGCTCCGTTAGCGGTCTGGTAGATGATACGAAAATTCGGGAACGGCTTCAGCGCTGGATTGTAAAATCCGGTGCTGACTGGAACGGTGTTCAGGTCTGGGTTGGTTAACAACCCGATGGATCTCATCGCGGTATAGGTGGCGCGCACTCCAGTATTGGCCCCTAGCTCGTGCTCGATGGAAAAGCTCCATTGTTCCGCGTAGGGATCGCGCAAATTGAATTGCGTTGCGGTTCGAAAATCCTCCGTTCCGGGAGGCGGCACGGACCCGATGCCCCCGGCCACGGTGTTTGGAAACTCGATCGTGGGAACCCCGCCGGTGATGCTGTTTTGGAACGCCTGAACGTTGCCGGTGGCGATGCCCACCAAAGAGTAAAAGGTGAGACCAGTGAGGGTTTCGTCGTACATTCCGAAGCCGCCGCGAATTACCCAGCGGTCCGAAAGCCGATAGGCGACGTTGAGCCGGGGAAGGAACATATCCCAATCGGTGTGACGAAGGTGTTCAGGTTGATGGTCCTGAGCGGCGGTGACCACCGGAGTGCAAGGAGTAGTGAGCCCGGGATAGCCGGGGCAAGCATTAATGGCCTGAAGGAAACCCGGGGCCGATAGATTCAGCGATGCCTGATTGGGTGCGACCACGTCCCCGTTGGTTGGGTCGAAGTTAGTCATTTGAAGCGTGCGGTCAAAGAAGGGAGGGTGAACCTCGTATCGCACCCCGTAGTTCACCGTCAGCTTTGGAGTAACCTGGAACTGATCTTGAGCGTAGACGGCAAACACATTCTCGTACGTGTTGAATGGCGGCCCGGTAATGGCAATCGTAGACTGAGATGGCAACCCTAATTCGAAGTCTGCAATATCGTTTCCAGAAAACTGCCCATTGAACTGGAACACGCCAAAATCGTCCGCACCGATGAACTGTACAAAGTCTTTCAAATCCAACCGGCGGATATCGGTACCAAACTTCATGGAGTGGCGCCCATGTATCCAGGTGAGGTTGTCATTGTACTGATACCGGTGTTGCATGCGGTCTTCCTGGCGGTTGTTCGCGGTCCACGTGATTGGCGATTGAAAGAATTGGAATCCCGGAATTGCGGATCCCGGCGGGAAAGGACCTGGCAGGTCCAAACCGAGTTGCGACACGAGTTCTGCGCCGTTGGGAAAACCGTCGAAAACGAAAGAATCCGTTTCCTGGCTGTATCCGAAACGAAACTCGTTAAGCACATTGGGCTTGATCACGTAGGTGTAACTCACGCCGACGCTTCGCGGGTCGGTCCCGATGGTTTCATTTCCTTGCAGCAGCCCCAACGGATTGATCGCGTTTTCGTTCTTCCAACTGAAGCGGCCAAAGATGGTTTGGTTGGGAGTAATCTTTTCGTCGATCCGGGCATCCAGAAGGTTGGTGTTGATGGGAGCGGCAGCGATTGTCCTGTAATTTGAGGCGATGTCTCCCGAATTGAAATTTGGTGCTGGATAAAATGTGTTCAGAATCTTCTGAGATACCGAGTTTAGCGGGGTCACCTGGTTATTCGGATATGGATTCCCGGTGAAGGGATTGGTCAGCTGCGTTCCGTTGGGGTCGGTGCATAATCCACTCGAGTTATACGCGCCGCAAAGCGCTGAAAAATCCCCTCCGCGCATCGCGGTGGTCGGAACTCCCTGGCTTATCGCATCACTGGTATGGTATCGATTCGTCTCCCAATCAAAATAGAAAAAAGTTTTGTCCTTTCCATTGAAGTGCGGGAGGCGGACCGGACCGCCAATCGAGCCGCCGAAATCGTTGGCCTGCTTGGGAGGCTTGGCGATGGCGAACAAGGGCGTGGCGTCGAGGGCATTGTTTTGAATGTATTCAAAAAGCGAGCCATGGAAGGTATTTGTCCCTCCGTGTGAAATGAACGAAATATCTCCTACTTGCCCGAACTCCGCCGCGCCTAGCTGCTCGGTCACTTTCACCTCGGACAATGCTTCCGTAGAGGGCAGGTTTTCGTGCAGCGGGACGTTGTAGCGAATGTCGACGACGGAAAAGCCGTCGACCGATACCTCGTTCTGCGCCGGGTGGCTGCCGGAGATCGAAATCCCAAAATTCGGATCCGTTTGAACGCCGGGAATCGTCGCCACCACCGAAAGGGGTGAACTATCGACCGCGCGGTAGTTTAACGGCAGATCAAGAATCTTCTGCTGATTTGTTTCGCTGCTCACCGTACCGGTCTCGGTGGTGATTACCGGCGCGTCCGCCTTCACTTCCACGCGGATTTGGGACTCCCCGACCTCCAACTTCGCGTCCACTCGGATGGTGGCACGGGCATCGACGAGGAGGTCGGTCCGCAGATAACTCTTGAACCCCTTGGCCTCGACCAATACCTGGAACGTGCCGGCAACCAGATCCGGCACGTCGTAGCTGCCGCTGTGGTCGGTTTGGACGGTTCTCCCGATCTCGGTTCCAGAGTTCGTCACGGTGACCGTCGCGCCTGGAACCACCGCGCCACTGGCGTCGGTTATCGTTCCCAAGATCGTTCCGCTGGTGGTCTGGGCCATGGCCGGCGGCTGCACAATCAACGCAACCGCGACCGCCAAAAGGATTCCGACTCGCGCCAGCATTCCCAGGGAAGCCACCCTACTACCCTCTGCGTGGTCAAACCAACTGTACATAGAGCCTCCTTCGATTTCCGAAGCTGCGGCAATTTCCCGAGCGCAAATGGCTATCGTTACCGGGCACGAGTCGCAGCGGATTCGTGACTGAATTCGGAGACAGTTCTGGCCAGCTAGCCCACTGGAATCGAGAGAGCTGACCGGAATGAAAGAGCAGATTCAAGAATGTTCTCTCTGTCGGGACGCGAAGGTCCGAATGAGAGGGTATGTATCACGGCGTTTTAGAGCGTGTCAAGCAAATTATAATCGTTTCACGCAAACCAGTACGCTGCCGATAGTGTGGATTGAGTAAGCTCGTATGCACATGATTATATGGCTGTTATTCGTAAGTCAACCGGTGTTCAGGCTATTCCATATTTTATAGTATCGTTTTACTGTGTGGGATTACACCCGGCAGGTGCGCCGCCCGATCGAAATTCAACTCTTTCATCGGTCGGAAGCAGGGTAAAGCGGCAAGCTGCGGCTACGCAAAGGCACCTCAGACCCGTCCGGTACTCCCAAATGTGGTCATCAGTTTCCCCGCGATGGATGAGACATCCTGCGGTATACCCTGCACGATGTCGGCGATGCCTGCGGGAGCGGGATGTTTCGCCAGATTGGCGCGCAATCGTTCCGAGCAACTGACCGCCAGCTCGGTAAAAACGTTGATTTTCGAGATTCCCAAGTCGATCATGCGGGAGAAATCGTGCTCACTCAGGCCGGTGCCCCCATGCAAGACGAGTGGGGTATCGACCTCGGCCGCGATGGCCGCGAGTAGGTCGAATTGTAGATTCGGCGCAGTTCGGTAGAGGCCGTGCACGGTTCCAATTCCGACCGCCAACGCATCGACGTTGGTACGGCGGACGAACTCGCGCACTTCCTGGGGATCCGTGTATAAATTCGATGCGCGTCCGCCTGCCACCTCGCCCTCCCTTCCCCCGACCGCCCCAAGTTCCGCTTCGACAGACACATTTTTCGAGTGCGCGTAGGCGACCACTCGCTCTGTAAGCTCGACGTTTTCCTCGAACGAAAGCCTAGAGCCATCGACCATCACCGAAGTGCATCCCAGCTCGACGCCCAGGCGGACGGCCTCCATCGATTCGGCGTGGTCCAAGTGAAAAACAACTGGGCCTACGGCCCTTTCGGCGCCCTTCTGAATGGCCGCGGCGAGCAGCCACGGCTCGACCAAGCCGATGTGGCGCGCAGCCAGCCCGATGATCAGCGGCGAACGCTTTGCCTCCGCCGCGGAAAGGACCCCCGCCACCATTTCGAGCGTGACTACGTTGAAGCTCGCTACCGCATACTTTCGATTGCGCGTGTTCTGCAAAACGCTGGTGAGCGATACGAGTGGCATCTTCGATTCAGCCTTTCGCGCGGGCCAGCGCGAGCGCGAGAACCCTGCCCTGTGCTTCGAACATCTCTGCAAAATCGGCGCGCGCCTGTTTTCGTGGAACGCGGCGCGAGGTTTCGAGCGGATGCACCATTTCCCGCGCCGCCGCGTCCGGCGAGGGATAATAACCTAGCGCGGTGTACCCGAGAATTGCGGATCCGAGTGCCGTCGCTTCCGGCTCTGACGTTCGCGCGACCGGCACTCCGTAAATATCCGCCTGCATCTGGTTGAAATTTTCCAGGTGCGCCAGCCCACCTCCCACAACGATTTCGCGCGGCTTGATCGGCAGAAGCTCGATGCAGCGACGAAGGTCGAACAGAATCGAACACAGAAGAGACCGCACCAAGTCTGTGATGCGGTGGTGGCTCTGGAGCCCCCACAAAGCCCCGCGCAAGCCAGGCTCCCAGTGAGGGGCGGTCGAACCGGCGTGATACGGAAGAACTATCAAGGGCTCCGAGCAATCGCCGGAAGCGGTTGGCTCCAGGCTGGCGTCTACAATCGCGCGAAAATCGGCGCGAGCGGGGCCCAGCGACCGGACCATATCTTCAACCAGCCGACCGGTGGAGAGCATCGGACACTCCTGAATCCACCGATTCGGGAGCACATGGACGCTTAACAATATTTTTCTCAGTGGATCAAAATTTGGCTGCGTCGCAGGCGCTTCAACAAACGATCCGGTACCGTGATTTATGGTCACCTGACCATCTCTGACTGCGCCCAGCCCCACCGACGCGCACATCTGGTCGCCGCCGGCGGCGACTACCGGCGCCGGTGGAATACCAAGCGCCCGGCTTGCGGCGGGCGTCAATTCGCCAACAATAACCCCGGAATCGACGAGCGGAGGAAACAAATCAGCCGGCAGTCCGGCAGCCTCGAGAATCTCCTGATCCCACGATTTCGAGCGCACGTTGAGGCAAAGACTTCGGCTGGCATGGGAACGATCCATTACGGTAGTTCCGCAAAGGCGTCGCACCAGATATTCCTGCGCCCCAACGATCCGCGTGGTTTTCGCAAACACTTTCGGATTTGTTTTCTTGAGCCACAGGATCCGAGCGAGAGAAGAGTAAGTTCCGGGACGCAGGCCTGTTGCGTCGTAGAGGAATTGTTCGCCGCAGCGCTGAGCCAGGAAATTCGCCTCGGCGCCGGCTCTGGCATCGGGCGCGAGAATGGCAGCGGAGAGTGGTCGGCCTTTCGAATCGACGGCAAGCACCGCGGCGCGAAGGCTGGACACCGAATAGCCCGCCACGCGCCTGGCGATCCCCGCGATGCCGGCCGACCGCAATGCCGCCGCAACCCCGCGCCACCAGACCACGGGATTCTGTTCGACGCGCCCGGCTCCATCGGCCATACTGCGGTAAGTGCTCCTGCCGTAGGCGACCCGTTTTCCGGTTCGATCGAATGCTACTACCTTGCACGCCGAGGTTCCCAAATCGATCGCGACGACAACCTCACCCTTCACAGAAGAAGCGCGCGCCAATGGTCGTCTCCCAAACGCTCCGCCACCTGAGGATTCAGAAGATTTTCCTCGCTGCGACCGGCCAGAAAACGCTGGATGTTTTGGCACAGCAGATAAGGAGTGCGCTCGAGCGCCACGACGGTTGTGCCGGCGAGGTGCGACGTCAAGGTCACGTTGTCGAGTTTCAGCAGCGGACTAGCGGCGGGCAGCGGTTCGTCTTCGAACACGTCCAGTGCCGCTCCTGCAATTTGCCCGGTCTGCAAAGCTTCGATGAGCGCGAGAGTATCAATCAGTCCGGCTCGCGCTGTATTGATCAAAATGGCGCCGGGCTTCATGGCCGCGAGCTGTTCCTTTCCGATCAGTGCTCGCGTTTTTTCGCTCAAACGCGCGTGGACAGTGACGATGTCGGACGAAGACAAGAGATCGAGAAGCGCCAGGGGCTGCACCGCGGCGGAATTAAAGTGCTCCGCCGTGGCGAAAGGATCGTAGGCCACGAGTTTTACCTCGAAACCTTTCAGCTTTTGCGCCACCAAGGTCCCGATTTTTCCAAATCCTATAATTCCCACCTGCTTGCCCTCCAGCTGGCGCGGGTGGCTATGAAATTTCTTTTTCCACTCGCCCTCATGGAGAGCTTGATGAGAGCGGGCGATGTTCCGCAACTCGGCAAGCATGAGCCCGACCGCAAAATCGGACACTGCATGAGCGTTGCGGCCGCTGACATTGAAGACGAGAATGCCGCGCTCGGTGGCCGCATTCAAATCAACATTCTCGACTCCGCCTCGCGCGATCCCAATCACCTGCAGTTTCGGAAACGCGTCCATCATGGCTGCCGATACCGGAGCATAGTGCGCCAGCAGGATGTCGAAGTCCCCCCCGGGATCAGTCACATTTCCTGGCACCGGAACCGCCCCAGGGCCTCCGCGTTCGACCAGAACTCGCTGCCGTTGCAACTCCGCTTTATCCGAGCCGAGCCATTGGCGGCACTGGACCCTGCTAGCCGCAAGGATCTCCTCCGAGGCGGCCGCAAAAGTGTCGGCGCCGATCATGGCGTCGCCAACGCAGATAACCTTCAAATAGGGCACGATAGTTTTCCTGAATGCTGGACTGGCGAGAGGTCTTTGAGTAACACGGTGGAGATTTCCGGTCAAGTCGTTTCTTGCGAGCTGCGTACCTCACGGCCAGAGCGGTGCGTATCGCCACAGTCGGCAAGTGCGCTATCCATCGGTATATAACTGAAAACAATCAGACTATCGAATACCCAGAAGCTCGGCTGCGAGAGATACTGCCGCCCTATTTCGAATGAAGTGACTTCGGTGAAACGTTTCATGATAGCTTGTTGACTGCCGTCGCTTTCCCACTATAATGTGCCAGTCCGCCCGAAGCCTCGGCCGTGCCAAGCCGACTGCGCGGCTAGGCAACCGCGGATTCGACCCACAGGAGGACCCAGGCCCAATGCGCATCACTCAAGTGATCACTCGTGACGTCAGGTTCCCAACCTCTAGGACTCTCGCGGGATCCGACGCCTTGCACCCTAGCCCTGACTATTCCGCCGCATACGTGATCCTGAAAACAGATGACCCGAACGGTCTCGAAGGGCATGCTCTGTCCTTTACTGCCGGGCGCGGAACGGAGGTGGTGCTCGCCGGGGTACGCGCGGTTGCGCCGCTAGTTATTGGCAAGTCCCTCGAGGGAATTGTCGCCGATTTTCTCGGCTTCTGGCGGTCGCTGGTCGGGGACGGCCAACTGCGCTGGATCGGCCCCGAGAAGGGCGTCATTCACCTGGCTATGTCGGCAGTGATAAACGCGGTCTGGGACCTGTATGCGAAATCCGAGGGCAAGCCCCTCTGGAAGCTGTTGGTTGATATGCCCCCAGAGAAGTTGGTGGCCGCGCTCGAGTTTCGTTATCTAGCCGATGCAATTTCTCCTCAGGAAGCTCTGGAGATTCTGCAAAAGAATTACGCGACAAGAAACCAACGGGAAGCGGAGATGCGAGCGACTGGATACCCCGCATACACCACTTCGGTGGGCTGGCTGGGCTACAGCGACGCAAAGTTGAAGCAGTTGTGCCAGGAAGCCATCGCGGAAGGATGGACTCACGCCAAAATTAAGGTGGGAGGAAATCTCAAGGACGACATCCGCCGCGCCGCGCTGGTAAGACAAGAGCTAGGCCCCGACCGGAAGCTGATGATGGATGCGAACCAGGCCTGGGATGTGCCGACCGCCATGGACTGGGTGAAGCATTTGGCCGAATTCAACCCCTGGTGGATTGAGGAGCCAACCAGTCCTGACGACGTGTGGGGTCACAGTGTCATCGCGAAAGCGATTGCTCCGATCGGAATTGCTTCCGGCGAGCAGGTTCAAAACCGGGTGATCTTTAAACAACTGCTGCAGCTGAATGCGATTCGGTTTTGCCAAATCGATGCGTGCCGGTTGGCCAGCGTAAATGAAATCGTCCCGGTAATGTTGATGGCTGCGAAATTTGGCGTGGCGGTTTGTCCGCATGCCGGAGGCGTGGGGCTTTGCGAGTACGTCCAGCACTATAGCTTTTTTGACTACATCGCTGTCTCCGGCACTCTGGAAAATCGCGTGGTTGAATACATCGATCACCTGCACGAACATTTCCTCGATCCAGTGGTGATTCGAAATGGCCGGTACATGCCACCGACGGCGCCAGGGTTCAGCATCACCATGCGGCCCAAATCTTTGGACGAATACGAATTCCCTGGTGGTCCCGTGTGGCGCAGCTAGCGCGTTCCCGGCGCTACGCCTATTCGCGCGTGCTTGCTTTTCGTGGGTAACTTGCGGGGAGTGTGCT
>Ga0302326_10032955_pt1 | contig 10309 bp, 7 predicted proteins | sample Palsa_T0_3_FD_202264 | JGI IMG/M metagenome (GOLD analysis project Ga0302326, IMG submission 202264) | Peat permafrost microbial communities from Stordalen Mire near Abisko, Sweden - Palsa_T0_3 | ecosystem: Environmental > Terrestrial > Soil > Palsa > Peat permafrost | place: Sweden: Abisko... | reverse complement strand
GCGTACTGACTCCGCGCACCTTGACTCTGGCCGCAGCCTTGACCTTGGCGATGATGTCGCTAGCCTGCTCGATCGTTCCCGTGGAGACATCGAGTTTTGGCTTGGCTATGTAATCGACTGCCCCCAGGCTCAGCGCACGCAGGGTGGTTTCGGCGCCGCGTTCGGTGAGCGAGGAGATCATGACCACCGGCATGGGATGGCCGCGCATCAGCTTCTCGAGAAATGTCAGGCCATCCATGCGCGGCATCTCGATGTCCAGAGTCAGCACGTCGGGATGGAGAGCCTTGATTTTTTCCCGCGCGACAAATGGATCGCTGGCTGTCCCAATGACCTCCAACTCCGGGTCCGAGCTGAGGATCTGCGTCAGCAGTTGCCGCATGAGCGACGAGTCATCGACGATGAGCACTTTATGACGTGAACGCATCTCAGCCGGCTTCAGAATAGGCTCACATTTCCGCCCGAACCTGCTTTGGCGAAGGTACAGCGATAGGCGTCTTCGTCGCTCAGGATGCTAGGCAGCCGGGAGCCGTCGACGGTATGGACCGTTGTCTTACCGGTATCCGTTCGGAAATAGACCTGGACTGGTTGAGTGCCACCCAGACGTTGAGCCACCAGCGGAATGTTCTCCGCGGAAAGAAAATCGCGGATGAAGATCGCGTTCAGTTCCCCAACCGTCGGCGATTGCAGGGTTGCGACCACATTTGCCGCCCCAAATACTTTGGCCACCAGTCTTCGCCGGTCTCCGCCCTCTTTCATGACGGCATTGATCAACAACTCCATGGCATGCACTCCAAAGCGAGAATGTTGGCCGTCGCCGTCGCATCTTCCGGGGAGCAGTATGTGGTTCATTCCGCCGATAGCCGTGGCCGGGTCCCGAAGACAGACCGCCACACACGAACCGAGAAGTGTTTGTAACTGTAAAGGTGTGGCACTGGCCACCACCTCGCCAATATAAATGCGCCGTCTCTGCGTAATGAGCAGACCAGGGTGGGGCGCCGGGCTCGTGCCCGGCGGCCGTTGCACTTGAGGACGACTCCTCATTGCCGTGGGCGGCGGCGCCGCTCGGGGCCGTTATAGGCCGGCCGCTTCTGCGCTCGCAACTGGTGAATGGTGTTGCTGAGTGCCTCCACCGAGTCATTCAGCCAGGGCACATGCTCGGAGTGGCCAAGGATGAGATAACCTCGCGGCTTTAGGTAGCGCAACATCTTGCGTAGAAAGACCTCCTGCGTCTCACGATTGAAGTAGATCAGCGCGTTGCGGAAGAAGATCACGTCGAACAGCCCATCGAGGCTCCAATTTTCATCCATGAGATTAAGCCGTTGAAATTTGACCAGCCGGGCAACGTCCTTTTTCACTCGGACCTGCCCGCTCATGTTTCCTTTGCCGCGAAGAAAGTAAGCGGTCTGCATGGCTGGTGGTACTTCTTCCAAAGATTCTTCGTCGTAGATACCCTGAGCCGCCGTTGCCAGCACGACGGTGTCAATGTCGGAAGCCACCACTTCGACCTGCCAGCCGCCGGGCGGAGACAGCGGCTGGCCCACACTTGGAACAATCGATGCTTGGCCGGCCTTCAACGCATCGAGCAACGAGATGGCGATAGAGTACGGCTCTTCGCCGGTGGAGCAGGCGGCACTCCATACGCGAAGACTGCGCGCGCGCCCCAGCTTCGCGCCGGCTATCCGCTCCGGCACCAGCGTCTTAGCAAGAAAATCGAAGTGGTGCATTTCGCGAAAGAAGGAGGTCTTGTTGGTGGTGACGCAGTTGATAATCTCGGCCAGCTCCTGGCCCCCGTCCTGGACGTTCTCGACATAGGCGGCGTAGGTAGCGAAGTCGCTCATCCGGTGGTGACGAAGCCGTTTGGATAGACGGGCAGCCAACATTGCCTGCTTGCCATCGTGTAGCCAGATACCCGTCTTGCGATGAATCAACTCGCGAAATGTTTTGAACTCGCGCATGTCCATCGTCACGAGGGAGGCGTCGAGCGCGTGCATGGTCAATGCTTTTCTCCGCTAGGGGTAAACGGGTTACGCCGCCGCTTCAGTCGGCTTCCGGCACGGTCAGCTCAATGTCGCTGAGCAGCTTTTCCAGGTTGAGCGCCACGGCAAGATGCTCGCGGGTCTGAAAGACGCCATCGATGAATCGTGTATCTACCGCCGAGCCGAAATCCGGGGCGGCGCGCATCGCCTCCTGCGCGACCTGCAGGACATCGGAGACCGCATCGACCAACAGTCCAACCATTTTGTGTCCGACCATGGCAATCACAATCACGGTGAACTTGTTGTACTCAATGGGCGGCAGGCGAAACTTCATGCGCAGATCGATCACCGGCAACACCGTTCCGCGCAGGTTCATCACGCCCCTGACATGGGCGGGAACATTGGGGATCGGCGTGACCGGCGCATATCCGCGAATCTCCTGGATTTTGAACAGCTCAAGCCCGTATTCCTGCTCATCGAGGAGGAAGGTGAGGAATTGGCTGGATGGAGGAGCCTGGTGCTTCACAATTGCCTGCATCGGTGTTTCCTTTCGCCGTCTATCCAAACGCCGGCACGGCCCTGACGTCTAGAACGCTTCGAAGCTCTCATCATCCGATCTGCCCGCAGGACTGCCAACCAGGACAGGAGTGTTTGCAGGCTGCTTGCGTTCGTTGCGGGTGGAAAATGCTGGATTGCCTGCTTCCACGTTGGTCGGCCGCACGGCAGCTCGACCCGGCTCGGCAAGGGAACGGCGATCGCCGGGCAAGGGCTGATGAGTGCGGCCGTGAGTGGATGGTCGGCCATTGCCCAGGGTGAAGGTGCCGACGAGCTCCAGCAGGCGCGCCGACTGCAGCGAAAGCTGCTGCGCGGTCGAGGAAAGCTCCTGGGTTTCCGCGGAGTTGGATTGGGTCACCTGGTCCATCTGGGTCATGGCAGTGTTCACTTGCTCGATGCCAATGCTCTGTTCTCCGGAGGCCGCGGCAATCTCGCCCACAATGTCAGTCACCCGTTTCACCGAGCCGACAATTCCTTGCAGTGTCGCCCCCGAGCGGTTGACCAGCTCGGAACCCTTCTCCACCTTTTGCAATGAGTCCTGGATCAATCCCTTGATCTCCTTCGCCGCGCCCGCGCTGCGCTGCGCCAGGCTGCGCACTTCGGAGGCGACGACCGCGAAGCCGCGACCCTCTTCGCCCGCTCGAGCCGCCTCTACCGCAGCATTGACGGCGAGCAGATTGGTCTGGAAGGCGATTTCGTTGATGGTCGAGATGATGTCGGAGATCTTGGCGGAGGCGGTATTAATCTCAGCCATGGCGGCAATTGCGCCGGAGACCACCTCCTGGCCCGTTTCTGCCGACTCTCGGGAGCCCGTCGCCAGCTGGCTAGCCTGCCTCGCATTGTCCGCGCTTTGCTTGACTGTGGCGGTGATCTGCTCCAGGCTGGCCGAAGTCTGCTCCAGGCTCGCAGCCTGCTTCTGCGCGCCGCCGGCAATCGCCATGGCGGAGGCGGCCAGTTGTTGCGAGGAAGAACTGGCGGTGGCGGCAGTCTCGGATACCTCTCCTAACGTGGCCCGGAGCTTCTCCAGGGCCTGGTTCAGGGCCTGAGCCATCCTGCCCACCTCATCGGTCGAATCGACTTCCAGCGAAGCGGTCAAGTCGCCATCGGCTACCTGGAGCAGCGCCGTAACCGCAAGAGCCAGTGGCACCGCGATCTGACTCCTCAGTATCCGGGTGGTGAAGGTGGCGAACGCGAGCGCCACGGCAAAGAGGAGCACAGTCAGCAGGCGCTGATTGTTGGTCGCGCTGCCGATCGCATCCAGCTCGGCAACCAGATCTTTACTGCTGAGGGTAGTATTCAGGTCCTGGAGCGATTGTGCCAGCGTCGCGCTTTCCCCCGCCAGGCTCTTGATGGCACCGGGGTCGGCTGCATCCGGTTTTTCGACCATCGTAGTGTAGGTTGTCTTAGAGCGCGAGTAGACACCGTTGAACTGACCTTGAAGGGCGGAGACCTGCTGCGCCAGTTCCGGGTTATACGCAACTTTGGCCAGCACAATTTGTAACTTGGACGTTACCGTCTGCGCGTCCTGATCCGCGATCGCAAGGCTCTTCGTGTCCTGCAGCAGCACGGCATCCTTGTAATCCTTGGTCAACTTCTGAAATCCGGCCTGAGCCTCCTGGCCGGCAAGAGCTGCCGGGAAGAGGGAGTCGGCCGCGATCCGCAGGTGATGCTGGATGGTGCCTCCCGTCCACTGGACGAGGCCCAGGAAAAGAAGGTAGCCAAACGCCAGGCCTCCGATGCTGAACAACAACTTGGTGCCGATTGCCAGGTTTCTCATGCCCTGCCTTCCGACTGCGTGTCACTTCGATCCCTCAGGGATCACAGCTTGCGCCGTTTTCATGATCATTTCCACCCTGCACCTTTTCCTATTGCTCAAGGCGTCGTCAAGAAGGTCAATGGACCTCGAGCACCTTGACGCCTTCGTGCGGCGATGCCTTGTCGATATAACCGATGGTGCCCGGGGTATGGGCCACCAAGGCCACCATCGCCGCGTCGCCGTCAACGCTCTTAGGCATGGCGGCCTGGCCGGAGAAGACCAGGCTGCGCCATCCCGCCCGGTAGGCAGTGTCGCCCTTGCCGATGTATGTCTTCAAGAACTCCTCGTGGGGCGGCCCGTCTTTGAGCAGAATGGGCACCACCTTGCTTCCATCTTTGAGCGCGCTCGCGTTCCCGGTGAAGACGTCGCGCAGCTCGTCTTTGCTGACTTCGCTCGATTTCACGCTGGGATTGGCGATGACGATCACCTGCGCTCCAGCGCCGACTGACAGCGCCGAGGCGGCGAAGGCAAAGACGGAAGAGAGAATTAGTTTTTTCATGGGTGGCTCTTGCGGACTAGAAGCTGGCGCCGATCTTGAGCATGGTGAGTTTTCCCCTTTGCAACACTAGAAGGTGACCCCTACTTTAAGCGCGGTCAGGTTGGTGTTGGGCTGGAGGTTCGGATTAAGGTTCATGTCGTAGGCGAGACCGGTACCGTGAATGAAATGTTCTTCGGCCTTGACGTAAAGGAACTCGGTAAAGTCGTAGCGGCCGGAGACAACCCACTCGTTGTAGTGGCGGCTGGATGATATGGGCGCCTGGTGATCAGCGTTCTGGCTGATGTAACCACCCCCTGTGAACTTCGAGGTAATTTTGTAACTTGCCATGGCATACCACCCACGATCGTCGTTGCGTGAATACGAATCGGGAGTGTCAGGGAATTGGACCAGCTGGTCGCCCCAACTTCTGGTGTACTCGGAGGCCACCATGATTTTGTTCTTTTCGTAGCTCGCGAAGAAGTTTGGCTGGGTGTTGGCTAACAGGGTCTCCGTCCCCTGGAGAGCGCCGTTGTTGGCGGTGTACAGGGCATTCCACGTGTTGTCCTTAAGTGCCGAGGCTCCGACCATGAGCCCGGAGACTGGGGTTCTCCAGTGCAGCGCGCCGCCGTAGAGCGGACCTTTGATGTCGTTGGGTAGATTGAATCCCGCCTCCAGCTGGTTGACAAAGTAACCATCCTTCGCGGTGTACAGGCCCTCTCCCCCGAAGGCCCGGTACTCCAGCTTTCCGAATTTATGAGGGATTGCCAGGGTGCCGTAGACGACTCCACCGTAGTGCGTAAGGTAGGATTCACGGTTGTCGATGGGATAGACGCTCTCCGGCAGCAGGGCCCAGATGTATGAGGGATCTATATCCTGAATCTCGTTGAAAAGGCCGATCGGCGTTTTCACCTTGCCAAAGCGCACGCCGAAGCGATCGTCAGCCTTGTAGTCTGCGGCCGCCCAGTCAAGGGTCAGCGCGTTGCCATAATTCCCCAGTAGGAAGTAGCGGCCCTGAACGGCTATACGGAGCTTCGGGTTGGGTTGGGCACTGACGTTGATGACCGCGTCGGTCCAGGCCGGGCTACCATCGCTCGAACGGGTGGTGAAGACGTTGTTGTTGGTCGTGTAGAGGAAGCCCTGAGTGACATACCCATGGATCTGGATGTTGAGATCATCCAAGCTTTGCGCGCAGCCGGGCACGGCTGCCGCAAGAACACAGCCGCACGCTACAGCGATGAGTCGCTTCATTCCCTCACCTCAAACTCAGGAGCCGCAATGGCGTTCTCACGCGCGGTTTCCTGAGATAGTTCTGCGCGGTATGCATCGCTCAAGGGATGTATCGGCAAGGCACTTGAGAACCTGAGGCAACCACCACCTGTTGCAGGGGGCGGAGACACAGCCTGCGCCTTGCTTAAGCCGAGCTAGAATTCCTCAAAGCTCGCTTCCTCTGACCTGGCGGGAGGGCCGCCTACCAGAACTGCCGCTTCGGTAACGGCCCTGCTTCCGTTGGGGGCGCGGGGTGCCGGATTGTGCACCAGGCTGCGCTTCACCGCCGAGGCTGAGCGACGGGTCGCACGCGGCGCCTGACGATGGCTTTGCGGCGAGCGATGATCACTGCGGTCGTCGCTCGCGAATTCGTGGCTATGGCCCACAGTAAACGTGCCCACCAGTTCCTGCAGCCGCGCGGCCTGCTCGGCAAACGCTTGCGCCGTGGCCGCAAGTTCTTCGGTCTGCGAAGAGTTGGATTGGGTCACCTGGTCCATCTGCGTGATGGCCGTGTTCACCTGTTCGACTCCGGTGCTTTGCTCCGCCGATGCCGCCGCGATTTCCCCCACGATATCGGTGACCCGCTTTACCGAGCTCACGATGCCTTGCAAGGTCGCTCCCGAACGGTTGACCAGTTCGGAACCCTTCTCTACCTTCTCCAAAGAGTCCTGGATGAGGCTCCTGATTTCTTTGGCTGCCTCGGCGCTGCGTTGCGCCAGGCTCCGCACTTCGGTCGCAACCACGGCGAAGCCGCGGCCCTCCTCACCGGCGCGCGCCGCCTCGACCGCCGCATTCACCGCCAGTAGGTTGGTCTGAAAAGCAATCTCGTTGATGGTGGAAATGATGTCGGAGATCTTCGCCGAGGCGGTGTTGATCTCCGCCATGGCGGCTATGGCGCTGGAAACGACTTCCTGCCCTTTTTCCGCGGACTCCCGGGAACCGGTCGCCAACTGGCTGGCCTGTCGCGCATTGTCGGCGCTTTGCCGGACGGCGGCGGTGATTTCTTCCAGGCTGGCCGATGTCTCTTCCAAGCTCGCCGCCTGCTGCTGCGCGCCCGTGGCGATTTGCTCCGTGGCCGCTGCCAGTTCCCGCGAAGAGGCGTTCGAGTGGGCGGCGCTCGCGGCGACCTCCTGCAAGGTAGACCGCAGTTTTGCCAGCGCTGCGTTCAAGGCAGCGGCCATCCGGCCCACCTCATCCCTGGTCTGCACCTCGACAGTGACCGTCAGATCACCGGCGGCCACCAGCTCAAGTGCGGCCACCGTCTGTCCCAGAGGCACAGAGAACCCGCGGGCAATGAAGATGCTGAGCAGTACTCCCAGAACCACCGCAATGGCCGCCGCAGCAAGCAGCAGGGAACGAGAGGACTGGTAGGATTGGCTGTTCGCCTCGAACTTTTCGTCGCCAAGTTTTTCCTTGAGCGCGCTGGCTCGTTGTGATGCTTCACTCAACGGTTGCCCCAGCTGGTTCAACTTGACCAGCTGGGCCTTTGCGCCAGCCACGTCGTTGGCGCTGATCTGCTCGTAAAGATCGTGGTAGCCCTTTTCCCAGTCGGGCAGCACGCTGCGCATCGCCGTTATCTGAGCTATACCCTCCTCGCTGTAGAAGACCTTTTGCAGCGCATCCAGGTAGGTATGGATGGTGGCGAAGTCCGAGGCGGAGGCCTCTTTGTCCGCCGCGACGACTCCTGGATCGCTAATATTCAAGACCGCGTCCCGCCCCTCGCGGCCAATCGAAACCCGGGCCAGGGCGATCTTGTCGGCACTGATCGCGCCCACCATATCGTCCGAGTAAAGGATGGTAATACGATCGTTTGCCCGGCTAAGACTGCTGATCGAGAGATAGCTGATCGCCGCGACAAGAGCGATCAAAAGACCGAAGCTGAGCATCAGTCTGGGGGTTGCCTCGAGATTCTTAAACCAGTTCATCTATGGACACTCCTCTTACCGAAGTATGGGTAGGCCTGTAGATACTTCCATGGTTGCAAATTTGCTGCATACGGTCTGGGTGGCTCCGAGGCATGCGGAAAAAAATGCAGCGGGTGCGAAGGAACTGGCTGCATTGCGAAGTCTGTCACTTCGCGCTTGCGCTTCATGAACGCCTCCCGTTCGGGCCACGCCGGGCTCGTTTCTCCCGCTAGAATTCCTCAAAGCTCTCATCCTCGGTTCTTGAGCAACGGCCGCGGAGTTGCATTGAGGTTTTTAAACCAGTCCACGGGCAGATCCTCTCGTGGTCACGGGTGCCGATAAGGCTGCCTGGATGGGCAGAGCGGAAGGGCCGCCGCGGCTTGTCTTTTTTGCCTGCGGGCCGATCGAAAACAGGTTCAATTCCGAGAGCGCAGCCACGTCGATGATGGGCGCGACACGGCCGTCGCCAAGGATGGTTGCGCCCATCAGCCCTTGGACTTTATGCAGATTCTTTTCCAGGCTCTTGACCACCACCTGTTGCTGGCCGAGTAGTTCATCGACCACCAGGCCGATCTTTTTTCGACCCGCTTCCACCACCACCACCAGGGGTTGGTCCTCTGCCGGTTCCGCGCCGGGGGCGGCAACTGGTTGCACTTCAGGATCGACCACGTTCGGCTGCACCCCGAGAAACCGGCACAGGCGCAGCACGGGGATTGATTCCTCGCGAATCACGATGACCTCAGCCTGTTCGGCGACGCGTACTATCTTGCCCATGCAGGGGACGGCTTCAACCACCGTAAGCAGGGGAAGCACCAGGGTGCGGTCGGCCACCCGGATGAGAAGACCCTCGAGAATGGCGAGCGTCAGCGGGAGCTCGATCGAGACCGTCGATCCGCTGCCCAGCTCGCTGGTCAGCCCAACTGTGCCGCTCAGTTGCTGCACATTGCGCTTGACGACATCCATGCCTACGCCGCGCCCGGAGAGGTCGCTGACTTCTTCGCGGGTGGAAAATCCAGGGGCGAAGATCAGCATTCTGATCTGATCTTCGCTGAGGTCGGCCCGCTCCTCGATCAAACCTCGTTCCACGGCTTTGGCGCGCACCCGGGCCGTATCAATCCCTGCGCCGTCGTCCGAGATCTCGATAACGATTCTTCCCGAACGATGAAAGGCTCGCATATGGATCAAACCCTCGGCGGGCTTGTTGGCCGCCAAGCGCACCTCGGTTGATTCGATACCATGGTCGGCGGCGTTGCGGATTAAGTGGGTCAACGGATCGCCCAGCAACTCGAGCATGCTCTTGTCGATCTCGGTTTCCTCGCCGTCCGTTTCCAGGCGGATTTGTTTACCGGTAGATTGGGCGATGTCGTAGACCACGCGCACATATCTCTGAAACAGCGTGCCTACCGCCATCATGCGGACCGCCATGACGCGTTCGTGCAGCTCGCGGGTGCTGCGCTCCATGGCGGCCACTGCCTCGCGCAGTTTGGGAAGACACGACGGTTCGAAGTCCTCGACCATTTGCGCTGTCATCACCTGAGCAATGACTAGTTCACCGACCAGGTCGATCAACCGGTCAACTTTTTCCGTGGCTACTCGGATGGAACTCGACTCTGCCGCAGTGGCGGGTTTCTTCACCGCTCTGCGCTCCTCCACTTTTCTGCGCTCTTCGGCCTTTCTCCGCTCGGCCGACTCCTCTATCTCCTGGACCGCGGGAGAAACAACCTCGAGGATGCGGCCTGGGGTAGAGGGTCGATGAAGCGCCAACCCGTTCACCGGCTGCACCGGCTGGTCGAGGCGTCGGATGGTCACCTCGGCGAGATGTTCCACGAATTCGAAGACCTCGCGCAATTCCTCTTCGGGAGACGAACTTGCCAGCTCGACCGTCCAGCTGAGGTAACACTGCGTCGGGTCAAGCTGCATCAGGGGCGGCAGGTCATCGGCGTGCAGCTGGCAAACGCTCACCGTGCCCAGAGCGGCGAGATTGCGCAGCAGCATGATGGGATTGGTACCGCTCGAGAACATTTCCCGATGAGGCCGGAATTCGACCTGGTAAAAATTCAGCTCCGGGCCCGGTGCGCGGTCGTCGTCCACAACATCTTGCGGAGAAGCGAAACGGCTGCTCGCCGTCTGCCCAAGGGGCTCTTCCTCCGACTCGGCCCCGCTTTCGCACAAGCTCCCGATCTGCTCCGCCAGCTCCGCCGCTCCATTGGGCATGCCAGCCTCCTCGCCGCCCTCGAGCATGGCGCGCAATACATCCACGGATTGCAACAGCAGGCTGATGACCTCGGCCGTAGCTGGCATCTCCAGCGACCGC
>Ga0302326_10032953_pt1 | contig 10309 bp, 9 predicted proteins | sample Palsa_T0_3_FD_202264 | JGI IMG/M metagenome (GOLD analysis project Ga0302326, IMG submission 202264) | Peat permafrost microbial communities from Stordalen Mire near Abisko, Sweden - Palsa_T0_3 | ecosystem: Environmental > Terrestrial > Soil > Palsa > Peat permafrost | place: Sweden: Abisko... | reverse complement strand
TTTGGCGCGATGACGGGGGCCCGACTGATGGGCGGGATGAGGAACACCAGCATACGGGTCATCTTTGTCGCGGTCCTGGTCGTCTCGGCCGCGCAGATGCTGTTGAAGGGGGTCCGATGACGCCGCCCGGCGAGAATCGCCCCGCGGGAGCCGAGGACGCCATAAGCGCGATCCTCAGGATTGGCGTGGCCGCGAGCCTCCTGCTGATAGCAACGGGGACGCTTCTCTCCTTTCTGCACGGGGGAGACTACGGCGCAGGGCCGCCGGAGGTGTCGAGACTGGTCGGTTCGGGAGGTTCCTTTCCGAGGACGGCCTCGTGGCTCTTCGGGGGTCTGAGGCGCCTTGACGGGCAGGCCGTGATCGTCGCGGGGCTCCTCCTCCTCATCGCGACGCCTGTGATGCGCGTCGGGGTTTCGCTGATCGCCTTCGCCCGGGAGCGCGACCGCGCCTACGTCTCAATCACGGCCGCCGTGCTCATCCTCCTGCTTCTGTCATTCGCGCTGGGAAATGCCGGATAGGCCATCGGGCGCGACGTCGGCTGCAACTCTTCACCCATGGAATCCGTCGCGGGGAACGCGCCATCCAGGCCGGGGCTCAGGATGATCCTGCTTTTCCTGGTTTTCCTCGGTCTGGTCGCATCCCGACGGTGGCAGCAGCTCACCTCGCCCCAGGTTTGGGCCGAGGACGGAAGGCTCATTATAAGCTTCATCGAACATGGCTGGATCGTGATGTTCCAGCCGGTGAACGGATACCTGATTCTGGTGCCCAGGCTCATCACGGGAATATCCCTGCTCCTCTCGGTTTATTACTACCCCATGGTCAGCACGGTTCTCGCCTGCCTGTTTGCCTCCCTGGTCGGGCTGGCTGTCGCGGCCTCGCCCACCCATTTGAAGGGAAGGGTTCTCTGCGCGCTTTCGCTGTTCCTCGTCCCCTCGGACACCGAGGTATTCGGACCGCCACTCTATACCCTCTGGTGGGCCCCCATCCTCCTGCTTCTCGTGGCGCTTTGGGACGAAAAACGCCCGGCTCCGCTCCTGCGGCTTCTGTATGTGGCCGTCGGCGGCCTTTCGTCGCCCTACATCCTTGTCGTGCTCCCCGTGCTTTACTACCGGGCCATCAGGCGCCGGAAATTGGCGACCGAGACCGCGGTGGCCGTCGCGGCGTCCCTGGTCGCAGCTGTCCAGGTCCGTTTCATTCTTGCCGGCGCCGCCATGGCCTCGCCGAACGCCCATTCGTTCGTGACATACGTGGTTCCCCGGTTCTGCGGATGGTTTCTCTTCGGCGGCATTTCCGAGAGCGTCTATCTTCTCTGGCCGGCGGGAATCCTGGTTCTGGCGCTGATCGCGGTATTCCTTTGCTCAAGCCGGCGCGACGCGTTCGCCTGGATCCTCGCCTATCTGTACCTTGGCGCGGTCGCCTCCTCGATCCTGCGCATCGACCCTGCAGCCCTCCATCCCTTCCGGGGAGGCCCCCGGTATTTCTTTTTCCCGTTTTTCCTTACGTCCTGGATTCTGATCCAATCGGCCCTGGCTGCGCAGAGGAAGTTCCTCGGGAACCTCGCCGGGATTGTCGCCGGCGTGGGCGCCCTGAACGCGATTCCCCAGTGGACACGCCATCACGACGACCTGCACTGGGCGGAAAACCTCGTCAGCGCGCGCCTGTTTACCGACTATGCGATCCCGATCGAATCCGACGGCCATTGGTTTCGCGCGTGGTCGATCGCGGAACCCGGTTCCACATGGGACAGGCTCCTGCGGAAGGACCGGCTCCTGTCCGGGGCGGCATTGGAGGGCCGCCCGACGTTCGCCTATCGGATCGTGAACCCGAATGAACCGGCCCCGGCATGGGGCGACGGCGATACGGGCGGCGGCGCCGCGGTAACGATCGCACTCCCGGGCGCCCCAAGGGATAACGTGCTCAAGCTCTCCGCGAGCCGCAGGATTCGTTACCGCTCCGGATCCGCGACGGACTTTCCATCCATGGAGGTCGTGGGCTACGAACCCATGTTCATCCCGAGGCTTCCCCTGACCGCGGACTGGGTGACCCTCGAGTTCTCGAATTCAAGGCTGCCCAGGGATTTCACGATCAGGGTCGTCGACCGCGGGCAGGGAGTCGGCGAGTGGGCCGCAGCCGGCGCGCAATAAAAAAGGCGGCCCAAGAACCGGGCCGCCTCGTCCACCGATCGAGTTCGGTGGCCAGGGAAATCAGCGCACCGTCACGCCGCGCGCATGGGGCAGCGCGAGCGCGCCCGCACCCGCGGCCGGCGCGGACGAGAAGATCCTGTAGACCCCCGGAACGACATGGGCGCGAATGATGAATCCAAGTCCGAGCGTGATCTGCACGGCGCCCATCAGGGCGAGCCAGAGCGCGCGGGTGCTTGACTGGTCGGCTCCTGTCGGCGGGAACCATGACGGAAACACTTTGGGAAGTACTTCCATGAGCGAACCTAGGGCGGTGAAAACAAGTGCATTTAGGGCGTTCATCGACGTGTAATTAGTAGTCTAGGGCCATTAACAGTTTCAAATTTACGAATTTATATTAAGCCTGCGCCGTGCCAGCGGAGACGGCTAATCCCTAGTAATTAGAAATCATTGCCTTACCTAATGTTGCCTGGGGTTGGCATTATAGATTTCACGCAAAATGCACCAAATCCGCCCTCGCGGTCATGCAGGGTGCGGCAAATGGCCCGAGTTCCGGCAGGTCCTTACAGGTCGCCGAGTTGGGGGCGGAGGATGACCTCCTCCACCACGGTCCTGCGCGTCATCTTGTAGAGCGCAAGAAAGGCCGCTGCCACATCCTCGGCGGGCATCATCCGCTTCGCCGGGACCCCGCTCCCCTTCCACGAAGGCGATACGGTGGCCCCCGGATGGACGCAGCACACCCTCACGCCCTGGTCCCGGAACTCAGCCCTCATGGCCTTTGAAAGCCCGGCCACGCCGAACTTCGCCGCCGTATAGGCGGACGCGCCGGCAAGCGCCGTGATCCCGGCGACCGAGCCCATGTTGAAAATATCGCCGCGGCGGCGCCGTATCATCGCCGGCGCGAACGCCCGTGATACGAGGAAAAGGCTCCTTAGGTTTGACGACAGCATCCGGTCAAAGTCGGCCGCGGCCGTGGCGAGAAATGGCGCCCCCAAATACTTGCCCGCATTGTTGATGAGCACGTCCGCGGCGCCAAACCGCCGCCGGATCGCGGACTCCACCGCGATGACCGCCTCCTCATCCGTGACGTCGCACGGGAAGACTCCCGCATTTGCGCCGAGTCCCGTGCAGGCCCGGGCCACCGCCGCGAGGTTGGACGAGCTGCGGGCGACAAGGGCGAGGTTGACGCCCCTGATGTCCGAGGCAAAGGCCCTCGCGATCGCCGCGCCAATGCCCTGCGAGGCGCCGGTGATCACGACGACGGGGGCCTTTTTCCGCGAGGCCATGGTGCGTTGCGTCCCCTAGCAGACGAGCGACGAGAAGTTCATGAAGTCGGCGGTGAAGCCGCCCTTCACGCCCTTGCAGATGACGCTCACCGCATCGTGCGAATGAAGCGACTCAAGGTGAGAGCAGGCGATCTGGAAGTCGACAATCCGCTTGTCCGCGTCGAATTCCCTGTAGAGCAGGCGGGCGGCATCCTCGACAAACTTGAGGTGGGCCCCGTTCAGCTCGGCGAACGCCTGCTCGTCCTCGCGCTTCACCATCACCTGCGTCTCCGTCCTGAGCGCCCTGACGCAAAGGGCGTGGACGTCCTCGATCCAGATCCTGCGCCCCTTGGCCTCCTCGAGGGTCAGCCTCGCCTTGCTCCTCTGCGAATGGGGCACGCCGTAGACGCCGCGCGTGTCGCGGGCGTGCTCGGCGAGCTCCGCCGAGCACGGGCATGCCGAAGAGTACACGAAGTCAAAATGGACGAAGCGCCGGTAGTCGCCCGAGCGGGTGAGGACCCCCTCGAAGCCGGCCTTGTAGAACTGGTAGCCCTTCAGACCGCTGCGAAGGCTCTTCTGGAGGATGGGGTACGAGAATTCCATCTTGAGGCGGGCGTCCTTGCTCTCGACGCTGCGCAGGTACGACTTGAGTATCCGCCCCACGCTCTCTCCGGTGAACACGTCGCGCTGGTGGTCGTAGAATGACCGCACGATCCGGCTCATGTTGATTCCCTTCAGCTCGGCCTCGAGCGAAACCGTTCCCGTGACGCTTGTCTCCAGCGTGAGCGAGCCCCCCTTCTTCGTGCGGATCTTGAGCGGCAGCTTGAAGTTGGAGACGCCGACCTGCTGGATCGGGACGTGGGCGCCCTGTATGACGTTGTGCGCGACGTCCATGATGTCCGGCATGGATTCCCGGTACTTCTCGGAGGGCCGGAATCGGTCGTCGTAGCTGCTCGCGATCAGCGGGAACGAGCCGTTCGCCGACGCGTGCAGGTACATGGGCTTCTTCTTGCTCATGGCCCAACCCGGGGACCCCGGTACTCGGCGAAATTCCGGGGGGTCTCGTAGAGCCTGAGGCTGTGCAGCGCGCCGGCCCCTATCCTAGGGGCAATCCGGCCCCAGAACGCCACCACGAGGTTCTCGGCGGTGGGGATCACGCCCCTCAGGAAATCCACGTCCTTGTTGAGGTTGCGGTGGTCGCAGGGGCCCACCACCGCCTTCTCCATGACCTTCTTAAGGTCCCCGAGGTCCATGACATAGCCGGTCTCGCGGTCCGGTTGTCCCCGCACGGTGGCCTCGAGCACGTAGTTGTGCCCATGGCCGTTGGCATTGGCGCAGGGCCCGAAGGTGCGCTCGTTCCAGGCGCGGCTGCGGGCGGCGTTGTAGAGGCGGTGCCCCGCGTTGAAATGCACCTGCCGCGTGATGTACACGTCCCCTGAGCTGGGAGGTTCCGCTCGCGTCGGCATGGAGGGTTAGAGGTAACACAAATCAGCCTGCGGTCAACTCGGGCGGATGAAATACCGTTGCGCTGCCGACGCGTGCGAACTGAAGCTCCCCGATGGCGATGAGGTTCTGCATTCTGAGTAGCGGCAGCTCAGGCAACAGCGCCCTGGTGGTGACCGAGGGAACCCGGTTGCTCCTGGATGCCGGGCTGTCCGCGCGCAGGCTCGGCGCCCTCATCTCGGCCGCGGGCGAGAAAATCAGCCGCATCGACGCCGTCTTCGTGACGCATGACCACAGCGACCACACCTCGGGCATCGAGAGCCTCAAGAAATTTCCGCACCTCAAGTTCTTCGCCAACGCGGCGACCGCCCGGGCGATCCAGAAGACGCTGACGTGGAGCCCGGATTGGAAGATATTCGCAACGGGCTCCTCGTTCCGGTTCCGCGACCTGGAGGTCGAGAGCTTTGCGATCCCCCACGACGCGCACGACCCGGTGGGGTTTCGCTTCACCAGCGGCCTCGACGACGATCTTTTCTCGCCCCGCAGGACGCTCGCATGGGTGACAGACCTCGGGCACGCGCCCCAGAGCGTCCGCGACCGGATACGCGACTCCGACGTCGTGGTCGTCGAGGCCAACCACTGCCCGAGGATGCTCGAGGCCGACCCAAAGCGCTCGTGGACGCTCAAGCGACGGATCTCCGGGCGCCACGGCCACCTCTCCAACGAGCGCATGAGCGAGCTGCTGACAAGCGTCGCCAGCCCGCGCTGGCGGCGGATCTACCTCGCCCACCTGTCACGCGACTGCAACTCGCGCGATGCCGTCGAGGAGGCCCTCATCGCGCTGCGCACTCTGCTGAAATGCGAATTCTCCATCGTCGGTCACGGCGAGGGCACCCCCTTCTACGAGATCGCCTGAACGGCAGGCCCCGGGACGCCGATTCAACCGAAGGTGGGAGGCAATGGCCTGAGGCCGCGGGCGTCGCCCGGTGCGCGGCTCACCGTGGGAGGGGGCTGCGGGCACCGCCGGAACACGGCGATTCCCCGCGATTTGTGTCAAATTTCCGGTAAATAGGGGGTAGGACCTGTTACCGGAGCCCCGATGTGGCGTCTCACGGTGCATGCCCCAACCTGCGCCCGGTATCGGTCTGCGTCCGCGGCTTCTCGCTCTGGCGCTCGCCGCGGCCACCGCAGCGGTCGGCGCGCGCGCGGACGACACGCCGAGGCTCTCCAATCTGTCGACCCGGGGGCCGGTCGGCACGGGTGCCGACATCATGATCGCGGGACTGGTCATCGGTCCCGGGACCCCCGAAACCGTCCTCATCCGCGCCGACGGGCCGGGCCTCGTCCTTCTCGGCGTCACCGGAGTCCTTTCGGCGCCCGTGCTGTCGCTCTACGATTCGAACGGCAACCTCCTCCAATCAAACCAGGGCTGGGGCACGGGAAACGCCACGGCGGCCATCATGAGTTCGGCCGGGGCGTTTCCCCTGCCCACCGGGAGCGCCGATTCCGCGCTCGTCGCGACGCTGCCGGCCGGGGCCTACACGGCCCAGGTGACCGGCGCCAACGGGACGACAGGCGTCGTGCTCCTCGAGCTCTACGAGGTGGGGGCGACGTCTACGACCGCCCGGCTGATCAATCTCTCCACGCGGGGCCAGATCGGAACGAGCGGGAACATCATGATCCCCGGGATCACCATCGGAGCCGGCACGGGGACGAGGACCCTCCTGATCCGCGCCGCCGGCCCGGCGCTGGCTCCGCTGGGCGTGCCCGGCGTCCTGGCCGACCCGACATTCTCGGTCGTCAACGCGTCAAACGCCGCGATCGCCGGAAATGACAACTGGGGGACGCCGATCGGAAGCGCCCCTGACGCCGCCGCCCTGGGCGAGGCCTTCACGGCCGCCGGGGCGTTTCCCTTTGCCTCGGGCAGCCTCGACGCCGCGACGATCGCCGGCGTCGGGCCAGGGGCCTACACGGTTCTCACGAGCGGCAACGCCGGATCGACGGGAGTGGCGCTCGTCGAGGTTTACGACATCACACCGCCTGCTTCCGCCGGCCCCGAGACCGTCACCCTCGCGGCCACCGACCCGAGCGCCGACACGAGCGGCGGCAACCCCGGGAGCGTCACGGTCACGCGTACGGGAGACACCAGCGGGCCGCTCACCGTCACATACTCCGTCAGCGGAAGCGCGGTCAACGGCATCGACTACCAGGGGCTGCCGGGCTCGGTGACCATTCCGGCCTACCAGTCGTCGACAACGATCGCGGTGACACCCAATCCCACCCTGTCCCAGGCGGCCTCAAGCACGGTCATCCTGACGCTCAATTCAAGCAGCGCCTACACGCTCGGGTCGTCGGGCGCCGCGACGGTGACAATCCAGAACATCGCCCCCACCCTCTACGTCGCCCAGATCCGCCCGACCTCCAACGCGTCGGGATCGACCGGCTCCGGGGTCGCCACCATCCTGGTCAGCGCCGACGGGTCCCTGGCGAGCGTGAGCGTGACGTACAGCAACCTCTCCTCCGACGAGGTCGTCGCCCACCTTGCCGTTGGCGGCGACGAGAACAACGGGACCTACGTCCTCAATCTTCCCGACGGGCAGGTGGCCGGCATTCCGTGGACGCCCACCGCCTCCGGGACCTATACGGCAGCCCAGGTCATCGCGGCCCTCTCGTCCGGAAACCTCTACGTCGAGATCGACAGCGCAACCTATCCCGGCGGCGAGCTGGGCGGCCAGTTCATCGCCAGCACCGGCTCCCAGGTGTTCTCCGCGCCCCCCCCGCCGCCCTCAATCGACCTGAGTGTCGTCTCCGCCGCCGACGCGCCCCGCTTCCTCACGCAGGCAACGTTTGGCCCGACGGCCGCCGACATCAGCACGCTCCAGTCGCAGGGCTACTCGGCGTGGATTGCAAGCCAGATGGCGCTTCCCGAGACCTCGCACCGCACCGCGACCGACGCGGACGCCGCCACGTATCCGAACACCGGCCAGTTCCCGGTCACCCAGAACAACCGGCAGGCCGCGTGGTGGCTGGTCTCGCTGACGGCCCACGACCAGCTGCGCCAGAGGGTCGGGTTCGCCCTGAGCGAGATCTTTGTCACGTCCGACGCGGCCTCCCAGCTCGCGAACCAGCCTGACGCCCTCGCGACCTACTACGACCTCCTTGCGAACGACGCCTTCGGGAATTTCCGCCAGCTGCTGCAGGACGTCACCCTCAGCCCGGCGATGGGCAACTACCTGAACATGCTGCGCAACGCGAAGGCGAACCCGTCGAAGGGCACCAGCGCCGACGAGAACTACGCCCGCGAGGTCCAGCAGCTCTTCACGATCGGCCTGAATGAGCTCCAGCCCGACGGCACACTGATGCTCGACGCGAACGGGCTGCCCATCCCCACCTACGACCAGGACGAGATCGTCCAGACGGCCAACGTCTTCACGGGCTGGGGCTACAATTCCACGGCGGCCAATCCCAGCTTCTACGGCGCGGCGGCGGACTTCACCGACCCGATGATGGTGTATCCGGCTTATCACGACGAGACCCAGAAGACCATCGTGAACAACATCGTGATCCCGGCGAACCAGGACGGCGCCGCAGATCTCAAGGCCGAGCTCGACGCCCTCTTCAACCACCCCAACACGGGGCCGTTCATCTGCTCGCAGCTCATCCAGCGCCTCGTGACCAGCAATCCCAGCCCGGCCTATGTCTACCGCGTGGCCCAGGTCTTCGCCAACGACGGGACCGGCACCCGCGGCAACCTCGCGGCCGTGGTCAGGGCCATCCTCCTCGACTACGAGGCCCGCTCCCTCACGCTCGCCGCCGACTCGGGCTACGGGAAGCTGAAGGAGCCCCTCCTGCGCATGACCTCGATCTACCGCGCCTTCAGCGGCGCCTCCCAGGAGGGCCGGTTCCCGATCTTCAGCGCCCAGAACAACCTCGCCGAGGCGGCCCTGCGCTCGCCGACGGTCTTCAACTTCTTCGACCCGGGCTACGTGCAGCAGGGCCCCCTGGCAAGCGCGGGCCTCCTGGCTCCGGAGTTCGAGATAACGACGGCGACCACCTCCCTCAGCGTGCCCAACGACATCTACTCGGCCATCTACACGCCGGCCTCCCCTGCGGCCTCTACGATCGTCCTCAACCTGTCCTCCCTCACCTCGAACTAGGCCAACCCGGCGGCGATGATCGCTACTTTGAACCAGCTACTGTGCGCCGGCGGCATGAGCGCGCAGACGCAGCAGGCGATCCAAACCGCGCTTTCCTCCGTCCCGTCGGGGACGACACCTGCCAGCCTGGCCCAGATGGCCCTCTACCTGACCGCCACGTCCCCCGACGCGGCAATCCAAAGATGAACTCCCCAAGTGACCTTTCCCGGCGCAGATTCATAGGGCGCGCATGCGCGGCGGTGGGCGCGACCGGCATGCTCTCCGCGCTCGCCCAGCTGAGGATGATCGGCGCCCTGGCCGCCGACGCCGTCCCCTCCGACTACAAGGCGCTCGTCTGCCTTTTCCTCTACGGGGGCAACGACTCGAACAACCTCCTGGTCCCCGTCGACAACACCGACTACCAGCTCTACGCCGCCGACCGGACCGTCCTCGCGCTTGCGCAGTCGAGCCTGCTGCCCATCTCCCCGAAGACCTACAGCGATGGCAGGCAGTGGGGGCTTCATCCCTCCCTCGCCGAGGTCCAGCAGCTTTTCGGCCAGGGCAGCCTCGCGCTCCTGGCCAACACCGGGACCCTCGTCCAGCCCGTGACGCTCGCCCAGTACAACGCGGGGACGGTGGCGCTGCCGCCCCAGCTTTTCTCGCACGCGAACCAGCAGGTCCAGTGGCAGAGCAGCGTTCCCGACCAGCCGTTCACGACCGGATGGGGCGGGCGCCTCGCGGACATCGTCAACGCGCTCAATTCCAACCCGAAGATCTCGATGTCCGTCAGCGTCGCCGGCCAGAATTCGTTCCAGGTCGCCAACACGGTGTCCCAGTTCGCCGTCAATCCGACCGGAGCGGTCGTCCTCAGCGGGAAGAGCGGCTCCTCCCTCGCGAACGCCCGCTACGCCGCGCAGCAGAACATCCTCAACATGCAGGAGCAGAACCTGTTCGAGGCGGCATTCGGAGGCACCACCACGAACGCGATCACGGACAGCGTGCTGCTGAACTCGGTCCTCACCGCCGCGCCGAAGCTCACGACGACATTTCCCACCACAAGCATCGGCAGCCAGATGCAGATGATCGCGCAGATGATCGCCGCCGCGCCCCAGCTCGGCCTGACGCGCCAGGTGTTCTTCGCGAGCCTCGGGGGGTTCGACCTGCACTCCGACCAGCTCGGGGCGCACGCGACCCTTTTCATGCAGCTGAGCCAGGCGCTGAGCGCGTTCTCGTCGGCGACGGCGGAACTCGGCGTGCAGAACCAGGTCACCACCTTCACGGCCTCGGATTTCAGCAGGACCTTCAACACGAACGGCACGAATGA
>Ga0302326_10032950_pt1 | contig 10309 bp, 10 predicted proteins | sample Palsa_T0_3_FD_202264 | JGI IMG/M metagenome (GOLD analysis project Ga0302326, IMG submission 202264) | Peat permafrost microbial communities from Stordalen Mire near Abisko, Sweden - Palsa_T0_3 | ecosystem: Environmental > Terrestrial > Soil > Palsa > Peat permafrost | place: Sweden: Abisko... | reverse complement strand
ATGTGCATCAGGTGCGCGCCGTAGATCAATCCGCCGATTAAGATTGCAAACCCCATCGAGTAGAGTCCAAACGACATAAATTCGTATCTCCTGGTCGACCGGCCCGGAATGCGGCTCTTGTCCGTCCACCGGCACACATCAACTCCGCAGCTGGTCCCTTAGGGTGGTGACGAACTGGCTTTCTGCCCGGCTCCGTCCATCGAATGTGAAAAGTTACCTTTCCACGCAGCAGATTTTGAGACCTCGGTGAGCGACTCGAGTCTCTAGCCATGGCACCGACCAGGTAAGCCGGATAATTTGCCTGGATGGGATTCTCGCCGCTGTCGCGAGAAAGGGAGAAGCGTTGCAGTCTTTGAGGAACTCGCTTCGCGGATTGGACACTTGGAAGCTCATCCAACGAAGAGTAGCTTGCACTTCTTACCCGGACAAGTTCCCGTTCCTCCTGGACTCGCATTTTGAAAAACAATTTGTCTGGGTTCTTCGTTTCGATGGAAGGTCCGCACTTTAACCGCCAGTGGATATTCGAGAGATTCACACCGAATTGCGAACAATTGTGCCCTGAGTCTCTGGCAAAGCGTGCCGACGGCCCGGCACTCCGCCGATAGTTTGGTATATCAAACGCCGCGAATTGGGGTGACGGTCCGACCGGAAGATCGCAGAATCATCGACATAAAGGTAGCAGTCGGGTTGGCATCATTCGTGCTTCGATCTCGTAGGCGATCATCCAAGAATCTGAGCAGGGTCTTGGAGTCAAGTCTGCCCCGGCACCCCAAATCTGGGCCTAGGGTGCCGGATTTTTTTCGGAAGTTGGGATCAAGGTTATGAGCGAAGAACCACCGAGAGTTGGCGACACGGTAATTTGCGGCTGGCGTGTCTCTCGAGGTGGTCCACTGCGGATCTTGCATCCTCCGAGACAGGAAATCCGGCAGAATCTCCCACCGGTCAACGACGCTTATCCTAGGTGGTGGCGAGCCCCAGAGGAGAATCGCCAACTACGAAAAATGTCGAAAGATGAATGGGTTCAAGAGCCGACCCAACCAAACCCCAGAAAATACCAATGGAAAACCGTGGGCTCCAGAAAACCAAGCTGACATTCGCCCTGGATCGTTTCCACAAAGTCTTGCGCGGAATTGACCTTAGCCTAGAGACTCGACTCCTCAAACACGGATCACCGATTGACGTGAGCTTTATTGCTCGGACGCTCGCATCTCTGGCGGAGTACAGTCGATCATCCAAAGCCGTCACTTGTTTGAAGCACTTCTCGCGGGAGGCCATAGTGCAGCGACGAGTTTCGATGTTTGGCTCATCGGTTGCAGTGGTCATGCCAACCTTTGCACAGATCACGCCTGCACCGACCTATGGGGATTGTGCTTAAATCAAGTCGCACCCTCATTGCCCTCTCGTCTTCACTTCTTACCGGCATGCTCGCGGCTATGGTTCTGGTCGGATGGCAAATCCACAATGTCGTTCTAATCTCCATAGCGCTGGGCTTCATCACGATGAAGGCGAACACCGCCATCGCCTTTCTTGCTTGCAGCCTCGCGTTGTACCTCACGTTGGGTAAGTACCGACCATACGCGGCCTGGCCAGCGGTTGGCGTAGGGCTCATCGGAGCCGCCACGCTGTTCGAATACTCCAGCGGCAATCTTGGAATCGATGAATTCATCTTCAAGGACCCGTATTCCGTTCTCTATCCAGGTCGCATGGCACCAATCACGGCCGTGAATTTCATAGTGTTTTCTGTGGCGATGCTTTTGCTCTCGCGCGGAAAGAACAGTGTTTCCCTATTCTGCTGTGCCGTGCTTGGGCTGTCCGCATTTTTCGCCGTGCTCGGTTACGCTTACGGCGTTCCCTTCTTGTACGGTTCAGGCCAATATACGTCCATGGCGCTGCAAACTGGCGTTTGTTTTCTCGTGTTGGCTTGGGGGGAATGGCGGCCGGCAGTGACGGTGGGTTGCTGGCACTCGTCTGGATCGAGGGGCCGAGCGTCCATTTGATGAGACGACTGCTTCCGGCCTCCGTGCTGGTCCCGGCTTTGGTGGGCTTTGTCGTCCTGCGCAATCCTATTTCGCGAATCGATCCGAGGCTCGCCGCTGCCCTAATCGTGGTTATCAATATTGTTCTTTTCTCCGGCATGGTTCTCCGCTCCGCTCTCATCGTCTATCGATTGCAGATCGAGAAACAGAAGGCCGAGAGTGTCTCGCAAATCGACCCATTGACTCAGGTTCTCAATCGACGTGGATTCGACCTGGCGGTAAATCAGGAGCTGATGCGGTGGCAGCGCTTCAAGACTCCATTCTCGCTTGCGATCCTCGACATCGATCATTTCAAATCCATCAATGACCAGCACGGTCACCTGATGGGCGATGCAGTCTTACAGAAACTCGCAGCGATGTGGAGCAGGCAGATCCGTAGCGTCGATATGTTGGCGAGGTACGGAGGCGAGGAGTTCGTTGTGATCTGCCTTGGCACGGAAACAGACGGCGCTTTCACGCTCGCTGAAAAACTTCGGGAAGCGAGCTTGGAAATCTCAATCACCGAGTTCGGATTTGCTGTGTCTGTTTCCTGTGGTGTCGCCAGTGTAGGCAAAGATGGCACCAGCCGCGACGCGCTTCTGCAATCCGCTGATGGAGCCCTGTATAAAGCAAAATCTGAAGGGCGCAACCGCACGTTACGTGCCGATCCTCTGCTAGGGGTGGAGAGGATCACCAGCTTCATTTAGCAGATCACCGTGGTTTGTATGGCTCTTGGTCACCGAGACCAAACCCCGCGACCTGTCGCATATTTCGGTCGGGCAGGCCACGCTCGCTTCAGCGGTCTTCAGATCCTCGGAATTACGGCTACCTGTCGACGCAAAATCCCGGGCTCGCCTGGCGCCAAGTCTCGTCTTAAAGGAAACCAACGCCCGCGCCGCGATCGAATCATAGACTCGGACTAAAATGATCCAGAAGTAGCTGCTTCTGTTGGTTCAAGGTTCTGAGTTCTTGGCCCCACTCTCGAGCTATCCGCAGAATATTTGCTTCTAGCCAGTGCTCCTGCGGCCCTCTGAAGCGTTTGCATTGACGATCTTTTTTGTCACCGAGGGCTTGGTGAACCTGGTGGCCTACTTCCGCAATCGCAGCGCGATTGGGTCGGGCCAACTTCTTTTCCTCTGAATCGTCACCTTTGCGGTGTGATGGCTATCACACACGAAATCCGGGCCCATTTGATAAGTTCTCTAAGAGCACCTCAGGGAGCGGAGTATCCCATGACAGCTAACACAGTCCCCATTCTTGACGCGCACACTCGACTTTCTGGAAGTGACTTTCGATGCCGCCTTCGATTTTGTAGATCGTGTACCCATCCGCAGGCTTACGCTCACTCGTAACTTCCGCGTGCGTGGAAGATGCTTATATGAAACCGACCCTGTTTGTGGCTCGTAGCGAGGCGATCGCAGCACGCGCACTGGGCGCGGAGACCATGGTGATGTCTGCCACAAACTCCACATTGTTTACGCTCAATGAGGTTGCTTCGGTAATTTGGAGGGCAATAAACGGAACCACCCTCCTCCAGGAAATCGTCGCGCACGAAGTCTGCACAAAATACAATGTCGCGCTGGGTGTGGCCCTGGAAGACGCAGAAGCCGAGGTCAGGGGATTGGCCCAGCATGGCATCTTGATACTCTCCGAGAAGCCGATTCCCGAGACGACGCCTCGGATCGAAGGCAGCATAACTGTAAACACTGAAAATACTTTAAAGAACCCAGCCTCTCAACTGGAAACTCCCAAGAAACAGTACACGGCTCCTTCGTTTGAGTTCGAAACGGCGTTTGAAGTTTCGGCTTTGGCGTGCGGCAAAGTGTTCAGCAGTCAAAGTGGTTGTCACTTCAACAGAAAAGTATCCTAGCCCACGATTCGCATTGTTTGCGAATCATCGGAGCATCTCAGTGAACCGGATAGCGAGAACACTCGCGGAAGAGGTGCTACAAACATTCGGCGAAGTCCGTTTGCGCGCCTTCGGCACGAGCATGGTGCCTTCCATTCTTCCCGGCGATCTTATTTCCATCCAACGGGCGGCATTGCACGATATATCGTTGGGAGAGGTGGTGCTTTTCTCGCAGGGGGACCGGCTGTTTTTACATCGGGTTGTCAATCGACACGTCGCACAATCAGCGGATAGTTCCGAATCATGTCTGATTACTCGTGGTGACCGCCTCTGCCATGATGATCCGCCGATTTGCTCGGTTGAGTTACTCGGGCGGGTGGTTTCCATTCAGCGGGGAACTCAACGAGTGAAACCAACCTTAGGTCGTGGTAGATTGCGGCAACTACTCGCTTACGTCTTGCGTGCATCCGATCTAGCGACGCGTCTTTTCATCCACTTCGTTGTTTGGCGGCGATTTGTCTTTTCGGAAAGGAAGACCGCATGTCTAGTGCAACCACGAAGTTACGGCAATCCGCAGTGGTAATCGAAATCGGTGGAGTGCCGATCCGATCGCGTTGCGACAATGCTGGGTTGAGTGACCAGATCGAGGAGGGATGCGCTCATGGCATCTTGATACTTTCCGAGAAACCGATTTCCGTATCCATCGGTTCGTCGGAGGCTGACCAATGACCTCTTTGGCAATCGGGATGGTTGGAAAGGCGCTCAAGCGTAATATCCCGCTCAGCGTGCAGCTCGATTTGACTTATCGATGCAATGAACGCTGCATTCACTGTTATCTCGATCATGACGATCATGGAGAGATGACCACCGCGGAAATCAAAGATCTTCTCGACCAGATGGCCGATGCGGGGGTCTTTTACCTAACCATCAGCGGAGGCGAAATCCTGATGCGCAGAGACTTCTTCGGGATTTTGGAGCACGCCCGTCTGCGAACGTTTTGCATCAAGCTAAAAACCAATGGCGTTTTGATACGAAAGCAAGAAGCAAACCGCCTTAAGGCGCTGGGCGTCGAATCCGTGCAGATCAGTATTTATTCGCACCGGCACGATGTCCACGATGCGATTACAAAAAGACAGGGCTCGTTGAAGCGCTCCCTAGACGCCGTGCGCCTGCTACGAAAGCATGGTTTGCACGTCATTATGGCGAATGTGTTGATGAGCCACAACGTCAACGATTACCGAGGCGTGAAAGAATTGGCGAGTGAACTAGGGGCTCAGTTCATTGTCGATCCGACGATTACGCCGATGATGGATGGGGACCGCTCCATTCTTGATTTGAATGTGGACAAAGCTGCGTTGCAGGAGGTATTCCGAAATGAAGCGCTGGTCGGGAGCGAGGAAGAGTTTTGCACCCCTCCCCAAGGAGCCGACGAGAACACCCTAGAGATGCTGCCCTGCAGTGCAGCTCACACAGCCTGTTACGTCTCACCTTACGGAGACGTTTATCCATGCGTGCAGTTTCCGCTGCCCTGCGGAAACGTGCGGCGCACGAAGTTTGTGGACATTTGGCGCGATTCACCTCAGCTCAAGGAAGTTCGAACCATCAGGCTGCGGGACATGCCATCGTGCTCGAGATGTACCCATGGTGGAACATGTACCCGTTGTCCGGGATTGGCGTATTTAGAAGGAAACATGCGCGGGCCTTCGGTGCAGGACTGCGAGAAATCCTATGCCCGCACTGGGATCGCATCCGAAAACCTAAAATCCAAGAGAGCGGCCGCACAGATCGTTCCGATTCTACAGTTGATTCAAATCCAGGGCTTGGGACCGTCTGCGCCCCATCCTATTCCTGAAGTTCGTGGACCTTTGTCTGAGGGGAGAGTGACATGCTGAGGTCAGCCTCCCCGCTGCCGGAAGCCGTCCTGGACGAAGAACGCGCAAACTCGAATGTCGAATGGCTCGCGGGAAAGCTGGGAGCATATCTTGCGGGGGTCGCTGGCAACCATATCATGGAAGGCTTTTCCATGGCCGCATTTCGGTATCGGTCGTGGGACGAAATCGAAAACGTCGTGCGGCACACGGTGCGTTTTGTCCACACTCCGACGGACGATGACCGCAAAAGCATACGCCCGCCGAAAGCGCTCGCCCCGTTCTTACAGGCTCGTGAGTACTGGGAAACCAATACCGGAGCACGGACTGGGCTGGCGCCCGGTCCACCGCTGGCCTCCCATAGACCTCGACTGCGTGCGCTTAATTTTTTACGGTCTATTTCTTCGAAACCAGTTTTAGTCAGATGAAGAGGAGGATGAAAATGAAATCGAACAACAAATGGCGAATCGGGCTGGCCACCCTCGTTTTCGGAGCGGCACTTTTAATCTCGTTCGTGGCGGTGCCCACAATCAAGGCAGCAGACGAGCCCATCCACCTGGTGACCGACTGGAGCCATCGGCACGTAGTATTTTCCCCTCCGCAAAGCTTGATGGACCGGATTAGATTATCGAGAGACCCACGGTACATCCAGCAAATCTTACGGCACAATTTCGAGCGGGAGAATCAGGGCGTCCTTTGGCCTTGGCGCCATGGTCACGAGCACAGAGACAGGCTTCACGGCGATTGGAGTATCGACATGGGCACGGGTGCCACGGTAGGAGCAGATAACTTCCCGGCAAAATTTTCGTTCAATGCGAATACCGCGAGTTGTTCTGATTTCGTCGTGTATAACACGAGTCTGGCCGGTTCCTCGACGCAAGCTACCGTCGTTGCGTTCGATAATCTGTACGTCGGCACCTGCGGTGTTGCGCCTTCAACATACTGGGCTTTCAACACCGGAGGTACGGCGGTGACCTCGGTCGTGCTTTCGTACGACGGCTCGCAAGTTGCCTTCGTCCAGAATAATTCAGCGGCTACGCACGCCACGCTGGTGATTCTCAAATGGGCAGCAAATTCCGGTACGATCGCAGCCCCGGACACGCTTACCGCGGTGACCCCCTCCCTATACGCTGGTTGCACCGCTCCGTGCATGACGACGCTGCAGTTCGCCGCAGACAGTACTACTTTTCCTACCTCAGTTGACACGATTGCCTCGCCTTTCTATGACTACAACAGCGACACGCTTTACGCCGGGGACAGTGAAGGTTATCTTCACCAGTTCACCAGCGTATTCCATGGGACGGCGGCGGTGCCCCCTGCTGAGACAATATCAAGCACCACCATCATTTGGCCGTGTGTGGTGAGTAGCGCATACCCCCTCAGTAGCCCTGTTTATGACCACGTAGGCGGGAACATTTACATACCAAGTACATTCGGCACCCTAAAACAGTTGAGCGCTGCAGTCGGTTGCGGCGGGGCCGGCGTAACTAAAACCGCACAGGTATCGACACCGAATGACCCCCTCGACGGGGTACTTGTGGATTCGACCAAGGGCCTGATCTATATGGTCGTGTCGGCTTCTTACGTAACGGCTACTGGGGACACCGCGGTTTACACATTCCCAGTGAATTTCATTGGTGGTACCGTCGGCACTGAAACCATCCTAAGTAATGACGGCCCCGGAACAAGCATCTACAGCGGCGCTTTTGACAACCAGTGGTTTCTGGGGAACGCGGGGCACATGTACGTCTGCGGCCCGGCAGCTGGTGCGAGTAACAACATCCCCACCTTGTACCAAATCGCGGTATCAACTTCGGGCGTACTGGGCACCGTGAGCACGGGACCGGCTCTTGCCAGCTCCACAACAGGACCCCCACTGTGCTCTCCCGTCACCGAATTTTTTAATTCGAGTGAGACGGGCAGTGGCGTTCATTCGGCTGGCACGGACTGGATCTTCTTGAGCGTCACCAATCTTGGCCAAACCGCCTCGCCGGTGAGCTGTGCGGCAAACACCGGCTGCCTCGTGTCCTTCGACGTGACTTCCGGAGTCATGAGCAGTTCGACCGTGACTGCTGCAACAAGAAACGAGGCAGGTGGCATGAGCGGAATCATCGTTGACGGTTCTTCGGCAAGCACCGGGGCTTCGCAGGTTTACTTTACTCCTTTGACGTCAATGGTTTGTGGCACATCCGGGACAGGCGGCTGCGCGATCCAGGCATCGCAATCAGGGTTAAACTAGGTCGAGGCACCGGATCGAAAAGCTAAAAGGATAAGGCGAATCATGGAAAACCTTGAGTTGGAAGTTTCGCTGAGGAAGACTTCCGCGGGAACGGTTTCGCAGAGGCAACTTGGGCTTAGCCGGGCTTCACATGTCTGATCAAGGCAACCAGTGTTGGCGAGCCTTCGCTTCCCACGAGACGGGTATGGCTTGCCTTCAATCATCTGTCTCAGCGCACGTGGTTCTCGACAACGCGAGGCGTTAATCATGAAAAGTGTTCTGACGATTTTCGCGCTGGCGTTGGTAGTATCGGCGGTGCTGACGCGGCTTGTCCGCGATTTCGCGAATATCCTGGGCTGGACGACACCGCCAAGATCTGTCCGACACGCAACCCGGACACCCATACCGCGGCTCGGAGGCGTTGCGATCCTTGGATCGGTCGTGGTTGTCGTGACGATGGTCGCAATCGCCTCCGACTCGATGCCGAAAGGCTACGTCGTTCCAACCCGAACTTTACTCGGATTGTTTGGCCCGACATTGATGATGTTTGTCCTCGGGCTAACGGATGATTTCCGGCCACTGAATCCGTATTGGAAGTTCGGGGTGCAAATCCTCGCTGCCGGTTGGCTGTTCCTGAACGGCTACCGCATCACCCATTTTCCATTGCTTTTCGGCGATCAGCAACTGGGAATCGTTGCGGCTTTTTTCGTTACTGTCTTCTGGGTTCTGCTCATAACGAATGCATTTAATTTGCTGGACGGGCTGGATGGATTGGCGGCGGGCTCTGCGTTATTTTCAAGCCTAGTAGTCTTTATCTTATCCTTGGTTACCGGTAATACACTTACGGGAATCGTAAGTATCGCATTGGCCGGCGCCATTGTCGGTTTCTTGCGCTACAATTTCAACCCAGCCACCATCTTCTTGGGCGACTGTGGCAGCCTGGTTATTGGTTTTATATTAGGCACGGTGTCACTATCCAGTTCGCAGAAAACGTCCACCGCCGTCGCCGTTGCGATTCCCGTGGTTTCATTCGGGTTGCCAATCCTGGATACATTCATGGCAGTGCTGCGCCGGTTCTTAAACGGCAAACCGTTGTTTAGCGGCGATGATGAGCATATCCACCACAAGCTTCTGCAGCGTGGGCTCTCGCACCGGCAGGCCGTCGTCGTGCTGTATGCGGTTTCCGCGTTCTTTGCACTGATCAGCTTGCCAATGCTTTCGCCACAATCCGGCACGATTGCCGTGGTATTGAGCGTGGTGGGTGTCGCCGTCTTCTTTGGCCTTCAGCATCTCGGTTATCACGAGGTGGATGAACTACGGCGAATGGTGCGCAGAACATGGGAGCAGAAGACGATCATCTCCAACAATCTTGCAATTCATCGCGCTGCTGACAAACTCATCGAAGCGCAAACGGTTTATGAGGTTCTCGGAATACTCAAGGCGGCGTTCCAGGGTAAGGACTATGAGGGCTTCGAATTCTCGTTTACCCCGAAGTTACCTGTATCGTTTGACTCTGCGACAGTGACTCCCGCATTTCACAATGTCTCGCGGAATGGAGATGGGCATCGCAACAAGGGTTGGGAGTTGCGTCTAGACTTACTTTCCGATAAGGGGGAGGTCTGCGGATGTTTTGCCATCAATCGAAGCTATGCCAGGAACCGCCTCACCATCGACGTAGATTGCCTAACGGCGGACTTTGCACGTGCGCTGAGCTCCGCACTGCAGAGAGTGAGTAGGACCCAAGTTGATTCCGACGGCGCTGTAGTTGTCGGACAATGCGTTTCGACGGGCGTCGCGAACGTCGGCTCGAGAACGCGCCTTGTTTCTTAGTTACCGCGTTCCATCCGCACGAATTGCGATTGATTTACTTCCTCCTTATGTAGCGCGACCTGCACGCGACTTATTGGGCTGCCGGAATGTTCATAAATCTCCCTCAAGTTCGCGGTTGAGGGTGATCGACCGAAATCGGCTGACAGCTTTGTCGGTGGCGAGCGATCCATCAACGCCGTGCGGAAATGATGAAATGGTCGCCTTTATTCCTTTATTACCGGAATGAACGCTAACAATAAGGGAATATAAGGGAATATCGGAATATTGATAAGCATCACAAAGCTCCTGCCGGGCCGAACGCGGGAGTTGGAATGTCCAGCACACTGCGTTTTTGAACCACCGAGGCGAGCGAACGACAATCCGACGACCACTCTAAAATCGCTATAGATGGCGATATTTTATTGCTCGACATTGACCAGACACCTTCTGCAAACGAGAAGAATTTTGGAGGCCCGGCGTTCTTTGAGCACAGGCGTTGCCAGAATATCGGCACTTTTGTCAGGATGTCGGCGATTCGCACGAGGCTTTA
>Ga0302326_10032949_pt1 | contig 10309 bp, 10 predicted proteins | sample Palsa_T0_3_FD_202264 | JGI IMG/M metagenome (GOLD analysis project Ga0302326, IMG submission 202264) | Peat permafrost microbial communities from Stordalen Mire near Abisko, Sweden - Palsa_T0_3 | ecosystem: Environmental > Terrestrial > Soil > Palsa > Peat permafrost | place: Sweden: Abisko... | reverse complement strand
CTTGTTCAGCGGCGTCATGTCGATGACCAGGCCGCCGCCGTTCTGGGCGTTGTCGCCGTAGGAGCGGCCCAGTCCGCGGGCGATCACGCCCCGGCCACCGGCGTCGGCGACCTGACCGACCGCCTTGGCGATCAGCTCGGGGTCCGGCGTGGACAGCACGTCCGCAACCGACGGCGCGGTGCGGCCGAAGCCCATCAGCCGGGTTTTGGTGGTCGGAATGTCGCTGCTCAACATCGTCAAAGAGGGTACCGCCTACAGACGCCGCGTCAGCGCAGCCGGAAGATCACCGACCGCTGCACGATGAAGTTGATCACCGTCGCGGTACCCTGCGCGATCACGAAAGCGGCCGGCACCCGCCACGGCTGGTTGGCGAACTGCAGGTAGAACAGGTAGTTGATGCCGACCTGCACGCAGAAGGTGAGCGCGTAGAGCACGCATACGGCGATGAACCGGGCCCTGCTGGGCGGTGCCTGGAATGTCCACCGCCGGTTGATCAGGTAGGCGGTTGTGGTGCCGGCGATGAAGCTCAGTGATTTGGCGACGTTGACCTGTAGGTGCACGTGAAGCAACGCTTCATAAAGACCGAAGTCGACGACCGCCGACAATCCGCCGGTGACGATGAAGCGCCACGCCTGCGTCTTCAGCGGCAGCCGGGCACTCGCGGCGATCTCGGCCATCGGCGGCAAGTCTACGGCCAGCCCGGGGGACCCCGGGGTATCAAGCCGGGTGCTTCAGCTCCAGCAGTTCAACCCGCTCTTCGCCTTGCGGCGTGGTGTAAGTGACCGTGTCGCCCGCTTTTCGCCCGACCAGCGCCAGCCCCAACGGGCTGCCGGGTGTCAACGCCTCGGCTTCCCCGGCGATGGATGCCTCTTCGATCACCGAGATCACCTGCATTTTGACCACGGCACCATCGGAGAACCGCAGCGTCACCGCGGTGCCGCCGGGCAGCGTGTCGGCACCGTTCGATGGTGCCGGTCCGGCGTGCAGCAATCGGTCGAGTTCGGCAACCCGCTCGTCGAGGCCGGCCAGTTCCTCGGCGCGCTGGATCGCGTCGGCCGCATCGGCGTGATCGCCGACGGCGCCTCGGTCGTTTCTGACTTCGGTCTCCAGACGATCTCGCCGTTCCCGCAATCGTGCCAACTCGGCAGCGATGCGTTCGCGTGACCCATCGGAAAGCCCTGAGGGCTCGATTCCTTCGCTCACCTTTGCCCGACCTGTCTGCTCGATGGTTGTGAATACCGCCCGCCGATTATTCACGCGTGGCGAATGGGGGTATTGGCATTTTGCCGTTTGGTTAAACCCAGCGCTGCCCGGTTAAACCCAGTAGGCCACTCGGGCGCGGTATTGGCGCATTGCGACAGCTGCCATCATCCAACCCAGGACGGTCAGCCCCACCACTACGGCCCAGTGCCGCAGTTCTTGGTGAGATCCCAGCAGCGGGGCGCGGACGATGTCCAGGTAATGCAGCAGTGGGTTGAGTTCGACGACCTTCGACCAGCCTCCGGAGCCCTGTTGCCGCAGCGTGTCGTCGTTCCAGATGATCGGCGTCATGAAGAACAGCAACTGCACGATGGAAAACAGCAGCGGTCCGATGTCGCGATAGCGCGTCGCCAGAATGCCGAAGCACAGCGACACCCACACGCAGTTGAGCACGATCAAGCCAAGCGCCGGAATCACCGACAGGTCGGCCCACGACCACGGCTTGGGAAAAATGATCGCGATGACGAGATAGATGACGATGTTGTGCGCGAACAAGATCATCTGGCGCCACACCAGCCGGTAGACGTGCACGCTCAGCGGCGTCGGTAGTTGCTTGATCAATCCCTCGTTGGCGACGAACACCTCGGCACCCTCGAGGATGGAGGCGTTGATCAGATTCCAGATGATCAGGCCGAGGGTGACGTACGGCAGATGCACCGACAGCTGGAGATGGAACAGTTTCGAATACAGGCCGCCCATCGCGACGGCGGTGGTGCCGGTGGCGATGGTGATCCAGAACGGCCCGAGCACCGAGCGTCGGTAGCGCTGTTTGATGTCCTGCCAGCCAAGGTGCAGCCACAACTCCCGGCGGTGATATCCGTCGACCAGGTCACCCCAGGCCCGGGTCAGCGTCTTGGACTGCGCCGCAGCATCAATGATCGTCATCAGGCCTTCCGAACTGTTCGCGCCGCCCCAACCGGCGTAGCCGCAGCCACTCCAGCAGACCTTTCGGGTCACGACGGGACACCAGGAAAAACCAGCCGAACCGCAACCATTCCTGGACCAGCAGCTTGCGCAGACCCGGCTGTGACAGCAGGTAGCCACGATTGCGGTAGGTGTAATAGCGCTTAGTGGGATCCTCCGGATACTGGGTGTGCATTCGCCCCGCAAGAATCGGCTTGAACTCGGCCGACCCGCATGGGTGCAGATAGACGGCGTTCAAACAGGTTCCGAACGCCAAGCCGGATCGGACCAGCCGACGGTGCATCTCAACCTCGTCGCCGCGGACGAACAGCCGCAGATCGGGGACACCGATCGACTCGAATGTCGACGCCCGAAACAGCGCACCGTTGAACAGCGACGCGATACCCGGCAGCAGATCCTGGTGCGGTGCGGTCCGAAGCTCGCTGACCCGCCTGCGCCACACCAGGCCGCGGCGCAACGGGAACGCCAGGCGTTGCGGGTCATCGGCGTTGCACACCATCGGCGACACCTCGGCCAACCGGTGCGTCTCGGCGCACGCCAGCAGGGCCGCCAGTACTTGGCTGTCTTGCGGGTGGCCGTCGTCGTCGGCCAGCCACACCCACTCGGCGCCGACGGCCAGCGCATGAAGGATGCCGAGTGCGAAACCGCCTGCGCCGCCGAGGTTTCGGCGCGACGGCAAATATGTCGTGGGGACGGGCTGGCCGGCCACCAGGTCGCGGACTCGGTCGTCGTCATCGTTATCGATCACGATGAGCTGGTCCGGCAGCCGACTCTGGGTGGTCAACGCATCAAGCGACTTGGCGAGTTCGTCGGGGCGCCGGTGGGTCACCACGACGGCGCAGACCATGGTCATGCGCCGCTCTCCCCCGCAAGCGGGTGGGGGTACCCCCAGCCGCCCGGCGGCGAGGGGGCGTGCCCCCACCTCATCGCTGCGCTCTGCATCGTCGCCGGCGGGGTCATGCGCGCGGGCTCTGCGTTTCGGCGAGTACCTCACGCACATGCCGGGCGGCGTCCTCGCCCTCGTACGCGCGCACGACGTCCTCGATGCCGCCGGTGAGCTTGATGACGCCGTGGTCGATCCACATCGCGGTCTTGCACAGCCGGGCCAGGAATTCGTTGGAATGGCTGGCGAATACCAGGATTCCGGATCGTTCGACCAGTTGCTGCAGCCGGGTTTGCGCCTTCTTGAGGAAGTCGGCGTCGACGGCGCCGATACCTTCGTCGAGGAGCAGGATTTCCGGGTCGATGCTGGTGACGACGCCCATCGCCAATCTCACCCGCATACCGGTGGAGTAGGTCCGCAGCGGCATCGACAGGTAGTCACCGAGTTCGGTGAACTCGGCGATCTCGTCGACCTTGGCCAGCATCTGCTTGCGGGTCTGCCCGAGGAAGAGCCCACGGATGAGGATATTCTCATAGCCGGAGATCTCAGGATCCATGCCGACGCCGAGGTCGAACACCGGCGCGACCCGGCCGCTGACGATCGCTGAGCCGCGCGTCGGCTCGTAGATGCCCGAAAGCAGCCGCAGCAGGGTCGATTTCCCGGCGCCGTTGTGGCCGACCAGCCCGACCCGGTCGCCCATCTCCAGGGACATCGTGATGTCCCGCAACGCCTCGATGACCACCACGTTGGAGGCGTTGCGCCCGATCGCGCCGCCGGCCTTGCCGAGGAACGCCTTCTTCAACGAGCGTGACTTGGCGTCGAAGATGGGGAACTCCACCCACGCGTTGTGGGTCTCGATATGAGGGGGGCGTGAACTGGTCACCGGGCGTCTGCCTAGAGGTATTGCCCGGTGCCCGAACCGGACCTACCGTGGCGGCCGACACCGGGCGGCAGACCGCGCTGTTCGCGCATCTGCTCCAGTTGTGAGCGCGCGGCCATCTGCTGAGCGAACAGCGCCGTCTGAATTCCGTGGAAGAGTCCTTCCAACCAACCGACCAGCTGCGCCTGGGCGATCCGCAGCTCGCCGTCCGACGGGACGGTGCCTTCGGTGAACGGCAGGGTGAGGCGGTCGAGTTCGTCGCGCAGTTCCGGCGCCAGCCCGTCTTCGAGTTCCCTGATGCTGGTGGCGTGGATCTCGCGCAGCCGGCTGCGGCTGGCGTCGTCGAGCGGCGCCGCGCGCACCTCCTCGAGCAGTTGTTTGATCATGGTGCCGATCCGCATCACCTTGGCCGGCTGCTCGACCAGATCGGTCAGCGACCGGTCATCGGCGCCAGTGGGATCAAAGTCCCCAGCGGTCGCCATCAGTCGAGGATCGACGCCGCCGATGACCTCGATATCGTCGTCGTTGCCGTTACTCAATCCGGGTCACCTCTCGTCCTGTGTCGCTAGCCTTCATCACCGTGTGGGAGTTGCGGGGGCGCCACGCCATTCGTAAATCCAGGCCGCGCCATTGTCGTAGATCTTCGTCCACCACTTCGATTGGTCTATTGACACTAACCCGTCGGGCACTTTGAACCCCCGAACCGTCGGGGCGCTGGTCAGCACGTAGCGGATATTGAGCGCCCGCACCGCTTCGGGACCCAGCGCACGCAACTCCTTGGGCACCCATGGCCGGGCGTCGGCATCGGCGTACGCCCAGAAATTGAATCGGTAATAGCCGGGGCCGATCTGCTGCGGGAAGTCGTAATGGGTCCACAGCGGGTGCAGGTCGGCCACCGCATACATCCATGCGGTGCCGTCGACATTGGAGTCGCCGATCAGGGTCGTCCGCGCGCCGGGCAGGGTCGCCAGGTGAGCAAAAGCATCGAGGTCTTTCTGGTTGATGATCACCGAGTCGTATTTGTCGCCGAACAGGACCAGGTGCCGATAGAGATAGTGTCGCGCGGTTAGCACGGTGGCGATCACCAGCAACACGCTGGTAACCGAAATCCACACGGCTGCAGGAAATGTCGTGAAGCGAGTAGTCAGCCGTCGGGACGCTGCCACCGCCGCCAGGACAGCAGCGAACACCGCGACTGCCGCCATCGGCGTCACCAGCATGGTCACCACGGCCGACAGCCGTCGCGGATCGTTGTAGAAAAACTGGCTGAACAGTTCGATGGCGGTGCCAAGCGGATTGCGGAACGGCGCCCCCGAATAAATGGTCGCCACGGTGAGCACCAGCCAGAGGACCGGCGGCCACCAGATCCGCTTGTACAACAGGGCCGCCATGCCGATACCGCTCAGCACGATCAGGCCGTACTGCGTCGGGAAGTCGTTGAGGTGGCGGGTGTGCAGCAACAGGGCGTCGATAACGCCCTGCTTGACGGTCTTGAAGCTGGGGAACGCATGCCCGGCGATGATGCCGGCCTGCTGGGCCACCCCGAAGAACTGCGGCGCCAGGATCAGCCCGGCCGGCACCCCCACCGCGGCCAGGGTCAGCACGTCGGTCATCCGCCCGCGCACCGGATGCCAGCACGCTTCCAGAAGCCACCAGGCTCCGGCGAACAGGATCACGATGAACCCACCGGACAGATGCACCGAGAAGACACCGACAAGGGCCAGCACCGCCAGCGGGATGCGATCGCGATGCCGCAGCGTCGAGACGACCAACACGAATGTCGGGATCGCGACGCCGTAGGCCGCCAGGTTGGGCATCGCCGCGGTGCCGAACTCGACGTACGGCACCGACGTGAACGACGCCGACAACGCGGCCGCGGTGGCCGCCGCACCGGCGGCGTGCGGCGTGCGGGGCCGAAGCAGGTGCCAGGTGAGCATGGCCGCGCTGGACGGAAACAGCCAGACCGACGCCGCCACCGCACTCACGGTGTAGCCGGTCGTGGGTGCCGCGCCGGTGAGTTGACAGAACACTGCGGTCAGGGCGTGAAACACCGACGGGTAGTACAGCGGGTGGTGGGTCTCGACGTTGCGCAGTTCGCCCATGTGAGTGGACGACGCCTGGCCGGTGTCGAGGATGAAACGCACCGTGTTGGCGTGCCAGACGGCGTCCCATGTACTGGGGATGGACTGCCAGTGCACGATGCCGCGGTAGGCGGCCCACATGATCAGCAGCCCACCCAGTAGCACCCCGGCGCCGACGGTTAGCGCCTGACGGCGATCGATACCGCGTGCTTCGGCCACGGCATCGCGGTAGTCGGCGAGTAGCGGCTGCAAACCCGTCATCACCACGCACACCGCGGCGAGCGTGGCAAGCGCTGTCCAACCGTTCCAAGGTATTCCGAGTGCGCCGAACGGAATGATCGCCAGCGCCACCACGCCGTAGGTCAGCGCCGGGCCAATTGCGACGGCGACCGGCCAGGTTAGCTGCGTGATTCGCGCGACGATTAGCCCCGGGGCGATCAGCAAAAACAATGCAATCAGCGTTCCGAACCAGATCCCCACCGGACTAGTATTGCTGGCCGGGTGACCTGGCTCGGGGCGGCGGGGACGTATCCGGGCGCCCGCTACCGTCACGGTTTCGCTTATTTTGCATGGCTCTAAGGTGGCTGGTATGGCATACGACGTTGCCCGAGTGCGGGGATTACACCCGTCGCTCGGGGACGGTTGGGTGCATTTCGACGCGCCGTCCGGGATGCTGATCCCTGACTCGGTGGCGACCACCGTGTCGACGGCCTTCCGCGGATCGTTCCCGAGCACCGCCGGCCCGCATCCGTCCGCCAAGCGCAGCGCGGCCGTGTTGGAGGCGGCCCGCCAGGCGGCGGCGGATCTGGTCAACGCCGACCCGCGCGGCGTGGTGCTGGGCAGTGACCGAGCGGTTTTGCTTGCGTCGTTGGCTGACGCATCGTCGACCCGCGCCGGACTGGGCTACGAGATGGTGGTCAGCCGGCTTGACGACGAGGCGAATATCGCGCCGTGGCTACGCGCAGCAAATCGTTTCGGCGCCAAGGTGAAATGGGCCGAGGTCGACATCGAGACCGGTGACCTGCCGTCCTGGCAGTGGGAAGGCCTGATTGGGCCGCCGACTCGTCTGGTCGCCGTGACATCGGCGTCGGGAACTCTGGGCACGGTCACCGACCTGCGTCCGGTGACCAAATTGGTCCACGACGTCGGCGGCTTTGTGGTGGTCGACCATTCTGCTGCCGCGCCGTACCGGTTGATCGACATCGACGAGATCGACGCCGACGTGGTGGCGCTCAACGCCGTGGGGTGGGGTGGTCCGCCCGTCGGCGCGTTGGTGTTTCGTGACCCGGCGATGATCAACACCTTCGCATCGGTGTCGACCAACCCCTACGCCACCGGGCCGGCACGTCTCGAGGTCGGCGTGCACCAATTCGGTCTGCTCGGCGGCTTTGTCGCGAGCATCGAATACCTTGCTTCACTCGATGAGGCGGCTCGCGGGACCCGACGCGAAAGACTTTCCACATCAATAGGATCCGCTACGTCCTACATGGACGGGATATTCGAATACCTGATGGGCTCACTGCGTTCGCTGCCGTTGGTGGTGGTGATCGCGCGGCCCGAGGCCCCGATACCCGTGGTCAGCTTCGCGGTCCACGAGGTGCCGGCCGACCGGGTGGTGCAACGGCTGGCGGACAACGGGATTCTGGCGATCTCCAACGCCAGCTCGCGTGTGCTCGAGGTGATCGGTGTCAACGACGTCGGCGGTGCGGTCACCGTAGGGCTGGCGCACTACTCGACGATGGCCGAGGTCGACCAGTTGGTGCGCGCCTTGGCCTCGCTCGGTTAGACGGTCAATACGACCTTGCCGGTCACCTGTCCCGACGACAGCAAGCGATGCGCCTCGGCGGCCTCCTGAATCGGCAAGCGTTCCCCGATGATCGGTCGGACCCGTCCGTCAGCAATCATCGGCCACACCGAGCGGGTGACCTCCGCAACGATGTCGCTCTTGCTGCTGGGCCCGGTCGTCGGACGGCCGCGGAGCGTGGTGCCGATGACGTGAGCCCGTTTGCTGAGCAACTTGGCGATGTTGAGTTCGCCCTTGATGCCGCCCTGCATCCCGATGATCACCAACCGGCCGTCGTTGGCCAGCGCATCGATATTGCGGTCCAGATACGACGCACCCATGATGTCGAAGATCACGTCGGCACCCGCGCCGTCGGTGGCCTCCCGCACCCGCTCGACGAAGTCCTCGTCGTGGTAGTTGATGGTGATCTCGGCGCCCAGTTCGCGACAGAAATCCAGCTTGTCTTTCGAGCCCGCTGTGATAGCGACCCGGGCGCCCAGCACGCGGGCGATCTGGATGGCATGGCTGCCGATGCCACTGGCGCCGCCGTGCATCAGCAGCAACTGGCCCTCGCTCAGGTGCGCCGTCATTTCCAGGTTCGACCAGACCGTGCACGCGACCTCCGGCAGGCCCGCAGCATCCGGCACGTCGACTCCGTCCGGTATCGGCAGAACTTGGCCGGCGGGGACAGCGACGTATTCGGCGTATCCGCCGCCGGCCAGCAAAGCGCAGACTTCTTGCCCCGCCGACCAGTCGCCGACATCGTCGCCCACCGCCGCGATGACCCCGGAGACCTCCATGCCGAGCAGCTCGCTGGCCCCCGGCGGCGGTGGATACAGCCCCGCGGCCTGCAGCAGATCGGCTCGGTTCACTCCGGCGGCACCGACCTTGATCAGCACCTCGCCGCGGGTCGGGGCGACATCCGGCACTTGCTGCCACGAGAGTTGATTGGCGGATTCAGCGACGATGGCATACATGTTCGCCACGCTACTACCTGCGGATTTGGGCTGTTCCAAAGGCGCTGTGTCGCATAGCATGACGTGATGGCGGCCCTCATTGCCGGCCGGACAGCCAGTGCGATGCCCGGACTGGATATCGCCGAGCAGAAGTCTTGGCAGAGCTTCCTGGACTCGACCCTGCGGTTGTATGCGGCGCTCAATCGTCAACTGACCGAGGTGCATCGACTGTCGCTGCCCGACGTCAGGGTCCTCGACATGTTGGACAACGCGGCGACTGGGTCTGCCCGGATGGGTGATCTCGCCGAGGCGCTGCCGTCGTTGCCGAGTCGCCTGACCCGCCAGATCCGTCGCCTCGAGGGGCAGGGGCTGGTGCGCCGCGCGGCCAGCCGGGATGACCGGCGGGGGGTGGTGGCCAGCATCACCGAGGACGGCCGGACAGCGGCGCGACAGGCCATGGTGACCTACTCCGAAGGAGTACGGACCTACTTTCTCGGCCAGTTGTCACGCTCGCAGATCGCCGCGATGGGGGAGAACTGCCGTCGGATCAGTGCGGCGCTGAAGCCTTCCGACCTGGCCTCCAAGACCGGTGGCAAGACCGGCCGGGCCTGACACGGTTACCCTTGTCCGCGGTGGCGTGGCAGAGCGGCCTAATGCACTCGCCTTGAAAGCGAGAGACGGCTAAAACCGTCCGGGGGTTCAAATCCCTCCGCCACCGCCACACACCTCCGCCACCGCCATGTGATATCTCAAGACATCGGAATAGCCCGAACCCTCGTTTTAGGGGTCGCCGGTGATCTTGGTGGCCGCCTTGTCAGTTCGCGCCTTAGTCGATCGCGAACGCCTTGATCGAAGGGCGTCCCCGTAAGCCTTTCCGCGAGTTTCCGCCGGATAGTTCGAGGCTGGGCGGGCTTGCCGCTGGAGGTTCTACTCGCGATGGCGGTTTCACTTGCTCATTGCTGTAGCGCGTGGAGCGAGTCAAGGTCGACGATGGCGGTGCTGACCCGGGCGAGTTCAGCGCGCGAGACTTCGTCGGGCTGCATCCGTGGCATGAAGGCGCTACGCCCAAGAGTGATCAGCCAGGCATGTAATCCCCAGAAGGGTTGCTGGCGATATGCGAGCCAGGCTTCGTCGAACGACGGTACTTCGGGTATATGTGCGCCTAGCACTTGGAGATAGTGGGTAATCAGCTCTTCTTCCCAGTTCCGGCGGTCCTCTACTGGAAGCGCGCAGGTAAGCGCATATCCGACGTCGAAGCTCCAATGGCCGGTCGTCGACGCCTGCCAATCGCAGGCACCCACCTCGCCGCCGCCGGCGGTCAGATAGAAGTTGCCGAGGTGAGCGTCGCCGTGCAGAAACGTTTGGGGTCCTTGCTGGCAAAGCTTCAACGACTGAATCAGCGCACCCCACATCAAGTCGCGTTTGTCGAGGAAAGCGCCCGGTAATTGTTCAGCGGCCCGGTCAACCCCGACCAACGATCGCTTGCGTGCATCGAGTACCGCCGCACCCTTGCGGATGCGAACGAGCGGGGTGTCCAGCTGT
>Ga0302326_10032948_pt1 | contig 10309 bp, 11 predicted proteins | sample Palsa_T0_3_FD_202264 | JGI IMG/M metagenome (GOLD analysis project Ga0302326, IMG submission 202264) | Peat permafrost microbial communities from Stordalen Mire near Abisko, Sweden - Palsa_T0_3 | ecosystem: Environmental > Terrestrial > Soil > Palsa > Peat permafrost | place: Sweden: Abisko... | reverse complement strand
AAGGGCACGAGAAGATCGACGCTACTGCGACGCACAATTCGAGTCCACAGAACATTCGATCGTGTCCCGATTTGAGCGCTGATCGACCATGGAGGCCGCTCGCGAAACCGCTGCGACATCGTGTTTTCCTGCTGCCGGTGACTCTCTAGCTGGCGGCAAACTCCGGTGTCCAACTGTGGCACTGCCCTGTTCCGGGCAGAGTTCCAATTTGATTTCGGGCTGCATTTGATCGAAGCCCCGGCTGCGTCGTGCCGTGTTGCTGGCCGATGCGCGTCACAGTGGAACTCTTATTGGCAGATGGAGGAATATTAATCGGAAAAATCTAACAAAGGCGGCATCATATTCTGAACTCATTTGCTACCAGTATTGTGCGCACATGCGAGCTGCCAGATCCAGTCTGACGTTGGCCGGCGCCCTTGTTGGGGCGGTGGCAGCTTGCGCGCCGACCACTCCCCCTGCGGCGCATTACAGGCTCGTCGCCGACAACACCGCACCTCTGGATGCGAATCCGAGCGATATCGCGATGTTGAACCGCGTCACTTGGGGCGCCAACACCTCGGGCGCGCAGATGCTGGCGACGCAAGGGCTCGATCGATATCTGCAAAGCCAGCTTCACCCCTCTGCCGACGACGGTTTGCCGGAAGATGCGCGAACCGAGATCGCGGCATTGGATATCTCGCAAAATACTCTTCCGCAGATCAATGACGAAATCCGGGCGTTACGCGACGCCGCAAAAATGGCCAAGGGAACGCCGGATTACGAAGCTGCGCAGAAATCATATCGACAAAGGCTGGTCGACTATGCCCGCCAGGCGGCGACCCGTTCGCTGTTGCGGGACCTTTATTCGAAGAACCAGCTCAAGGAGCAACTGACCTGGTTCTGGATGAATCATTTCAACGTCAGTCAGAACAAGGCGGATATCCGAGCGCTTGTCGGCGATTACGAAGAAACTGCGGTCCGGCCGCATGTGCTCGGGAAATTCCGCGATCTGCTGGCAGCCACCGTATTTCACCCTGCGATGCTGCAATATCTCGATAACGCCCAGAACGCCGCCGGACACGTCAATGAGAATTACGCCCGCGAAATCATGGAGCTTCACACGATGGGCGTCGGTTCCGGCTATACCCAAAAGGACGTGCAGGAACTGGCGCGCATTCTGACCGGCGTCGGCGTAAATCTGTCCGGCAAGCAGCCGACTGTACGGCCGAATTTGCGCGCACAATACCGCGCCGGCAATCTGTTCGAATTCAATCCGAACCGTCACGACTATGGCGACAAGATATTTCTCGGCACCCCTATAAGAGGCGAAGGGCTCAGGGAGGCCGTCGAAGCGATTGCCATTCTGAGTGCTCAGCCGGCAACCGCGCATCATATCAGCGACGAACTCGCACAGTTTTTCTGCTGCGATGCACCGCCGGAATCGTTGATCGATGGCATGGCCGCGACCTTCCGCAACAGCGATGGCGATGTTGCCGCGGTGCTGCAGAAGATGTTCGCCGCGCCCGAGTTCAAGGCGTCCTTGGGCCGGAAATTCAAAGACCCGATCCATTATGCGGTCTCGGCTCTGCGCGCCGCCTATGGCGATACGGTCATTCTCAATGCCCAGCCACTCTCCAACTGGCTGAACCGCATGAGCGAGCCGCTCTACGGGCATGAAACGCCGGACGGTTACGCGCTCACGGAAGCGGCATGGTCCGGACCTGGAGAGATGGAGATGCGCTTTGAAATCGCGCGCCAGATCGGTCTCGGCCATTCCGGCCTGTTCAAGCTGCCCGACGATACGGCAAAGGAGCCCGCACCGCCGCCCGATGTCCAACAGACGCGTTATTATCAGGCAATCGCGCCAGCGCTCGGTCCCGCGACCGTGAGCGCGCTCGCTCAAGCGAAATCGCCCACGGTTTGGAATATGCTGTTCCTGTCCTCGCCGGAATTCATGCGTCGCTAGAGTGTAAGGAGTATGGTGATGAACCGCCGTGAAATTCTCAAGATTGCTGCCGCAGCGCTGCCCCTGACGACCGTTGCAGGCCGGCTCTATGCGACGCAAATCACGAACGCGCCGCGATTGCTTGTCGTGTTCCTGCGTGGCGCTTACGACGCGACAAATATCGTGATACCGGCATCGAGCGATTTCTACTATTCGGCGCGGCCCACGCTCGCGATTCCCAGGACGGCATCGCTTGCGCTCGATTCCGATTGGGCGTTGCACCCGGCGCTCAAGGATTCGATCTATCCGCTGTGGCAGGCAAAGCAGATTGCGTTTGTGCCTTTCGCCGGCACGGACGACACCAGCCGCAGCCATTTCGAGACCCAGGACACGATCGAGCTCGGCCAGCCGCTCGGCGGCACGCGCGACTATCGCTCCGGTTTCATGAGCCGCATTGCGCAGGTGCTTTCGGGCGAACGTCCGATCTCGTTCACGAACCAGCTTCCATTGACGTTTCGGGGCGGCGCGGCAGTTCCCAATATCGCGCTCAACTACACCGGCAAGCCCGGCGTCGCCGGCAAGAATGCGGAATTGATTCAGACGATGTATCAGGGCCAGGACCTTGCGCCGGCCGTCGCCAAAGGCTTTGCGGTACAGGACGAAGTGTATCAGGCGCTCTCGGCCCAGATGCAGGCCGCCAACCGGAATGCGGTGAGTCCGAAAGGCTTCGAGCTATCGGCGCAGCGCATCGGCATTCTGTTGAGCGACAAATTCGATCTGGGCTTTGTCGATGTCGGCGGCTGGGACACGCATGTCAATGAAGGCGGCGCAGACGGCTATCTTGCCAACCGCATCGGCGAACTGGGCCGCGGGCTCGCCACGTTGGCAGACGAACTCGGGCCGCAATGGAACAACACGCTCGTGATTGTCGTCAGTGAATTTGGCCGCACCTTCCGCGAGAATGGCGATCGCGGCACCGATCACGGCCATGGCAGCGTCTATTGGATGCTGGGCGGTGGAATCAGAGGCGGGCAGATTGCGGGACATCAGCTCGCCGTGACTCGAGCGAACCTGTTCCAGGATCGCGATTACCCGGTCTTAAACGATTACCGTTCGCTGATCGGCGGCGTGCTGCAGAAAAGCTACGGTCTCAACGGAACACAGCTCGCGCAGATATTTCCGTCTGCGCTGCCGGAGGATCTTTCGCTGATCTAGTGGTTCAGCATTGCGGCCGCGTTGCCGCGAGATCGACCGTCACCGTTACTTCGGGCGATTACGCTCCTATTTCAGTTCTTCACGAGCTCGACCCGCCGATTTTTGGCACGGCCAATGTCGGTGTCGTTGGGGGCGATGGGCTTGTCGGGGCCGAATCCCGCCGACGTCAGCCGCGCGGCTGCGATCCCCTGCGCCTTCAGGGTTGCGACCACGGCGGCGGCCCGCGCCTGCGACAGGGTCACGTTGTAGTCGTGTGTGCCGATGCCGTCGGTATGACCCTGGATCGACAGCTTCAGGGTTGGATTTGCTTTGAGCAATGCCAGGACCTGCGCGATAACCGGCTGCGCGTCCGGCTTCAGCGTCGCCTTGTTGAAGTCGAAATTGATGTAGAGCGCGACATGGCCGTCCTTGTCGAGCGCTGCTTTCAATTCGTTGACCTCCGGCGGCTTGATCGAGAGCTGGAGGGATTTCTCTTCGACCACGTCCACATTCACGCCGGCGTACACGCTCGTGACCTGTATCCACACTGTCTTGCCATTGTTGTCCAGCCGCGCATCGACTTCGCCCGGATCGGAGGACGTATCTTCATAAAGAATCTGAGCGCCGAGATCCTTGAGGACGGCGCGATAATTGTCTTGGCTTTCAAGCCCGCTGATCAGCGGGCTTCTCGGATATTCATAGAAGTTGTGCCAGCGAAAGCCTCTCACCTTCACCTGCTGCTTCTGGGTCCCGTTCTGCACGTTGAACGCGAACTCGTCGAAATTCACTTTGACCGGAGTGTGGGGCGACGTACGGGGCAGGTGTCCGAGCAGGGGATAATCGCTGGCGTCCGGCGGTAAAATCGTTCGTTGAAAAGGGACGATCTGTAGCACCCTGATTGTGATGGTGCTGCCGTTGCTTTCGGTCACGTACAGCCAATATTCGGAGCCGTCCTTCGTGACCGTGGCGTAGATGTCGTCGGTGTCGCTGCGCTTCGTGTTGGTGATGTTCGCACCGATGCCGGCCAGCGCCTGTTCGTAATTCGTCATGATTTCCAGTGCACTCAGGGGCGGAATGCCGGATTTTTTGTCGTAGATTTGCCCGCACAGTTTGCCGATCTTGGTGGCATTGACGTCCCGACTGCCCTGCGTCACCGAGACATCGTAAGCGACATAATTGGTCCACTGCGGGACGTCGCGTGGCGAAAAATTGTCCAGCGTGCCGATCAGCGGACAGTCTTTGCCATCCGCCCAGGCCGGTAGCGTCGAGAATGCCGTCAGCGCCAGGATCAATCCGATAAGGCCATGGCCGATACCGCGCATATATTTTTCCCCACTTTGAGATGTCGTCCGTTTTCGACAGTCGCTGGATGAATGATTGCAACAACCGGTCCGGATATACTTTAAGCGGCCCTCCGGACATTCCGCAACAGCGTGCCCCCGCGCGGGGGATTCATCCTTTCTTGTTCATGATCGCGTCGCCGATAGATCGACGGTGACCGTCACTTCGTGCGAGACCGGCTTGTCGCCCGCCCATTCGCCTTCGCCGATGTTGTAATCCAGGCGCATGACGTGCGCTGCGCCTGTCATGTGCGCGGTCTTGCCCGAGATGGTGAGTGTGAAGGGCAGGGTAATCGGCTTTGTGACGCCGCGGATCGTCAAGGTTCCCGTCGCGACATAGTCGTCGCCGGATTTGTGCGTGAAACTCGTGGCAAGGAAGCGGGCCGTCGGGAATTGCCCAACCTCGAAACCGAATACACCCCGGAGACCATTGTCGAACTCGTCTTCATCCGACGCTTCGCTCGCCATGTCGATCGATACCGATGCGCGCGCATGGGCGAGGGCGGCCGGATCGAAGTCGATATCCGCCTTCCAGGATTTGAAGACCGCACTGAAAGGCTCGTTGCTCCACTGCACCGTGAAGCCCAGCCGACTCTTCGTGTAGTCGACAGTCCAACCGGCCGCACAAGCGGGCGTCGCGAGAAGCGGTGCCATGAGAAGCGCTGCAAGCAGGTTTTTCATGCCGTTTTTGCCGCTCTTGTTCCAGGTATCATTCGCTTCAACACGTCGTCGCGGCGCAGGAACTGGTGATAGAGCGCGCCGAGGACGTGAATCGGAATCAGCACGATTGCCGACCAGGCGAGTACGAAATGCGTAAGCACGAGCGTGGGGTGAAGCGCGTGTTTGGTGGCGCGCGGCAGATCGGCGAGGAACCAGAGATTGGGCCAATGCAGGATGCCGAAATAGGGAGTGGGCAAGCCGAGCTGCGAGCCGGATACGAGCGCCCAGCCGGACAGCGGAATTGCGATGATCAGAAAATAGAGAAGAAAATGCGTCACATGCGCCGCAAAGCGCAATGTCGGGCTCATTCCCGCGGGCAAGGGCGGAACCGGATTGACCAACCGCCACAACAGCCGGGCCACACTTAGGACCAGAACCGTCAGACCGATCGATTTGTGCAGCTGGATGACCTGGAATCCGAATTTCTGCAGATCGGGCGGCGCCTTATCGGGAATGTAGTCGGCATGATAGAGCCCAAGACCGATATTGATCAGGACCGCGAGCGCAATCAGCCAATGCAACGTCATCGCGACGGTGCCGTATCGCGTTCGCGTATTCGTGATTGCCATATTGTCAGTCTTTCCGTCGTTCGAACATTGCTTCAATGATGAGATTTACGTCGTCTCCCACCAACGGTTCCCACTCCATGCCGGTCAGTCCGAAATCCGTGCGCTTGATGGTGGCCGTGGCTTTGAAGCCGAGCGCGTAAGAGCCGTTAAGTGGATCTTCTTCGCCGCCTGAAAAGACCACGTCCAGGGTGACGGGTTTGGTGACGCCTTTGATTGTCAGATTGCCTTCGATGCGTCCCAAATCCGGACCCATGCGCCTGACGGAGGTCGACTTGAACGTTGCCGTGGGAAACGCGCGAATTCCGAAGACCGTACCTTTGAGCTCGTCGTTGATGCCGCTGCTTGGCGTGTCGACGCTGCTCGCATCAATGGTGACCGCGACGTTGCTCTTCTCGGGATTTTTGGGATCGAAATCGAGTGTGCCGGAGAGCCGGTCGAAGCGGCCGTAGTAATCGGTCAGGCCGATATGGGCGATCGAGAACAGCAATTGGCTGTGGGACGGATCAAGGCCATAGGCACCTGTCGGGGCCAACGAAGGGTCCCTGGAGACGCCTTGGCCTGCCGCCGACAGGGGGCCAGCCAAGCCCAGCACAAGGGTGACGGCGGCAACTCGGCGCAGCATGAAGACTCTCCGGGCACAGGCGGGTCGCCACTATATCGCGCCCCGCGGAGACCGCCATCCCGCACCTCCGGCACAGTTCCGAGCTTGACGGAGTGGTCCCCGGCTTCATAGTCGGATGGACAGCCACTCGAGGGTTCGATTTGTCCGAAGCAGAAGCATCGACGCGGCCCGGCCGTAACCTGGATTATCCGTTCGAGACGCGGCCCGAGACCGGCCAGACCATCGAGGTGGCGCCCGGGCTGCACTGGGTGCGCATGCGCCTGCCGATGCAGCTCAACCACATTAATTTGTGGCTGCTGGAAGACGGCGATGGCTGGACCGTGGTCGATACCGGCATTCGCGACGAGCCCACGGCCGATGCGTGGAAACAGCTCTTCGCCGGCCCCATGAAGGGCCGTCCCGTCAAGCGGGTGATCGTCACCCATCTGCATCCCGATCACGTAGGCATGGCCGGCTGGCTGGTGCGCCGCTTCGGGGTCAAATTGTGGATGACGCGCACCGATTATCTGATGTGCCGGAACCTCGTCGCCGACACCGGGCAGGAAGCGCCCGAAGAAGGCATGATGTTCTATCGCGCTGCGGGGTTTCCCGATGATGCGCTGGAAGCGTATCGCACGCGCTTCGGCGGTTTCGGCCGCGGTGTCTACCATTTGCCGAATTCCTACCGTCGGATCGAAGAAGGCGAACGCATCCCGATCGGCAATCGCATCTGGGAAGTGGTGATCGGGCGCGGGCACGCGCCGGAGCATGCCTGCCTGTGGTGCCGCGAAGACAATATCTTCATCTCGGGCGACCAGATCCTTCCGAAGATATCGTCGAATGTGAGTCTGTTCCCGACAGAGCCGGATGCGAATCCGCTGCAGGACTGGATCGATTCCTGCGTGAAGCTGCGCGACATGCTTCCGGGCGACATGCTCGTGCTGCCCTCGCACAACGAACCGTTCCGCGGTGCGCCGTTGCGCCTGCAGGAACTGATCGACGGCCACGAAACGGGACTCGAAAAGCTGCTCGCGCTATGCGAAGCGCCGAAGCGGGCGGTGGATGTGTTTCCCGCGCTGTTCCGCGCCAAAATCACCAGCGGAAATTTCGGCATGGCGACCGGCGAAAGTCTCGCCCATCTCAATTGCCTGCGCGCGCGCGGCCGCATCGAACGCTCGACCGATGCCGACGGCATCGATTGGTACGAAACAATCTGAAGGGACGGATTCATGAGTCTCGCAGGCAAGACGCTTTTCATCAGCGGTGCGAGCCGCGGCATCGGGTTGGCGATCGCACTGCGCGCGGCCAGGGACGGCGCGAATATCGCCGTCGCGGCCAAGACGGCCGAGCCGCATCCGAAATTGCCGGGCACGATTTACACGGCGGCCGGGGAGATCGAGAAGGCGGGTGGCAAAGCACTGCCGCTCGTCTGCGATATCCGGTTCGAAGAGCAGGTTGGGGATGCGGTTGAAAAGACCGTGGCGCGCTTCGGCGGCATCGATATCTGCGTCAACAATGCGAGCGCGATTTCGCTCACCGGCACCCTGCAGACCGACATGAAGCGTTTCGACCTGATGCAGCAGCTCAATGCGCGCGGCACCTATCTCGTCTCGCGCACCTGTGTCTCGCATCTGAAGCGGGCGGCCAATCCCCATGTGCTGATGCTGTCGCCCCCGCTCGACATGGACCCGAAATGGTTTCGCGGGCATACGGCCTACACGATGGCGAAATTCGGTATGTCGATGTGCGTGCTGGGCATGGCGGCCGAGTTCGCAGACGACGGCATCGCGTTCAACGCTCTGTGGCCGCGCACGGGTGTGGCGACGGCCGCGATCCGCAACGCTCTGGCGGGCGACGAAGGCATGAAGCATTGCCGCACGCCGGAGATACTGTCGGATGCGGCCTATATGATCTTCAACAAGCCGGCGAAGAGTTTTACGGGCCGCTTCCTGATCGACGACACTTTTCTGGCCGAGAACGGCGTCGCGGATTTCGACCAGTATCGCGTCGATCCGACGAAGGATCTGATGCCGGATTTCTTCGTGCCCGACAGCGTGCCGCCGCCGCCCGGCGTCAGCCTCAAGGCGCTGAAATCAGTGTAGCTTGTGCAGGAAATCCGCCACGGCGCAGGAGACTTTAGCGCTGGTGCGCAGGACGGCGACCTCGACTTCGGTTGCCGCGCCATAGTGGAGATGCGCCATCGAGGACCGCATGTCGCCTTTCGGCGCGGAAATGCCGGTCAGGGCGACAATCCCGAGCCCCAGCAGCACCAGGGCTATTTTAATTCCGTAATAGCGGCGATCCATGACCGGCTCCCCTCGAAGCACTGAGGATAGCAGGCTTCGAAAAAGTGGCCAATCCATGGCGAAGATAAGCTTCGGGTCCCGTCTTTTGGAAATTGATGATAGCTTATGCGAACGCCGCCAGTCCCAAAGCCGCGGCGTGAAACGAATGTGGTTCGCATGAAAATGTATTGCATACCGAACACGCCTGACACCAAGACCGGAGACGTAGACGGTGCGATTGTGACGACGGGACCGAATTGCCTGGCGGGGGTCGCGCCTCCTTGAAGTCGTCAAGCTGTACCAACACCAAAACGATTGGTCCCTTAGCGGGAGGAAAGTATGAAGGCCGTTTTGTTGATTGTCGGACTGATTGCCCTCGTATTCGGGCTCCATTGGATCGGGCAGGGGACCGGGTATTTTGTCTGGCCGGCCAATCCCGTCATGGATCACCACATAGCCTGGGCCTATCGCGGTGCGGCGGTCGCGGTATTGGGTGCCCTGATCATCATCTATTCGCGCCGCCGCCGCGCGAATTAACTTATCCGGCGTCATCATCTTTCCGAATTCGAGGATCGTGGTCTAAATCGAACGCGCCGCGGGAGATCGCAAGTTCTCTCGCGCGCCAATTCGAGAATAGCGGCCCAATCACTTGGGCCCAGGGGGCTGAATGCCGTTGTCCGGTGTCTGTCGAGCGGCGATCGCGCTTGTGGTGCTGTTAACGCCTCTTCCCGCATGGGCTGCAGTGCTGCCCACAACATGCGCCCCCACGATTGAAGTATCGGACGTACAGGTTACACGCGTGGAGAAGAACGGTGTGCTGGTGCTGGTCGACGGGCGGGCCATACATCTCGAAGGCTTGCTGCTGCCGCAGGGCGCGAAGGATCACGCGCCCGCCTTTCTTGCCGAGCAGGCGGTCAGCACTCTGTCGGACCTTTCGCGGGGCCGCACCGTTTCGCTGGCCGTGAACATTCCGAAGGAAGACCGTTACGGGCGGCTGCGCGCGCAAGTCGAATTCCCCCAGGACAATGACGAACCCTGGCTGCAAATCGCGATGCTGCGCCGGGGCCTCGCGCGCGTCGATATCGCGCCGGACCGTCGCGAATGCGCGGAGGCGCTTTATGCGGCCGAAGCCGAGGCGCGCAAGAACAAGAACGGGATATGGACGCAATCGGCCTATGCGATCCGAACGCCAGACCAGCTCGCTGGCACCACGGGCACGTTCCAGATCGTGGAAGGCAAAGTGCTGACCGCCAACATGAAAAACGGTCGCGCCTATCTCGATTTCGGCGCCGACTGGCGAAGCGATTTCACCGCCACCATCTCGCCGGACGATATGCCGATCTTCCGCGATGCAGGTGTCGACCCGCGCAACTATGCCGGCAAGATCGTGCGTGTGCGCGGTTTCGTCGATCAGATGAACGGCCCCGAGATCGAATTGTCGAGCCCCGACATGGTGGAAGTGATCGTCGGGCCTTAGTGATTGGCTCGTCGGGTGCCCCCTTACAAAACAAAAAGGCCCGGACGATGCCGGGCCTTTTGCATGTGAGCTTCGAAAGTGTTTACGCCGCTTTCTTGAGCAGCTGTGTTTCCACGCGCTTGACCGCAGCCTGTTCGTCGATGCGCTCGACGGCAGCCACTTCCCGCGCCATGCGGGCGAGGGCGGCTTCATAGAGCTG
>Ga0302326_10032947_pt1 | contig 10310 bp, 7 predicted proteins | sample Palsa_T0_3_FD_202264 | JGI IMG/M metagenome (GOLD analysis project Ga0302326, IMG submission 202264) | Peat permafrost microbial communities from Stordalen Mire near Abisko, Sweden - Palsa_T0_3 | ecosystem: Environmental > Terrestrial > Soil > Palsa > Peat permafrost | place: Sweden: Abisko... | reverse complement strand
ATCCCTTCCCACCATTAGCTCATCTGAACCCTTGAGTTGATATAGAATGCGAATCACAAGATGGGTCCAGTGAGCGAATTCCCAACGGTAGCGCTCAGAATGTCCTTCGACTCAGCACGCCACTGACAAGGTTGTTTTCCGCGTTTGAACTACGCAAGCTGGAGGTGGCAGGTGACAAGATTCATCTTTCGTCCGAAGCTCCAAAACGCAACAGCGATAGCAATAACGTTGACAGTCCTCGCCTTAGGCACAGGTTCTCGCAGCCTGGCCCAAATGTCCGCCGAGAGCCCTTCCGACACTGCCGTTCAGCAGTCGCCATCCGCGATTTCGGCACATGACCTGGCCAACCTGGTAGCCCCAATTGCCCTCTATCCGGACGCACTCCTCGGCCAGGTATTAGTCGCCTGCACCTATCCCCTGGAGGTGGTCGAGGCGCAACAATGGCTTCAGCAAAACGCGGCTTTGCCGAGCCGGGAACTGCTTCAGGCGGCTCAACAACAGAATTGGGATCCCAGTGTACAGGCCCTAGTGGCGTTTCCCGGCGTGCTCGCGCTCCTCAACAGCAATGTTCGCTGGACTACAGACCTGGGCAACGCGTTTCTCGCCCAGCAGTCGGACGTTATGAGCGCCATCCAGACTTTGCGGGCCCAGGCGCGGGAGAGTGGCCAACTCGTGAGCACGCCTCAACTCTCCGTAAACACGGAAACGCAAGGTGACCTGAGCGCCATCGAGATTCAGCCTGCCAATCCTCAGATCATCTATGTCCCGTCCTACAATCCGACCGTTGTCTTCGGCCCTCCGGCCGAGGGCTACTATCCCGCGCTCCCTTACGCCGGAAGCGGCTTCGGATCGCTGTTCTCGACCATCGTGAATCTGGCCGGGTTCCTGCCCGGATTCCAGGGATTGCTAGGATTGAAAAGTTGGGGATGGGCGCTGAGCTGGCTAGCCCAAGCCCTGTTCGTGAACAACAACTTCTTTAGTGATTTCGGATTCCACAATTCCAACGGCGGATACGGCGGGTCGAGTCTCTGGGTGCACAATGCCCACCACCGTCTCGGCGTTCCCTATGGGAGTAGCTTGGTGGCCAGCCGGTATGGAGGAGGAGCGCGGCCGCCCGGCGACGGATGGCGAACCTTTGGCAGCGGCACACGGGGGATCTCGGCTAGAGAGCCTCGACAGCCACTTACGCCACGCCCATCCACCGCCAGCCAGAGTTTCCAGCACGACAATCGCGCGGACTATCGAACCGAAAGACCAGGCAACCAGCGGACATTCAGCACTAACCCGCGAAAGCCCAGCAGTATCAAGACAACGACCGGACAATCCGCCCGCACATTTTCGCAACCGTCCCGGACAACCGCCCAGACGACCGCCCGCACGAACGCCCGCACGAACGCCCTAACAAACGATAGAGGCCTTCAGCCGAATCGCAGTACCGGCAGAGACTCCTACCTGGCGAATTCAGCAGACAGCCGAGCCCGCTCATTCCCCGGCGAGAGATCTTTTTCAAGCTCGAGGTCGTCAGCGTCGATCCACGACAGATTCGCGAACCCCAGCAGCACGCGAAGCCCAGAACCCTCCCGCACGGCCAAGTCAAGCTCCTGGGGGCACCTGCCGCACTTCTCGAAAGCCCACATGTCGTCTCATAGCGATTCATCGCAGCACAGCTTCTCGCAGCACGCGCCCAAAGAAAAGCACTTCTCAGAGCCAAAATTCAAAGCTCCAAAATTCAAGGCTCCGAAGGCCCCAAAATCCCACGGCGGAGGCCACGCCTCCCGCAGCCACTCAAGCTCAAAATCGCATCGCGGATGAATCAAGAGAGGCGGGTGGAGCAGGCCTTCCAGGCCTGCATTGAAGGCGCAGACTGGATTGGGCTTCAGCCCCCGAGGGACCTTCACCCTCCCCGCGGCCGCCTCCCAAACCGGGAAACCTCAAAAATCTTGTCAATAGGCAAAAACTGCCCGATCGGCCCTAAGTCGCTGAAAGCAGCGGAGATATATTTCCGGCAAACGTGGCGGGTTTACCCCTCTCAAATTGCTATACTGAATATATAGAGTAAAAATTCAGAAAAACGAGGCGCGGCCACAGGCCGCGCCTTTTCTTTTGCGCGCTATAAGACCGGAGCCAGATGGACGAATTCAAGTTCTTCAAAACTTTCAAGGAGCGGGGCGAATGGATCGAGCTGCGCTTCGTGGTCGAGGCGATGCGCCACGGCTACAAAGTGCTAATGCCGTGGGGAGATTCGCAGCCGTTCGATGTCGCCATCATTTTCGGCAGCCGAATCGTGCGAGTCCAGGTGAAGTCGACCACCTGTCGCGTAGGGGTGGGATACCGATGCGAGTTTGAGCGCAACAGTCGCACCTCGCCCTACACGCTGAAGCAAATCGATTTCTTCGCGGCGTGCGTTATCCCCGAGAACGCGTGGTACCTGATCCCGGCGCGGGCGCTGCTGAGTGGAGATCAATTGAAGAAAGCGTCGATGCTCTGTCCCATGCACCGGACGAAGGCGAGCCGCTACCACTACGAGTGCTACCGCGAAGCCTGGCCCCTGCTGCGCCCGAAGCCTGAGGGAAGGAAGCCCCAAAGGGGCGGCAGATAACAGCCCAGAGCCTGCCCTGAGCTCGCCGAAGGGGCGTAAGCCCTGGGTAAGCCCCGGAGGGATGGAACCGAGTCCCGTAGGGACGGCACCGCACCGAGCCTTGCCCCACGGCTTGAAACTACGTACACTACCGAAGCGAACAAACCGCTTCCCCAAAGAAAGCGGGTGATCTTAATGCCGACCCCCGGCCTTCGTCGTGGCTCGGAGTGGCGCAAGTGGGATCTTCATGTCCACAGCCCTCTGTCCGCCCTAGGAAAAGGAAGAAGACGCGTCAAATAATAATCATCACCCACAACCCCAACCTCGTCGTGAATACGGACGCGGAGCAGATAGTTATAGCCGAGTTCGACGGGGCCAGAAACCCGCATATCCAGTACCGGAGCGGAGCCCTCGAGGACGTAGCCGGCTCCGGGCAGGAGCCAAGCATCCGCGAAGGCGTTTGTCGGGTGCTAGAAGGTGGAAGAGAAGCCTTCCTGAAACGCGAACAGAAGTACGCGTTAGAACAAGCTGCCATTTAGCAGACCGAACAGACTGGAACATTCGAACTGAACGTTCCAGTCGGAACACATCTCCGAAAGCCGGAAGCCGAGCGCCGGAAGCCGCCTTACTGCCCGATGCACTCTTCCAGCACGTCGAGAGCAACGTCGGCTTCTTCTTTGGTCACCACCAGCGGCGGGCAGATCCGGATCGTGCTCGGCCCGCAGCCTAGGAACAGGATGCCGCGTTCGAAGGCGCGCTCGATGATCAGGTCGCGCTCTGCGCTGCCATACTCCTTGGTCGTCTTGTCCTTCACGATGTCGACGCCGATCATCAACCCGAGTCCGCGCACGTCGCCCACCAGCTTCAGCTTCGCGGGCCACGTGGACATGCGCTTCAGCATGTGCGCCCCTACTTCAGTCGTGTGTTTCAGCAGATGTTCTTTCTCGATCACGTCGAGCGTAGCCAGCGCTGCCGCGATGCACACGGGATTGCCGCCAAAGGTTGAGGCGTGCGAGCCGGGAACCCAGTCCATAATTTCAGAGCGCGTCATCGTAATGCCCAGCGGCATGCCCGACGCAAGGCCCTTCGCCATGCAAACCATGTCGGGTTCGACGCCGGTGTGCTCGACCGCCCACCACTTGCCGGTGCGGCCGATGCCGCTCTGCACTTCGTCCAGCACCAGCATGATGCCATGCTGGTCGCATATGCGGCGCAACTCCTGCATGAAGATTGTCGGCGCGACTACGTAACCGCCCTCACCCTGCACGGGCTCGACGAAGATCGCGGCCACTTCTTCGGGAGGCAGCGTGGTCTTGAACAGCTTCTCTTCGATGAAGCGCGCGCAATTGAGCGCGAACGTGTCAGCATCTTGTATGGCATCCTTGCGTCCTCGATAAAGGTCGGGATATGGCACGTGCGTCACGCCCGGCATGAGCGGCGAGAAGCGGCGCCGCTGCTGCGGTTTCGACGCGGTCAGCGACATCGCGCCCATGGTGCGTCCATGAAATGCGCCGAAGAACGCGATGATGTTCTGGCGTTTGGTGTGATAACGCGCCAGCTTGAGCGCACACTCGACCGCCTCCGCACCCGAGTTGCCGTAGTAAAACTTGTGCGGGCCAGGCATGGGAGCGATTTTCGACAGGCGCTCGGCGAGCGTGACCAGGCTCTCGTAATAGAAGTCGGTTCCCGACATGTGGATCAGTTCGCCCGCCTGCTTCTGAATGGCAGCGACCACATCGGGATGGCAGTGGCCGGTCGAGGTCACGGCGATGCCGGCGGAGAAGTCATAGAACTCGTTGCCATCCACGTCAGTGATGACGATGCCGCGTCCGCTTTTGGCCACGAGCGGGTAGGAGCGGGTATAGGAAGGTGAAATATATTTCTCGTCGCCCGCGAGCACGCGCTTGGCGTTGGGCCCGGGTAGGGCAGTCTTGATCTTTTGTCCTTTAACAGCGGGACCGATCTTTTTTTCGGAAGCAGCCGCGTTTTCGGAAGCAGTCGCGGTCGTCATCATTGTCTTCGTGGTCATTGGATCCTCCGTAAGGCAGTGGCCAGTGGTTAGTGGCCAGTGGTCGGTGAACGGCGCCTCGGGACACGCGGCTCTGGTTCGAGCGCACGTCGACCAAGGCAGAACTTGGAGGAGGATTTGTTAGTCGCTACCGAAGAGGCTGGGGCGCAGGCGCGACGGGAGATTGGCCCGATAGCGCCTTGGACAAACCAGGCAATGCAGCCAGCACTCGGCCTGATTTGAATAGGGAAGATGCGAATTGGATTTGTTGCGCAGCATCGCTAACCGTCGACATCACTAAAGTCATTATAGCTTGAGGCGCTGCGCGGCGTAACCCCCTTTGGTAACTGTACTGCTGGTAACAGCCGGGCTGCGCCCGGCGGACGGGCGAGGGCGCCCGTCCCCACATGGGTCGCCCGTCACCACATGGGCGCCCGTCACCATATGAGTCGATTTTGACTTCCGCCGCGGTGGGCTTTAGCATGGCTGCATCTTAGGCGGGGTTCCCTTGCTCGAACAGACCTTCTCACACTACCGGATCATCGAAAAGCTTGGCGGCGGCGGCATGGGCGTGGTTTACAAGGCCGAGGACACACGCCTTGGCCGCTTTGTTGCGCTGAAGTTTCTTCCTGAAGAACTCGCGCAGGATCGCATGGCGCTGGAACGATTCCGGCGGGAAGCGAAGGCAGCTTCCGCGCTCAACCATCCCAACATCTGCACGATTTACGACATCGGCGAAGAAGACGGGCGCGCGTATCTGGTCATGGAGTTTCTTGACGGAGCTACGCTCAAGCACATGATCGGCGCGCGTCCGATGGAATTGGAAACGATCCTGGATCTGGGGACCGAGATCGCGGATGCGCTCGACGCGGCGCACACTGAAGGCATTGTGCATCGTGACATCAAGCCGGCGAATATTTTTGTGACCAAGCGCGGACACGCCAAGATTCTGGACTTCGGGCTGGCGAAGGTAACGACGAATCCCTCGGCGGCGGCGGCGGCAACGCGCATATCGGACGCGATGACGGCGCCAACCGATGTTGCGATCGAGGAGCACCTGACCAGCCCTGGTTCGACTCTGGGCACCGTGGCGTATATGTCCCCGGAGCAGGCCAAGGGAAAAGAACTTGATTCGCGCACCGACCTTTTTTCTTTCGGGGTAGTGCTGTACGAGATGTCCACGGGCATGCTGCCGTTCCGCGGAGAAACTTCGGCGCTTATTTTTCAAGCGATCCTGGATCGCGCGCCGGTTTCGCCGGTGCGATTGAATCCTGATCTGCCCGCTAAGCTGGAAGACGTGATCAACAAAGCGATCGAGAAGGACCGCAACCTGCGCTACCAGCATGCGGCGGATATGCGCGCTGACTTGCAGCGGCTGAGGCGCGACACGGGAAGCGGGCACGCGGTTGCGGCCGGTTCCGCATCAGTGACGACTGCGCTGGATACGGGTCCGCATGCGGTCGAGGCGGCGGGGCCGGCGTCTGGCTCGTCGAAAGTTCCAGCGGCGTCGTCTTCCAGCGCGGTGGGCGTGGTAAGCGCGGCGAGCGCCGTCAGCGCCGCGCCGGCCGCCATCGCTCCGGCGAAGAGATCATGGAAGATCGTGGCGCCCGCGGTGCTGGTGGTGTTGGCTGCGATTATAGCTGGAGGATTATACTTTCGTTCGCGGCAGTCCGCGAAGCTAACGGAGAAAGACAGCGTGCTGCTGGCCGACTTCATCAACACCACGGGCGATGCGGTGTTTGATGGAACTTTGAAGCAGGCTTTGGCGGTGCAGTTGGAGCAGTCTCCTTATCTGAATATTCTTCCGGAGTCGCGGATTCGGGAGGCTTTGAAGTTCATGGGACGTTCGGGGGACGAACGCGTGACTCGCGACGTGGCGCGTGAGATCTGCCTGCGCGAGGGCGTGAAGGCGATGATGCTGGGATCGATTTCGAGCCTGGGCAGCCATTACGTAGTTACGCTGGAGGCGGTGAATGCGCAGACGGGCGACTCGCTGGCGCGCGAGCAGGTGGAAGCCGACAGCAAGGAGCAGGTGCTGAAGTCGCTGGACAAGGCTGCGACGAGTTTGCGGGGGAAGCTGGGAGAGTCGCTTGCTTCAGTGCAGAAATTCGATACGCCGCTGGAAGCGGCGACGACTTCGTCCCTTGAAGCCTTGAAGGAGTTCAGCCTGGGTGAAGCGGAACACTCGAAGTTCAACGATGATGCTGCGATCCCGCACTTGAAACGGGCTACGGAACTGGATCCGAACTTTGCCATGGCGCTGGCCACCCTGGGTGTGACCCTTAACAACACGAGTCACATCCAGGAAGCTTCTGAGTATTTTCAAAGGGCGTTTGATGCGAAGGAGCGGGCGAGCGAACGGGAGCGGTTCTACATTTCTTCTCACTACTACGGAACACTCAGAAGACAGACGGACAAGGATATCGAGATTCTTGAGCAATGGATTCAGACTTATCCCCGGGACACGATCCCGCGGGACAACCTGGCGCTGGTAGAGGTAGCGGTCGGGCAGCCGGAAAAAGCTGTGGCCAGCGCAAGCGAGGCGCTGAAGCTCAATCCTAAGGATCCATATGCGTATGCAGATCTGGCGGCCGGCTATATGGCGCTAAATCGCTATGACGAAGCGAAAGCGGTGGCGGAGCAATCCATCGCACAAAAGGCGGAGCCGTGGTCGATCCATATCGACCTGTACGAGGTTGCGTTCATTCGGGGTGACGAGGGGGCGATGCAGCGGGAGGTGGAGCAAGCAGCCGGCAAGGTGCAGGAGCCAGCTATAGGTTTGATGCGCGCGGTGGGCGAGTGCGCGCAGGGGAAAATTAAGAGTGCAAGGGCGAGCTATGCCCGTGCGGTGAGCGTGGCACAGGCACAGGGACAGAAAGAGTATGCGGCGACGATTCTGGGGGCCGAGGCAGGCTGCGATGCCTGGGTAGGATTCTCCCAGGAAGCTCGACAGACGATGAATGCGGCGCTCGCGCTTTCCGAGAACATTATTTCGCGATCTCTCGCCGCGCGTTCGTTTGCCTGGATCGGCGACACGGCGCAATCCGAGAAGCTGGCTGAGGGGTTGAGCAAGGAATTTCCGTACGCTACCGTAGTCAATCAGGTGCTGCTGCCGACGGCACGAGCCCTGAACAGCCTGCAACGTAACCAGCCTGACCAGGCGGTTGCAGCGCTGGAGCCGGCTAAGCCTTACGAACTCGGCACGGGCAACCTTGGGGCGATCTACATCCGCGGCGAGGCTTTTCTGCGCTTGCACGATGGAGCCAAGGCGGCGGCGGAATATCAGAGAATTCTCGACCATCGCGGGCTTGATCCGGTGGGCTGGGGTTATTCCTTGGCTCATTTGGGATTGGGGCGGGCTTATGCTTTGCAGGGCGACACGGGAAAAGCTAAAGCGGCTTACCAGGATTTCTTTGCGGTTTGGAAAGATGCGGACGCGGATGTTCCGGTATTGAAGACGGCGAAGGCGGAGTATGAGAAGTTGAAGTAGCGGTTGCGCGAGCCTGCGGTGGGAACTCCTTGCGGAGCCGCGGGTGACTAGAAACTGCGAGGGGTCCTTCGACTCCGAAACGTGTCCGCCTCGCGGGCACGTTTCTCCGCTCAGGATGACAGAGTCCTCGTAGGCTCGTCTGATATCTTTTAACTTCCCCTGTTTCTCACTGACATGTCCAACGGTCGCCCAAGCCGGTTTGCGGTGATTCTTGCCTTTGGGCTGGTGTATCTGTTTTGGGGATCTACCTACCTGGCGATTGATATTGCGGTGCGGACGATTCCTCCGGCGCTGATGTGCGGGATGCGGTTCTCGATTGCCGGCGTGGTGATGCTGGTGGTGTGCGCGGCTACGGGGCGGAGAATATGGTATTCGGCGCGGCAGATTGCGTTGGCGGCTGTGGTGGGAATTTTGCTGCTGATGGGCGGTAACCTGACACTGTCGTGGGCGGAGCTTTCGGTGCCATCGGGGCTGGCGGCGATGATTCTTGCCGTCACGCCGTTGTGGTTTCTGGTGCTCGATTCGCTACTGCTGGGCGACCATCACATATCGTCGCGAGGCAAGGCCGGGCTGGCGCTGGGGATGGTTGGGCTATTGATTTTGTTTTGGCCGGAGCTGCACTCGACTTCGACGCTGGGGCGGCACGAGTTGTGGGCTTCGCTGGGGCTGATTGGTGGATCGTTTTTATGGGCACTGGGATCGGTGCTGTCGAAGCGCTGGCAGTCGGGCATGGACGTGTTCAGCGCTACGGGATGGCAGATGATGGCGGCAGGCGCGGCGAACTTTGCGTTTGCATTCGCGGTGGGAGATTTATCGCGGGTTACGTGGACGGCACGCGGGTTGGGCGCAGTGCTTTATCTGGTAGTGTGCGGATCGTGGATCGGATACTCGGCCTACATCTGGCTGCTGGAGCACGTGCCCACGTCGAAAGTGTCAACGTATGCTTATGTGAATCCAGTGGTCGCGATGTTTCTGGGGTGGCTGATTCTGCGCGAGCGCGTGGACCGCTTCATTGTGATGGGGAGTGTAATTGTGGTGGTGTCGGTGATTCTGGTGATCAGCGCCAAGGTAAAAGAGAAGACTGTCGCGGAGGAACTGCCGGCGGTGGAGGCGATGTAGCAGTGGCCAGTAGTCAGTGGCCAGTGGCCGGTGGTGAGTGGCCAGTTCTCAGAGGTTAGACGGGTTCGGGCTGCATCACGGGTTTCCTTATTTTGAGGCTTCTTCGTCTTCTTGTTCTTCGCTTTCATTCAGCAGATCTACGGCGTGGCCGCGGATGGCGAAGGTTTGTTTGGGGCCTGCGGGCTCGAAGGTTACGCGGGCTGGGGATCGTTGCCAGGCGGGCGTGGGGCAGGCTGAATCGGCAACGGCATTTTCAGGAATGCTCTGGCCGTCCAAGGGCTTCTTCAGAACCGGCTTGCGTCGATTGAGCTGCGCGACTATGGCGTAGATTTTCTTGCCGTCTTCGGAGACGCCGCAATAGGCGGCGTAGTCGCGGTACCAACTGGCGGCGGAGTAGAAGGCGTCGAACTCGGGAGATTGATGGGAGAAATGTGGCCGGTGAGGCGGTCGACCAGCAGCCATCCGCCGCGCTGCCATTGCCAGTGCGGCGGTGACGCGGATTCCTGCGGAAGGCTGTCATTTACCCGGAAGGCACGCCGGACTACGAACAGGCGGTCGGTGACATCGTGAGCGGGGCCGAGAGTGAATTCCTTGACGTGGGCGTCGACGAGGAGTGGGCGAACTTTCAGGGTGAGCGGCAGGGTGAGCGGCTTGTTTTCTCCTGCACCGGCTTCGGGAATCCACTGGACTGTGGTCCATTTACCGAAAGTGACGATGTGCGGCTTGGTCGCGGCGGCTGCGCTTGCCTGAGTGAGGATGAAGAGCGACAGAGCTATCCGAAATTTTGCGATGCGGGTCATGGCCGAGGTTAAGCAGAAAAGCGTGTGGAGGACAAGGTCAGATGTCACAAATCGTGCGGACTGATTCCAAAGCGGGTTCCGAAGTGGAACAGGGGACCGGACTACGTTGGAGTGTTCGATTTGATAACGCGATTGCCTCGTGCATCGGCACTGCGGGCTTGAGATTGCAGTAGAATTATCAGGAGTAGTCAATGTGCGATGAGTTTTCCTCACGATTCCCGTCCGGCTGTGAGCGATGAAGGCCGGACAACTTCTCAGCGGGAAGCGGCTTCTGATCAGGATATGCACGTGTTGCCGACACGGCGGCAAGCGCCG
>Ga0302326_10032945_pt1 | contig 10310 bp, 6 predicted proteins | sample Palsa_T0_3_FD_202264 | JGI IMG/M metagenome (GOLD analysis project Ga0302326, IMG submission 202264) | Peat permafrost microbial communities from Stordalen Mire near Abisko, Sweden - Palsa_T0_3 | ecosystem: Environmental > Terrestrial > Soil > Palsa > Peat permafrost | place: Sweden: Abisko... | reverse complement strand
GCGCGCGAGCAGGTCGGCGATGCAGTGCCCGGCCACGAAGCCGGTCGCCCCGGTCACCAGCACCCGGCCGCGCTTGTCCTGATTCATGCTCAACACATAAGGGACGGCCGGTCACGGTGTCAAGTGAGCACCTACTCGCCAACGTCCAGGGGCGGCGGCAAAGCGAATCGTTGCCGTGCCTCGTCCTGAATAGTGCTCCAGAATCGTTCGCGTTTCTCCTCGAGAGAAGGCTTCTTATCCAGCGACCAACTGACTGCGTATCCCGCGAGAGTAGGTTAGGTTTTAATGTGGCACTGTTGCCGGAGACCCCGAAACCCGGCCAGCCGACAGTGCGCGTGGGTTCTCTGGGGGGACTGGCGTGGCTGAACCGAAGTACATGCTGATAGCAGAGGACCTTCGCTCCAGAATGGAGTCTGAAGAGCTCGCGCCCGGTGCGGCCTTGCCCACGGAGACCCAACTGGCGGAGCAGTACGCCTCCTCCCGCAACACCATTCGCGACGCGATCAAGCTGCTGCGGAATCGGGGTCTGGTGGATGTGCGACCTGGGAGCGGCACGTTCGTCGCGGGGAAAACCGAACTGTCCGTGACAAACTTCAGGCTCGACGCGGTGGCGGATGACCAGACAGAAACTTATGTCTTTCTGGCTGAGATGTCGGCGGCGGGCAGACGGCCGACCCTATCCCTTCCTAAGGTCGCAATAACGTCTGATCCCGAGTCCGTCGCAACCGCGCTGCGGCTGAGCGCAGGGCATGAAGTCCTCAGTCGGCATCACCAGCGTTTCGCCGACGCAACGCCATGGTCGCTGCAGACCACTTTCTACCCTCTTGAGCTAGCCTCGCGCGGAGCAGATCGACTGCTGGGAGCGGGGGACCTTCCCGAAGGCGAACTGCGCTACCTGGCCGAGGTGCTCGGCATCTGGCAGGCGGGCTGGCGCGACATCGTCGCTGTGCGCAAGCCCAACCCGGACGAAGCGGATTTCTTCGGCCTGTCCGCTTACGAGCCGGTCCCGGTCTTTGACATTCAACGGACCAGCTATGACCAGAACGGTATTCCATTCCGGCTGGCAGAGACGATTTACCCTGCCGACCGGCACTCTTTCGTCATATCGCCCACTCCCAGTGGTAACGACGCGACGGAGACGCCGGTGGCAGCGGAACCGGATGCCGCGATGCCGCCTGCGGAGCAGCTCCGCGAGGAGGCACTGCTCGCGCGGGCAGACCAGGCCGAACTGGATGCGCACGATGCCCTGGCGCAGCGGTTGTTCAACGAGGCGGTCGCGCTCCTGCTGGACGCCGTTCGGCTGGATCCGGCGCGGGCGGAAAGACTTCAGCCCGACTTGAACTGCCTGTCCGCGCAGCCCGCCGATTCTCCCGGAAGGCTCGCATGGCGGCGCGGCCTCTGGCTCGCCCTCTCCGCGGGCAGCCCGCTCGAGCTGGCGCAGACGCACCCAACGTTCGCCACCGCCCCGCCAGCCGATAACGTGGCCGCCGCCGCCCTGCAAGTCGCACCTGAATTCGGCCGGAAGCGGCGGGTAACCCGTAAACCACAGCAGGCCGGGGCCGACCTTGAGCTGGGTTTCATCAAGCTGCTCGAGCGGTTCTTCGCACTGGCCGCGGCCGATGAGGCGAAGATACTCAGACGGCTGCGCAGGCAGAGCTCGGGCACGCAATACGGGCATGATGTGCAGGTTGACTGCGTGACCACGGCGAACGATCTCGTGCGCTGCCATGTCGAATGCAAGAATTATTCGCGTGAGCTAAAGCCAGCGGACATCTCGGAAAAGATTATGCAGACGCAAGCGTACTGGGAAAGGAAGCAGATTGACTACTTCCTGATCGTCACCCCGCGGGCGGGCATCAGCAATGATCTCGACCATTACATCCAGACGATGAACGCGCAGGGCGCGCTGCCCTTCCAGATTCAGGTGTGGGGTCCGGAGGAGGGGATCGAGGAATTCTTCGCCATCGAGCCCACCGCGTACCGGAAGGTCTATGGCGCGGAACCGCCGCAGGTCGACGCCGAGTCCGTGGTCGCCCACTGGTCCGCCAAGCTGAAGCCACTGCTGCGCCTGCCGCCGCCACTGCGGGACTATCTCACCAACCCCCGCCTGCACACCCTGGTTGGGGAAGACCACGGCCACTTCGACACTCTCCTCGGCGAATGCGTCGAGGTCGACGCCGTCAATCCGGCTGGCTCGCCCCTCGGGCCGCTGCGCGACGTGCTGTCCGGCTGGATCGATGATCCGCGGCAACGGCGGTTCCTGCTGCTCGGCGAGTTTGGCGACGGCAAGAGCTTCGCCTGCTACCGGCTCACGCGCTCGCTCGCCCGCGCGTACCTGGACAATCCTGCGGCAGCCCATTTTCCCCTCCGCCTTGCGCTGCGCGACCTGGTCGCAGCCGGAAACCCGCAGGAGCTGCTCTCCCGCCGGCTGCAGGGTCTGGGGGCGGATGCGAGGGACTGGGCGCGGGTGCAGGACATCGGGCCGACGCTCATCATTCTCGACGGCTTTGACGAGATGTCACCGCAACTCGACCACGCGACGGTGGCGAGAAACCTCCGGTTGCTGGCCGACTGCGCGCGATATTTCAACGGATCGAAACTACTTGTCACGTCGCGTACGCATTTCTTTGAAAGCACTCGGATGCAAGAGCGGTTCCTTGAACAGCTCGACCAGCCAGCGGTGGCCAGGGTCGCGCAGTTGCCGCTCAGCAGCCGGATCGGGTATCTGCATGCCCACGCCGAGCGGAAGGGCCTGTCCGCCAAACTCGAGCGGATCCGCCGCCTGTACGACCCAATAGGCCTCGCCGCCAAGCCGCTCTTTCTGCAGATGATTAAGGAGACGCTGTCGCGGCTGCCCGACGACCACTTCGATGAAATCGTGCTGTACGAGACCTCGGTGCGAGACAGCCTCGAGCGCAAATCGGAGCTGCTCGTGGACGACGGCATGTACACCCTCGAGCGGGAGGCCATCGAGGGCATGCTTGAGCTGCTTGAGTCAGTGGCGGTGGAAATGCTGAAGAACGGGGGCCAGCCGGTCGATCTCCGCGCATTCAGTGAGGGGAAACTCGACATCGCCCGCGTGCTGTGGAAGATGAGCGAGGCAGACGCGGGGCCCGCGCAGAGTCAGGACGCGCGGGCTCGTCTCGGCATGCGATCCCTGCTCAAGCCATTTCCCGATGAGGGCGGCAGCGGCGCATGGCCGGTCGCCTTCTGCCATCGGTCCATGTCCGAGTACTTCGTCGCCCAGGCCCTTGTGCGGGCGCTCCGCGACGACGAGCGGGCGGCGCGGGACCTGCTATCCGCCGTCATCCTCAGGCCTGAGATCGTCGATTTCGCGGGGGTCCTGATAAACAAGGCCGGCGACGCGACCGCGCTCGGGCGGACGCTCGCCGCCTTCGCGCGGGCCGCAGTCAAGGGCACCAGTACGGGGTATCTCGGAGGGAACGCCATTACCCTGGCGTACCGCGCCCAGCAAAAGCCGGACGACCCAGGGTGGGTCGGTCTTGACCTCTGCTACGCGGACCTGTCGGGGGCTGACCTCGCCGGGGCTGACTTCAGCAACAGCCTGCTCCGCTACGCCTCGCTGGACAACGCCTACTTGTCCGGCGCTAACCTCACCGGATGCGACCTTACAGGCGCGCGGATCGAGGAGACGGCGCAGGTCACCTGCGTGGCACCTGGTCGGCAGGACGGCAGCGTCCTTGCCTGCTATGGCGATGGCACTATCCGCGAGTGGGACCTTGGCGGCTCGCGTCCCATCCCGCGCAAATTGTTCGACGGAATTGGCGGCCTGCGATCTGCCGCCTGGGGCCCGTACGACGACTTGATCGTCATCGACGGGCCGGAGCTGTCCCTGTGGACGATCACGGCGGACGGAGCCGTGCGCAACGGTGACTTCCACGTCCGCGGTGGCATCGAGCAGGTGAGGTTCACCGGTGGCGCCGTTTCCTTCACGCGGACCGATCAAAACCAGCGCATCGCGGTGTCGGTCGACTGCGAGCGCGCCACCATCGCCGTGGGCTTGCAGCTGGTGAATCCCGGCCCGGTCGCCTTCGCCGCAGATCAGACCGCTGCGCTGATCACTGCAGGAAACCACGTCGCGATCGCGAAGCCGGGCAGGCCAGACCCGGTGCCTATCACGATACCTGCCGCCGACGTGACCGCCATCGACCTCCGGCACGATGAACCGGGCGTGGTTCAGCTTGTCGTCGGCGACGGCGAGGGGCACGTAAGCCTCCTGCGGGTGCCCGTCACCGGCGATCCGCCAGCAGCAGGCCCCGAGGCGACACTGCAACCACACAGCGGACCAGTGCTCTCGGCGACCTTCCTGCCCCAGGGCCGCGTTGCGACCGGCGGGACGGACCGGAACCTCATTGTCTGCGAATGGGAGGACGACGGTCAGTTCCGGGCCGTGCACGAGCTGAAACTAACCCTGACCTGCCAGGGGGTCAAGACGGCCGGTGTCCAGGGAGACCGTGAGCGGCTGGTACTTGAAGCCCTGCGGGACAGCGCAGAGAAAATGCGGGGAGGTTCGCATGTCTAGGCCGATGGCCGAGCAGATCGCCTTGGACTTGCGCAAGCAGATCGAGTCTGGCCAGTTGCCCCGAGGCGCGCAACTGCCGACGGAACTCGAACTTTGTGAGAAATACGCTGCCTCGCGCAACACCATTCGCCGGGCGATCCACACACTGTTCAACCTGAGCCTCGTGGAGACACGTGCTGGCCGAGGAACTTTTGTCACCAGGCTCATTAATCCGCTGATCAGCTCCATAGAGCTGCAAGCCGGCGATGAAGCGGCCTACAGTGCCGGAGTTCACTCCCAGCGCAGGCGAACGACGGTCTCCGTGCCAGTGGTACAGGTTCAGGACGCTAGTCGCTCACTGATCGGCGAACTGTCACTTCACGAAGGCGCTCAAGTCATTAGCCGCAGTCAGCAGGTTTATGTCGAAGACGTTGCGTGGATTCTGCAAACCGCCTTCTACCCCCTCGACCTGCTCACGCGCGGAGCGCATAGTCTTATCAGGGCGGAGCACGTATCGGAGGGGACATTTGCTTATATCAGCGACACGCTTGGCATCGTGGCTCGAACATGGCGGGCCCAAATGGTCGCGCGCCCTCCCGACGATAAAGAGACACGCTTCTTCGAGCTAGCGAGCGGCGACGGCGTAGCGATCGTTGATATCCGCCGGATCTACTACGACAGGGTTGGGAGCCCGTTCTGCGTGGTCGCATCCGCGTATCCGGCGGACCGGAACCTGTTTCAGGTTACCGCCGGTGAGGTGCCCGATCAGATTATTTGACGATGGACGGGACGATGATCGCGGCGACGATGGCCGCGCCGATCGCGATCGCGTAGCCCGCCACGGTGTAGTAGAACCAGCGCCAGTATCGTCGCCTTGCGCGCGCCACTCGGTCTTCGAGGATCTGATTGGTTTTCTCCGGGCTGAGGAGGCTGTCGAACCGCCTTCTTTCATGATCGAAGCTGCCGCTGATCTGAAGAAACTGGCCGACCTGTGAGCCGAGCCCGTAGAGACCGGGAAATATCAGCACGTATCCCGCGTACGCCAGCACGCCCACGCGGAACAGCGCGGCGTCGAAGGGCTTGATGAACGCTGCGGCAATGGCTGAGCCGATGAGCACGGCGACCGCAGCGAGCAGCGTGTCGCTGAGGCCTTTGGCCAGCTCGGTCGTCTTGTCTCCGAACGTGCCGATGACGTCGCTGACCGCGCTCTCGAGCTGGCGCTCTTTGTCGAGGTACTGCGTGAACCTGTCGTCGATGAACGCCCGCCACTGGTCGTCAAGAGCTGCGAGGACGTCGCTGACCTGACCGACAAGCGCGTCGAGCCGTCCCGGTTCCAGCACGTGCTCGAGCACCCGGGCGATCCGGACCTGGATGAACTGCAGCCGGTCGGACGCCCAGTCGCGGGTCGTGCCCTCGTCGCGCAGCCGGTAGCACCAGTCGACAAGGCCGGCGAAACCGCGAGTAACGGTACCCGTCGCCGGGACCGGGACTGGCTGGGCCTCAGTGACAGCCATACGCACCGTGACCTGGCCTCCCCGGTACTCCGGCTGGATCTGCCAGCCGCCGTCGGCTCCGCGCCGGCGCCGGGCGCGGTCGCAGGTGTACAGCAGGCACAGCTGGATGTACCTGGCGGCGAGCAGCGCTTCCAGGCGAGAACTTCCAGGTTCCCCATCGAGCTGAAGCTGCACCGGGGTGAGCTGCTGCACCCACTGGTAGTCCCAGCTGATCTGCTCTTCCCGGTCGCTTCGCATGCGCTCGATAGTCGCCCGGGTCCGCTCGGGCAGCGGCGACAGGACGGCCAGCCCGCCGTTCAGGCTTGCCCCGCCGATGAGCTGGAAGGCAGCGCCTGAGCGGTGCAGGTCGGTGTCCCCGATAAGCAGCCGCCTAGGCTCGGTCACACCCGCCCAGACCGCCCGTTCAAGCTCGTCAAGTCCCCGTGCGAGCAGGCCCTCGACCGACGTGGCGAAGAAAAAGTGAATGCTGCCGCGGGCCGTGTCAGGCCCAAGCACCGTATCGAGCAGTATCCGCTTATCGATCCTGAGCCGCAGCTCGTAGGAGTCACCCGATACGAAGTTGGCCCTTTTCTCCTCGAACAGCTCGGACGTGAGACCGGGCCTGATCTCCAGCTCAGGAAGGTCGGCCAGGGTGAACTCGGCCGCAAGAGCCGCGCCGTAAGCATCCAGCAGATCCCCGACCAGCGCGAAGTCAAGGTCACTGACGGCATGGCCCGCGATGGCGAGCGAGATGTTCAGCCGTTCGCCTGTCTCCGCCGCCTCGGTGGGCGCCGCGAGCGCGGTGAGGAACGCCGCCAGCGGCGCGCTGCCAAGCTGGGTCACTCGAGTTCCCAGGTGCTCGTCTCGATGGTGACGCGGAAACGACGCGGAACCTGACCAGCGATCTCGTCCAGCTCCACCATGTCGCTGTAAGAGTCCCGGTCCACTTGCACCTGAAGGCCGTTGTCCCCGCGATAGCGGATCTTTCCGCCGAGGAGGCGCGCCTGAGTGCCGCGGTGCAGCGCGAAGGCCCGGTCGAGGTGCCGCTGGTGCACTTCGTTGTCGATCGCGTTGCGTTCAGCCTGGGGCAAGGTGGGCAGCCATTCCCCGAGATCGACTACCTCCCCGGCGAAAAGTCCCCTGATCGCGTCGTCTAGGGCGATCAGCCGGTCAACGGGCAGGGTCGCCTGGAGTTGTCTGCGTGCCGTGATGAGAGCGCGGTACAGGCCCTCGGTGAGCGCCTGGTCGTCAAAGGCGACCTCGGCGCCAAGGAAACCTTCCATGAAGAACCGGGCGGATGCGTCGGCCACCTGCCGGTCAAGGACAAGCAACTGATATTCGTCGCCCGGGCGGCTTGCGCGGACGAAGGCGCATTTCTGGAGCCTCTCGTGAAGGGTTGGCAGCGCGTCAGGCAACTCGCTCACCGCCAGGTAACTCAGCCCGCTTTCGTCTGTCCGCCACTCTGGCCGGAAGACGTCTGACGGGTCGAGTTTGACCAGGGCGATGAATTGCTCGGCGTCTTGATCACTGGCGGCGGCATCCCAATAAACGCACACAGCCAGCGTTCCCCGGGCGATTCTCTGGTCGACGCCGATCGCCTCGTGCAGTGCCGTGGCCAGCTGATGTGATGCCGTGATCAGGTCTTGCGTGCCGTCAAGCAACGCTTGGCAAACCGCTGGCACTGAGGAGGGGGGTTGCGACGGCAGCCACTTGGCCGCGCGTGTCTGCGAATCCTTGAGTCCGTTCCTGACGTGCCCAGCGAGGAATTCCCCGAGTTTCGGGGAATCATCGAGCGGTAGCTCCCGGTTCGACATCCGCAGGCCCGAAGGTCCCGCGTCGACCTGATGAAGAATCGCCCGTTCTAGCCCTATCTTCTCAATCTCGCGCAAACTCGCAGCCCCCTGACGTTCAATCGTGCCTAGACGGTATCAACATCAGGCGTGCAGGAGCACCGCGTCTGGTTGAGACGAGAGCTGGTCTTTTCACTGCCAAGCCCTGCAGGCCGATGCCGCCACTTCACGGCAGGAGTTCAAGGCGGCGAGAATTAACTCATGGATGTGTTCCCGAACGATACGGTGAAGGCTCAGTCATCGGCATTGCGGCAGTCGTCCGCCTTCCGCATCGGTGCGGGCGTCATCGAGGACTGCCTCGACCCGGACTCTGCTACGGACCGCCTGTTCGCCAAGGGATGGCGGGCTGGGCCGGGCGCTCTGACCCGCACGGAGCGGTGCGCGGTTGCGGGCCTGACCGGTCATGTTGCAGAATCCGTCACCGAGGTCCTCCTTGAACGCCACGGCTGGCGGATCCTGTGGCACTTCACCGGGCCAGGGCGGCACGGCGTGGATCTTGTCCTTCTTACCCAAGACGACAAAATCGTTGCGGTCGAGGTCAAGGGCACGCTCGTCGCCGGGCGCATCCCGCGGCTATCACGCCGTGATGTGACCCAGATGAGCGCCGAGTGGGTCGACAAGGCCGACAACCCTGGAATGGCCGAGTTCGGACTGCACAGCGCCGACATCTACGGTGCCGTCGCCGTCGTCAACTTCTCCGACATGACGTGGCGCATGGCCCTGACAGCGGATTTCTCAGCGTTGATCCCCGTCACCCAGGCTGGCCAGCTGACGTGCCTGGACTGGCTCCCGAGATAATGAGCCTGCGTGTCTGACCGTTTCCTGGAAGCCGGTGGAGGAGGCTTAGCTATCGCCCGTGTGAAAACCTGTTCTCGAAGCGCTCTACGTGCAGTGTGTCGCCTCGGAGTATTCCGATCTCAACCTCCATCGGATAGGCGGTGTCATCCTCGTAGAGCAGATGCCCGAAATAGAACGTGCCAGGAGTGGCTGCCGCCTCGCGTTCCAGGGCGCGAAACCGTCTGCCCGCGACCTAGCTGGAAGTCCGTGGGCGACGGCTTTCAGCTTCGGAGCCGGATGCACGAGCGCACAGTTTGCGACGGGTGCACGGCCTTCGCGGTATGCCGTGGTCACGATCAGTTCGGGGCCCGGTCAGCGTCAAGGGCACCGGCACGCTGGCTCGATGCCTACAGCACGAGACCGATCATCTCAACTGCATCGTGATGGAAGATCATCTGTCAGCGTCCGAGCGTTAGGATCTGCGCCGCCAGTACAAGCAGGTCGCCGCCAGCTACCCCAACGACTGGCCCGCGTCACCAAAACTCTCGCACTGACCGACCGAGCGCCCGTGTCAGGTGACGAGGCGTTGCAGTTCGGCCTGGGCGCGTTCGACCAGGTTCCGGGCGGTGTGATCGGAGACGCCGAGGTGACGGCCGATCTCGCGGAATGACCGTTCCGGCTGGTCGTCGAGACCGTATCGCAGGATGAGCGCGTCGGCTTGGCGTGGGTCCATGCGGGCCAGGGCGGAGCGGGCGGCGGCGGCGAAATCCTGCGCGATGACGGCGTGCTCGGGGTCGGTGAGGGTGTAGCCGGGTGCGGGCAGTTCCTCGTCGTCCTCGGTCGCTGCGGTGGGGAGCTGCCGGTGGAGTGCCGCGACGGTTGCCGGTGAGATGCCCAGCGCGGCGGCGGCCAGGTTCAGGCGGCCGGCGTTCTCGGCCAGGGCGCTTCGCAGTCCGGCGGTTCGGCCGATGAGGTCGGGCGGAAGGACGGCGGGGAACTCCTGCCGGGAGATGGCTCGCTGGATTTCCTTGCGCACCCAGGTGCTCGCGTAGGCCGCGAACGGCACGGCGCGCCCGGGGTCAAAGCGGGCAGCGGCGATCAGCAGCCCCAGGATGCCGGCTTGCCGCAGGTCGGCCCGGTCGATGTGCCAGGTGCGGTAGCGGGCAGCCTCCCGGTCGACGATGTAGCCATGCCCGGCGACGAGCCGTTCACGCTCGGCCTGGGGGGTGCTCACCGCGATGATCTCCTCGGGTCCGGTGCCTGGTTGGCTGCCTGTCCTACTGATACCGGGCAGCAGGCGGAATGCGAGGTTCGCATCGCGGCCGATCGCCGGTATCACCTCTGGTGAACAAGCAAGGCTCGACTAAGGCTCGACTCTGGAAGGTCGTCGCATGTCTGATATCGGCGATGTCACCTGGCAGCCGTTCACGATCGTCCCGTACGGGGTGGTCCTGCATCTGCCTGCGGGCTGGGAGGCGCTGCCGCCCGTTCCCGCCAATGGCCCGGAGATCCTGCGGGCGACCGGCGGCCCTGGGCGGAGCCTGATCGTGTTCAAGGTCAGGGCCGGGGGCCTGACCGCGGCGCAGGTTACGGACGAGGCTCAAACGAGACTCGAGGCCCACGGCTACGACGACTTCACGCGCGCCGAGGTCGGGTTCGCCGGAGCGC
>Ga0302326_10032944_pt1 | contig 10310 bp, 7 predicted proteins | sample Palsa_T0_3_FD_202264 | JGI IMG/M metagenome (GOLD analysis project Ga0302326, IMG submission 202264) | Peat permafrost microbial communities from Stordalen Mire near Abisko, Sweden - Palsa_T0_3 | ecosystem: Environmental > Terrestrial > Soil > Palsa > Peat permafrost | place: Sweden: Abisko... | reverse complement strand
TCGTCGGCGCTGAACCAATCCGTCAAAAACTGGATGTTCATAAGATCATTTTCAGTTCAAGCAGTTGCGGGATGCCGAGGAGCGGGATGCGCAGCCACTCCGGGCGATTGTTCAATTCGTAGCCGAGTTCATAAATCGCCTTATGGAGCAGGTAAGCGGGCAACATCACGAAAAATTCCTCGTCAGAGCGGGGCAGCAGGTCGGATTGCTCAGTCGTCTTGCGATAGGCGCGCAGATAAACGGAGCTAACTGCCTCTTGCCACAATCGCAGCCAGGGCTGGAAATTCCTCCAACTATCATTTTCGAGGCCGACGCGTTTTAAGTGCGCGGCCAATCCCGCCCACGCGGCATAGTCAAATGAACGCACCATGCCGGCCACGTCGCGCAACGGGGAACGTTTGAGGCGCCGCTCGCTCAACGGCGTGGCGGGCTCGCCTTCGAAATCAATGATCACAAAATCCTGACCCGCAACAAGGATTTGGCCGAGATGAAAATCGCCGTGACAGCGAATGTGCAAAGCAGTCAAGCGGCTTTCGGAGAGCAGGCGGAAGCGGTCCGTGATTTGAGGTTCAAGCTGAAGCACGCGCTCGGCCATCGGCGCGATTTTGGCGGGCAGAGATTTCAACTGCTGGCGCAGCAGGATGAGATTCCGCTTGGCGTGATTGCGCATGGATTGGAACAATCCGCGCATCTGATACGGCATGAAGGGCTCAGGCGCAAACGCCTCTTCCTCAGTATCGGAAGCAAGGACCAGGTGCATTTGGGCGGTGCGTTCCGCCAACAGCCGCGCGGAATCGAGATAGCTGCCGACCACCTCCGCGACATTGGCGGGGAGATCATTTTGAATCCATTGAGCCATGGAACCTTCCACCGCCGGCGGCAAATGACCGCCTGTCGTCAGCGCCTCGACGCGGTCGTAATAACGAGCCAGCGCGTCCAGCGTAAAAGTCCAGGCATCCTTCCCGCCGGGCACGAAGCGGTTGAGCATCCCAAGCGTGATGCGGTTGCCATTCGATTGACAAAACTCCAGTGCACCGGCCAATTGTTGGGCGTGAGCAAACTCCCGCTCCGTCAGAAACCGTGTGACTTCGAGATCAGGGTTAAGGCCGACATCAAGGCGCCGGAAAAGTTTCAGGATAAATTTGTCGCCGTAGATGACTGAGGAATTGCTTTGTTCGGCCTTGCCCGGAACCGGCTCAGGCAACGGAGTGTCCCCAAGCACACGGCCGAAGACCGGAGTGCGGGACGCTGCAAGTTCGCCGGTGGCGGACTTGAGGCGGCGGCGGCTGGAGATAAGCTCCACCAGAGACTTGCAGAATTCCGTATTGGCGACAGCGCTGTAAAGTACACCTTTTTGTCCCAAATGTTGGACGGTCAGGTCGCAGATGATGAAGCGCGGGAAATCCTTGCGGAGAACCTCCGCCTGTTTGGCGTCCGCAAAAGCCAGCGTCAAGCCGTACAGATCGGACTCGCCCTGGAGATAGTCCACCTGGAGCAAACCGAACAACACAGTCTCCGAACCACAGGGAATCGGGATGGCTTCGTTGAGGGTTGTGCGCGTGACGATTCGAGCCTTGCCGCCAAACCAGCGCTGGTGCTGGAGCCACTCTGCCAACATGGCCTCCAATTGGGACTTGTTATTTGCAGACTTCACCGAAGTCCATTCATCGGCAACGGTCAGGGCAGGAAATTGGAGATTTTCTTCCGGCGAATGGAGGCGCACTTTGGCGGGGGCCTCCAGTGAAAATAGATAGAATTCGTGAGGGTTGAGCGTGAACAGGTACGGACTTTCCCTGATGACAGGAAAGGCGGTCCGCCCAAAAAGTTCGACAAGGACGCAGCCCTCGAACGCCTTCAAATCGAGTTCGGCCGGTTGCACAAACCGCGAGAGATTGGCCACGACGAGAAGGCTCTCCTTGTTATGGCGCAGAACGTAACTGAGGATTTTCTGGTTCTCTGTCTGGAGAAATTCGCATTTGCCATCACCCAATGCGCGCCATTGTTTGCGCAATGCCAGGAGACGGCGTGTCCAGCAGAGAAGCGAATGTGGATTGCGCAACTGGCTTTCCACGTTGACAACCTCAGGATCATAATCAAGGTCGGAAATGATGGGAAGGTAAAGACTTTGAGGGTTGGCGGAGGAGAAGCCGGCGTGTTTATCCGATTTCCATTGCATCGGTGTCCTCACTCCATTTCGATCGCCGAGGAAAATGTTATCGCCCATGCCAATTTCGTCGCCATAGTACAGAACAGGCGTGCCGGGTAGTGAGATAATCAACGCGTTTAAAAGTTGGATGCATTGTCGGTCATTGCCGAGCAATGGCGCGAGTCGGCGACGAATGCCATGGTTGAAACGAGCCTGAGGCATGGGGGCATAGGTGCGACGCATATAGTCGCGTTCCTCGTCGGTCACCATGGTGAGCGTGAGTTCATCATGGTTGCGGAGAAAGAGCGCCCATTGGTTGGTCTCAGGAATGGGCGGAGTCTCCTCCAGAATGTCCACCACGGGCGCGCGGTCTTCCATGTTCAGCGCCATGAAAAGCCGGGACATCAGCGGAAAATGAAACGCCAGGTGGCATTCGTCACCTTTGCCCTGGCCGAAATACGCGGCTGCGTCTTCCGGCCATTGGTCGGTCGCAGCCAGCAAAATGCGGTCGCCGTACTTTTTCTCGACGTGGGCACGAATTTGTTTCAGGCAGGCGTGAACTTCCGGCAAGTTCTCCGAACTTGTCCCCGCGCGCTCGTAAAGGTAGGGCGCGCCATCCAACCGAAGGCCGTCCACGCCGAGATCCAACCAAAAGTCCATCCCCCGATTCATCTCATCGAAAACCTCCGGGTTGTCGTAATTTAAATCCGGCTGATGCGAAAAAAACCGATGCCAGTAATAGGCGTTGGCGACCGGATCCCACGTCCAATTCGAATGTTCCATGTCTTTGAAGATGATCCGGCTGTTCTTGTATTTCTCGACGGTGTCGCTCCACACGTAAAAGTTGCGCCAGCGGCTGCCGGGTTTGGCGCGGCGCGCGCGCCGGAACCAAGGGTGCTGGTCGGAGGTGCGGTTCATCACCCATTCCGTGATAACGCGCAGGTTGCGGCGATGCACCTCCAAAAGGAAAACTTTGAAATCCGCCAAAGTGCCGTACATTGGATGCACGCCGAGATAATCTGTGACGTCATAGCCGTCGTCCTTAAGCGGCGAGGGGTAAAACGGCGGGAGCCAAAGCGCCGTCACGCCAAGGTCTTTCAAGTAGTCCAGTTTTTGCGTGAGACCGCGGAAATCCCCCACCCCGTCACCATCACTGTCGTAGAAAGCGCGGACGGGAACTTCATAAATGACGCCGTTCTTGTACCACAATGGGTCCGGCAGAAGGCCGTCACGATTTGTTGGTTTGTCCTGCATGGAAGCTCCAAGGGTTCACAGGAAATAGTCAAAGTCGCGCTCCGTGCGAACGCGACGCCGCAGGCGGAAGATGGCCGCGGGCGCAAACGCCGGATTGAGTTGAATGTAATTGCGGGCGCCCTGCCAGAGGTATCGCTCGTCCGTCAATAGATCGTGGGCTTGAAATGCGCTGGCCGGCTCAATGCCCAATTCCTGAAGGGCCAATGTAAGCCATCCATTTTGCGCGTGGTGCGGGTCAAGGTTCACCACAGTCAGAATTACATTTTCGCCGTTCTCCGTCGCCTTGCTATAAGCGATGATCTGCTCATTGTCCACGGGGTGGAATACAAGCCGGTCGTTGCTTTGCAAGGCCGGGTTCTCGCGGCGGATGCGGTTGACGTGAGCGATGAGTTCAGTCAGGTTCCCCGGCTGGTTCAGATCCCAATTTTTAATTTCGTATTTCTCCGAGTCCAGATACTCCTCACTGCCATTTTCGGGAGCCTTGTTGACGCATAGCTCGAACGCCGGCCCGTAAATGCCGTAGTTTGCCCCGAGCGTGGCAGCCAGAATGAACCGCGCCACGAAAGCAGGACGGCCCCCGAATTGCAAATACTGCGGAAGAATGTCGGGCGTGCTGGGCCAAAGGTTCGGCCGGAAAAACTCCTTCAAGTCTGCGTGCGAGAGTTCCTTGAAATACTCGCTCAATTCCCATTTGGTATTGCGCCAGGGAAAATAATTGTAGGACTGCGAAAAACCGAGCCTGGCCAGGGCATACATTAATTTTGGCCTCGTGAACGCCTCGGACAGGAAAATCACCTCCGGCTGCGTTTTCTTGACTTCGTTAATCAACCATTCCCAAAACTGCAGCGTCTTCGTATGCGGATTGTCCACTCGAAAAACACGCACGCCCTGCTCAATCCAGTAGTCAATCACACTTTTAAGTTCCTGCCAGAGGGATAACCATTCTTCGCACTCGAAGTCCAAAGGGTAAATGTCCTGATACTTTTTGGGCGGGTTTTCCGCGTATTGGATCGATCCATCGGGACGCTTTTTGAACCATTCGGGATGTTCGCGCACCCACGGATGATCGGGCGAACATTGCCATGCCATATCGAGCGCGATTTCGATTCGCCTTTCACGCGCTTTGCTCACCAGCCGTTTGAAGTCTTGCAACGTGCCCAGTTCCGGATGAATAGCCTTGTGCCCCCCTTCCGATGCGCCGATGGCCCACGGGCTGCCGGGTTCACCCTGTTGACATGCCGGAGTGTTGTTCTTGCCTTTGCGGAATGATCGTCCAATCGGGTGGATCGGTGGAAAATAGAGCACATCGAAACCCATGTCGGCGATAATCGGCAGGCGCGCCTCGACATCCTTAAACGTGCCGTGCGGCCCCGCCCTGCCGGGACAGGACCGTGGAAACATCTCATACCACGCGCCGCATTTCGCCAGCACAGGATCGACGACCACGCGCAATTCGTTCCCGTATCGGGTCCGGAGCTCGCGTGCAGGGTAGCGCGACATCACTTCGGCGACTTCCTCCCCCAGCGCGAGGCTCGCGTTTGTTTCCGCCTGTTGCGCCCAGCTTTCCAACCGTGCCGCATCGCTTCCATTCGCTCGTCCCGCCGCATCTTGCAAGAGTTGCGCGCCCATGAGCATTTCGACTGATACCTCCTGGCCGGCTTGGATTTTCTTTCGCGTGGCCTTGCGCCACGATTCGAACACATCCACCCAGCCTTCCAGGCAGTAAAAGGCGCTTCCGATACACGTGAGCTCGAATTCCCCGCGCCAACGATCGTTGATTTGCGGCTTGAGCGGCCTTTCCGACCATTCAGTTTTCCCGGCCTGACGAACAAGCAAAATGGCCGACAATACGTCATGTCCGTCCGCAAAAATGTCGGCTTCGACCACGACTTTCTCGCCGACAACGCGCTTAATGGGGCAGCGCCCTGAATCAATTTCGGGCGTCACAGCTTCAATCATGACGCGCGCAGGGCTTGGTTCACGGTTTACGCGGAACATCCAGTCCCCTTCTCGCGGCCTTACTTGCCTAGCAATTTGGCCACGATAAATATCAGAATCGCTCCGCCAAGCCCGCCGCCGGCCAGCAGATAAACCAACGAATAGCCGACTGCGGCAAACATGAACGAGGTCGCTAACATAGGTATGAGAATCATATTATTGTTTATTTTTGATCACGCGGCCTTACCTTTTACGGAAGAACCGAAGCCATACGGATGTCCGTTAAAAACGACAAACCGTTCCCTGATCGCCAAGCGCAACATTTTTGCGGCCAGACGCGCTCCCCAGATTTGATAAGCCGCCATTACCAAGTCACCGAAGGGCAATTGCTGTTTCTGCTTTGTTTTCATAGAACTACACTAATGGGGGAAACACTTCGTTACCATGAGGTGTTCACCTTATATGCCGCCTTCGCTTCGCCCCACCCTCAAGCTCTTCTTTGATCTCGTCCTGGCCGCTTTCGAAGCGGCGGCTGAGCGGTCTGCCGCCGTTCTGCCTTTTGCGCTCCGACGGGATTGGCGCGAAATGGCAATCGTTGAAGCCGCGCGATGTCCCACGCGTCGCAGCGCTCCCGTCAAGGCGCGAGAACGTTTCGGGGATGCGGGTCCATCTCCGTGCATCCCTTTTTCGTAATCGCGTTGCGCACGGCTCCGAACGTCTTTGGAAGCATGACCCGCCTTGGGCGGAGGCAGCTTTACTCCCGCGCGTCTGGCCTTTGAAAGTCCGATGGCGATGGCCTGTCTGGCAGAACGAGCGCCGTGTTTGCCTTCGCGGATGTGATGAAACTCTTCGCGCACAAATTCGCCGGCTTGTGTGGAAGTCGATTTCCCTTCCCTCTGGTCCTTGCGAGCGCGTTCCAATGTTTTGGATTCTGGCATAATACATTCTCCTTTCATTGCGCCGGCTTAAACGCCTCGGCCTTGGATGAGGCGGACGAGTATGAGCACAATGGCCACCACCAAAAGGATATGGATAAAGCCGCCCATGGTGTAGGACGATACATATCCCAAAAGCCACAGGATAATTAGGACCACCGCGAGTGTGTACAGCATAAGATGTTCTCCAAAAATGTTGTTAAAATGAAGGCGTCAACCAGAGTGATGTTTTTTTTGTTTCTTTTTTTCCGGGATGTCGCTGAGGGTCCATGTGATGATGCCCAACAGCTTGTAGTTTTTGTTGTAGGATTTGCCGACCATAGGCCCGCTCGAAAAGTAATGCTCTCCGGTGGTGCGCGCGTAAGCCAGCAAAGCGATTTTCGCCCGCGAGATTTGCACTTGCGATTTGTAAAGATCGATTTCTGGAATATTAAAGGTCCCGGCCAATGGTATGGGCAGACCAGTGTTAGGCAGGCCGAGTAAAAAATCAGTAAAGTCAATCGACAACGCGCCACTGCGCGCTTCGACTACATATTCGGCATTGCTCATCGCGGGAACCAGAAACGCCCCAGCGCTGTTAAGCGCGTCGCGCACTGTGCCGAGGGCATTCTTGGCATCGTAGCTATCGAAATAGGTCGCATCCACAAAAACCTTCTTTCCGGAGAACGCCGTCAACGGTACGGATTGCATGGCGCGGTCCGCGGCGGTGCTCAACAAGAGTTGTTCGGTCGCGGAGCGGACTGGATTGGTCATGTTTGTTTGGACGCACCCGGTCAAAGGGAAGATGGCTGTGCTACACGCCATTAGGAAGATGCGGAGCGCTGGCGCATGGCCTGGCTCATATTGAGCATTTGCATTATTCATTTTTTCTTCGCTATTCACGCGTATAAGAAAACAGCAGGACAGGCTCGCTGTCCTGCTGTTCATCGTGCTCTTATTGGGCGGCAACTGGCCGATCTTCGCTCGGCAGATCTTTTAGGATGGATGAGATGGTGGAATCTTCCACGCCAGCGTTACGGGCCGCCTCCTGCGACTTCTGCAAATGGTGGCGCAATGCCGGCAGCGTGTCTTGGGCGTATTGCTTTACGTTCTGCTCCTCCATGTCCGAGGCCGCTTTCTCGAAACGCTTGATGCATTTGACATGATCCTTGAGCATAACCGTAGTGTATTCCCGGTCAAAGTTTGCATCGTTGGCCTTTTGCAGCCGATTGACTGCATGCTGGTTCAACATGTCCAGCCCGGTGTCAAGGGTGATCCCGTAAGTCTGCGCAAGCGATTGCACCTGCGCGAAGTTTTTCTGATGATCAGTTAGCATCATATTCGCCAAGTCTTTGACCTGACTGTTCTGGCTCTTGCCCAGGGCCACGTTCGCCATGGCAAGTTCCGTTTGGTTCGCTTGTCCGGATTCCTTCAAGAATTCCTTAGCTCGATGCGATATTTTTGAAGAAGGCTGGCTTGAATCCGGCGGCGGCGCGGCGTTTTGGGCCTTGATTGTAGGAACCGCTAAGATCGCGGCGCCAACAACGGCTCCGGTCATGAGGATGCGCGACAGGCGCGTTTTATAATTTTGATATATTTTCATAATTTATCCTTTCTGCAATTACAATGTCCGATGGAAGGGCGAGTCACAATGGGGGGACAAACCCATTTTTGAGTGGGGGGAAGGACTACCTTTAGGTCTGCTCAAAGTAAGGCCAACTCTAATTTTGATCCACGCCAGGAATCTTATTGTATTCCAGCCAATAGAGTTTGAACGCTTTCGCCAACTCTTCGAGTTGCTGCGGCGTAGGCGGTTTGACAAGATAAGAATTTGCTCCCAGTTTGTATGCATTGCTGAGGTCGGAAGGCTCTTCCGAGGAGGTCAAAACGACGACAATAATGGTCTTGAACCGATCGTCACGTCGAAGCCAGGCCAAAACATCCAAACCTCTGACAAAGGGAAGTTTCAGATCAAGAAAAATAAGGGCTGGGAGCGGATAGGTGGCTCGATTTGCGAATTCTCCTGTGCCTTGCAAATAATCAATGGCTTTTTGTCCATCTTCGGCTACGCAAAGTGGATTGACAATTCCGGCAGACTTGAGAGCTCGCTTCATTAAGAACACATCGTCTTCGTTGTCCTCCACCAGCAGGATGGTTGCAGCACCAATCATAAAACTTTGGTCAAATTAATAAAGAAACGACTACCTTCACCAAGTTCAGACTGAACACCAACCGAGCCTCCCATTCGTTCGCATGCTTTTTTAACAATGGCCAGACCGATGCCCGTGCCCTCGTATTGCTTCTCCGGGTAAACCCGCCCGAATATCTTAAAGATTTCCTCGTGATCTTTGGGGGCGATACCTATGCCGTTGTCGCTAAATGAAATCACGACCTGGTTTCCCAATGTCTCCGCGCTCACCGTGACGACGGGGAAAAGGCCAGGTCTTGCAAACTTAAGAGCGTTAGCCAGTATATTGGAAATGACCTGCGTGAGCAGCCCTTCATGCCCCATAACCATGGGGATGCTTTGCACATGAACGCTCATTCTCGATGCGGCCAAATGGTCATAGCTTTGCACAATTTCCAGGATCAATTTCTCGACATGAACACTTTTGAGTTGCAGATCGCCTTTGGCCACTTTGCTATAGGCGAGCACATCGCGCACGAGCAGTTCGAGCCGGCCGGCCCCGCGGTTTATCCGTTGCAGGTAGTGCGCGGCTTCGGCATTTAAACTCGCTTTGTGGTCCTTCAAGAGCGCTTCCACATAACCCTGCATCGCGCGCAAAGGCGAGCGCATGTCGTGCGAAATGCTGTATGAAAAGGCCTCAAGCTCCATAACTATTTCCTGAAGTTTCGCGGTTCGCTGCTGCACGATTTCCTCGAGATTTTTAGCCAAGGTCCGAAAACGTTCCTCGTTTTCCCGCGAGGCTTTTTCAATCTGTTTTCGCTCCGTGACATCGCGGGTCGTGCCGCTGATCGCCTCCACCTCGCCGTTTGAGTCAAACACGGGAGCAAAAATGTAATCGTAGATGCGTCGTCCATTGGTGCCGGTAAACGGGACTTCGCCACGAATCGGTTTCTTTGTAGCCACCACCTGATCGATTTCCCGGTCGTGCATTTGGGCATGCCACGGCTCGTATCCCAGTTCGAGGCAGTTTTTACCAATCGCATTTTCCCAGGTTTGGCCCCACGTTTTCAGCAGCGCCTCGTTGGCGTAGGTGAAACGATGATGAAGATCGAACACGTAAAGGAGGTCGGGACTGCTCGACAAAATAGTGTTGTAAAGCCGCCGCTGTTTTTCGGACGCTTCGGTGGATCGGATCAAGGCATTTTCCGCGCGGACGCGTTCAAGTTGCAACCATACACGCAAGGTCATTTCACGAATCAAATCAATCTCGTCCTCCGGCCAGTCGTAAGCTTCCGAGCGATGGACGCAGAGCATGAATCGCCATTGCCCGTCGCGCACCAGAGGAACGCACACAAACGACCCGATTTTAAGCTCAGTGAAGCGTTTTGAGTCGGTGCGCGGGTCGATTTTTGTATCGCGGACCACGAATATCTCCCCGGCGCGTCCGGCTCTTTGATAATCTTCCGTCAGGTATTCTGCCAATCGATAGACCCCAACCAGGCTCGGCACATCCTCCCTGTGCCAATCGTGGTTCACCACCGCCTCATCCTCCTTCTCATTTATCTCGACAAACGTGCAGAGCGATAAATTCAGATAGGCGCCGATTTTCGCGCCAATGATCTGCATCATTTCATCCACCCCTCCCAAATGAGCGAGGTCCTGCCCTATGGACGCGAGAAAAGCGAGATTCCGTTCCACGCGTTTGCGCGCGGAAATGTCCCGAGTGGAACCGGCCACTGCCTCAACCGTGCCGTCCTTCGCGAAGACGGGCGAAAAGATGTATTCGTAACACCCCCAGTGTCCCGCGGGGCTGGTGTAGGGCGTCTCATCCGACAATGCCTCTGCGGAATCAAAAACCTGTTGTATCTGTCGTTGCAGCTTCGTCGCCAAATCCATGGGGTAATTCAGATCAAAGAAGTTCTTGCCAACT
>Ga0302326_10032942_pt1 | contig 10311 bp, 7 predicted proteins | sample Palsa_T0_3_FD_202264 | JGI IMG/M metagenome (GOLD analysis project Ga0302326, IMG submission 202264) | Peat permafrost microbial communities from Stordalen Mire near Abisko, Sweden - Palsa_T0_3 | ecosystem: Environmental > Terrestrial > Soil > Palsa > Peat permafrost | place: Sweden: Abisko... | reverse complement strand
GCAATTTCCCTCCTCCTGGCCCGGCACAACCTGGTTGACGATCATCGGGCAGTGGGCGGCGATGGCCTCCTGGGTGGTCGCCCCGCCGGCCTTGCTGACCACCACATGGTGGCTCATGAGCAGCCTCGGGATCTGATCGGTCCAGCCGAGGATGCTGGCCGGCCGCCTCCTGCGGTTCGCGACGGCGGTAAGCGAGGCGCGCATCGCCTCGTCGCGCCCGACCGTGCAGGTGACGTCCCAATCCTCCTCAGCGAGCAGACGGAGGGCGGTGGCCTCGGCGTTCCTGGTCCCTGAGTTGATGATGAAGAGCACCCTGGGGGCCGCGCCGTCCCCGAGGGCAGGGCGGGTCACGATGCCCTCGTTTTCCCTGAAGAAGGGCGTGACCGGGAAGCCGGTGACGTGGATGCGCGCGGGATCGACGCCCGCCGCGCGCATGACCTCGGCCGAGTCCTCGTTGGGCACGAACCAGCCGTCGCATCCCGGCCTCCACCAGATTGAGTTTATGCTGATGGAGTCGGTGACGATGTTGAAATGAGGGACGTCGAGGCGGCCCCTGCGGGCAAGCCGCTGGAGGATCGCGGCGTAGGCGGGAAACGTGCTGCAGATGGCCACCGGGCGCTCGCGCCTTATGATCGCGTCGAGCATCCTCGACTGGGCCCAGAGCAGGCCGATGCTGCGCGTCGTGATGGGCCGGTCCATCCAGGCGTACACGTGCTTCCAGAGGCGGGGAGTGCCGTTGATCGCGGCCAGGTAGGTCCGGCGGATCACGGAATTGAGCCGGGGACAGGACAGCGCGAAGACGTCGACGACGAGCGCCGTGCCGGGCGCATGCTCGTTGAATGCCGTCTCCATCGCCCTTGCGGCCGCGTTGTGGCCCTCGCCGTAGCTCGCCGTGGTGATGAGGATTCGTGGCTGCATTATTAGGCGGGCACCGGCACCGGGCCCGCCGCAGCGTGTGTGATTCCGGCGAGATGCTCAAGGTCGCCTTCAAAGGAGCCTATCACCTTTTCCCAGGACTGAGCCTCCACCGCCTCGCGGCAGTGGGCGCGCAGCCGGCCCCGGAGGGACGGGTCCGTGGCGAGCCTCACCGCGGCGTCGACGAGCTTGTCCGGCTCGCCCATGGGCGCGGCGAGGCCGGTTTCGCCGTCCCGTATGAACAGGCGCGCGGCCGCATAGTCGAAGCCGGCCGTCGCAAGCCCGCTCGCCATGGCCTCGGTGAGGACGTTCCCGAACGTCTCGGTCACGCTCGCGTGGATATAGATGTCGGCGGACGCGTAGTGCCTTCCGATCTCGTCCCTGGAAAAGAAGCCGGCAAAGACGCAGTCGGGATGCTCCTTCATGAGTGCGCGCTTGAGGGGCCCTTCGCCTGCGATGATGAAGCGGCACGCGGGGTTCGCCTTCTTCATGGCGGCGTAGGCACGGAACAGGAGGGGGTAGTTCTTTTCCGCCGCCATCCGCCCGACGTGGATCACGACGGGATCCGATGGGGCTGCCTTCCATTCGCTCCGGAGCGCATTCGAGCGCCGCTCCGGGTGGAACTGGCGCGTGTCCACTCCCCGCGACAGAACCGAGAGGTTCCTGAACCCGTTCGCCGACAGATCGGCGCAGAGCTCCTTCGTTGGGGCGAACGTCCTCTGCGTCAGGTTGTGCACGTAGCGCAGCCAGGCCAGCGCGACGCTCCGAAAGAGCGGCACCCGGTAGTGCTTCGCATAGGAGTGGAAGTTCGTGTGGAAGCTCGAGGTCGTCGGGATGCCGAGCGCCCGCGCGGCCCTGATGGCCGAGAGGCCGAGGGGGCCCTCGGTCGCTATATGCACCAGGTCAGGTCGGTCCGCGCGCCAGATCCGGCTGAGCTTCCTGCCGGCCGGCAAGCCCATGCGGAGAAGGGGGTAACCCGGGATGGGGAGACCGGCCATCGCGGTCTGCCTGAACTCGGACTGGGAATTGGGCCCCTGCAAGTCCCTGCGCCAGGGCCTGTAAACCGCAACTGAATGGCCCCTGCGGGCGAGCTCGCGTGCGATGACTCCGAAGGTCATGGCCACGCCGTTGATTTCCGGCGGGAATGTCTCGGTTACTATTGCGAGTTTCACGGGAGGCGTGGTTTACGCATCCCAATGTGAACGAACCGCGTGCCGATCGTGTGTCGAAAGGGTTACGAATTCGGCAATTCACCGGCGGGAGGGCCGGGCGGAGGCGCCTTGGGTGGTTCCGCCGGGGGCGCCGGCTGGGCCGGCTTTGCCCGTCCCGGTCCCTTCGCCTCATAAAGGCGAATGACATGCTTTCGCTGGTCGAGGCTTATGATCTCGGCGTACCTGCCCCAGCTCAGGAGGGTACGGAAGAGCGGGCGGGGCTTCTCGTGGGGCAGCGCCGCCTGGAGTTCGCGCATGAGCTCCTCGCTCGGAAGGCACTGGTTCTCCTGCACCTTGATAAGCCGCACCAGGAGCTCGAAGATCTTAAGCTTGAGCAGTTGCTCGCGCACGATGCGTTTTTGGTCCGAGGTGGACGAATTTACCAAGTCCTTCCCCAGCTGGGTGATCTGCACGTCCTGGCCGGGTGTCTGGACAAACGCCAGCAGCTCGGCCGCCTTCACGATGCGGACGACGGCCCCGAACTCCCTCCCGAACTTCTCGGCAAGGTCGAAGAGGTCCTGGGGGTCATCGCCGATTAACGACATGAGTCCCAGCACCTCCGCAGGATTGACGTAGGGAAGCGAGACGGGGGCGATCCTCTTTCTGTTGTCGTCCGTCTTTGTCGTCACCTTGCCGGTGTCGACGGCCGTGGTGTCCGGCATGTTGGTGTGGGTCAGGATCCCGTGCAGCTGCTCGACGATCTTCTTGAACTCGGGGTGGTCCGTGTCGCGGGGGTAGGGGAGCGTGTTCGGCACGATGACGTCGATCCGGCCCGGTCCGGCCGCCATGACGACAATGCGCGTGGCGAAATACACGGCTTCGACGATGTTGTGGGTCACCATCACCATCGTGCGCAGGGGATGGTTGGGGTCCGCGAGCAGCCGGCCAATCTCGTTGCGGAGCGTCTCCGCGGTCAGGACATCCAGGGCGCTGAACGGCTCGTCCATCGCGAGCACCTCGGGCTCGGCGATGAGCGCGCGCGCAATGCCCACCCTCTGCTTCATCCCCCCGGAAAGCTCGCGGGGGTAGGCGTACTCGTAGGCGCCCAGGCCGACCGTCTGGAGAACCTTCTCGATCCTCGCCTGCTGCTCCTCCTCCGGGAGGTGCCCGACTGGCAGGAGCACGTTGCCCCTAACCGTGAGCCAGGGGAAGAGCGCGAAGTTCTGGAAGACCATCGCGACGCCCGGCGAAACGCCGATAAGGAGCTTTCCCTTGTAGTAAACCTCGCCGCGCGTCGGCGTGATGAGACCGGCCATGATGCGCTCCAGCGTCGACTTCCCGCAGCCCGAGGGCCCGAGCAGCACGACGGTCTCGTGTTCCGATACCGTCAGGTTGATGTCGCTCAAGACGAGGTCCTTCTCGTTCTTGCTGACAAAATACTCATGGCTCACGTGGCGCAGTTCGATGAGCGGCTGTGGGTGGATGGGGTCCATGATGACGTCGGGTTCAGGTCATAAACCGACAGCGGTCGTTTGCCAGATTTTGAAGGCGCTTCCAGACGAGGCGGTTGATGCCAACGACCACGACGGCCATGACGATCACCGCGGCGGCCAGGTTGGAAAAATTGTTGGCATTGCTAGCGTTGGTGATGTACGCCCCGAGGCCGGTGGCCGTGTAGGTTTTGTCGCCGATGGGGACGATCTCGGAGACGATGGTCGCGTTCCACGCGCCTCCCGCGGCAGTGATCCAGCCGGTCACCAGGCCGGGAAGGATCGCCGGCAGAAGGAATTTCTTCCAGCGGTTCCACCCGGACAGGTGGAGGATCTCGGCGCAGCTGATGATGTCGTTGGGTATCGCCGCCGCCGAGGCGGCCACATTGAACAGGATGTACCACTGCGTCCCGAAGAGGATGAGAAGCACGGCGCCGGTCTGGAGCGTTCCATGGAGAAACAGGATGATCGCGACGAGCCACGGGTAGAGCATCGGGGAGGGGAACGAAGCCGCGAACTGGATGAAGGGCTGCAGCCTGTTCGAAAGCTTGGGGTTGAGGCCTATCCAGACGCCGAGCGGCACGGTCCATAGCGTGCCGATCAGGACCGCCGCCAGCACCCGCAGGAAGCTGTAGCCGGTGTCCTCGACGATCTCCGCCCAGTCTCGCGGCTTAACGACCCTGAGGAGCTCGAACAGGCTGTAGGCTCCCCAGGCAAGGAGGCAGATCAGGCCCCATACGAACACTAAGTACACCCAGCCCCCCACGCGGCTCTTTTTCGGAAGGGGGGCACCCGGATCGACAAGCGAGGTCGCCTCCGACGGCGGGACCGCGGGCCCGAGGAGCCGGGTCGTCAGGGCGGACCACCCCGCGGACATCGCCTGCACGGCCATCGAGCGCGCAAGCCAAAGCTGCAGCGTGTTCCTCGGGGCTCGGCTGCCCCCAAAATCGTCCAGCTTGAACTTCCTGGACCAGACGACCAGCGGCCACCAGATGAGCCTGTCGACCACGACGATGACAATCCCCATGGCGATCATCCCGAAGATCTTGGCGCGGGTGTCGCCGCTGTCCGTCGCCGCCTGGATGTAGGACCCCAGGCCAGGAACGCGGAGCGAAACCCCGTTTATGGGGGGCGGGGCCTCGCAGACGTTGAGGAAGAACCAGCCCGCAGCCATCGAGACCATGCTGTTGTAGAGCAGGCCCTGGGCGCCAAAGGGCAGTTCCAGCCTCCAGAAGCGCTGCCACCAGTTGAGGTTGTAGAGTTTCCCGAGCATCCGGAAGTCGCCGGGGGTGCCCCGCAGCGAATCGTAGTAGCTGAAGACCATGTTCCACACCTGGCCGGTGAAGATCGCCAGGATGCAGGCGAGCTCGAGGCCGGCTGTGCTGTGAGGGAAAAGCGCGACAAGCGTGAGGGTGAGCCCCGGGAGGAAACCGAGGACCGGGATGCTCTGGAGGATATCCATGGCAGGCAGGATATACCGGTGGGCCCGCGGGTCATAGAAGGCCCAAGACGCCACGAGGACGGTAAAGACGAAAGAGAAGAAATAGGCGATCCAGCCTCGGACGAAGGAGAACAGGGCGTATTTCGGGAGGGCCGAGAGCGAGAGGTCTATCACGGCGCTCTGGCTGATCGGATGACGCCATTCGGAGGTGACCTGGGCGACCCCGAAGAACACGGCCACGAAGCCACCGAGGACGATAAGGTCGACCCAGAATCTGGTCGGCTCCCTGACGGCCGCCGTTGGTCTCGATTCGTTCATGCTCGGGGTTGCAACGCCAACCTCCCTCACGGGGGGTGCGCAAGCCGCAAACGCCTATGTCAGCATTATTTAACCTGCCGAAATTACTGTTGCGCCGCAGGGCGGCCGGTCTCTACGTTCAACCTTTTAGGTAAATGCAAACCCACGGTCCGAAACGGGTCTACACACCTCATTCGCTGGAATACTGGTTCGACATGCTTGCGGACGACTGGTCCGAGACTTTCTCGGCGAGCCAGCTGGACGAGGGCCGGCGGATCTACAGGAACGGCGAGGTGAGGGAGCTGGAGCTCACGGACCGCGATGCGATTATCCACCGCCGGATCGAGAAAAAGGACGAATATGCCGTCATCGAGTGGAACGCCGGTGCCCTGGCAGTCCGGTCCTCGACAACGGACCGCGAGATAGCGCATGCGCTTGCTGTGGCGGGGCTTCACGAGATCGAGGAGCTTGTCGCGGACGAGATCTCGCCGCTTCCCGCCGAGGTGGGGCGGGCCGGCGAATCCCATTCGAACGGCTCCGCAAACGGCGGCAGCGGCAACGGAAATGGCAACGGCAATGGCTACGCCCATCACAAGCCCGCGGTCGCGGAGCCGGGCGCGCGAGGCCCGGCCGTCGCGCGTCTGAATGGCCCGGCGCGCCCGCTTCTGCTCGTGTTCAAGATCAGGGCGTCCGGCCTCGCGTTCCAGGCCTACTGGGTCGCCGCGGACAAGAAGACGCGCCACGCCGCCCTTGGGCCGGGAGCCCACGCGGGATCCAACGGGAACGGCCACGTGTCGACGGGGGAGCGGGCCAAGCTGATCGGCCTCGCCGCGTACGCGCGCAAGGCCCACTTCCAGTACAACCAGGACACGGGCGTCTACCTCATGGAGTCCCTGGTCGAGATCCCGAATTTCCTCAAGGTGACGCTCCCGCTCTGGAAGAGGGTCTTCTCGATCGAGCTCGACGACAAGACGGCCAACCTGCTCAAGGGAACGCGGAGCATAGAGATCGAGGCGGTGGCCGAGCGCGCTTCGGGCGACGCCGGGCTCAACCTGCGCTGGATCTTCCGCGCCGGGGAGAGGATGCTGACGGACGGCGAGGTTGCCTCGCTCCTGAGGCGCGGCGGCCAGCCGGTCATCCTCCCCAACCTGGGCATCGTCGCCCTCTCGTCCGAGAAATGGGAATCCTACAGCTCGTGGAGGCGCAATATCGAGGAGACCCAGGAGGGCGGCGCCGCCCTGCTGCAGTACCTCGTCTTCTCCCTCTTCAACGACGCGCGGCTCAAGCTGACCCTCTCACCGGAGATGGAGGCGTGGCGCCAGCGCGTCGTCGCCCTGCCGGACTCCCCGCCGCAGGTGCTCGCGATACTGAGGCCCTACCAGCGGCGCGGCGTGGAATGGATGCACCACCTCTGCGAGGTGGACTGCCACGGCCTCCTCGCGGACGAGATGGGGCTGGGCAAGACGCTCCAGGTCCTGGCCCTGCTCGCGGCGAGGCCCGTTTCCGACCGACCCAGCGTGATCGTCTGCCCGGCGAGCGTCGTGCCGGTCTGGCGCGAGGAGATGAACAAGTTTTTTCCGGGCACGCCCGTGGACGTCCTCAAGACGGGCAACGATTTCTCGGTCCGCCGGGAACCGATGATCTGGCTCTGCAGCTACACCCAGCTCCGGAAGCACCGGGCGCTTCTCGACGGCATCGACTTCGGATACGCTGTGCTCGACGAGGGCCAGTTCATCAAGAACCCCGACGCAAAGGTCACTCAGACATGCTTTGCGATCCGTGCGCGGCACAGGATGGTCCTGACGGGAACGCCCCTCGAGAACCGCCAGCTCGACCTCTGGAGCATCTTCAGGTTCCTTCTCCCCGGGCTCCTAGGATCCCGCGCATCCTTTGAGGGTGCGCTCGCGGCCGACCGCGAGGGCACGCTCGCCCGGCTGCGTGCGCAACTGGCCCCCTTCATCCTGCGCAGGACGAAGAAGGAGGTTGCCCAGGAGCTGCCCCAGAAGGTGGAGATGGACCTCATATGCCCGCTCACGGACGTGCAGCGGGCAGAGTATGCGCGGATTTGCACCGAGGGCCTCGAGCGCCTGGGCGACGACGTCGGCTCAGCGATGAGGGAGAAGTCGTTCGGATTCCTCGCGCTCCTCACGAGGCTCAGGCAGACCTGCTGCGACCCCGACATGCTTCCCTGGCTCAAGGCCCCGCTCAGCGACTCCGGCAAGATCAACCTGCTCATGGAGAAGCTCGCCGAGATCGTGGGCAGCGGGCACAAGGTCGTCATCTTCTCGCAGTTCGTAATGCTGCTCGACCGCGTTCGCGCGGCGCTCGTGCAGAACTTCCCGGACCTGCCGCGCTACGAGCTAACAGGAATGACGCTGGACAGGCTCAAGCCCGTCCAGGCCTTCCAGGGCGCCCCCGGGGCGGCGGCCATGCTGGTTTCGCTCAAGGCTGCGGGCACCGGCATCACGCTTCACGCCGCCGACTATGTCTTCCTTCTCGACCCCTGGTGGAATCCGGCCGTCGAGGCGCAGGCGGTGGACCGCGTCCACAGGATCGGCCAGACGAACACCGTGTTCGTCTACCGCATGGTGACCGCGGGCACGGTCGAGGAGCGGATCCAGGCGCTCAAGGCCTCGAAAAAGGACCTCTTTGACAAGCTGGTCGGCGGGCTTGGGGGCGACTTCGACCTCAGCCAGCACTTCAGCTCGATGAGGAGCCTGGTGCAGCTCACGGCGTCCGCCGAGCAGGAGCTCCCTGAGCCCGCGGCCGAGCCGGGCCCCGGGCCCTGAGGGCGGCTTCGGCGAGCAGCCTCGCCTCCCGGCGAAGGACCGCGACCAGCAGGATGGGCAGGGCGAGCATGCCCGACGCCGTGACCAGCCCGGGAGCGGGCATCTGCCCGACGGCGACAGCCCCGAGGGTGAAGGCGACCGCGACCAGGCCCGCGCGGACGATGGCCCTTCGGATCTCGGGCACGATCACGGCACGGCCTTCGCGTCCGCCCGGGCGCGGCGGGACGGGGCGCGCGGGCGCGGTTCCGCCTCAGGATCCGCCGGGTGACCGTCCTCTGCCCGTCGTATCCGCAGGAACTGGACGTTCTCAGCCACGACCTTCATGCGCGAGCGCTTCGCGCCGGTCTTCTTGTCCAGCCACTGGTCGATGTCCATCCGGCCCTCGACGAGGACCAGGGATCCGGAGGTCAGGAAGTGGGCGCAGGCCTCCCCCGTTGGTCCCCACACCTCGATGTCGTTGATGAACGTGGTGTGGGTCTTCTTTTCGCCGGCCTCGTCGCGCGAGTTGCGGTTGATCGCGACATTGAGTAGGCAGAGGGCCTGCTTCTCGCCGTTGGGTTGAAACCGGAGCTCGGGCGCCTTTGTCAGGTTTCCTATGAACGCGTAGCGGTTGAGGTAGGGCATGGTATCTGGGTGGGTTCGTTGGGCTGGGAGTCGCAATCAAGGGGAGGGCTGGTCCGCAGGCTCCTTCGGGGCCTCGCCGGCCGGGACGGCCCTCGCCGGCGCCGCCCGGGCCTCGGCCTCGAGCTGGCGGACGCGCGCCTCCGAGGAGGCCAGCTCCTGCGCGAGGCGCCTGCCCTGGGCCTCAATCTCGAGCGCCTGCTCGGACAGCTCGCGGCTGCGTCGCATTACGGCGTCAAGGGCGGCGCCCATCCGGGCCGCGCTTTCCCGGTCGGCCGAGACCTCTGCCGCGAGTTCCTGGGGAAGGAGGGCGGGCTGGTAGGCGAGCTCGCCGCGGGAAATCTCCCCGGCCACGATCCGCAAAGACGTGGGAGCGGCCCCAAGAGCCTGCGGGTCGGTTTCCCGCACGAGGGCGAGGCGGCCGTCGAGAAGCATCAGCCTGTAGGCTGCGGGGATGAAGAGCCTGTCGGGCAGCCGGACGGCCTCCCCGGCGTCCGGGCGGGGGGTGCCCGGTGCCGCCTTGTCCAGCACGCTTGCATCGAAGGGGAGGCTGGGTGCCCCGACGGGGGCGGCTCCGGGTCCCAGCTGAGGCGGTCGCGGTGACGCGCACGCCGAGAGGAGGAGGGCGCCGGCCGCGCATGCTATGGGCCTCATTGCGGGGCCGCCTTTCCACGGGGAAGCCTGAGCCCGATCGCGGCCTCGCGGGGATCGATCGTCTGCTCGACGAAGAGGTAGAACTGCTTGCCGGAGGGAACGCGAACGTAGATCCCCCGCTTTGATATCTCGTCCCGGATCCGCGAGGCCACCTGGTTCATGACGTCCGCCGCGCCCGCGCCCAGCGAGCTGGTCAGCGCGTTGCCGATCGTGGGGGCGATCTGGGTCGCCCCAAGCGCGCCGGGAATCCCCGAAGCGGGCTCCTGGCGCTCGGCGACCGCGCTGAACCCTTGGGCCAGACCGCTCACTGCGGCGGCCGCGAACAGCTTGATCTCCTTGTTGTCCAGGGTTGAGAGGGTGTAGCCGACGAGGCCGTCCGCGCCGTCATCCAACCCCCATGATCGGACCTGGCCCTGGCCGGACACGACGACCTCCCTGCGGTCGAGCGCACGCGCCCTGAGGATAAGCTCGCGGCCGTTGGGCCTGTCGCCGCCCGCCGGCAGCACGAGGGTCCACTCGCCGCTGTCCACGAGGCGGCCGACTCCCATGGCGTCGATGACGGGATCGGGCCTCGCATAGCTGAACGCCTCGGTTCCCGCCGGGATGATCACGTTTCCATTCCAGTCGAGCTCCTGCGTGACGAGCGCGACGATCGGCTCGGTCCTCGCCGTCACGCTGTCAACGGTGTCGACAAGCTGGCACCTCACGAGCCTGCCGAAGGGGGCGAATTCATCTCCTAGGCCCTCGGTGCCCTCCCTGGCGGGCTGCGGGGAGGCGGGCGCGGCGGGCGCCGGCGCCGCAGCCGGCCCATTATCGGGAGGCATCCGGAAGATCTCCGGCAGGGTCTTCTTTTCATCCCTCCTGCGGCTCGAGGGTCCGCCCGGCAGCTGCGCAGCCGGCGGATCGTCGGGCGCAGGGGAGGCCTCCACCATGTTCTGGACCGGCTTGGGCCG
>Ga0302326_10032941_pt1 | contig 10311 bp, 9 predicted proteins | sample Palsa_T0_3_FD_202264 | JGI IMG/M metagenome (GOLD analysis project Ga0302326, IMG submission 202264) | Peat permafrost microbial communities from Stordalen Mire near Abisko, Sweden - Palsa_T0_3 | ecosystem: Environmental > Terrestrial > Soil > Palsa > Peat permafrost | place: Sweden: Abisko... | reverse complement strand
CCTGAACGCCAAGCTCGGTTGCATGACTATTGTTGCCGCAAAGTTCAAGCCCGATTCAACCGACTGCACGGCGGCCTATGTGCCAAAGCAGCTCTCGCGCGAAACCATGAAACTGCCGGAAAGCGCCTGGATGAGCTCGAGGACGGACGACTCGATCGAGAACCAGCTCAGGCGCGCCAACGTGTGCGTGGATGGCAACGCCCGCGCCGTGAACGAAGCGCGGTTTGAATTCTCTGAGGATGGCACCGCCTATCGCCTGAAAAGTGCCGGTTATCGGATCGACTCGCTGCTCACCACCCAGGATAAGGCGGCGACGCGCACCGCGTTCTACACCCTAGAGATCTCCCAGCCGGACAAGACCGATGCACACGAGACGTTATCGACGGCCTGGGTGCGACTCGGCACGGTCACCGCCGGAGCGCACGTCACCGGTTCTGGCAGCGACTCGCCGCCGTGGCTGAAGGTGCCGCCTTTATCGGCCGAGGCGCGGCGCGCCTACGAGGAAAAAACGAAGGTGCAGCAGCAGGTCATGGGCGAGATCGACGCACTCAAGCGTGCGCTGACACGCGACCAGCGCCTGCTTGCCGGCCTGGACCAGCGGATTGCGCAGGCCAGCGGCGATGTGGCCGTAGGCCTGAGTCAGGAACGCACCAAAGTCGCGGTGCAGATGCAAACGCAGCAAGCCGAACTCGATGCCAGCAACGCCGAATATCAGGATCTGCCGCTTACGCCGATGGAATTCATGCCGGTCACGATCGTCGTCGCGGTGACCGAAACGCAGTCGGAGAAAGCCGGGCTGCTTGAGCTGGCCAGCGTGATCGACAGCAATGTCGGAGAACTCGCTTCGGCTGGGTCCGCCGCAAGCGCCGGACTGTTTTCAAAATCGTTGGAGCTGACCGACAATTCCGGGCCGCCAACCCCTGCGGCTGAGTTCGAGGGCGCGCGGGCACGTTATTTCGACGCCCTGGTCGAGGTCAAAACCGGCACGACCGGTGCACCGAGTGAAGACGCCGAGCGCCATCTCGCGGATGCCAAAATGAAATACAACGATGCCCGACGCGTACTTGGACTGGAGCTCATCGAATGATCACTGCGAACCATGCCGACACACGCGATCGGCGGCACGAGTGGCGCGCGTGGTCCCGGCGTTTCGCTGCATGCGTCATGGCCGGTCTGCCGATGCTCGTCCAGGGCGCGGATCCGCAGCGCAGCGATGGGCACGAGACGGTGATATCGGATACCCAGATCGAGCAGGCGCTGGAGACACCGAAGACGCGCGGCTTGATGGTGCGTGCCAAGACCGAGACCAAGCAGATGATCGATCTGAATATTCCATTTGAATTCAACTCGAGCGAGCTGCGACCCCAGGCGACTGCTCAGCTCAGGCAGTTGCAGTCGGCGCTGACATCGGAGTCGCTGATCAAGTACCGATTCATGGTCGCGGGCCATACCGACGGCAAGGGCAGTCCGGACTACAACCAGCAGCTCTCGGAGCGCCGTGCCGACGCGGTCAAGCGCTATCTGGTGAACAATGGAGTCGAGGCGAGCCGGCTCGAGGCCGTCGGGTTCGGCGCCCAACATCTGGCATTGCCTGATCGCCCCGAGGATGCCGCGAATCGCAGAGTGGAAATCCGCAATCTGGGTGAGAACCCCTGACCGCCATGCGGCTCCGTGATCTGCTCATCGTGTGCCTCGCGGTGCTGTGCTGGACACCCGTGGCGAGTCTCGCCGAGCAGCGCGCGTTGCTGGTAGGCGTCGGTAAGCTCGACATTCCGGGCAACGAGCTGCCCAGCATCGAACTCGATCTGGATCGCATCCATGAAATGCTCAATCTCATGGGCTTCGAGGATCGACAGATCCACACCCTACAGGACGAGGCCGCGACGTCAACCGCCGTCATCGCCGAATTCAACGGCTGGCTGAAGCAAGGGGTGCAGCCCAACGACCGCGTGGTGTTCTACTTCAGTGGACACGGCAGCAACATTCCGGACCTGCGCGGCGATCAGGACGAAGGCGTTAGCCAGGTCCTGGTTACGCACGATGTGAAAAGGATTCACGATAAAGGCGGCGCGTCGCTCGGCGGCGTGGTGCCCGATTATCGAATAGCGGAGCTGCTCGCGGCGAATCCAAGCAGGAACATATTGTTCATCGTCGATTCCTGCCACTCCGGCACCGTGACTCGCTCCTTCACCCTGAAAAATCACAGTCTCGGTTCCGATCCGGTGTACGTAAAGTCGTACGACTACCCCGGCATGCCGGCGCCGCCCCCACGCGCGGCGTCGCGGGGAATCGACGCTTCCCCGCACGAACAGCAATGGGATCCTCACGCCAATTACGTGGCGCTCACCGCCGCGGCCGACAATCAGGAAGCCATTGGCACCATGAACGGTGGCGTATTCACCCTCGGGTTGACCGAAGCCGTCAAGCGCCTCACCAGCGAGGGCAAGAGCCCGACCGTCCGGGAGTTGCGCGACGACAGCGACGCGTACATCCGCAGCAAAGTCGACAAGGACCAGATACACACGCCGCAGTTGATGGGCAATCCGACGCTCGCCGACGCGCCGATCAAAGTCATTTCGCTGAACGCCTCGAACGGTCCCAACCGGAAACGCCTGCTCGACCTGGTCGCGCAGCAACCGCAACATATCGACATGACGGCATCGAATACCCGATACGCCGTCGATGAACCGGTGAGGTTGACCCTGAAGCTCCCGGCCGACGGATTTCTGAATGTCGTCAGCGTCGATTCGAAGGACAATGCCACGGTGCTGTTTCCCAACCGCTACCAGGTGGACAACGCCGTGAGCGCCGGCTCATTTACGTTTCCCACAGCGCAGATGGCTTTTGACCTGCTGGCGGCAGAGCCCATCGGGCCGACCCTGGTAGTGGCGTTCCTGAGCAGTGATTCGATCAATTTCTACCAGGATACCGTGGATGATCGCGACGAGGCCGGCCACATCAAGGTGGATTTCGCATCCTTGTCGCACACGGCCACCCGCGCCATTGTGGTCGCGCCGCGCAAGAAGGAAATCTACGCGACGCAGCTCGATTTGCAGGTCGTGGCCGCGAATCCCAGGCAATAGGGGCCTCAAGAGCGCGTTAAACGCGCCAGATCGAAGTCGGCAACCCCCGCCGGCACGCGCCCGTCGCTTATCGGGGCACCGAAGCGCGTCGTGACCGGCACGACTCCGGCCCAGACCGATAGCGCGTAGTCCTCCGCATCGTCCAGCGGCGGTCCGCTGCGGATCTTGGCCGACACTTCCGCCAACGGCAACGCCAATACGCTGGATTGCTTGAGCTCCAGGTCGCTGGGCGAGCGCACATCCTCCCACCTTCCGGGCACCACATGATCGGTAATCAAATGCAGTGCCCGCATTTTTTCGTCCCTGTCATCCACCAACCGTGCGTTGCCGATGACGACGACGGATCGATAGTTGAGGGAGTGATGGAATGCCGAGCGCGCGAGTACCAGGCCGTCGAGCAGCGTTACGGTGATGCAGACGGGCACGCCGCGCGTCAGGGTACGCAACATGCGGCTGGCCGCGGAGCCGTGAACGTAAATCGTGTCGCCGGCGCGGGCATAAATCGTCGGGATGACGTATGGCTGCGCATCCAGCGCGAAGCCGATGTGGCAGACGAACCCTTCGTCCAGAATGGCGTGAACGGCAAGCTTGTCGTAGCTTGCGCGCTTGGAAAGGCGGCGCACCTTGGTGCGCGATGTCGGAGTGTAACTGTCCATACGTTACCTTCGCCTGAGTCGCTTCCAGTCCTTGAGAATCTCGCGTGCGGCATTGTGTCCGGGAATGCCCGAGACGCCGCCGCCCGGGTGCGTGGAGGAACCGCACTGGTAGAGACCGGCCAACGGGGTCCGATAGTTGGCCCAATGCGGAGCGGGACGCTGCCAGAACAGCTGGTCGGCGGTCAGTTCGCCGTGGAAGATGTGGCCCTGCGGTAGACCCACTATTGCCTCCAGGTCCGGCGGCACCAGCGTCTCGATATCGATGATCCGGCTGGAGAAACCCGGTGCCATATCGTCCAACACGTTCAGCGCCGCCTTCGTCAGATTGGGCTTCTCGTCGGCCCAGGAAGCGTCCGCTCTGAGCTCATAGGGCGCGTGGCCGCCAAAGATGTTGATGACGTGCTTTCCGGGCGGGGCCAGCGAATCGTCGACGATCGTCGGTGCGACCGGGGTCAGGAACGGCTTGGCCGAGTACCAGCCATACTTCGCGTCATCGTAGGCGCGCTCGAGATACTCGATTCCCGGAGCGATGTGAACGTAAGTCGGGTACGGGAACCCTGCCTTGGCCGCATCGAACGCCCGGTAGCGCGGGGGCTCGTGCGCGGCAATATTCATCTTGAAGGCGGTGGAAAATGTCCGGAACGAATCAATCTCGCGCAGCAACTCCGGCGGCAGGTGGCCCGGGGCCACGAGGCGCCGGAACAGCGTTTTCGCCGACGCGTTGGACGCAACGACTCTGGCCTGGAATTCCCGTCCGTCGGTGGTGCGCACGCCGGTCGCACGCCCTGCCGTCACCAGCACCTCCGCCACCGGTGCATCGGGCAGTACCTGCATGCCAAAGCGCTCCGCGGATCGAGCGATCGATGCGGTGATGGCTCCCATGCCGCCGCGGATAAAGCCCCAGCCCCCTGCCCCCTGATGCTCGCCCATCAAATGATGCATGATCACGTAGGCGGTGCCCGGAGACCTCGGGCCGGCAAAAGTGCCGATCGATGCGTAGTAGGCGAGCACCGACTTGATGATGTCGTTCTCGAACCAGACGGACAGATAGTCGTAGGCGCTCTGCGTCAGCAGGTCCACCAGCCGATAGGCCCCGTCGCCGATCCTCCGCTGCCGCCACAGCAGCGCGGCGGTCTCCTTGAAGCTCTTCCAGCTGCGCTTGACCGGATCGACCGGCGTCTCGAACAGCAGTTTCCTCACCAGCGCGGCGGATTGCTCGAGTTCCTCGGCGAATGCCGGAAAGATCTGCGCATCGTGATGCGAGAATCGTGCGAACTCTGCCTGCGTCTTCTTGATGTCGTCACTGTAGACGATGTAATCATCGCCACCCAGGGGGCAGAACAGATCGTTGGCCGGCAACACTTCGAGGCCGAGCGAACCGAGTTCAAGGTCACGGATGACACGCGGGTGCAGCAGGCTCATCACATAGGAGAACCTGGATGCGCGGAAGCCGGGGCTGAATTCCTCCGTTACCGCAGCTCCGCCAATGATATTGCGGCGTTCCAGAACCAGCGTATCGAGCCCGGCTTTGGCCAGGTAGGCGCCACAGACGAGGCCGTTGTGCCCGGAGCCGATGACGATGACATCGAATTTACTCTTCATGTTATTGCCGGCCGCTGCGGTTTAATATCGAGTATAGGACAGATATCCTGTCGGCGAGGGCACGAGCTTGTACATTCCGGAGCATTTTCGCGAGCCCCAAATCGAAGTACTGCGCGCGTTCGTCGAGCGGCATTCTTTCGGCACGCTGGTCGCAGTCACCTCTGAGGGCATCACCGCCAACCACATCCCGATGCAGCTGCTCGCCGGGCCCGACGGCCTGGGAGTGCTGCGCGGCCATATCGCGCGCGCCAATCCGCTGTGGCGTCTGCTGGAGAGCGGCGCTTCCGTGCTTGCGATATTCCTCGGCCCGGACCATTACGTCTCCCCTTCCTGGTACCCGAGCAAGCACGAGCACGGTAAGGCCGTGCCGACCTGGAACTACGCCACGGTGCACGTCCGGGGGACCATCCGGTTCATCGATGATCCGGTGTGGCTGCGCGCCCTGGTGGAATCGCTGACCGACGAGCACGAGCGGCACAACGTCCATCCCTGGAAGGTCACCGACGCTCCCGCGGACTACATCGCGGGCATGGTGCGCGCCATCGTAGGCTTCGAAATACTGGTGTCGGCCATCGAAGGCAAATTCAAGGCCAGTCAGAATCGCTCGGCTGCGGATCGCGCGGGAGTGGCCGAGGCACTGCGCACCGCGGGTCTGCCGGCCGATGAGGTGACTCAGCTCGCACCCCAATCCGGGTCCTGAACTCAGGCGTAATAGTCGGCCGCGACAGTCTGGTCTGCCGGCACGTGCCGCACGCTCAGCGCATTCAATACCGGCGTCAGCACGACGGCCACCACCAGATTGAGGATCACGGTGTAGACCGCGATGTAGCCCGGGAACGTATAGCCGCCAAACGCCAGTGGATAGGCCGGCTTGAGGTTGACCGCAACGGCCATCGCCGTGCCCGCCAATATTCCGGCCGCCCAGCCGAGCAGAAGCGCCCAATCATTGAACCAGCGGGTATAGACGCCCAGCATCACCGGAGGCAGCGTCTGGATGATCCAGATGCCTCCCAGCAGTTGCAGCTGAATGGCGTACTGCGTCGGCACGAACAGGATGAACACCAGCGCGCCGAACTTGACGATCAGCGACACCCATTTCGCCACCTGCGATTCCTGCCGATCACTCGGATTCTTATTGATGAACTCGCGATGGATATTGCGGGTATAGAGGTTTGCCGCCGCGATCGACATGATCGCGGCCGGCACCAGTGCACCGATGCCGATCGCGGCAAAGGCGACGCCCACGAACCAGGACGGGAAGCTGTGCAGCAGCAGCGCGGGCACGGCAAAGTTGTTGCCGAATTGCTTGAAGCCGGCGGCGAATTCGGGAAGGTTGGCAACACCGGCAGCAATAGCGAAGAAACCGAACAGCGCCAGCAGGCCGAGCATGAAGGAATAGCCCGGCAGCATGGCGGCATTGCGCCGGATCGCGTGGCCGCTGCTGGCGCTCAGAATTCCGGTGAGACTGTGCGGATAGAGGAACAGCGCCAGCGCCGAGCCCAGGGCCAATGTCGCATAGCTGCCGTAGGCGCCGGTGGTGTTGGGCCCGGGAACCGCCAGCAACAGCTTCGGTGCCGGCACCGCCGCGAAGATTTTGCCGAAGCCGCCCAGCTCGATCGGGATCACGATGATGGCCGTAAAAGCGGTGATATAGATCAGTATATCTTTGACGATTGCGATCGACGCCGGCGCGCGCAGGCCGCTCGAATAAGTGAACGCGGCCAGCACCAGAAAGGCGATGACCAGCGGCAGGTCGGCGGCGAATCCGCTGCCGGAAATGCCAAGCGCCCCTACCACCACCTGGATGCCAACGAGCTGTAGGGCAATGTACGGCATGGTCGCGACGATCCCTGTGATGGCGACCGCCAGCGCCAGCCAGCGGTTGCCGAAGCGCCCGCGCACGAAATCGCCCGACGTGATGTAGCCGTGCTTGCGGCATACGTTCCACAGCCGCGGAAACACCAGGAACAGGAACGGATAGATGACGATCGTATACGGCACGGCGAAGAACGCGACCGCGCCGGCGCCGAAGGCGAGCGCGGGAACGGCGATGAAAGTGTAGGCGGTATAGACATCGCCACCGACCAGGAACCAGGTGACGAGGGTACCGAAGCGCCGGCCGCCGAGCCCCCATTCGTGCAACAGGTCCAGATCACCCTTGCGCCAACGGGCGGCGGCGAATCCCAACCAGCTGATCAGGCCGAACAGCAGCACGAATATGCTGAGCGCAATCCAGTTCACTTCCTGCACGACATCTCCCCAAGGTCCCGTCGCCGAGTCGGCGATCTAATCGTCGGTGGCCAGATAGATCGCCGCCGTGAGTACGGCGCTGATGACGACCCACAGCATCTGATACCAGTAGAAGAATGGGATGCCTATCCAGCGCGGTTCGACACTGTTGTAGAACGGCGGCCAGAGAACGGCAACGAACTGGACGACAAATAGCAGGTGCCACCAGCTCCAACCGCGGCGCTTTATCGGTGCGTTATTCATTGCCAGTATTCCCCATCAAACGGCTTTCCGGTGAATTTATACTTTTGTCTTTTGCGTTGCCAGCGCAAGCACTCCGACGGGCTGTCCGTGCGTCGACCCCGGCGCAAGGCTCCCGGTCCAGCCGGTGGAATTTAAGAGCCCGCTGTGCCCAGGGATCTGGTTACCGCTGGCCGGACACGACGTCGCCGAATAATCTCTTCAGCCCCTGCGGTTGCGAACGCCAGTATTGCGGTGGCACCTCAACCGTGGCATCGAGCTGAGCCGCCGCGTGCCATGGCCAGCGGGGATCGTAGAGCATCGCGCGGGCGAGCGCGACCAGATGCGCGTCACCGGCGGCGATGATCTCTTCGGCTTGCCGCGCCTCGGTAATCAAGCCGACCGCCATGGTGTTCACGCCGGCGGTCGTTTTTTTAGCCCGTGCAAAAGGGACTTGATATCCCGGTCCGATGGGTAATTTATTCAGCGGCGACAGGCCGCCCCACGAAAAAACAATCCAGTCGGCACCGCGCTTATTCAATTCCCGGCAGAGCGCGATGGTTTGCTCGAGATCCCAGCCCCCGTCAACCCAGTCGGTGGCAGAGACCTTAACGCCCACAGGCTTCTGCGCCGGGAAGGCGGCACGCACGGCGTCAAAGACCTCAAGCGGGAAGCGCAACCGATTTTCGAGCGATCCGCCGTATTCATCGGTGCGATGATTAGCGATGGGCGACAGAAATTGATGAAGCAGATACCCATGGGCCGAATGAATCTCGATCGCGTCCATTCCCAGGCGCGCCGCCCGGCTGGCCGCGTCCACGAAGGCCTTGCGCACGCGCGCAAGGCCCGCGGGATCAAGCGCCAGCGGTGCCGGTTCGCCATCCTTATACGGTAGCGCGGAGGGTGCATGCGCGAGCCAGCCGCCCGCCGAAACTGGAATGAGTTGCCCGCCTTCCCACGGCACCTGGCTCGACGCCTTGCGGCCCGCGTGTGCGAGCTGCATCGTCACGGCGATCTTGGAATACTTGCGGATCGCGGCTAGCACCGGCTGCAGCGCCGCCTCAGTACCCTGGTCCCAGAGACCAAGGCACGCCGCCGTTATGCGGCCATCGGGTTCCACGGCCGTCGCCTCGATGCACAGCATGCCGGCGCCAGACAGAGCAAGACTGCCAAGGTGAATCAAATGCCACGCGCTCGCCTCGCCGCGTTCGGCGGAATACTGGCACATTGGGGATACGACGATCCGATTTGGAACGACCACGCTGCGCAGCTTGAATGGGGCGAACAACGCGCTCATGACAACTCCGGGTAGCAAGGGGAACGTTCGCGACATGGCCGCAAAGGCAATACGGAGGCTTCCGTATGCCGATGCGCCTGATGGGTAGCTGTGGTGCGGATCCTTGATGCTAGCAGGGTCGAGCGGCGATCGGAGGGGGTGCTCCTAAAACCGCCACGACGGACTCAACCAAAAGGCGTCGGAGCCGCTCGCATTCTCCACGTCGATTCGCTCGTATTCCGCACGCAGGTTCAGATGATGAAACAGCGTGACGCCGACCCCGCCTCCGTAGAGAAAGTCCGAGCGGCTGTGCCTGGATTCGAGAAACGGCCCTGAGGAGAAATCCACACGCGTATCAAGATCGTAGAAATAGTATCCAGCTTTGCCGAATAGCTCGACCGGACCGAGCGGGATCGTGCCGATCACCGTTGGCGAAAAACCGGTCATCGTGACGTGATAAACGCCGTCGGACCCGAATGTTCGAAACGAATCATTGGGATGGCCGAAGTCAACATAGGCGGCCTCCACGCTGACGAACGGAGCGAAGCGAAATCCCACGAATGCCTTCCAGGCATCGTCGTCGGAATGAGTGATGTCGGTGACGGCGGTGCCCACAGCGTTGAGGTTGTGGAGATGAAGATCGAATTGCCCCCAGCCGGCACCGACGTACGGACCGCTGGAAGGGCCGTAGTCATCGCTCTGCACCACGGTCGCTGCAATCACCAGGAATAGCACCGCGACCGCCACGGCCAGTCGTCTTGCGACGGCGACGCCGCCGCTGTGCCAGGTGAGTTCATGCATGTGCTGGCAGGCGCTGCGCTCGGCGAGCCGGCGAGGTCCCTTTCCCTCGCGTATCTCGCGCTGCGAGCGCCGCCGCGTCGGGCCGTTCGGTATGCAATTGCTCCTGAGGCTGAATCGAGGAGCAAACGCTAAGGCCGCGCCGCGGTGGGAAAAGTCAGCGCAGGTCGCATGGTCGAGCAGCGCGGGATTACCGACCTGCCGGACGTAGCCCTACAGGCCTATCAGCCATCGCATGACGCTCGGCACGCTAACAGAAGCTGGGCTGGCGTGGCCCGCTGGTCCGTAAGTAATTGTTTTTATTAAGTTAATCTGGCGAGATCAATATTCCCTTCTCTGTCTATCCCTATCTGTTGCCGCAGGACCTCGAAACGCTCAAGCGGCTTTGCCCATCAGGTGGTCGGCCGCCCATAGCGACAGAGCCGAC
>Ga0302326_10032940_pt1 | contig 10311 bp, 9 predicted proteins | sample Palsa_T0_3_FD_202264 | JGI IMG/M metagenome (GOLD analysis project Ga0302326, IMG submission 202264) | Peat permafrost microbial communities from Stordalen Mire near Abisko, Sweden - Palsa_T0_3 | ecosystem: Environmental > Terrestrial > Soil > Palsa > Peat permafrost | place: Sweden: Abisko... | reverse complement strand
GTGGCGTGGTGGTAGGCTCTCGCCGAGATGGAGCCCAGTCGCTCGGACCTCGAGGCACTCGATCGCGAGTCGCTCATTGCGCGGGCGGAGACCGCTGGGGTCGTGCGGGCGCGGGTGCTCACGAGGCCCGAGCTCGTCGATGAGCTCATCGTGCGGCAGAACCGCGATCCCGAGACCACGCGGCGCATGCGCGGCTTGCTGGGGCGTGCGCGGGATCTCTTGGCGCGGCTCGTCGAGCGTGGGCTCAACTTGCCCGATGCTGCCGACCGGTTGCGGAGCGCGCCGCCACCGCCACCGAGGCGCACGGGGCCGTCCGTGCCGACCGTGACGCTCGCGGAGATCTACGCGACGCAGGGGCACAAGCAGAAGGCCATCGACACGCTCCACGAAGTGCTCGCGCGCGAGCCCGATCACCTCGCGGCCAAGGGTCTGCTCACGAAGCTCGAATCGGCCGCGTTCGTCGCGGAGCCTGTGTTGCCAGCAGACGACGACGTGCAAGCGGAGCCGGGCGACGAGCGTGTGGGGTACGAGGTCGTCTCGGCGAGCGAAAAGCTCCCCGAGCCCGCCCGTATGCTCGATGCCGATCCGCTGCCGCCCAAGTACGACGTCGACGAGTGTGTGGCGCTCGCGGTCGATCCGGCGACGCTCTATGTCTACTGGGAGGTGCGTGACGACACCTACGAGCGCGTCGCCGCGAGCCCCGACAACGCCGCCCTGACCCTCCGTGTGCTCGTGATCGTCCCCACGTGGGACGGCCCACGCACGTTCACACGCGACATCCCCGTCACGACGACGCTCGGCGACTACTTCGTGCGTGATCTGCCGAAGGACTCCATCGTCCGCGCGGCCATCGGCTGGCTCTCGGAGGGCGGCGCGTTCTTGTCAGCGGCCCACTCGTTCGTCGCGCAGCCCGCACCGCGCGATCGTGCCCCCATCCTCGCCGAGCGCCTCGCCCGGTGGACCCCTGAAGCCACACACGTCATCGAGCCCGGCAGCACCGACGCCGAAGCCATCCGCCTCGTCCGCGCCCTCGCCCGCAGCGTGGCCCACCGCACCGCCGCCGAGCTCGCAACGAGCGAACGCGTGACCTTCAGCCGCACGACCCCCTTCGGCTCGAGCGAGCGCTTCATCGACACCGTCGGCAGCTCTTAGAAGGGGCGCGTCGAGTTCACGTGTTCGTCACAATCGCAGCGTAGACATTGAGTTGGGAGGCACACCATGGCTCGGATCCTCATCGTCGAAGACGAGGCTGACATCCGCGACGTGATTGCGTTCAACCTGCGGCAGGCCGGTCACCAGGTGATCGCCGCAGCGCACGCGAAGGAGGCGATGGACAAGCTCGGGCAGAACCCCGCGCTCATCATCCTCGACATCATGTTGCCCGACTCGAGCGGCGTGGAAGTGTGCAAGGCCATCAAGCGCGAGCCGCGCACGCAGCACGTGCCGATCATCATGCTCACGGCGCGCGGCGAAGAGATCGATCGCGTCGTCGGCTTCGAGGTGGGCGCCGACGACTACATCGTCAAACCGTTCAGCATGCGCGAGCTACTCCACCGCGTGAAGGCCGTCCTTCGCCGCTCGGGCCGAGGTGCCACACCACCCCCCGCGCTCATCGAGCTCGGCGAGCTGCGCATCGACCGCGCCGCCCATCGCCTCTGGGTCGCGGGCGTCGAGGTCGAGCTCACCGCCCTCGAGTTCAGGCTCCTCATGACGTTCTACGAGCGCCGCGAGCGCGTCCAGTCCCGCTCGACCCTGCTCGACGACGTCTGGGGCGTTTCTCCTGATCTCGTCACGCGCACGGTCGACACCCACGTGAAGCGTCTCCGAGAGAAGCTCGCGACGTCCGGCGACATGATCGAGACCGTCCGCGGCGTCGGCTACCGCTTCACGACATCCACCGCGCGAGATGCCGTCGAAACGGCGTGAGTCCGCAGTAGAGTAGCGGCCATGTCGATGGCGTCTGCGATGCCGCGACCGACGTTGCGCGTCGGCGTTCGCGTGAAGCTGTTTCTCGGATCGCTCGTCGCGATCGTCATCGCGGTGGTCGTCGTCTACGTGTACCTCTCGTCGGCACTCGCGCGCCTGCTCACCGATCGCATCCGCGAGGATCTCTTCGTCCGCGCCGATCTCGTGGCCCGCCAGGCCGAGCACGCGCAGCTCCCCGACGACGTCACGGCGTGGGATGCCCTCGCCGACGATCTCGGCGCCCGTTCCCACACCCGTGTCACGTTCATCGCGGCAGACGGCCGCGTCCTCGGCGACTCCGAGGTGACGCTCGACCGCATCCCTTCCATCGAGAACCACCTCGCGCGACCCGAGGTGCAGGGCGCGCTCCACGCGGGCCACGGCTCGGCGTCGCGTCTCAGCGAGACGATCCAGCAGCGCCTCCTCTACGTGGCCGTGCCGATGCACACGAGCAGCGCGGCGGTCGCCCGCGTCGCCCTCCCGCTCGTCGAGGTCGAGCGAGCCGAGGCCCAGCTCCGCAGCGCGCTCCTCACGGGGACGTTCTTCGCGTTCGCGGTGGCCCTCCTCGCGTCGCTCGTCACCGCCCAGCTCTCGTCGCGGGCCGCGCTGCACCTCACGAACGTGGCCAATGCCATGGCGCGCGGCGACTTCGAGGCCCGCGCGCGCATTGGGAGCTCCGACGAGTTCGGCGAGCTCGGCCGTGCCCTCGACCAGCTCTCGGGCAGCCTCTCCGTGACCGTCCGCCAGCTCCGCGCAGAGCGCGACCGCGTGGGCCGCATCCTCTCGGGCATGCAAGAGGGCGTCCTCCTGCTCGACGCGGAGGGCCGCATTGCCCTCGTGAACCCCGCGCTAAGGCAGATGCTCCTCCTCGGCGCCGACTGCGTGGGCAAGACCCCCTTCGAGGTCATCCAGAACGAGGAGCTGAAGGAGCTCATCGAGGGCGCCCACGGCGCGGACACGTCCGGCCCGAAGATCACGCAGGCCATCGAGCTCGAGCTCTTCGGCATCAAGCCCCGCCGCCTCCTCGTGCGCGTCGTGCCGCTCGCGGGCGAGCCCGAAGGCGTGCTCGCGGTCTTCGTCGACGTCACCGACATCCGCCGCCTCGAGTCGATGCGCAAGGACTTCGTGGCCAACGCATCGCACGAGCTTCGTACGCCCGTCACAGCCGTGCGCTCGGCCGCCGAGACGCTCCGCTTCGCCATGGAGAGCGATCCCGAGTCGGCCTCGCACTTCCTCGACATCATCGAGCGCAACGCCGAGCGCCTCCAGCGCCTCGTCGAGGATCTCCTCGATCTCTCACGCATCGAGTCCCGCGAGTTCCGCCTCGCGTTCGAGGACGAGGATCTCGGCGCCCTCGTCGGTCAAGTCGTCGGCCTCTTCCGCGAGCGCGCCGAAAAGAAGCAGATCCGTCTCACGGCCGACGTCCCGCCAGGCACGCCGCTCGCCCACGTCGACCCGCGCGCCTTCGAGCAGGTCCTCACGAACCTCGTCGACAACGCTCTCAAGTACTCGCCCGAGCGCGCCTCGGTCGTCGTCCGCGTCCGCGAGGAGGAGCGCCGCGGGCGCAACCTCTTGCGCGTCTCGGTCATCGACACGGGCCCCGGCATCGAGGAGCGCCACCTCCCGCGCCTCTTCGAGCGCTTCTACCGCGTCGACACGGGCCGCTCCCGCGAGCTCGGGGGCACGGGCCTCGGCCTCTCGATCGTCAAGCACCTCTGCGAGGCCCTCGGCGGCAGCATCGGCGTCGAGAGCATCGCCGGCAAAGGGAGCACCTTCAGCTTCACGCTGCTCCAAGCGACTGCACCGGCCCAGGTGGCCATTCCCTAGCTCTGAGCGTCTTTGTCGATGCCGTACTTCCGCAAGTACGCCCGGACGTGGTGGCGCTCCATACCGCTCTGGCGGGCCATCTCGCTGACGTTCCCCTTCGCGCGCTTCACGAGCCCCTTGAAGTAGTCGCGCTCGAAGACGCTGACTGCGTCCCGCTTGGCTTCGGCGAACCCCGTTAGCGGCGCGCTCCCCTCGTGGAGAAGGGGAGGGGGAGGTGTCTCGCGCGCGAGCGTGAGCACGTCGTCGATGGCCTCGGGCGTATCGGCGAGCGTCGCGGCGACCGACACGACGTTCACGAGCTCGCGGACGTTGCCGGGCCAGTCATGCACGCCCATGCGCTGCTCGATCCATCGCAGCACAGTGTCCGCGTGCTGCCCGCGCCCGACGCGCTTGCAGATGTCCTCGACGAGGAGGGGCAGATCGCTGATCCGCTCGCGCAGCGCGGGCAGCTCGATGCGCACCTGCGCGATGCGGAAGAAGAGATCGGACCGAAACCTCCCGGCGTTCATCTCCGCGCCGAGATCGCGGCGCGTCGCGGCGAGAACGCGCACGTCGATGGGCTCGAACTGCGAGCCCCCGACGCGTTTGACCTGTTTCTCCGACAGCGCCCGGAGGAGCTTCGGCTGCAGATCGAGCGGGAGCTCGCCGAGCTCGTCGAGAAAGAGCGTCCCCTTGTCGGCCTCGCTGAGCGCGCCCTTGCGCCGCTCGTTGGCACCGGTGAACGAGCCCTTCTCGTGGCCGAAGAGGATGCTCTCCGCGAGCGTCTCGGGGATGGCGCCGCAGTCGACGACGACGAACGGCTCGTTCTTGCGAGGGCTCGCCTCGTGGATCGACTTCGCGACGCCTTCCTTGCCCGAGCCCGTCTCGCCCACGATGAGCACCGAGAGCGCCGTGGGAGCGACCTTCTCGAGCACGGAGAAGACGCGCCGCATGCGGGGTGCGGCCCCGACCATCACGCCGAAGCGATCGCTGTAGCCGATGTCGACGCGTCGCTTCGCGTCGGGCTCGACGACGAGGCGGGTTTGGCCGATGGTGATCTCGGCGCGCATCGTGATGGTCGCCTCTTGCACGCGGAGCGGCCCGACGAACGTGCCGTTGGTGCTGCCGAGATCGCGGACGAGCACGCCGCCCTCGGTCGCGCGGAGCTCGCAGTGCACGGCGCTGACCTCGACGTCCTCGAGCTGGAGCTGGGCGCCGCTCTCACGACCGACGACGATCGGGTCGACGTCGACGTTGTACTTGTTGCCATCGGGCGTCGTCACCGTGCCGCCACGGACGAACCAGTTCAGCGGGCGGGTGCGCGTGGTGCCCTGCATGGACGCCAACGTATACAACACTTCTTGGGTGCCCTTCGGGCTGTCGGCTCGCCTTGCGGCAAGACCTCAGTGATGGACGAGCGCGAGCACGACGGCCGTGACGAGCGCCGTCACCCCGACCGCCAGCGCGACGTTCGCGATCGCGTAATCGACCCGCACGGACTCGAGCGCGGAGCTCGGAGCCGCGCCCCCGACGAGCATCGACGAGCCCCCGATGCCAAACCCGATGAACGTGGCAACGCCCGCCGCGCCCACGGAGGCGAGCGCGATGGGGAAGATGGGCGTCTTGGTCTCAATGCCGTGTCCGACGGGAACCCACGCTCTTTTCGTCACGACCGTGGGAAAGCACCGCAGATCGCCAGCGCTCCCCGTGCCAGGCGTGAGCACGGGCCCTTCGATGCATCCGGCCATGTCCTCCGCGTGCGCGGCGGTCGCGAGCGTCCCCAACGCACTGACAAACGCGAGATGCCGGAGCGAAAGGCACGCGCGCATGGGGCACCCCAGCCTTTAGCATGGGTGGCCCGGAGGGCTGCCTGCCTTGATTTCGCGCATCAAGTCCGTTACGTGAGCGCCCATGCGCACAGCTCATCTCGCCTCCCTAGTCCTTGGTTTCGCCGTCGCTTGCGGCGGGGAGACTCCAGAGTCCACAGCCCCCACGACGAGCGCGTCCGCTGCCACGCCCCCTGCGCCCTCGGCGAGCGCCGCGCCCTCGGCCAGCACAGCCGACGTCACGCCTCCTGTCCCCACGGGCCCGGTTCCCATCTTCCACCTCGCCGGGTTTCAAACGCCGGAGAGCATCGCTTACGACGACGCCAACGACCGCTACCTCGTGTCGAACATCAACGGCAGCCCGGGCGAGGCCGACAACAACGGCTACATCTCGCTCGTCTCGCCGGACGGCAAGATGATCCTCGAGAAGTTCATCGCAGGCGGCGTCAACAAGGTCCAGCTCTCCGCGCCGAAGGGCACCGCCATCGCCAACGGCTTCCTCTACGTGGCCGACCTCGACACCGTGCGCATGTTCGACCTCAAGACCGGCGCCCCGAAGGGCAGCGTGAAGATCCCGGGCGCCACCTTCCTCAACGACGTCGACGCCGACGCTCAGGGCAAGGTCTACGTGAGCGACACGGGCGTGAAGGTCGGCGCGCACGGCTTCGAGCCGACCGGCACCGACGCCGTCTACGTCATCGACAAGGCCAACAAGGTGAAGCCGCTCGCGAAGAGCCCCGACCTCGGCAAACCCAACGGCGTCTACGCCGGCGACAAGACCGGCCTGTGGGTCGTCACCTTCGGCGCCGCCAAGGTCTATCGCCTCGACGACAAGGGCAAGAAGCAAGACGAGACAACGCTCCCCGCGGGCTCGCTCGACGGCATCATCAAGAACGGCGACGACCTCTACATCTCGAGCTGGGAGACCTCGTCGGTCTACAAGGGCAGGCCGGGTGGCACCTTCACCGTCGCGATCCCGAACGTGAAGTCCCCAGCCGACATCGGCCTCGACACGAAGCGCAAGCGCATCCTCGTCCCGCTCTTCAGCGACAACGCCATCGAAGCGTACGACATCAAATAAGAAAACGCCGCCAAGACGCCAGGCGACCAATCACTCTTTTGGCGTGTACTTGTGGTCCTTCATCGCGCGTAAGTACGCGATGAGGGTGTCGAGGTCCGGGTCGCTTAGGTTGGGGTGGGCGGGCATGTTGCCGTAGCGGAAGGTCGCGGGGTTCTTGATGTATGCGCGGATTTGGTCCTCGGGGCGGTACTCGGTGATGTTCATCGGTACGTTGAGGTCGGGGCCCACGCGGCCGCCCTCGCGGTTGATGGCGTGGCAGCGGATGCATTGATCGCGGAAGAGACCGTAGCCCTTGGCGGCGGGGGTGCCCTCCGCGGCGGCGGGGGACGTGTGCGGGTAGATCGCGTCGAAGCGCGCGATCTCGATTGCGTCGAGCTGCCACGGGCGCGGGTGTGAGTCGAGGTTCGTCTGCTCGGGCTTGCTCCAGATCACGTAATACGGCCCGGGGCTCACGTGCTGCGGTCCGATGGGCTCCCAGCCGGGGACGTCGAGATCCTCGATCGCGACGCACGCGCCTTCTTCCGTGACGAGCGAGCCACGCATCGGAACGGCGTAGCCGTCGCGGGCACGGAGGACGAACTCTTCCTTGCCGAGATCGCCCGCCTCGCCAAAGCCACGCGTGAGCACGCGCGCGAGAGGGAGCGCACGGAACCGCTTGCTCTTGCCGTAGTAGGGGTCGAACCCTTCGACCGTCTGGGCTGGGATGCTCGCCGTGAGCTCGGCGCGCGTGAGCGTCGCGACGGTCTTGCCGTCCCGCACGAACTTCAGCGTCGCGCCGTCATCCACGGCCGCGGGCTTCTTGCACGCCGCGAGCATCACGCAGAAGAGGAGGCACACGAACGTTCTCATCGCGCGACCTCTTCATTCTCGAGGAGACGCATCATCACCGGCACGAACGCCACGTAGTAGATCAGGTTGGCGACGAGCCGCACGCCGTTGAACGCATCGACGTGAGTCAGCGTCAGCCCGATGTCCGCGACGATCCAGGTCCCGTACTGAAAAAGCTCGAGCGCGGTCGCCCGCTTCGCGAGCGTCGGCCGAAGGGATCGCGGCACGCGGAAGACGCGTATGCCAGAGACGAGCGCGAAGAAGAGGAGCTCGTAGGCGAGATACGTCGACCGCTCGTCGCGGGCGAGGCGCGGAAGCACCGAGCGCATCATCTGCACAATCGCTGGCACGAGCAGCGACCACGCCACCGCACGCGGGAGCTTCAGCGCGTTCGCGCCCGCGTGCTCGAGCACGACGAAGTAGCGGAGATCTCCGATGATGACGAACACGACGCCGACTGCCGCCGCAACGAAGGTCCCGCTCTTGATGGGCGTCCACGGCCCGTTCAAGAACGCATCGGCGGCGATCGCCACCCCAAACACCGAGCCATACGCCCGCGCGAACGGCGGCTTTCGCTGCGCGATCGCGATGACGACGAGCGCCACCACGCAAGGCAGCACCGTGACGACGACGGGGTTATCGTAGAGGGCCAGAAACGACATGGACGAAGAAGCGCGCCTTTCGAAGAGTGTCTCGGTCGTCGCCGAGCGCGTGGAGAAGGTCTCTGCCGAGGTGCGGAGGGCGCTGTCCACCCCGATGGACGTGTCGGCCTTTGCCCGAAGCGATACGCGCTGGATTAGCACGGGCGCCGGCTCTTCCGAAGGGCCAGCGCGCCTTCTGGCGACGCTCCTTCGGGCCGAGGGGCTCGTGGCGGACTTCACGCCCATCTCGTCGTTCATCGAAGGCGCGCCACCGGCCGACGTGTGCGTCGTCGTCTCGCAGCGGCTCTCGCCGAACGCGCTCGTGCCGCTCGCGCGCGCGGGTGCCTACCGGCACGTGCTCCTCGTGACGACGCTCGACGAGGGCGATCTCGCGCGCGCCGCTCCCCGTGCCGGTGACGTCCGCCTCTTGAAACACGGACCGCGCGACGAGGACGGCCTGCTCCTTCGCCTGATTGGCCCGGCAGCCGCGAGCGCGACGATCCTCCGGCTCGTACGCGAGATCGCGAATCGGCTGGCGCCCGAGTCGCACGCGCCCGACGTCGCGCCCGCACTCGAGAGCGCCCGCGACCGCGCCTCGAAAGCGATGCTCGGAATCGATCCCCGCGCGCTCTTCGACGTCGCGGGTCTCGTCGCCGTCGGTACCGACGTGGCGCTCTGCGAGGGTCTCCGGCACAAGCTCCTCGAAGGCCTCGGCCGCGCCCATCCGCCCATTTGGGACCTCTGCGCGCTCGTCCACGGCCCGCTGCAGTCGTTCTACGAGCGGACGGCGACCCTCGTCTTGTTCGAGCGTGAGACCGCCGGGAGCCGCACGAGCGAGCTCCCGAGCCTGCTCGCCCGCGTGCTGCATCCCGATCGCCACAACCTCGTCAGGCTGCGGTCGGCGCTGCCCGGTCCGCATGCGTTACTGGATTTCGACCTCCAGCTCGACCACCTCGTGCTCGAAGCCCTCCGCGCCCAGCCGCGCGATCTCGTCGAATGGCCAGGCAAAGGCCGCGACGCACCGCTCTATGACCTCGGCAAAGGGGTCGCGATTTAGACCGTTTCAGGCGCGCCTTGCGCCGAACGCCGTAGAATGCCCGAGATGCAGTGGACACGCCGCGGATGGGTTTGGGCCTGTGGCAGCCTGGCTTCGCTGGGCGTCTTCGCAGGCGCTGCTTGCTCGGGAGGGCCGACCACCCCAACGACTGACGCCGGGCCAGACGTCGCGCCCGACACGAACGTCGGTCCAGCCGCTGCGTGCATCGTTCTCCCCACGCCCGCCGCATTCCCGACGGGATCGTGCAACGTCCCGCAACCGCAGACGCCCGATTCGTTCGACGAGGCGCTTACCGCCATCGGCCTCACGCGCTGCACGGTGATGCAGAACCCGCTCAACATGCCCGACTCGGTCATGGCGGTCAGCGACGTCCGCCGTCTCTCCGACTTCACGGCGCTCCTGCAGTACCCCCTGCGCTTGCCAGATTACGGCACGGAGACCGCGACGTGGTTCGACACCGCGATGAGCGGGCAGACGCCCGTCGCGAGCGCCATCGCCGCGGCCGCGGTGCGCATCGGCAAATCACCGTCGATGTGTCCCGACCCCTCGTGGTTCATCGTCGACGGCACGGACCCCGCACCGCTCACGACGGCGCTCGGCAACATGGCGAACACGTATGGCGCGAACTTCGACCCCGTCGGGACGCAGGCCGCGCTCATGGAGCTCCCCATCGCGCTCCAGCAGGCCCTCGCGGTGATCGTCAACGCGCTATCGGCAGCAGGCCAGACGATACAGACCGCGCGCAGCGCCTCCGCCGGCTTCGTCCCGTACTTCTTGCAATCCCCCGACTGGGTGCGCGGGCTCGGCTCGTACGCGTGGACGTCGAAGCAGCTCGCCGCGTGGGACGGCATCGACGTCACCGGCATGGCGCAAGCCGCCCTCTGGGTGGCGACGGCCGTCGAATCGGTGCAGCTCACGCGTTTCGCGGGCGTGATGTTCGACCCCATCCTCGTCTCGACGGCGCTCGGCAACATCGTCCTGCACGGCGCGGGCAACGACGACTACGAGCCGGGCCATAGCTACGAGAACGCGCTCTTCCTGCTCGATACCGGCGGCGACGACACGTACAACGTCCCCGTCGCCGCAACGACCCAGAACACGTTTCTC
>Ga0302326_10032939_pt1 | contig 10311 bp, 10 predicted proteins | sample Palsa_T0_3_FD_202264 | JGI IMG/M metagenome (GOLD analysis project Ga0302326, IMG submission 202264) | Peat permafrost microbial communities from Stordalen Mire near Abisko, Sweden - Palsa_T0_3 | ecosystem: Environmental > Terrestrial > Soil > Palsa > Peat permafrost | place: Sweden: Abisko... | reverse complement strand
CGATGTAGCGCCAACGAGGCACGAAGCCCAATTGCGGGGTCATCCGACGAGAGATTCACGCTGAGTTCTTCGACGTCCACGGCTGTCAGTATAGGCTGACATCCTGGATTTGTCAACCTAAACTGACACAGCAGACCGCCGCACCGGAGTGCCGAAGATGGCCGTTCGCGGGCGCACAGAAATCACGGCCGCAGCCGGATCGCTGAGGCAAGCGGGACCGGGGTTCGAAGCGATAGCCGAACGACACCATGCCCTGCTGGGGACGATGATCGTGAGGGCCTTGCCGCGGAGGCACCTATGGGTTGTTCGCGGTGTGATCGGAAGGTGGCCGTAGCCCTCGGTTCAGTCGCGTTTTCTGGTTGCGGAGGTATTGGATCGTGACGACCGCGCCGGTGCCGAATACGACGATTCGGGCTGCGGTCGAGTCGGGGACGAAGCTCGATGTCGGGACAGTCAGGGCCAGGACGATCTGGGTGGCGCCGTCGATCGCGAACGTCGTGGCGATGACCGCGGTGAGAATCGTCACGCCCCGTCGTCGGTCGGGTTGGGACAGCCTGGCCGTCATCTCCGGGTCTGGGTTCAGCTTGGCGACGTTCTGCGCGACCAGCAGCAGAAGTGGGCGGCCGAGCCCGACTGAGGCCAAGCCCGCGACTCCGATCACGCCGGTGACCGCACCACGGCGCAGCTCGATCGCCAACGGGTCCCCGCCGGTGAGCACGTACGCGGCGAAGGCGATGATCACCGTGGTCGCGGACATAACGGCGATCGGCTCGACGCGACGGCGCGCGATCCCGATGAGGAGCAGCCACGCAGACGGGACGGCGTCAGTGATGGCCAGCGCGCCGACCGAGGAGCCGGTAAGCGCGCGGATGATCACATAGGCGACCAACGGCACACGAGACCGGCCAGCAGCCGCAGCGGGGACAACTGCGGCGGGCGTCCGGTCACGGCGCCGCTTCTTTCCACTGCATGAAGAACCCGACGACCTGACGGTCGGCGTCGAGCACGACGCGACCGATGCCGTCGGCGCGGTCGAGCGCGACCGGAACGTCGACCCCGGTGTAGCCGCCGCGCACCGAGACGACCGGATGTATCTGCATAATCTGACCCGCGAACACTGCGACGCAGAGTGCACCCTCCAACTTCCTGGCCGCCCTCGTCCGTAATCTGGAGCGCATCCGCCCCCCCGGCATGCCAATCGCGCACGGGGCGGACCGAAACCGAAAATCATCTCGGACGGGGCGTGCTGAATCCGTGCTGATACCATGGGGTACCGCAAGCCGCTGACCTGCGGAAACTGCCCGTATCGCCAGGATCTTCACCATCTTGGAGGGCACGAGCGAGATCCAGCGGATGATCATTGACAGGTGGGACTGAACTGGCAATCGCAGGTCGCTGATACCATTCACCGAGGCCCCCGGCGCGACGTCGCGGTTCTGCTGAAGATCTACGCTCATTGTATCGACGGCAGGCTGACGCCGCGAACAAGCGGATCACCGACGCTCTCGGTGCCCAGGACGCCCAGATCGAGTCGGAACCCGGTGACGAGGGAGATGACGACATCGAGCAGGCATCCTGAAATGCCAGGTCAGAGGAACAAAGCCGGGCGGACGGTCAGCATAACCGCTCCCACCGTCCCCGTCCGTGGGTTTTCCGCCCCCGTCCGCGGCCCAAGCCCGGTGCGCACGGACGCATAGCGGACGCCGGCGGCCCCAGGCGGAGCCTTAAACGGCGTATGTGCTGGTCAGCGGTGTGCGCCTCGGCTAGGAGCGACGGGCTGTAAAACCGTCGGCTCAGCCTACGTTGGTTCGAACCCAACACCTGCCACACCAGCGAGAACAACCCCTGACCTCCGGTTATCTGGTCGGGGGTTGTTCTCGTCCCGGCCTAGGCCATGCAACCAGATGCCGTTAGAAGCCGCCGTGTGCCGCTGGTCGCGGGATATACGTGGGATTGATCTGGCCGATCTGAGCACCCAAAACGAGCACGATTTAGCTGGCGTGACGGTGCTCGAGGCGACGTCACGCGTCACGCAGGGCCGGGCCACGCGCACAGGACGCGCCAGGCTGACTGGATCAGACGTCACGCAACGCGGTACGGTACACAGCGGCTTCCTCGCTCACCGTTGTCCAACTCGCAGCCACCGCGTCTAGGCCGCCTTCGGGCGTCGCATGCAATCGGCTTCGCCGAGCCTAGACCCAATGCCACTTAGAGCTTGCAGATTATTAACACGCTGGCTTGGCTTTCGGGGTCAGCTCGATCCCGTGGGCCGAGGCATAGGCGGTCAGTCCGGCCAGGGTCTTGATCGGTGTTCCGGTCGGCTCGATCTGGCAGCCGTACTGTTCCAGCAGCGGCCGCGCCTGGCGTTCAGCCTTGGCGATGGTGCCGGTGACGACGCCGAACAGGCTTGCGAGCACGTGCTGCGGCAGCCCGAACCGCTGGCGCAGCACGGTGACCAGGACCTGTTCGGCGAGACTGAGCGCGGGCGGGTGCCGGTCAGCTGGTTTGCGGGTGGGCGGCCCGCCCCGGCGGATGTAGAGTTCAGCGTCGCGCTGGGCCTGGTGCGGGACGGCGAGCGCGCTGGTCATCTGGTTCCAGTCGCTGGCGTCCAGGCCGGTCAGGGCCGGGTGCGCCCAGCCGGGGTGCTCAGCCTCGCGGGCGGGCGGGGGCGGCGGGGCTGGCGGCTCGGGACGCAGGGTGTAGTTCCAGTCGCCGTGCCAGGCGTGGCGGTCCAGCGGCAGGGCGGCCATCTGCTCGTCGCTGACCTTGACCCCGTCGGGGTAGCTGCCGGGGTCCAGTTCGGCGCGGACGGTCAGGCCGGTGCGGGTGGTGGTGGCGGCGATGGTGTTGACGATGACCTCGTGGCTGGTCAGCGGCCGGCCGCGCCAGTTCATGGTGATGTGGGAGAACAGCCGGTGCTCGATCCGGTTCCATTTCGATGTCCCTGGCGGGAAGTGACATACCGTGACCGTGAGTCCCGTCTGCAGCGCGAAGGCGGCGAGCTCGGCCTTCCACGCACGGGTGCGGTAGCCGTTGGAGCCGCCCGCGTCCGCGGTGACTAGCAGCCGCCGGGCCCCAGGGTAGGCAGCCCGGCCGGCCGCGTTCCACCAGCGGCGGATCGACTCGACGGCGAACGCGGCGGTGTCGTGATCGGTGCCGACGGACACCCAGCCGGCGTTCGCGGCCAGGTCATAGACCCCGTAGGGAATGGCCTTGCCCAGCTGCCCGTCGGGGAAGTCATGCGTGCGGGTGGCCGCCGGCTGGCCCTTGGGCCGCCATTCCCGGCCGCCGTTCTTGAACTCGCCGACATTCTCCTTTTTCTTGGTGTCCACGCTGATCACCGGATCAGCGCTGTCTTGATGGGCTTTAACCTGCTCGTTGATGTAGCGGAATTGCGCGGGCCGGTCCGGGTGCCGCTTGCCCTCGATGGTCTTGGCGTTGCCTTGCAGGCTGAATCCTTCCTCCCGCAGCAGGTCACTCACGGTGTCGGCGCCGACCCGGTGCCCCTGGCGGGTCAGCTCGCCCGCCAGCGTGCGGGTCGACTTGGTGGTCCACCGCAGCGGCGACATCGGATCGCCTCGCTCTTCCGGCTCGACCAGGGCCAGCAGCGCCGGGCGCAGCCCGGGATCCACGTCGGCCGCGCGCTTGCGGCCGCCGCCGGGCCTGCGTGCCCTGCCCAGCGGCCCGGCGCCCGAGTCCAGCTCATCTACGCCCAGCGACACCGTGGCCTCCCGGACTCCGGCGGCCCGGGCCACCAGCCGGATCCCGCCATGCCCCAGCGCACGGGCTTCGGCCCCCATCAGCAGCCGTCGCTGACGCTCATCCAGATGCGGCAAGATCGTCCCGAACTTCGCCGTCAGATTCTCGCTGGTTACCACCATGCTGCCCATACCACACCAGCATGCCGCATTCCAGGAAGCTACGGGTTATTTTCCGGCAAGCTCTAAGTGGCATTGAGCCTAGACCCGACAGCCACTCGCCAGGAATTCGCGCCTATTAGGACGATGGGGAAGGATGACTAACGGAATGGCCGCGTATAACCTCTGGCCAAGGTGACCGCAACTTCCACATACGAGCGGGGCCACTCGCGGTATCGGAGAGAAACGGATGCTGAACAATACGCTGCAACCTATTCGAGCGCCAAGAGCGCAAGACTCGCACCGCCCGTTGCGGGAGCAGCAGTGATTGCAACGACTGCAACTGCAACTGCCAGCGAGACAGCGCCGATTATGGCGAGGGCTTGGGCGTGGCGTGAGAACCAGCTCTCTTCGTCTACGACCTCGGTGGAGTCGCCTGCGCCCGGTCTAGGCGTGACAGTCACCCGCAGTTCAAATCCGGGCTGGCCCCGTACGCTCACGTCGCCGAGCGGCGAGGGCACCGAGTAGCCGACGATTGCTTGGCCGATGAAGGCCATAGTGTTGGGTGGTATGAGCCGGACCTCGGTCTGGTTGAACCTCGTCCCGAGGGTCGCGCCCAAGCTTGGCGTCTTTGTGCCGATGCCGTTAATCCGCAACCCAGCAGTCAGGCCACCGAGCGCCTGGGTGGCCTGGAGACGCCACCCCCCGGTATCAACGTCAGTCGATACATTCGCTGGGGCATTAGGGAAGGTGACGGTGACGTTGCCACGCAACGACAATGCGAGGTCAACCGAGGCCGCGGCCGTTTCGATGTGAGCCTCTGCGATGGGGATCGAAGGCAAATTGTAACGGAAGGCAGGGATGCCGCCCACCTGGTGGGACGCCGGCTCTTCAGTAGCTGTGGCGCCTGTAGAGCTCAGAGCACCGGTCTGGTCCGCCGTGGAAGGAGCGGCGGAGTCCGGGGGAGGACTGGCTGTGCTGGCGGGTGTGGCAGGGGGCAGGGAGGCCTGCGCGGTGTCGGCTTGGGCTTGGCCGTTCTGGTAGCCCTCGTTGTAGTCATCCAGCGCGTCGGGTGACAGCGGGCCTGGCGCGGCGGGGTTGGCGGCGCGCCCGTCATTGTATCCGCGCTGATAATCGTCGGAAGTCGGATCCACCGTCCGGGCGATGGACGTCGCAGCACCGCGGATAACCCCCATCGCCCCGGCCGTGCGAGCGGGCTCGCGACCGCCCGCGCTGGCAGAGCCTTTAGGCGGGTGCGCGCTGGCTTCGGCCTGCACCGTGCTGGCCATCGCCTCGGCCTCGACTTCGGCCGCGTCGGCCGGGGCGGACACGCTCAGCGGTCCCGACCTCACCGCGCCGCGCTGCTGGACGGCATGGGTCACCTCGTGGGCGATCAGCTTGTCGCCGTCGCGGGAACCGGGCCGGTAGGCGCCTGCGGCGAAAAACAGATCAGATCCGACCGTGAACGCGCGTGCCGACACGGCGCGGGCGAGCGCCGCAGCGTAACCGTCGGCGTGGACACGGATATCCCCCAGCGATTCGCCGGATCCCACCTCCATGCGCTCGCGCGCCGCGCGCTCCAGCGGTCGGCCGCCGCCGCGGGACGCGTCGATCGCCGATGTGATACTCGGACCCAAGGGGCCGCCCGCGGGGATCCGGCTGGGCCTGAGCTCGCTAACCGAGCGCTGCACCTGCTGTTCCGCGCACCCCTCACACGACGGGGCGCCTGGGCTCTCCGCGCAGTCACATTCGCGCAGCAACCATCGCTGAGGAGCCCGCAGGCCCGACTCCGCCCCGCCCGCACGGAACGGCACACGGCTCGGCGGGATGTCCACCGCTCCTGCCCGGTCCCGCGCCTGGCGTATCGTGCGACCCGGCCCCGCCGCAAAGGTGCGCGCCTGGGGGTTCCGCTCAGGCACGACAGCATCCGCTGGCTCCGACGCACGAGCAGATCCCTTGCTTGCAGCCACATCTTCACGCTACCTCGCACCGCCGAGCGCTACCAGACCGGATCCGCCATCGCTTGTCCTGGCACGTCGTCGCCGTAGAACCGGTATGCATGCGCAGCAGCACGTGAGCAGCCTCACGGACGCAGCGGACGGGCGCGGGGCCCTCTGCGTGGTGGGTGCGGACCGTCGGCTTTCCACGGACGGCCACGGACGGGCCGCAATGCGACCGGGTTCCGCTCGAGGTCCGGGTGCTCCCGGGGAGACGATCACCATCGCGGTCAAGACGGCGGACTGCATGGTCCGGGTCGAGGTCACCGACCGGAGCGGACCCGGGCGCCGGAACTGCGGTCCGCTGGTGGTGACGCGGAGGTCGGCCGGAGCCTTGGCTTGGTGGCGGCCTGTTAGGGCTGGCGATGGCGTTGCGGCTGGACGGTTTTACCTGGTCGAGCTATCGCATGGCTAATGTCCCCGCCTGGCGATGGACTACCGGGCACGCTGCCTAATGGATCCATCACTGCGGGCATGGTGTCCTCGGTGGGCACCGTGGCGTCCGTGCCGTCCGGGTCGAACGGCAACGGGTCGAGCGGCGGCGGGTCGTCAGGGTCGGGCAGCACCGCGACGATCCCGGTTACCGTCACACTGAAGGACCCGTCGGCGGCAGGCACGCTGGACCAGGCGCCGGTGACGGTGAACATCACCACGGCCACCGTCCCCAGCGCCTTGGTGGTCCCGGTGGGGGCATTGCTGGCCCAGTCCTCGGGCGGATACGCCGTGGAGGTTGTCGGCGCGGGTAGCACCCGGCGCCTGGTGCCGGTGACGATTGGGATTTTCGACGACACCGACGGATTGGTGCAGGTAACTGGGGCACTGACACCCGGCGAGCAAGTCGTGGTGCCGTCGCTATGAGCGCCAGCATGGAGACGGCCCTGGTGGGCGAGACGGATCCGGCGCGGCTTGCTCCGCCGGTGCCCGTGCTTGAGCTAGAGCGGGTGTCGAAGGTGTACCCGGGATCGCCCCCGGTACGGGCGCTGGACGAGGTGAGCCTGGCGGTGCTGTCGGGGGAACTGACCGTTATCGTGGGCCCGTCGGGGTCGGGCAAGAGCACGCTGCTGCACCTGATGGGGACCCTGGACCGGCCCACCACCGGGGCGGTGCGGGTGACCGGGATCGATGTGGCGGAGACGGGCGACCGGGAGCTGTCGGCGATGCGGGCGTCGCGGATCGGCTTCGTGTTCCAGCAGTTCTTCCTGTCAGAGCACCAGAAGGTGCTGGACATCGTGGCCGACGGGCTGCTGTACGCCGGGGTCCACCGCACCCGGCGGCGGCAGGCCGCTGCTGCGGCGCTGGCCCGGGTCGGGCTGGGGCACGAAGCTGACGCCCGGCCGACCCAGCTGTCGGGCGGGGAGCGGCAGCGGGTGGCGGTCGCCCGGGCAATCGCGGGCCATCCGCCGGTGGTGCTGGCCGACGAGCCGACAGGGAACCTGGACTCGGTCACCGGCGCGTCACTGCTGGCGCTGCTGGAAGAACTCAACGCCCAGGGCACCACGATCATCGTGATCACCCACGACCACGCGGTCGCCGGCCGGATGCGACGGCGCGTCGAGATGCTCGACGGGCACATCGTCGCCGACACCAGGCCCGTCCCCGTCGGCCAAGCCGCCTCCAGCGGGCGCGAAAGCAACGGCGGCGACCTCAGCTGGCGGCATGCTCGCCCGCAGCCCGCAAAGGAAGGACGATCGTGACGATCACGACCGGACGGCCGGTCGCGCCGGCCGCGTCTCGCCTGGGCCTGGAGGACCTGGCCGGGCTGGCCAGCGTGGGACTGCGGACCCGAAAGCTGCGGGCGTCGCTATCGGCGCTAGGCATCGCGATCGGGGTAGGCGCCATCGTGGCGGTGCTCGGCCTGGCCCGCTCCTCCCAGGCCGGGCTGCTCGCCGAGATCAGCCAGCTAGGCACCAACCTGCTGACCGTCACCAACGGGCAGAGCCTTACCGGCGGCCGCGCCGAGCTTCCACTGACCGCCCCCGGGATGATCAGCGAGCTGCCCGGTGTCACGGCGGTGCAGTACACCGGGGCCGTCCAGAACGTCAACGCTTACCGCAGCCCGTACATCCCCTTGATCAACACCAACGCGCTGACCGTCGCCGCCTCCAGCCTTAACCTGCCCGCCGTGGCGGGCACCTCGGTCGCCGAGGGCAGCTACCTCAACCCCGCTACTGCCCGCGAGCCGGTCGCAGTGCTGGGCGCCGCAGCCGCCCAGCGGATGGGGTACGACCGGGCCTGGCCCGGGATGCGGATCTGGGCGGGAGGCATGTGGTTCTACGTGGTGGGCATCCTCAACCCCGCCGTGCTGGCACCCCAGATCGACTCCTCGGTCCTGGTCGGCTTCCCCGCCGCCGAGCAATACCTTGGCTTCGACGGGCACCCGTCGAACATCTACGTCCGCACCCAGAACACCCCGGTCGCCACGAACGCCGTCGATGCCGTACTGGGGGCGCAGGCCTCCCCGCAGGACCCGGCCCAGGCCAGCGTGTCCCAGCCCTCGAGCGCGCTGACCGCGCAGGCGGATACCGCGGGCGCGTTCGACACGCTGTTCCTGGGGCTGGGCGCGGTCGCCCTGCTGGTGGGCGGGATCGGGGTGGCCAACATCATGGTCATCTCGGTGCTGGAACGCCAGCGGGAGATCGGGCTGCGCAGGGCGCTGGGAGCCACCAAGGGCCAGATCAGGATCCAGTTCCTGTCCGAGGCGATCATGCTCACCCTGGCCGGCGGCGCCGTCGGGGTCATCCTCGGCGCCATCTCCACCGCCGTCTACGCCCATATCAAGGGCTGGGCGATCGTCGTTCCCCTCGAGGCCTGGGCCGGCGGCCTGGGCGCGGCTCTGCTCATCGGTGTGCTTGCCGGGCTGCTACCCGCCATCCGCGCCTCTCGGCTGTCACCAACCCAGGCCCTATGGACCCTGTGATAAAACGAGCCCAGCTTTTGGTTGGCTGCCCGCGGTTTCGCGCAGTAGAACGGGGGCCTCGCGGAGCACTGGGACGCCCGGAGCCTAGCGGCCACCGGCCTCACCAGGGAATCGCGAACGCCCGGCCACTGCACGCGCTGCCCTCACCGATCCCCGAGCCCGGCTCCACCACCCGCCTTCGCGTCCACAGACGCGACCGCCTCGGCGGCATCCTCCACGAGTACCGACATGCGGCTTAACCTGCACGGACAAGATTCTCGGCAAGTACGCGTTCGCTGCGTCCATGCGACCTTGGATTACCCCCACGGACTTATCCTCTTGATGACTATGTCCTTGATTATGAGCTCAGCATTCCAGACGCGCACCAGGAAGTCGTCACCGTTACTAAGGCTCATGGAGTTATATCCCTTGCCGTCGAATGAGATATAGGCCGTCGGGCCGATGACTTTCAGCGTCCAGCGGTGGAATCTGCCCGGGACCACGCCGGGGAAAGGTTGCGGATTGTATCCCGCCTGATTAGCGCAGCAGGGAATAGGTACGATTCTCAGGCCGCCAAAAGGCGGGTCATACTGAACGGTCGTGGCATTCGGCACTCCGTTTACCGCGCTGCCTCTTACGCCAACACCGTAGCCATAGCCGAGCGGGACAGAGAGACTGGACAGCAAAGGTCCGATGAGCTCGGCTGAGAAGCTTATGCTATAGTCGCAATACTGAGTGATCGGCATGACCGCGCCGTACCATATATCACTTGCGCCGGTCGGGCTGATGGCGACAGTTGTCGAAGACTCGGCCTTGACAGAAGTCACGCCGTAGCTTTGCCACATGGCGGCGGCAGGGTGTGCCTCATGCGGCGGGATCAGGTATTTCACGTAACAGGCGGCTCTAGCGAAAGTCTGATGCGCTCCAGGAACAGCAACGGCGCCAACTACGGGCGTAGCGCATGCCACCAGGATCCATACGAGCGCTTGGCGAAGCCGATTGCGGCGTGGCTGAAGCTTGCGGATTTCCCTGAGTATATCAGCGAGCAGCTTGTCGGTTTTGGCCGATCCGGTATTGTTATTGTACATGATGTCCTCGCCGGCTAATCTTTTGGGCTAGGACCTCGGTCCGCCGAGGCTGGCGTTCACGGCCGGGGTGCCGCCATTAATGGTGGTCAGCGCTGCCCTTCCACCGGTGCAGCTTGCCTTGAGCGACTGGGCGAACGAGGCGGAATTTGCGCCAGCGTCTGCGTTTGGATAAGTCCAGTTGACGACGGACAAGGGAACCTGATCGCAGTCGGCCTTTGGTCCGAAGTACTCGCTGAAGTCGTTGGCGTACGCGATGAGGCTGGCCGTGGCCGGAACCCTCAGGTCTCCGATGTGGACGTCCCCGCGGCGCCCGCCTCTTGGCCGGTTGCACTCGCTCTCTCGAGACGTCGTTGCCACCTGCCCTCCCCTCCCTAGTATCGCAGCCGCCATTTGCTAACTGACCAGGCAAAGTCGGGTGTCTACGGCGAGCCTTGCGCGCTGGTGGTACCAGCGGGAGCGGGCCTGGTGGCGAC
>Ga0302326_10032937_pt1 | contig 10311 bp, 6 predicted proteins | sample Palsa_T0_3_FD_202264 | JGI IMG/M metagenome (GOLD analysis project Ga0302326, IMG submission 202264) | Peat permafrost microbial communities from Stordalen Mire near Abisko, Sweden - Palsa_T0_3 | ecosystem: Environmental > Terrestrial > Soil > Palsa > Peat permafrost | place: Sweden: Abisko... | reverse complement strand
GGGGCGGACGGCGATCAGCCCGGAGCCGTCGGCGGCCACCCCGCTGATGCCCGGCCCGGCCCCGGGCCCGGCCGGGACGGTAACCGGCGTCCACGTCGAGCCGCCGTCGCGGCTCGCCCAGGTCCGCCACGCGCCGTCGCCGAGCTGGCCGGAGATCACCGTGCTGCCGCCCGCGGCGGCGGCCCAGGAGATGCTGGCCGCCCCGGCCAGCGTGCTCCGCTGCCAGGTCACGCCGTCCGGCGAGGTCCAGATCACGGCCTGCGCCGCGCCGCCGGCCGCCTTGGCCTGCCCGGCCGCCAGGAACCCGTTCGCGGTGGCGGTGAGCACCCAGACCTGATCGCCCGGCTGCTGCGGGACGATCCCGTGGGTGCCGACCTGCGTCCAGGACCGGCCGTCGGTGCTGGTCCAGATGCCCGGCGTCCCGGCCGTGGAGATGGCGACCCAGCCCTGCGGGCCGCCGGCCACCCGGGTGGCGACCGCGCCCAGCGGGGGCTGCCCGCCGTCGGCCAGCCGGACCGGGGCACGGTGCCAGCTGGCGCCGCCGTCGGTGGAGTAGAGGAACTGCTGGCGGACCACGCCGTCGCTGATCTGCGAACCGGTGGTGACCGTGGTGCCGCCGTAGCTGGCGATCCGGCTGATCGTCCCGAAAACGCCGCGGCTCTGCTGCCCCGGATATATGCCGAACGTTCCTGAGCTCAGCGTCCGGGCCACGCCCGTGCCGCCTGCCGGGGACGCGGCCTGGCCGCCGTGGCCCGGCAGCACCGCCAGGGCCAGCCCGGCGGCGGCCACCACGGCCAGCGCCGGGACCGCGACCTTGGCGGCGCGGGGGACGGTCCGGCGCCGGCGGGTGACGGGCCGGGGACCGGTGGCAGGTTGGGCGCCAGGGGAGCCAGCGGGAAGCGGCGAGCCAGCAGCGTGGTCCCGGACGGGAACTCCTACCTCATCGGCCTGCCGCCCGCGGGCTACCAGCCTACGCACGTCGCGTGCTGACCTGATGCCCCTTGGTTTGTCCGGCCGGAACGCCTTCCACGAGCAGCTGGTATAGCTGAGGCTTATGTTACGTGGAATTCTCACCCTCGAATCTTTGTGTGAATTTTTACCCTTTATCAGGGGCCTGAGCTCACGCGATAAAGAACTAGCGTCCCGTCTCGAGCTAAATGAGGGGTCAGCACACAGAATTCACGGCCATCAGGATCGGCCATGGCCACCCGGCCGACCTCGCCTTGGCCGATGCCGGAGCGAGTCGCCCCGAGGGAGACCAAACGGTCGACCTCCGCTTGCTGGTCACCGTGGATGGGCGGAGCGGGGCGAAGTACAGCCGGCCCTTCCTGGTCGCTTAGCCTCCTGGCCGCCGCTGAGTCGAAGGCGCAAACAGGAGGGCGGCCTGATGGTACAGGTCCTTCGTGCGCTCGCCCGCACCCGCCGCGCTCGCGGCAACCGCCTGGCCCTTGACCGCACGGGCCTGCTCGCCGATGCCGCCGCATGCGATGCTTTGCTCGGCGGTGAACGCGTGCCAGGTGCCGACCTCGAGTTCGGCAAGGATTGCCTGGCATTCCGCCAGGTGACCCAAGGCCTCCTGGTGCTGCCCGGTCCTGGGGTACGCCAGCGCGACCGTGCGGTCAAACGTTCGCATCAGGGTGAGAGCGTGCTGGTGCTGCACCGGGGCGGCCGCGACCTGGCCCTCTTCGGCGTACGTCATGCCGAGATTGTTGCCGGCAGCCGCCGGTGCCCATAGATCTCCGCCGTGCTCGGCGGCTAGCAGCGCGACTTGATGGCTCGCGATCCACGGTGCGAATGCTTTGACCGTAAAGAAGTAGTCGCACATCACGTACGCGAGCCGCCAGAAGTCGGCATGGCGGCCCAGTTCAAGCGCGAGCGAGCGGAGCCGTGGCACCTGCGCAGCCTCCGCCCGGCACCATGCCATCCCCGCGGCCAGCTCGCCAGACGATGCCGTCTGCTGGTCATCTCCGGCTGGCGACCGATATCGAGACCCAGTGATCACGGTGTCAGTGGCTGTCGACGTTCTCGCGTAACCGGCGACTAGGCGGCGCACCGAATCCGCGCGAACGCCGTCGCCAACCTGGTCCGCGATGGTAACCGCCAGCCGCCGGACCAGTCCGTGCGCCACCGCGCGGCGGTCCGGGCCGAGCGTGACTAGGTCATGCCGGTGCAGCACACCGAAATCAGCGGCGACGGCACGCGGCGGGCCGCCGGTCATCCAGGAAACCTGCTGCTGGACGACAGTCTCTCCTGGGTGCAGCGCGAGCATGGCCAGCATGTGCCGACCGCCGTCAGGGAGCGCGTCGTATTCCTCTCGCAGCGTCCGCAGCACGCTGCGTTCGCCATCGTCGAGTTCCGGCCAGGCAGTGGCTGGGTCTTCCAGCAATTCTGCCAGCTCGCCGACGTCACGCCCGGACTGACGCGCCCTCGCGGCGGCGACCCGGACAGCCAGCGGCAGATGGTCGCAGGCGGCAGCGACCCGCAGTAGGTCTTCCTCGCGTATTTGCTCCGACAGCCCGCTGACGTGGCGGAACAGCGTGACCGCGTCGGCTGGCCGGAGCGGGGCAAGCAAGATAGGCAGGCAGTCATCTAGGGCATCGAGCCGACGCCGGCTGGTCGCGATCACGGCACACCCCGGCGACGCCGGAACAAGCTCGGTGACCTGGGCGGAACTGGTCACGCCATCGGCCAGGATGAGCACGTGTCGCCGATAGAGGACCGAGAGGTAGAGCGCCCGTGCCTCGGTCGGCTCGTCCGGAATGTCGTCGAGTGGCACGCCGAGCCGTCGCAGTAGTCGCGCGTGCAGCGGCGCGCCGTCTTCCAGTGACCCGAAGTCTACGAACAAGCATCCGCCCGGGTACCTGGTGCGCGCGGTGTGCGCGACTTGCGCGGCGAGCGCCGTCTTGCCGATGCCGGGCCTGCCGTGAATGAGCACGACCGGCGCGCGGCACAGATCCCGGGCGGCGAAGATCGCCTCGATGACGTCCGAGGTCTCCGCTTCCCGGCCGACGAAATGGCTCGGGGGCGGCGGGATATCGAACGGAACATCTGGCTGCGCCATGCCGGAGGTGTGCGCTCCTGTGCCGGAGACCGGCATCAGACGCGACAGATCGGCGAGGAACGCAGCAGTCAGCCGGCCGTCAGCCCGCAGCGCCGAATCGCATGCCTCAGCAAGATCAAGACTCGCTGGCGTAACATTGTTTTCAAGTTTACTCAGGTGACCTTTGGAGTAATGCACGAGCAGGCCGAGGTCGCGCAACGATACGCCCCTTGACCTTCGTGCCTGCCGAAGCTCTTCGCCGAATGTTCCGGCTTTATCGATTCCTTCTCCCGGCACGCTGCTCTCCACATGTCCGCGTCAGTGCCGCACAACAGCCCCACCCATAAAGGTGTGTTCAGCATATATCCCCTAGCCGTGAAACTCACTTGTGCGCGTTCGCTTACCGTGGCTCCCAATCCAGGCCCGTCCGATATGGCCGATTTATCCTATGCCGGATTGCCCGAATGGCGTTTATTGAGAGTTGATCTTGACCCAAGATAACTCACAATGAGAGCAGTCCTCTCGCGCTGAGGCCGCAGGGAACGCAGACAATTCTGCGGACTATTTCTCACCAGTCTCACTCATCACATCGGGCTCGCGGGACGCCAGCTTCGTATACGAAATACGGTTTCATTGATTCGTCCACATGATGAAACGGGGAAACCCTGGTGGCGACGACCTAGGTGTCCGAAGCTACTCAACGGGGGATTGTGCGGCATCTTCGAGCCTGCTGCCGCACCTTATTAGCCGCTCTCTCCAGGCCGCTATCGAGCAACCCAGGGTGCCATGGCTAAGAAATACCGGACAGTACAGTTCCCGATCATCGCGGCGACCGTCCTGGTCATCGTCATCGGCGCCGCGGCGGCGGTAGTGGTCAAGCACACGCATGACCCGGACTACTGGGTGGCCGCGGCCACACCGCTCATCCCGGTGGTGCTCGCTGTGGCGGGGAAGATCCGGCGCGAGGCCAACACTCCGTCCCTCGACCATCTCGACGAGCAGGCGAAGGTGCTGCGGAAACTGGTGCTCAAGCAGTGGAGCAAACAGGTCGAGCTTCGGATCTCGCCGTACACGCTGCCGGTGCCGTTCAAGGTCGTGTCCGAGATCGAGGTCTCGGTACGGGTGGCCAATAAGGCTGGAAAGCTGCGCGACAAAATACGCACTGTCGAAGTGATGGACTCATGGGCGGCGATACTTAACAGATCGCGTCTTAAACCCCCCGCGCTCGCGGGCACGTGCGTGTCGATCGCCAAGGTCTTCGGCACCAAAGGACTGCCCCGTCGGCTCGTCGTGCTTGGAGAACCGGGGGGCGGTAAGAGCATCCTGGCCATGTCGCTCACCGTGAAATTGCTCGAGGCCCGGCCGCCGAAGCGGGAGACCGGGTCCAGGCACCCACGGTCGAAGGCGATTCCGGTGCTGCTGCCGCTGGCGACCTGGGATCCCGCCGTCCCGCTAAACGACTGGGCGGCGGTCCAGATGGCCCGCACCTATCCCTGGCTCGGCGAAGAGATCCAGATGGAGCAGGGTTCCTCGCGCACGCTGGCCGGCTGGCTGATCGATCAGGGCATGGTGCTGATGGTCCTTGACGGCCTTGACGAAATATCCAAAGAGAACCGACTGGCCGCATTCGAAAGGCTGTCCGAAGTCGCTAGCGGCAATCAGGAAATGGTAATTACCTGCCGGACCAGGGAGTACGCGCAGATCGTGTTCGAGGCGAAGCACCCGATGGCGAAGACGCCCGTCATCAGGCTCTTCCCGCTGCCGTACGCGGCGGTCCGTGACTTTTTGAAGGAGGCCGACGCCAACCGCCGGCCGAGGTTCTCCGGCCTGCTGCGGCATATTGAAAGGGAGCCGACCGGTGCACTCGCCACCGCCCTCAGCTCGCCGCTCGCGCTCTGGCTGGTGGCCACCGTCTACCGGGACATGGACAAGAAACCTGCTGAGCTCACGGCGCAAGACAGCGTGCACGACGTGCTCAGACACCTGCTGAACGGATTGATCAGCGCTGTGTACTCGACCCAGACCGATGGTCTTGATCGGCGAGATGCGCACCAGGTCGCGGCGGCGCAGCGGCGGCTGGCCAGGATCGCCGAATATCTGGGACCGGACAACCAGGACATCGAGTGGTGGCGGCTGCCGGAGAAGGTGCCTGCCCTGTTCATTGGCGGCCTGATTGGCTCGCTGGTCGGCTGCGTGCTCGGTGCGGCGGTCGGCCTAGCGGCGGCGATCAGATTCAGTCCGCACTCAGGCATCCAGCTTGGCATCGTCTTCGGCGTCGTCACCGGTCTGCTGAGCGGCGTCACCTCGGCGCGAGCACAGGAACATCCGCGCGCTATGGACCTGCACTTCAGCTGGGACTACGGGCGCTTCGTCGGCTGCATAACTGTCGGTACGGCCGTCGGCATTACCACCGGGTATGCGGACGCTCGCCATGGCGGGCTGATCGCCGGTCTGGTCACCGCGGCCGTCGTCGGACCCGCCTGTGCCGCTCCGTGCATCCGCGAGTTCGGCAAGGCGCCAGGGATCACCGCCGGGATCACCGCCTCCATCGCCCTCGGCTTGTCGAGTGGGCTGTCCAAGGGGAACGGTCATCCAACCCTGTCTGGTCTCGCCGCCGGCTTGGTCTTCGTGTTTGCCGCCTGGGTGTTCGTCGGGCTGTTCCAGCAGTCCACGGACAAGCTTGTGGTCAATCCTCGGTTGCTGCTTGACCGGGATCGCCTCGGCTGCCTTATCGTCGCCGTTACCGCAGGAGTCGCGTTCGCGGTCGTCTACGGGGTTGCGCTCGGCCCGATGCTTGGCCTGGTTGCCTTTGTCGCGCTGACCGTGTCGGTGTCCGTCACAGTGAGCATGTGGGCCGCGTTCAATGTGTCACGGATCTGGCTGGCTTGCACCGGAATGCTGCCGGTGCAGATCATGAGCTTCCTCAACGAGGCCTACCGTGGCGGCGTGCTGCGCCAGGTCGGCGGGTCTTATCAGTTCCGCCACGCCGAGCTGAAGGAAGCGCTGCTGGAACCCGCGCGGCAGCCGGCCGCAATCGCGAGCGAAGTTACCGGGGTAGAGCTCGTCGCAACGAAGCGGGGCCAACCGCGGATCGCCGCCTCGGAAGGATCAGTTCCGCAGCAGCGTGGCCGCGTCAGCGGACGGGACCCCAAGCCTGCGAAGGCTGGCGCTAAGCATGAGCCGTGACATCCTGGTCCGCCACCGGCCGAAAAGCTCGCTGAAGCACAGCTCACGTAGGTCGGTGTCGTGCCATTGCCTGAGGGTGAGCAGCTCGCCGTCTAGTTCCACGTGATCGGGGAACATCTCGAAAATCTGGACCGTAGTGATGTCCGTCTCGCCTGTGTGCAGCAACTCGGAGATCGCACGCCGAGATGCGGCCGCCGCCTCGGCTGCGCGCAGCGCGCCTTCGCCGCCATCTAGCAGGCTCCAGTCGCCGCGCAGGAGGAACCGCTCGCCGTCCGCGCCCGCCGAGACAACGAGCGAGTGCTGATTGAAGTGGCGGTGCACGACGCCGGCCGCGAGCTGCGCGACATTGCTGCACAGCAGGGCAAGGTATCCCGTGTATGCATCGAGCCGATCCTGTGCACTGTCTCCCGCCACGCCGCTCGCCTCGACGCGCGCCGCGAGCGTGGGCATCTCGACCACGCTCTGCGGATCTTGCGGAATCAGCGGCGTGCGGGGCGAAGCGGCTGGCCGTTCGTACCAATTAGGGCCAGACAGCAGGGGCTGCCGGTCCGAGGCGACGCGCCTGAGCAATTTCCGGTCAAGGTACGGGATACGGGAACCGGCCAGCCAGTCCAGGTACCACTGCATCACCAGGGTCTTGTTGATCAGGTGTCCGGCCGCGAAGGAGTCCTGCAGGAAGTGGTCCGCGTAGCCGGCATAAATCCGGCCTCTGGTGCGCAACGCCTGCCGCTCATCGGCTGCGGCTGTCGTTGACCGTGTGATCAGGTCCCGCGCGGCCAGGTGGAACATCTGCCAGCGGTACCAGGAGAACGGCGCGAAGTGCCCGGCGTTGCGTCCGACCACCGAGGAGTACAGGTCCCACGGCGCGAATCCGCAGGCTCGGCCGAGCGTGTCCACCTCGAACGCCTCACGGATCTCGGTGAACGAGCGGTGGCGCGGGTACGTGAGCGTGCCAGGCAGCGTCACCCGAGGGCGGGGCCGGCCGAGGCGGCGGTTCAGCTCGGTGATGCTCCAGCTGCGCAGCGACTGGATGAGGGGCTCAAGGAACGCGGCGGGTGCGGTCTCGACGGAACCGGGATCCGAAAGATAGTCCGGCATGATGTTCAGCTCGCCGAGCGTCACCACTAGGCCGCTGCCGGGCAGCCGGATCGTTTCCAGGCCCGGGTAGCTCGCCCGCAGTCGTTCCTCATCGACGTCGCGCGGTGCGCGCCCGAGTTGTTCGAGCAGCGCGCAGTGCGCCTCGATGTGTTTGAGCCCGGCCCGGTCGCTTGCGGCCTTCGCCTCGGCCGCTTCATACAGGAACATCGGGGCCATGTCGCCGAGCATGCCGTGTTCCCAAGCCATATATCGCTGAACGACCAGAGGCTGGTGACGGCGTGACGGCGCTCTCCCGCCGAAACCGAATGGCCGGCCGGCCAGCAGGGCGTCCGCTGCTGCGTCGGCCTCTCGTTCCTGCGGCCCGGCGGCGGGTGCCACCCGTGTGCCGGATGGCAGCCGGACCGAGGGCACTAGGCCGCATTGCTGCTGGACTACGTGCGCGATCTCGTGCGCGAGCAGGCGCAGGCCATCTCTGGTGTGCGGCGCGAACGCCCCGTCTCGGAAGTAGATGTCGGTGCCGACCGCCATCGCGGTCGCACCGAACGCGCGGCATAGCTGGTCGGCTCCGGAGTAATGCAACCTGATCGCGGAGAAGTCGACGTCGGCCCGGTAGTAGCTCGCGAAGTGATCCGCCAGCGCCATGGATTCCGCCTTCGTGTACACCGCACCGGATCAGGGGACCGAGCGGACGCGCCACACGGCCGCCGACCCGAGCAAGACAATCGCGCCCACGCAAAAGTACAACGTGGAATAGCCGCCCAGATAGGTAACGGCCGGAGCGGCGATCGCCGGGGCCAGCGCCTGGCCAGCGGAACTCGCCACGCTCATCACCCCGAGGTCCCGGCCGTGCGCGTCAGCGGCGGGCAAGACCTGTGTGATCAGCGCCTGGTCGATCGATAGGTAGATGCCGAACCCCAGCCCAAGGATCGCCGCGGCCACGACCACTACCGGCCAGGAGGGCCACAGCGCCAGCATGACAGCGGGCACCGCCATAACCACGCCGGAGATCACGACCGGCCTGCGCCGCCGCCCACTGCGGTCTGATATCGCGCCGCTGACCACGGCGGTGATCACGACGACGACGGTGTATACCAACAGCAGGATCACCAGGCCGTCTTCGGCGGTCTGCCCAGGGAACTGGCGGCTGTAGTGCACTTTGTCGCGCAAGAAATACAGCAGGTAGAGCACGGCGGCGGAGTTGCCAAGAACAATCAGGAACCTGGTGAGCCAGGCCCAGCCGAAGTCGGGATGCGCCTTCGGCTTGATCCAGAAGGACCGCACGAACGCGCGCGCCGCGAACGGCGGACGCAGCCTCGGGTCTAGCGGCGGGTCCCGGGTTCCCAGCACGAATGGCAGCGCGAGCACCACAGTTAGCACGGCCAGCAGCAGATACCCCGCATTGCCAGTCACCACCTTGCTGACCAAGTAAACCGCGATGATCACCCCGATGCACTGCGGTGCGCCGAGCCAGGCGGACACTTTGCCGCGCTGCGAGAGCGGCACCTGGTCCGGCACCGAGGCGACGATGCCAGCCTGCATCGCGTTCAGGCCTGCCTGTGCCAGGCACCAGCCGACAGCGACCCCGGCGATCGTGTGGCGGCCGGCCAGCAGCACCAGCGCCACCGCGCTCAGCAGCGCACCACACAGCGTCCAGGTACGGCGTCGGCCGAACCTGGACGTCGTCCGGTCGGACAGCGCGCCGGCCAGTGGGTTGGCGATCACCGCAACCAGTGCACCGAGCCCGGTCACCCACCCGAAAGCTACTACCTTGTCCTGGCTGGCGATGTCCTGGACCTGGTTCGGCAAGAGCACAGCCAGCGGGCCGAAGTACGCCATGAACAGGCCCAGATTGGCTAGCGAGATCGCAGCGGTCCACCAGCGGGACACCCGTTGGGTGGGTTTGGGCGCCGCACCAGCAAGGACCGCCATGGTACTGAATTGTTCCGGTCATCAAGGGTTGCCGACGAGACTCGGCGTTGCCAGGCAGTTTCATCCTGATGCAACGCATGTGCACGAGCCGCCCGTCCCTTGACGTAGAACATGTGCCCATGTGCCCGGCAATACCCGTGGGAGAAGATGAACGCGGCCGAGCATAACGGGGCAGCTAGGAAGCAGCTAGGTTAGCGTGGCGGGAGCGGCCTAGGGCGTCAAGGAGATGGTGCAGGTCCTGCGAGTCCGGACCATATTCCTTCCGCCCACGTGCCATCTTGGTCTCTGGCGAATTCCCAGCCCATGACACCGCCAAACTCAGAGCCCCAGGCGTCTTGCAGTGGCGCGATGACCTGACTGATCATCTGGTCGAGAGGAATGTATCCTTCATCCGCACCTGCAGCAGCAACAAGCGCGCCCGCCATCAGTTTTTGCGCGCCCGTGATACCGGCAATCTGGTTGTACCACCCGACCTTGAGCTCAGGTGTCGCGTCCCACGGCGGGTTGTTGTAGAACTGGTTGTTCACCCAGGTGATCTGGTTCCTGGGCAAGCCCGTTCGTCAGCGAAATCAGGAATCCGATGCCATCGTAAGAACCGGTAAATCCAGCATCGTCCTCGAAGTCAATGTCAACTCCGCTGAAGCCATTGCCGGTCACGAAACTGGCTAGCTGCTCCACCAGCCCATCCACGTTCTGGGCATAGCTTTCGTAAGCCGACGACGGGACTCCTGCCCCTCCTCCGAACGAGATCAGGACATTTTTCCCGGCATCCTGGAGCGCTTTGATGTGTAAGGCAGGCTGGCGATCCCCGCCAAAGGTATCTGATTAGCCCTGCTAGAGAAGTAGATGACATTACGCGGGGGAGCAGTATCCGGCATCGCTTTCCTCCCGGGGAGATTAGATGTTCTGCCCGCGCGCTTCAAGCCCGGGAGTCAGCCTGCAGGCGACCTGGGGCTAGGCGTTCGCGGTCCGGAAGCGGCGCAGGGCCAGCGGCACGCAGACGGCGATGAGCAGCACGCACCAGGCGATCATCGCCGGGACCGGGTGGTCCAGCTGGA
>Ga0302326_10032936_pt1 | contig 10311 bp, 8 predicted proteins | sample Palsa_T0_3_FD_202264 | JGI IMG/M metagenome (GOLD analysis project Ga0302326, IMG submission 202264) | Peat permafrost microbial communities from Stordalen Mire near Abisko, Sweden - Palsa_T0_3 | ecosystem: Environmental > Terrestrial > Soil > Palsa > Peat permafrost | place: Sweden: Abisko... | reverse complement strand
TCCTCGATCGAAGCCCCGGTCGTGATCGATCACATGGGGCGCATCGACATCAACGAAGGTCTCAACGGGCAGCCGTTCCGCAGGCTGCTGCGGCTGCTCGACCGCGGCAATGTTTGGGTGAAACTGTCCGGCGCCGACCGCATCATCAAACACCCGCACTCTTACGCCGAGGCGCTGCCATTCGCGCAGGCGCTTGCCAAGCACGCGCCTGAGCGCATCGTTTGGGGTACCGACTGGCCACATCCGAACCATAAGCCCGGCGCTGTGCCCAATGACGGTGAGCTGGTCGATCTGATTGCCGAGATCGCGCCGGACACCAAGACACGTCAGCTCATGATGGTCGATAATCCGACCCGGTTGTTCGGGTTCTGATTATTCCCCGGTAATACCCAGCGTTTTGAAGCGCCCCGGCCACGCGGCGAATTGCTTGTCGAGGTCGGCCGCAAATGCTTCGTGTCCGAGCGTTCCGCGGATGCCGTTGTCGGCCAGGCGTTGCGCAATTGCGGGCGTTGCGACGACCGAAAGTAGCGCTTGTTCGAGGCGATCGCGGACTTGCGGCGGCGTACCGGCCGGCAAGAAAATGCCGTACCAATTTTCCATAACGACAGTCGGGTAGCCGAGTTCTTTCGTGGTCGGCAGGTCCGGCATCTGTGGCGCCCGTTCGGGTGCGAACAGTGCGAGTGCCTTCACCGTTCCGGCTTTGGCGAGTGGCATCAGCACCGGCAAATCGGCGTTCATGGTGTCGATGTGATTGCCAAGGAGATCGGTGATGGCCGGCGCCGCACCGCGATAAGGCACATGGTTGATCTTGATGCCAGTCGCCTGATTGAGCATCTCGATGGCGATATTCATCGTGGTGCCTGGACCTGCGGAGCCATAGCTGAGCTTCTGCTGTTTGGCTTTGGCGATCAGGTCGGCAAGCGTCGAGATCCCACTATCCTTGTTCACGACGACCAGTGACGGAACCTTGCCGACCAGCATCATCGGCTCGAAGGATTTGACCGGATCGTAATTAGCTGGCGGCTTAAGGATCGGGCCGAGCACGAAGGCGCCGAAGCTTCCGAACAGGACAGTTTTGCCGTCGGGCGCGGAACGCGCAACAAATTCACCGGCAATGGCACCGCCAGCACCGCCGCGGTCGTCAACAATAATATCTTCGCCAAGCTTGGGGCCAAGCTCGTTGGTCAGGATGCGCGCTGTCTGATCGACCGGGCCGCCGGCGGCGAAAGGTACAACAAATTTGATAGGTTCGGCGAATGCGCCAGTCGCTAACGCGAGCAGGCTACCGCCACACAAGGCGGCGAAAAGGCTGTGTTTCATCCCTGGCTCCCGGGGCGGTTTTGGGCGCGCCTTATTGCGGCTCGACGCCGCTCGCGTGCATTATACTACGCCACTTGGCGATTTCGCTTGCGAGATGGCCGCGGAGGTAGACGGGCGAGCGCCGCTCCGGCGCCACGGCAGTTGTTGCAACCACGCGCAAGCGCTCTTGCACTGCTGGCGTGTCGAGTGCGCCGACGATTGCAGCATTGAGTTTGGTTACGATCGGCCCCGGCGTGCCTTTGGGTACGAAGAATCCCATCCAGTAATAGCCATCGACGACATTGACGCCTTGTTCCTTGGCGGTCGGCAGATCAGGCAACAACGAAGACCGTTCGGCGGTGGGGATTGCTAGCGCGTTGACCTGGTTGTTGTTGATGAACGGAATCGCGCCGACCGCGAGCGGGCAATAATAATCGAGGTTGCCGCCGATCATGTCGGTGAACGCAGGCGCCGAGCTGCGATAGGGAACCGACGTGACTTCCACGCCGATCGCGGCGTTCAAAAGATAACAGGCGAGATAGGGCCCGGAACCGACGCCCGTTGAGCCAAACTGCATCTTCGCTTGATTGGCTTTGAGGTATGCGGCGAAGTCTTTCAGGGTGGTCGCCGGAATTCCAGTCCGCGTGATCAGGATCAGCGCTTGTTCAACGGCGAGTGCCACCGGCTCGAAATCGGTCACGGTGTCATAGGGCAGTTCTTTGAATAGCGATTCGCTCTGCGCGAAGGTATCGACCGCGCCAAGGATCACCTGATAGCCGTCGGGGTCGGCTTTGGCGACGCGGCTCACCGCGATGGTGCCGCCGGCACCGCCGAGATCTTCGACGATCATTGGCTGACCGAGGATTTCGGAGACCCGCCCGGCGATAATACGCGCCACCGTATCCGACCCACTACCGGGTCCGAACGGAACCGTGAGCGTGATGGGGTGGGACGGCCATATTTCTGCGCCGGCGGGACCGAAGCTCAACGCCCACGCATAGACAGCTATCAGGCCGATGATGCCTGCGCGCACGTACTTTCCCCCCGGCCCCCCCGGACATTTTTAAACTCAGCAAAGAACCTTACCGCAGGCGTTCATGCCATCAACCATGGCCTGCAGGTGGTAGCGGCCGGGATAGCCGACGATCGCGACGCCGCCGATGATGAACGAGGGTGTTGCGGCAAGGCCAAGCTCGTTGCCGAGCTGAACATGGCTTTTCATTTGCTCGGTAACTTCGTCGCTGTTGCCGACAGCGATCAGCTTTTTGGCGTCAAGGCCGAGGCCGCGCGCAATGTCGAAAGCCCGGTTACCGTCGGTGGTGCCGCGCTGGGCAAAGACTTTGCGGTGGAAGGCGTAGAATTGCTGCGGTTTGCCGAGTTTGGCCACGGCAAGCTCGATACGGCTCGCCTCAATCGAGGCAATGCCGAGCACTGGAAACGGCACCAGCACAAGACGAAGCTGCGGATCGAGATCGACCATGTCGGCGATGTCTGTGGAGGCCGCTCGGCAGTAGGGGCAATTAAGATCATAGAACTCGACCAGCGTGATCTTGCCAGTCGGATTGACCGCGACCACGACGCCGAGGAGTTGATCGATTGGCCCGGGCAACCTGACGGTATGATTGGCGAGCCGGTCGCCATTGTCGGCGGTGAGCGGCAATTCAGACACCACCTGCATTGAGCGGTCGCGCTCCTGGGCGAAGGCAGGTACCAGCAGAGCAACAGTGGCGACGATCGCCATGAGGACGGGAAAATGTTTCATGATCATTGTGCAACAACGCCCGTAGGGGCGGCTTCCATGTTGAACGCGGCGGCAAACAGAGCCCGCGTATAATCGGTCTGAGGATTCTTGAACAGGTCGGCAGCGTTGCCGCTCTCTACCACCTTGCCGTGACGCATTACCACGAGGCGGCTCGCCAGCGCCGCAACGACGCGAAGATCGTGCGAGATGAAAAGGTAGGTGAGGTTACGCCGCTTTTGCAGATCGCGCAGCAGATCGACCATCTGCGCCTGGATCAGCATGTCGAGCGCGCTGGTCGGCTCGTCGAGCACCACGAAAGTCGGCTCCAGCACCACGGCGCGCGCTACCGCGATGCGCTGGCGCTGGCCACCGGAAAATTCGTGCGGAAAACGGAAGCGGGTATTGGGGTCGAGACCGACGTCCCTGAGCGCCTGGATCACACGCTCGTCGCGCTGGACCTACGGTATATCGCGATGGTGGACGTTGAGGCCTTCCTTGATGATCTCGGCGACTGAAAGCCGCGGCGAAAGCGAGCCGTAGGGATCCTGAAATACGATCTGCATATCGCGGCGGAACGGCCGCATTTCCTTGAAGCGCAGGCCTTGCAGCTCGTTGCCCATGAACACGATCGGGCCATCGGAGGAAATAAGCCGCAAGATCGCGAGCCCGAGCGTCGTTTTGCCGGAACCGGATTCGCCGACGACGCCCAGCGTCTCGCCTTTGCGGAGCGCAATGCTGATACCGTCCACCGCTTTAATGTGTCCGACGACCTTGCGCAGCACACCGCGCTTGATCGGAAACCAGATTTTCAGATCGTCAGTCTGAAGCACCATCGGCGCGTCAGGCTGCGGCGGCGCCGGATCGGGTTTCGGCTCGGCGGCAAGCAGCGCGCGCGTATAGGGATGCTGCGGCGCTGAAAAGACCTGTTCGACGGCGCCTTGCTCGACGATCTTGCCGTCCTTCATCACGCAGACCCGGTCGGCAATCTTGCGCACGATACCGAGATCATGGGTGATGAACAGGAGCGACATGCCGAGTCGTTTCTTGACGTCCTTCAGCAGTTCGATGATCTGGGCCTGTACCGTGACGTCGAGCGCGGTGGTCGGTTCGTCGGCAATAAGGAGGTCGGGCTCGTTGGCCAGCGCCATCGCAATCATGACGCGTTGCCGCTGGCCGCCGGATAGTTGATGCGGATAGGCGCCGAGGCGAGCTTCCGGATCCGGAATTCCAACTTGCGTTAGCACTTCGATGACGCGGGCGCGAGCCGCGGCGCCGGTCAGGCCGCGATGCAGCAGTAGGATCTCGCCGATCTGCTTCTCGATGGTGTGGAGCGGATTGAGCGAGGTCATTGGCTCCTGGAACACGATGGTAATGTCATCGCCGCGCACCCGGCGCATGTCGCGCTCGGATGCTTTGAGAAGGTCCTGACCTTTGAAGATGATCGAACCGGAAGGATGTTGTGCCGAAGGGTAGGGCAGGAGTTTCAGGATCGACAGCGCAGTGATGGATTTTCCGGAACCGGATTCGCCGACCAGTGCAACGGTTTCCCCCTTGCCGAGCTCGAACGAGACGTGGTCGACCGCCAGCGTCTGCCGTCCGCCGGAATGAAATACGACGGAAAGATCGTGCACCGAGAGGAGAGGTTCGGTCATGCGAACGTCTTCCGCGGATCGAAGGCGTCACGCACTGCCTCTCCGATGAAGATCAAAAGCGACAGCATCAGCGCGACGGTGAAGAAGCCGGTCAGCCCGAGCCACGGCGCCTGCACATTGGCTTTGCCTTGTGACAGCAATTCGCCGAGCGACGGCGAGCCGGGCGGCAGGCCGAAGCCGAGGAAGTCGAGCGCGGTCAGTGTCATCACCGACCCCGACATAATGAACGGCAGGAATGTCATGGTGGCCACCATGGCATTGGGTAACAGATGGCGGAACATGATGACGGTGTTCGATACGCCGAGCGCACGTGCGGCCTGGATATATTCGAAGTTGCGGCCGCGCAGGAATTCGGCACGAACGAGCCCAACCAGCCGCGTCCAGGAAAACAGCAGCAGGATGCCGAGCAGCACGAAAAAGCCCGGCACCAGCACCGACGAAATGATCAGCAGCAGGTAAAGCTCCGGCACCGAAGTCCAGATTTCGAGGAAGCGCTGGAACAGGAGATCGGTCCAGCCGCCGAAATAGCCTTGCACGGCGCCCGCAGCAACGCCGATGACCGACGACACAATAGTAAGCACGAGGCCAAACAGCACCGAGAGCCGGAAGCCATAGATCATTCGTGCCAGCACATCGCGGCCTTGATCGTCGGTGCCGAGCCAGTTGTATTCCAGCGTGCCGCATTTGCCGTAGCCGTTCTTGGCGGCGAATTCGCAATCTTTGGCGTTAAGCATCCATGTGGGCTTTGACGGAAACGCCGACGGCGGATTGTCGTTGATGGTGCTGTAGGAGAATCGGATCGGGGGCCAGATTTCGATGGCGTGGTGGTCGTCAAGGAATTTCCGCAGATGCGGATCGCGATAGTCGGCCGCGGTGCCAAGGTCGTCGCCGAATTCGGTGTCAGGATAGGTCACGACTACCGGAAAATAGTTCTTGCCGTCGTAACGGATGAATAGCGGCTGGTCGTTGGCGATGAACTCGGCAAACAACGTGACCACGAAAAGAACCAGAAAAAACCATAGCGACCAGTAACCGCGGCGGTTGGCCTTGAAATTGCGCCAGCGCCGAGTATTGAGCGGCGCGAATTCGAAGCCGTTTGGCAACGGCGGCGCTGCGATCGGGCCCGCCGGTTCGATAACGGACGTCGAGGCCGCCGGCGAGATGGAGCCCGGTGCTACTTTCTGGTCGGCGGGAGTTTTGACGTCCACCCTCAAACCTCCCGCGTCTCGAAATCGATGCGCGGATCGATCCAGGTGTAGGTGAGGTCGGAGATCAGATTCACGATCAGGCCGACGAGCGCGAAGATGTAGAGGTTCGCAAATACGACCGGGTAGTCGCGGTTGAGCACGCTTTCAAAGCTGAGCAGGCCTAACCCGTCGAGGGAAAAAATGGTTTCGATCAGCAGCGAGCCTGCGAAGAATGCGCCGATGAAGGCACTCGGAAAACCGGCGATAATAAGCAGCATGGCGTTGCGGAAAATATGGCCGTAAAGCACCTGCCGTTCCGAGCAGCCCTTGGCGCGGGCGGTCAGCACATATTGCTTGCGCAGTTCCTCAAGAAAGCAATTCTTGGTCAGCAGTGTCATGGTGGCGAATGCCGCAAGCCCCATCGAAATGATGGGCAGCGTCAGATGCCAGAAATAATCGAGAATCTTTTCCCACCACGGAAACTGCGACCAGCCGTCGGATGTGAGGCCGCGTAGCGGAAAAATCTGAAAGAACGAACCACCGGCGAACAGGATGATGAGGAGGATCGCAAACAGGAAGCCGGGAATGGCGTAACCGATAATAATGACGCCCGACGACCACACGTCGAATGGCGTGCCGTCTTTCACGGCTTTGCGGATGCCGAGCGGGATCGAGATCAGATATGAGATCAGCGTCATCCAGAGGCCGAGCGAGATCGAAACCGGCAATTTTTCCTTGATAAGCTCGATCACCGTGACGTCTCGGAAATAGCTCTTGCCGAAATCGAACCGCGAATAATTGCCGAGCATGATGAGGAAGCGCTCGTAGGCCGGTTTGTCGAAGCCGAATTGCTTTTCAAGGCTTTTGATGAATTCGGGATCAAGCCCTTGAGCGCCGCGGTATTTGGAATTCATGTCCATCTGGGCGCCGCTTTGCAGCTCGCCGCGCGACCCGAAGTCACCGCCGGCGGAACCGGAGATGCGCGATGTAGCGCCGGTGTCTGTGCCGGAGAGTTGAGCGATCACGCGCTCCACCGGGCCGCCCGGCGCGAACTGCACCACGACAAACGAGACCAGCATGATCCCGAAGATCGTGGGAATCATGAACAGCAGCCGGCGGACGATGTAAGCGGTCATCTCGATTTTAGCCGTCTCTTTGGACCGTCGGCCTTTGGGGTCCGCGTGATACGCGAACACCTCAGGATGACGGATAACACCTTACCCCGCCCGTTGGGTTTTCGCCGCCTTGTCGGGGTCATACCACCAGGTGTCGGGAATGCCGCGGAAATAGCGTGGTTGCGCCGGCGGGTGACCGAAGACGTCCCAGTAGGCGATCCAGTGCGACGCTTTGTACCACTGCGGAATCCAGTATCGGCCTGTGCGAACGACGCGGTCGAGCGCACGGCACGCCGTGGTCAGTGCCGGCCGCGTATCGGCGGCGACAATCGCGTCGATCAGGGCATCGACTGCCGGATCGGCGATGCCGGCAAGATTGTTCGAGCCTTTCAATGCTGCGGCTTGCGAAGAAAAGAACGAGCGCAGCGAGTCGCCCGGCGTCGCGGAAAAGCTGAAACGGTCGACAGTGATATCGAAATCAAAGCCGTTGCGCCGCGTCTGGTATTGCACCGGATCGACCAGGCGGACGGTAGCGTCGATGCCGAGCGTCGCGAGGTTTTTGACGAAGGGCGCGTGATGCGGCTCGAACGACTGCTCGTCGAGCAGGAATTCGATCGTGATCGGTTCGCCGCTCGGCAGTGTGCGCTTGCCGTCCTTGATGACACAGCCGGCGGCGGCGAGAAGCTGCGAGGCTTTGCGCAGCTGCTCGCGATTTTGCCCGGTACCGTCGGAGACTGGCGGCAGGAAAGGCTCGCCGAACACTTCCGCCGGCAGTTTGTCGCGGAACGGCGCCAGCAAGGCGACCTCTTCCGGACCGGGCAGGCCTTTCGCCATCATGTCGGAATTCTGAAACACCGAAACGGTCCGCTCGTAAGCGCCGTACATGATGGTCTTGTTGGTCCATTCAAAATCGAAGGCGTCGATCAGCGCTTCGCGAAGCTTCGGATCCGAGAACTTCGGCCGCCGCGTATTGATGAACCAGCCCTGCGCACCGGATGGCGTATCGTCCGGCAGCGTATCGCGCTTGACCCTGCGGTCCTTCACCGCAGGGAAATCGTAGCGGGTCGCCCAGGTGCGCGACGTGAACTCCTCACGGAACAGGTAATTCTGTGCGGTAAAACCTTCGAAGCCCACATCGCGATCGCGATAAAACTCGAACCGCACGATGTCGAAATTGTTTTGGCCGCGCGCGACAGAGAGGTCGGCCCCCCACCAATTCTTCACGCGCTCATATTCGATATATCGTCCAGCCTCGAAGCGGCCGACTTTGTAGGCGCCGGAGCCGAGCGGCACATCCAGAGTCGATTCATCGAATGGTTTGGTTGCGTAGTAGGCGCGGGAGAAAATCGGCAAGGCGACGACAAGCAATGGAACGTCGCGCGCCCGCTTCGGTGCGAAGGTTGCGGTCAAGCTCCGCTCGCTATCGGCCTTTGCGCCGGTAAAATCGCGCAGCGATTGCGTGATCAGTGGATGACCTTTTTCCTTGAGGATGTTCAGCGAGAACGCAACATCTTCGGCGGTCATCAAGGTGCCGTCATGAAATCTGGCCTGCGGGCGAAGGAAGAATTCGTAGGTCAGGCCGTCGGCTGAGCGGCGCACCTTCTCGGCCGCGAGGCCATACATCGCATCGGGCTCGTCGCCGGAGCGCACCATCAGGGTGGCGAAGGTCAACTCCATGCCCTGCGCCGCATCGCCCTTGAGGATGTAGCTGTTGAGCGAATTGAAGGTGAGAAAGTTCTGATTGAATTGGCGATCCGGCCCGATTTGCGAGAACAGGCCGCCTTTGGGTGCGTTCGGATCGACATAGCTGAAATGCTGGAAGTCGGGCGGATAGGCTAGATCGCCAAACGCCGACATGCCATGAGATTCAATGGAATCTGCGGCGCGAACACGGGCCCGGTCGAGAGGCAGTGAAGCAGCTACGCCAGCCGTCAGTTGAAGTACGCGCCGGCGTGTCGGAAATCTCACGATTTCGTTCCGGCCTTCTTGGCCTTATCGGCGTCCCACCACCAGACGTTCGGGAAGGCGGAGGCGCCGTATTTCGGCATCTGCTCCGGCCGGCCGAAGCGGTCCCAGCGGGCGCTGCGCACCTTACCGTAGCTCCACTGCGGCACGACGTAGTTGTTCCACAACAACACGCGGTCGAGGGCGTGGGTGGCGGCAACGAGATCGTCGCGGCTCTTGGCGAAGATCACCGCGTCGATCATCGCGTCCACCGCTGGATTTTTGATGCCGATGAGGTTGAGCGATCCCGGCTGGTCGGCGGCCTGTGAGCCCCAATAGCCGCGCTGTTCATTGCCGGGTGAAAGTGACTCGCCCCAGGCGTTGGTGATGATATCGAAGTCCCAGTTGCGCAGCCGGTTCTCATATTGAGCATCGTCCACGGTACGCACCGATATGGTGATGCCAAGGCGATCGAGCGAGGGTTTGTAGAACAGGAAGACGCGCTCGAAATTTGGGTCGTCGGCAAGGAATTCGACAGTAAACGGCGCGCCGCTTTTGGTGTCGACCAGTTTTTGATTCTGGATTTCGTAACCGGCGTCCTTCAGCAGCCGGATTGCTTCCCGCAGATTATTGCGCACCGCTTCAGGATTGCCGTTCACGGGATTGCTGTACGGCGTGGTGAAGACTTCCGGTGGTACCTTGTCGCGAACAGTCTCCAGCAATTCGAGTTCGCGGCCCGCGGGCACCCCACCGCACGCAAGCTCGGTGCCCTGGAAATAACTGGCGATGCGGGTGTACTGGCCGAAGAAAATCTGCCGGTTCATCTCCTCGAAATCGAACGCATAATTGAAGGCACGGCGAACGCGCGGATCCTGGAACTTGCCGCGACGGATATTGAAGGCAAAGGCCTGCATCACGCCCGAACTGTTGATCGAAAATTCTTCGAGCACGACGCGCTTTTCGGTCACGGCGGGGAAGTCGTACGCGGTGGCCCAATTCTTGGCGCTGTTCTCGGTGCGCCAATCGATCGTGTCGGCCTTGAATGCTTCGAGTGCGACGGTGGTGTCGCGAAAATATTCGAACCGCAGCTCGTCGAAATTATTGACCCCAATATTGACGTTGAGCGTCTTTCCCCAATAGTCCGGGACCCGTTCATAAACGACGGTGCGGCCGGGGGAAAATTCCTTCAATCGATAGGCGCCGCTGCCGAGCGGCGGTTCGAGCGTGGTTTCGCCGATGTCGCGCTTCTTGCCGTTCTTATCGGTACCCTCCCACCAATGTTTGGGCAGGATAGTGAGCTCACCCACGATTTGCGGCAGTTCACGGTTGCCCGGCATATCGAATGTGAACGTGATCTCCCGGTCGCCGGTCTT
>Ga0302326_10032934_pt1 | contig 10311 bp, 10 predicted proteins | sample Palsa_T0_3_FD_202264 | JGI IMG/M metagenome (GOLD analysis project Ga0302326, IMG submission 202264) | Peat permafrost microbial communities from Stordalen Mire near Abisko, Sweden - Palsa_T0_3 | ecosystem: Environmental > Terrestrial > Soil > Palsa > Peat permafrost | place: Sweden: Abisko... | reverse complement strand
AGAGTCATCCCGCTTTTACCACTGTGCCCGGGATTGCCTGGTAATATCCAGATCACTGTCGCCGTTGCGGTCAAAGAACCTTCCATTGGTGCTGTGGGTTATTGACCATTTCCGGTATACAAGACTCAATGACGCCCTCTACTTTTCCGCTGTCCTTCACGCCCAACAGCAGATGGCCGCCCCGCCTGTTTAAAAAGGCACAGATGGAATCATAAATATCCTTATTTAATTCGAAGGCGGATGTCTTGAACTCAACTTCAATACCCTCGCCTTGCTGCAACAGCTCATCTAATTTCTTAGTCGTCATGGGCCACTATTTATAGCACCATTTGCAGCAGGACAAAGTTATATTTTTAATTAAAATTTACTGAATATATTTGCGGTCTAAATATGCCGCACCATGATGAAAAATAAAATGACACTACAATACTGCTCTGACCTGCACCTGGAATTCTCCGAAAACAGGGATTTTCTGGAACAAAATCCTTTGCAGCCAATAGGGAATATTTTATTGCTTGCGGGTGATATTGTCCCTTTTTCCATAATGGAAAAATGCAATTATTTCTTTGATCTCATTTCGGATAGTTTTGATTTCGTTTACTGGCTGCCGGGCAATCATGAGTACTATCACGCGGATGTCTCCCTTCGGTCCGGAGCCCTGTGCGAAAAGATCCGGCGTAACGTCTTTTTGGTCAATAATGTATCCGTTGAGCACGATGACGTAAAGCTCATTTTTTCCACGATGTGGTCTAAGATCAGTCCGGCTAATGAAGCTTCCATTCGTGGAGCCGTCAGTGATTTTAGGTTGATCAATTTTATTGGCCGTCCTTTTTCACCGGCCGATTTCAACCGACTGCATATCGATAGCCTGACATTCCTCCGGGAAGAAATTGCAAAAGTATACGCCGGGAAGAGGGTAGTCGCCACTCATCACGTACCTACCTTCTTGCATTATCCTGAAATGTATAGAGGAAGTATCTTGAATGAGGCTTTCGCTGTAGAGCTTTTTGAATTTATTGAGGATTTCGGACCCGATTACTGGATCTATGGTCATCACCATACCAATATGCCCGATTTTTCGATTGGCAAGACACGACTTCTTACCAACCAGGCAGGATATGTGAGATATGATGAGCATCTTTTATTCAGTCCTAAGAAAACCATAATCTTATAGCTTACAAGAGACTTTAAAAGTCCCCACATGGATATAATATATAAGACTCTTTCAACTAGGTCAGCGGAAGTTATCAAGCACTTTACTGACCTGAATCACCCGGCCTTTATACTGGATGAGGCTTATCTATTGCGAAAGACATCCACAAAAGATGCAGTCAAAAAACTAATGCGTGACATGATTAAACGCGGGTTACTCTTACACCTGAAAGAAGGAGTCTATTGGATCATCCCCTATGAGGCGTCCGATGCCTGTCCCGTTCTTTCCATGCCCCAATGCGTAAACTTATACGTGATACCTTTGATAAGCTGTGCTTTATATTTTGACACATACACGGCAGATAGCAGGCCAAGGCCGGAAAAGAAGAGGAATAATACCAGTGGCGCCAACATTATAGGTGCCAGTGCCTCCAACAAATTGACTCCATTTTTGCCAGGAACCGCAATATTCAAAACACTATCGAGCACGGCGATGCAGGTCACAAAGCTAAAAATTAGACGTATCGCTTTGGTCCTAACCAAATTGTATAAAACCAACCGGAAATATTGTTGCCACGTAAGATCAGTTGTCACGGTATAAGTATCTCGCAAGGAATTTATTTTTAAGCCAAACTTTCGATTTTTACCCATCCCATATGCCTCCAATATAACACCGAAATCGGAATTTCGCAAGACGGCCCCAATCTACCGGTTCGAATATATCATTCCAAAAAGTTCGCAAAAATGCGAACTCCGCACCATAAATCACTATCTTCTTCCCGCCGCCCGACCTTCCTGTATCAAATATACTTTTCACCATCCGCCATACGGTATAGCTATGTTAGGACGAGACAAAGAGATAGCATATCTGGACAGGACAAGTATCAAAACCGGACAATTTGCAGGGTGAGCATAGTTGCAATTATTTGATTAACAACATAATATAAAGCTGGCATCCGCTTGGCTGCTATTCGGGGGTAAACCTGCATTATGCTGAAAAATTTTTTCAAAATCGCCCTCCGGAATCTCTGGAAGAAAAAGGCTTTTTCTATCATCAATATTGCCGGGCTGGCAGTCGGTGTCGCGGCCAGTGTGCTGATCTTTCTGGTGATCCATTACGAGTTGAGCTATGACGGCTTTCAGTCCAAACGGGACAGAATTTTCCGGGTTACCAGCACATTTACCAAAAGCGCCAATGGCGAGGTAGCGGAGCGTGAAGGGTCCGTACCTGTCTTGCTGCCAGACGCCATGCGACTTGATTTTCCGCAGTTCGAAAAAGTGGCGGCCCTATGGAATATCGGCGGCGCACAGATACATGTTCCGGGACCGCGGGGGCTTGAGGACGAACATGTGTTCAAACAGAATGACGGGCTATTCTTTACCGAGCCTTCGCTGTATAACCTCTTCGACTATGTTTGGCTGGAGGGAAATGCCATCGGTTTAATTGATCCGAATACCGTGGTGCTGAACCAAAGCGTGGCCACTACTTTTTTCGGCAGCCCGAAAAATGCGATCGGCAAAATGATTCAGTTATGGTCTTTCCGGGTCCCGTTAAAGGTAACGGGCGTTTTTAAAGACCTTCCTGACAATACCGATGTTCCGGTCAGTATCGGGGCATCTTATGCCACGTTCCGGCAAATCGATCAACGGAGTTTCGCAGACATCAACCAATGGAATAATACAAATTGGAACTCGGAATGCTACGTTTTGCTGGGAAATGGGAAGGATGTCCAGACTACCGCGGCGCAGTTACCCCGCTTTGTCAGTAAATACTACCCTGCGGACCTGGTGAAAGGCGCTACGCGGGTCTCGCTGTCCTTTCAGCCATTGAAGGATATTCATCTCGATGCACGTTTCGGTACCTGGAAGGGAGATGCATTGACACCTAAGGAGCTTTGGGCGTTAGGGGTCATCGGCAGTTTTCTGCTGCTGGTTGCCTGTATTAATTTCATTAACCTCGCGACAGCGCAGTCGGTCAGCCGGGCCAAAGAAATAGGGGTGAGAAAAGTGCTGGGGAGCACACGCACCGGCCTGCTGAGCCAATTCCTGCAGGAGACTGCCCTGATCAGTCTTACCGCAGTTGTGCTGGGCACGATGCTGGCGTGGATCGCCGTCCCTTACCTGGGAGAGATGATGAAAAAGGAGTTGAGTCTCAATCTATGGCAAAATCCTTCCATCCTGCTATTCCTGGTGATTACCGGGGTAGTGGTGACCTTACTTTCGGGTTTTTATCCCGGGATGATCTTATCAAGTTTCAACCCTGCGGAAGCGATCAAGAGCAAGATCAGCGCCAAAGTAGTAGGCGGCATTTCGCTGCGGCGTGGTTTGGTGGTCGTACAATTCGTCATTGCCCAATTGCTGGTCATCGGTACCCTGGTGGTCGTCCGGCAAATGGAATTTTTCCGCAGCCAGCCGATGGGGTTTGAAAAGAAAGCGGTGGCTATGCTGGAGCTCCCCAGCGACAGCCTGGACAAGCTAAAATATGCCTATCTGGAAAACGAAGTCTTAAGCGTGCCGGGTGTCAGGGCGGTCAGTCTCTGTATGGATGCGCCGGCGAGCTGGGGAAGCGCCTTTGGTGATATTTATTTCGGGAATGATCCTGTTAAAAAGGATTTCGGCGTGGCCAGGCAGTTTGCCGATACCGGTTATCTGCGTACGTTTCAAATCGGTCTGGCGGAAGGGCGTATCCCTTATCCCGGGGATTCGGTGAGGGAGGTGATGATCAATGAGACCCTGGTAAAAGATCTGGGGTTAAAATCATCAAGGGATGCATTGGGGAAAACCATTGCATTCGCTCCCGGCAATGCGCCCAGGTATACCATTGTCGGCGTCATTCACGATTATAACAGTAAGTCATTACGGGATGCGGTAGTGCCGTTGGCGCTGCTATCCAACAAGGACGCCTATAATTTTGTAGCCTTCCGGATGGATGCCGATAAGATGAGTGCAACGCTGAGCAAAATTCATCGGATCTTTACCGGTACTTATCCTTATTATATTTATGACCTCAATTTCCTGGACGATCGGATCGAATCTTTCTATCACACCGAACTGGTCATTTCACAGTTGTTCAAGGTGTTTGCGTTCCTCGCGATCTTTATTTCCTGTCTGGGCTTATATGGGCTGGTTTCCTTTATGGCGATGCAGAAGACAAAGGAGGTAGGCATCCGAAAGGTGTTGGGGGCATCGGTACAGAGTATTGTGTATATGTTTTCAAGGGAATGGACCATACTGCTGGGGATCGCCTTTTTGATTTCGGCCCCGCTGGGCTATTATTTCATGCATCAGTGGCTAAACGGGTTTTATTACCATGTGTCACTGGGTTTGGGTGTTTTTGCCCTCGCAATAGGCTTTTCGGTCATCATCACCTGGATAACGGTGGGCTATAAAGCTATCCGGGCCGCGGTCGCCAATCCGATAAACAGCCTTAGAACTGAATGAGCTTATAAGCCAGTCGTGCACTTTATTTATAAGTTTCCGGAAAAACTTTACCAATAATGGTCTGCTGAAATAAATCAGGTTCAGTGAAGATGACAACATGCGCCGACTTCTCAAACCAATAAAAATGCTTGTTTTTTGCTTTAAGTTGTTGGTAATACCTATAGGTCAGTTCGTGGTTTGTTTGATAATCATTCCTCCCGACAAAGAAATAAACAGGGCATTGGAGTGTCGGAATTTCTTTCGCAAAATCAATTTTACCCGCCTCATTGCTCAACCTGAACAAGGAATTGGGAAGTTCATCAAAAGCCTTTTTTAGCGCTGGATCAGGTATAGGGTTATGGATGAACGCAAATAACCATTTTCGTTGATAATACAGTTCATCTTTGTTTTCAAACGGGATTTTGACAAATGACAATTCTTTAAGTTCGGTTTGATTTTTTGTCGTTGCGGCCTGTTCTTTTAACATTTGCAGTAACATTCGTTCGCTCTTCACCTGATGTACCAACTGGCTTACCGCAATGTAAGCATATAAAAGACGGCCAGGCCCGTAATGTTGATGACTGAGTAGGCTTTGCCTTTCAGCAGGGTGCGCCAGGCGATCATGAAATAATTTTTCAGCATGTCCGTTTCTATTTTTTTCCACTACTGACGATCCAAGAAGGTGCCACTTATGTATAGGATTAAATATCAATAAATTAGGAATAGGTCATGGGGAAGACTGCTCGGAAACGATACTATGAATGAATGATAATAAACGAATGAAATATTTTCAACCGGGAAACTTCACCCCGGAGAATTCGGCGCAAGCAGAAAAAAAACGGTCCTGCACCTGGCTGTCGGCCGCTGCAGGCAGATAAGCGCGCTGTGATCGATGATAAAAATACTTTCCGGTTACCAAGGCGTCTCTATCATTGCTGGCTGCCAGCCACACCTGCGTTTTAGGTCCTTCCTCAAGACTATCCGGAGCGCCGGATCCCCCCATCCTGGTGGCGACCCAGCCGGGTTCCAACGCATTGGAAAAGACATCCGGCCATAACCGGGCGACGGCAAAGGCCAGGATGACGTCATGTAGTTTGGAATCGCTATAGGCCTGATAGCCGACCCAAGGCCGCTCCTTCCAGGCGAGGTCTTTGAGGGTCGGGTCACCCTGGCGATGAAGACCGGAACTGGTATAGATCAATCGCTTGGGTCGATCGATGAGACAAGTGAGGATATAGGTCGCAAGGCTGTTGACGGCAAATACTTCGGGGAGGCTATCGGCTGTAGCCTTGCGGCGCGGCTCGCGATAACCGACGCCGGCGTTGTGGATAACAGCATCGAAGGCGCCTAAGCGGTTGACCTGATCGGCTAAGGCCTTGGTTTCCGCTATGCTGGATAGATCGCCGGCGAGGGCCGTCCCGGCGCCTGGCACTGCCGCAAGGGCTTCCTTCGCCCGCGATTTGCTTCGGGCATGTAACACGACCTGGTGGCCGTCAGCAACCAAAAGCCGGGCGGCCATCTGGCCCAGGCCATCCGCGGAGCCGGTTATAAATATGCGGGACATGTGGTCATCAATTGGGAGGATAAATGTAAACTTATTTCTTGAAGATGATATATTTGCTGCACATGAAGAAAGCAATTCTCCTGGCCCTTACCGGCCTCTTCCTGATTCCTGCCACTGCACAGACGCCGCTGAGAACCTATATTGACGACCCGGTAAAGAAAGCGCTGCAGATTGGGGGCGTACAATCTACCGCCTCTTCCTGGCGGCACCCTGGCACGTCCTCCGAGGCAGGGGCCCAAATCGATTTGCTCCTGGACCGGGCGGATCAATGCATCAATATCTGCGAAATAAAATTCAGCACCCAACCCTTTGTAATCGACAAAAAATATTCCCGGGAATTAGAACAGAAACTGGCGGCGTTTCGCCAGAACAGCGGGTCCCGAAAGACGCTATTCCTCACGTTTATTACTACTTATGGGCTATCTGACACAATCTATAAAGAGCAGTTAGCCGATGCAGACATTACGATGGATGCGCTGTTCGGGTAGATCTTGTCATGGCCCACTATCGGAAGTGCGCTCATCGCGGTGTCGGTTGTGCCGACCGTTTTACTGCTATCCGAAGAGATTCCCTTATCGGCACCAATCCATCACCGCCTGAAAAACCGCCAGCCGGATCGGGCTGGGATTATAATATACGCCATTGGGTTGCAGCCCCACATTCTGCCGGTTGATGAGGATGATCACCGACAAATGATATTCCGGCACCACCGCGATACTCGTACCCGTAAAACCGGTATGCCCAAAACTACCGGCAGGTCCATTTTTCATAAACGAGTTGTCGGGGTCCATCATCCAGCCAAGGCCGTTGCGAAAAGCATCGGGAGTCAGGAAGGAACCGATCACCTGTTCCGAAATAAAACGACTGTTCCCGGTCATCCCTTTGTTGAGCAGCATATTCACCAGCAACTGGAGATCTCCGACAGTGGAAAATAGGCCGGCGTGCCCGGAAACCCCTTCGCTGGCATACCAGGCATTTCCATCATTGACCTCCCCCTTCAGGACATACTGCCGCCATCCGTTCCAGGATTGCGCATCAAGGCCTGGAATGGCAAAGCCCAGGGAACTGTCATGCACCATCCGGTATTCATAGGGATTGCCAAAAGAGGTGGCTGCGATATCGGCGCTTCGCCCGTGTTGCAAGGGGTTATACCCCGTATGGATCATGCCCAGCGGCTTGAATACATACCGCGCTTCGAACTGTTCCAGCGGCATTCCCGAAACTTTTTCGATGACAGCCCCCAGCAGCATAAATCCCAGATCGCTGTACTTGCGCTGCTTCCCGACCGGAAAGCGCAAGGGCAGACCTTCTATAAACCGGACCACGGAATCCCGGTGCGACGCCCGGTAGTAGAGCGGATACCATTCATACAATCCAGCCGTGTGGGTCAGCAAATGCCGGATGGTGATCTGTCTTTTTTCACCCGAATCAAAGCCCGGCAGATACCTCGACACGGGATCGTCTACGCTGATCTTTTGCTGGTCGGCCAGCAGCATCAGGGAGGTCGTGGTACCCACTACCTTGGTCAGGGAAGCCAGGTCAAAGAGGGTGGCCGTATCCATGTCAGGGGCCGGCTGGAACAGTTGATGATGAAAGTCATATTTCTGTGACTGACCATAAGCTTTGGAGTAAATGACACTGCCGTCTTTTTGGATCTGTATCACCGCCCCGGGGATCAGGTCAGACCGGATGGCCGCCTGAACAACAGAGTCCACCCGTTGCCGCATCAAAGCCTCCGCCGCTTTTTTGCGGTCCTGCCCCTTCGCCCGGATCGTCACTAAGGCAAGTACCGTCACCAGAAAGCATAGTCCGCTTTTCATGCTGTTTCGCTTTTCATGCTGTTTCGTTTTTCGGCTCATAGCCCAATTTAGATCCGATGGTTTTCCGGAGGAGCCATTCATCAAAACCCGGTTTTAAAAAATCTTTCAACACCCCCACGACCGTAAAGCCCACCGCCTGGTACAAACCCAGGGCCCGGGTGTTAAAAGTCGATACACAAATGAATACATTGGGCGATGTCCGGTGGATCCGTCCCTCACAGAATTCAAGGAGCCGCTTCCCAAAACCCCTTCGCCTGAAAGCTGCCGGCACAAAAAGCGTTTGTATATATCCGTTAAAACTGCCGGAAACCTGCAAAATGGCCAGCCCCGCCGGCACATCATTCCACCGGGCGACAAAAACCTCCTTACAGGGCCCTTCAAAGCCTGCCCTGCAGACAGTCCTATCCATCCCCAGCATCATCCATGGATCGGAAGCCGCCATCATTTCCGCCATCGCGTCGAACAACACGGGGTCCGTGGTCTGTTGTATCGTGCAGGATTTAGGATCTGTCATTACGCCGGTGTCTTAAAAGGAGGAGAAACAGCATGCTAAGCAATGCATTTATAAATATATTCAAAAAACCCACGTCAAAGCGGAACTCCCGCCACAAAAATTCATGAATTCCGTATGTCAGCAATGCGGCGGACACGCAGGCCGGCGGCGCCAGCCTTTCCCGAAGCCGCACCCGGGAAAAAAGCCCGAGCAGATACAAGCCAAGCAAGGGTCCGTAGGTGTAGCCCGCAATCCGGAATATAGTGTTGATAATAGCGCCCGTGCTGTTCCAGAAGGAAAGGACGATAATGCAGTCGTGAGTGCCGTAATACAAGCGTCGATACTGGCAAACGTAGACGCGATCACCGCGATCAGGAAGGCAATCGCGCCGGTCGCACCAAAATAATGAAGCGTCAGCAACGGATAAAGATCGTCGGTATGCAGGAATTTGCCCTCGCCCGTGGCCAGCGGAATGCCCTTCCCGACCGCAAAAAGATACATGAGCACGCCCAGGCCCAAAAAGAGCGTCTGGGCAAGGGCAATAAAGAAACTGAAACTAAGGACATTCTTCCCGGCATCCCGCGCATTGCCGACCGTGAGGGTCTTTTGCATCATACTCTGGTCCAGTCCCACCAGGGCGATGGTGATCAGGAACCCGGATACGAACTGCTTAAAGAAGTTTGTCCCGGAACCCGGGGCCCAGTCGAACAGCCTGGCATGAGGGTCCTGGTGTATCGCTTGTAACATTCCGGTGAACGACAGCCCCAGGGCATGACGGATGCTGAGGATGGAAATGACAATGACCGTTATCAGGAAAGCGGACTGGAGGGCGTCCGTCCAGACAATCGTCCGAATGCCCGATTTGTGCGTGTACAGCCAGATCAGCGCCAGGACCGCCCCGATGGTCAGCCAATAGGGGACGTGCAGCGCGTCAAAAAAGGCGTACTGCAGGATCTTAATGGATAAGAGCAGGCGGAGCGCCGCACCAAAGCTTTGAGATACCAGGAAAATCATCGACCCCGTCTTGTAGGTCGTTGGTCCGAACCTCGCCGCCAGGTAGCCATAAATAGAAACCAGCTTGAGCCGGAAATACACGGGAATCAATACGAAGGCGACAAACAGGCTTCCCGCGAGGGTCCCCAGGATAAACTGAAAAAAATACAGGTTATTGTTTCCCACATCTCCGGGGATCGATACCAGCGAAACGGCGGATATTCCGGACCCGATCATGCCAAAGGCAACGAGAATCCAGGGAGAAGACCGGTTGCCATCGAAATAAGTGGTGTCGCGGTTATTTCGTGAGGTCAAATAGGAGATCACCATCAACATGGAAAAATAGGCCAGGATGATCAATAGCAATTGAATCGCCGTCATCGATATTTAATTTGCCCCCGGCAACCGCCGCTCCAATTCCTCATCCATATCCACCCGATCGACCCCCTTGATCCACCACTCCGGCGCCGGCTTACCCTTCAGATAATAGTCGAAAAACTCCATCATCCGGATACTATAATCCCGCATGTTCTCCCGCTTGGCGAGCCCGTGATTCTCCCCCCGGTACGTGATCATGGTGACCGGCTTCTTGAGCCGCCGGAGCGCATTGTAATACTCGATGCCCTGCTCGAAGTCTACCGCCCCATCCTTGTCGTTGTGCAGGATCAGCAACGGCGTCCTGACATCCTTCACGTGATAGACCGGCGAATTCCGGCGGTAAGCATCCCAGTTATCCCAGGGTCCGCTGGTGAGACGGCCCTGCGAAGCCTCGAAGATCGCCATATCCCCAACCCCCGCATTCCAATAAATCATATCATACATGCTGATCATATCCGTGAGCGGGGCCCCTGCCGCAGCCGCCTTGAACA
>Ga0302326_10032928_pt1 | contig 10312 bp, 7 predicted proteins | sample Palsa_T0_3_FD_202264 | JGI IMG/M metagenome (GOLD analysis project Ga0302326, IMG submission 202264) | Peat permafrost microbial communities from Stordalen Mire near Abisko, Sweden - Palsa_T0_3 | ecosystem: Environmental > Terrestrial > Soil > Palsa > Peat permafrost | place: Sweden: Abisko... | reverse complement strand
GACCATTCGGTTCATAACGCACTCTGACCTGTGATCTTTGCGCACGCTGCCTCCACTGCGGCGAGGTGTTACTTGCACCGACGATTATACAACTGGTTGCGAGTGAGAACCAGTTGTGTTTGCGGCCTGAAGTCGTCGGGGCTTCCCGCCGACTTCTTCCTTTTCAGAGACCGTCGCAGGCAGGGTCCAGGGGGGCGTCGGCCTTCTCGTCGGCAGTCTTCTTTCTGGTGGGCAGTCTTCCAGCCGACAGTCATCAAGAAAAAGCCACCTAGTTGTCGTAGACAACCAGTTGCATAAAGCAACCAGTCTATTCTTTCTCATAGAAATCGGTGCGGCTAAAGTCCGGTTTTTTGTAGATGTGCCTCCGGCTTTCCGCAGTCAAGTTTGTGAACGAATGCGATTGCAGATCACGCTTTTGCAGAATCGCGTTACGCGCCAGTGGGTTATCCCTGCGTTCCCTGGCGCCGTAACCGAGGCCGAGGATGGGCGATGTACGACGCAGTTGATGGCACCTCAAATGCTTTTGTACACGCGGTACGCGCAATAGCATGTGCGCTCAAACACCAAGCATCGCTTCTAACGAGTTCCAGCATGACCACGCAATTGCACGAATCAAACCCAGGAGGAGATATGGATCGACTGCAGGTTTTTAAAGCAGCAAGTGTTGTACTTCTTGCATGTGGTTTAGCAAGCGCTCAAACCATTACCACATTTAGTATTCCGGGCGCGGGCACAGGCGCCGGACAGGGCACGGGGGGCTTTGGCATCAACCCGCAGGGGACTGTCGTGGGATCCTACCTTGACGACAACAACGTTTTTCACGGCTTCCAGTGCGTTTCAGGCTGCGGTTCGCTCAGCACCATCACCAAGTATGACGCTCCGGACGCGGGAACAGGGGCAAACCAGGGCACTATCAGTTTCAGCATCAACCCGTTCGGAGTGGTTGTAGGTTACTACATTGATGCAAATAACGTGGCGCATGGCTTCGCGACTGCTTCTCCGTTCAAGAAATTCACCACTTTGAACGACCCGGACGCCGGGCAAGGCGCTGGCCAGGGCACTTTCGCGGGCAACGTCAACCTGGGCGGGGAGATCGCCGGATACTACATTGACGCAAACGGTGTGGCCCACGGCTTCGTCACGGCTCCGCCTTACCGCACCTTCACCTCATACGATCCCGAAGGCTCCGTAAACACGTTTTCCGCAATCGCAAGCGCTCTCAACACAGAAGGGGCGGTGACGGGAACTTACGTTGATGCGACCGGCGCGCTCCACGCGTACGTGCGCGCTGCGGACGGCAAGATTGACGAATACAACGTGAAGGGCGCAGGCACAGGTTCCGGCCAGGGCACGTCACCGTCAAGCATCGACGACCTGGGAGGGATTGCGGGAAACTACATTGATGCGAGCGGCGTGAATCACGGGTTCCTGCGCCGTCGGTTCGGCGGCATCGCTACCTTCAACGTTTCGGACGCGGGAACAAGTTCCGGCCAGGGTACCATACCTGAGGGCATCGACCTGTTGGGGGAGATCACAGGACAATACATCGACTCGAACGGCGTGAATCACGGCTTCGTGCGGAGTCCGTCCGGTGCCATCACCACCTTCGACGCTCCGGGAGCGGGGACGGGCGCTGGCCAGGGCACCCTTCCTGAGACCCCTAACATTTTTGGGGTCATCACCGGACAGTATATTGACGCAAACAATGTACATCATGGCTTCCTGCGGAACCCGTAACCGCCTTCTGGGTAGACAGGCATCAGCAGTTGACGGTTAATTCTGCGCCACCAGGACGCAGGAAACCTGAATGTTTGGTTGGAGAAGGGAGGTATGTCGTATCACTGCCTCTCCGCGTGTTCGCTGCTAGCCAAGCGGACCTTTTTGGGAGAAGACAACAGTTCTACATGCGGAATACTATCGCCCGCCCGAGAAACCAATCTCCGACCGCTATTCGCGTCATTACTATGACGTTGCCATGGCTGGCCCAACGGCCGATACGAGCCGACGTTCTGGCCCGCGTCGCTGAGACTCCATCCGAGGCATAAGTTCCGTTTAGCTCATCACTCGTGCGAAATGCCGGTTTCTCCGTGCTGCAAGATGCAGGATATCGTTCGAATGCTGATAGACTGCGATTTCGTGGAGGCGCGATGGGACCATCGACTCGTCGAAATTTTCTCCAGAACATGGGCAGCCTGCTTGTGCTGCCCTTATTACGCGCAGAAGAACCTCAAGTTATTCTATATAACGGAAACATCTGGACGGTGGATGAGACCCAGCCGCGAGCTCAAGCCGTGGCAATCAACAACGGCAGGTTTCTTGCCGTCGGCTCCAATGAAGACTTGTTGCGCCTGGGCACTGCGCGCACGCGCAAAATAGATCTTGCTTGGAAAACCGTTCTCCCTGGTTTCAACGACGCGCATGCCCACCCAGTTGAGTCTGGTGTAGAGCATCTCCGCAAAGTCGCGTGCGACAAAGACTCAATCGAGCAAATCAAAGCGCTGTTACATGAGCGTGCGAAGAATACCCCGCTTGGGAAATGGGTACTCGGCTTCTTGTACGACGACGGCAAAACACCTCGCCCGATCAATCTACACGATCTTGATGACGCCGTTAACGACCATCCAGTTCTGGTGCAGCATCGCGGGGGCCACACAGCTTTCGTCAATTCCAAAGCGCTCGAACTAGCAAAGATCACCGACCAGACGCCAGATCCCCGCGGCGGTCGATTCGAACGTGATGCCGAAGGCCATCTCACCGGCTTCGTTGGTGATGCCGGCATGCAAGTTTTTCTCAACCTCATTCCTCGGAGCAATACGCGCGACGACTACCTGCACGGCGCGGTCCTGATCTCCAAACTTTTCGCCCGTAAAGGAATCACCTCAGCTTGCGATGCGGATGCTTCGCCTGAAGACGTGCAGGGCTATCAGGACGCGCACGATGCGGGCGAGTTGACGATGCGGTTGTACTGCCACATCTCGGCCGATGCGCTCGACCGATTTCTTGCCGCAGGTATTCACACTGGCTTTGGTGACGAATGGCTGCGTATTGGTGGAGTGAAACAATACGCCGACGGCTCGATCTCCGAACGTACGGCATGGCTCTCGAAACCGTATGTCGGAATTTCGAGCAACTATCTCGGATTACAGCTTTCGAGCGAGGAACAGCTGTATGAGACGGGACGAAAAGCGCATGCAGCAGGCTGGCAGCTGGCAACACACGCTAACGGCGACCTCGCGATTGATCGCGTCTTGAGTGTCTATGAACGAATTCAAAGGGAGCTGCCGAAAAGGGACCCGCGATTCCGGATCGAGCATTGCACTTTAGCAACGGAGCCACTGATTCAGCGGATGCGAGCAGTGCAAGCCATTCCAGCCCCGTTCTCCTGCTACGTGTACTTTCACGGGGACGTGATGCACTTCTATGGGGAAGAGCGCACGAAACAGATGTTCCCGATGCGTAGTTTTCTGGACGCTGGGCTGCGTCCAACAGACTCTTCTGATTACACGGCCAGTCCCGCGGATCCGATGATGTGGCTGCGATCCCAACTCACGCGCACGGACTCGAAGGGAAACGTCTGGGGAGCAAATCAGCGTATCACTCTTCAAGAAGCGGTCTTCTGCGGCACAGTAAACGGCGCCTACGCTGCTTTCGAGGAGCACCTCAAAGGCAGAATTTGCCCCGGTCAGCTCGCAGATCTGGTCGTGCTCGGTGAAGATCCGTTCAAGACGGATCCATCCGAACTTCTCAAAGTCGAAGTGGAGCGGACCATGGTAGGTGGAATCTGGCGATACGAATCCTAGTGCTGCAGTCGCGACACACTGTGTGCAGCCGGCAGATCGGTTGTCCGCGTGTCCGAAGAAGAGTACCAGGCACTTGAACGGAATGCGTGGCCGAGCGCTCAGAAGGTGGCGGACTTGGCGCGCGATCAGTCGCCTTTGCATTGACTTGCCCGCTTCGCCCACGTAAGATTCGCCACGAATGATCGGCCAAACCATCTCGCACTACCGCATCGTCGAAAGGTTGGGTGGCGGTGGGATGGGTGTCGTCTACAAGGCCGAGGACACCCGCCTCGACCGCTTCGTCGCTCTGAAGTTTCTGCCCGAAGGCGTGGCGCAGGACCGCCAGGCTTTGGAACGCTTCCGCCGTGAGGCCAAGGCGGCTTCCGCCCTCAACCATCCCAATATCTGCACCATCTATGACATCGGTGAGCATGATGGACAGGCGTTTATCGCCATGGAGTACCTCGACGGTAAGACCCTGAAGCACGTCATCGGCAATCGTCCGATGGATCTGGAGACGCTGCTCTCCTTCGGAATTGAGATTGCCGACGCTCTCGACGCCGCCCACTCCGAAGGCATCGTTCATCGCGACATCAAGCCGGCAAACATTTTTGTAACCCGGCGAGGACACGCCAAAGTTCTTGATTTCGGTTTGGCCAAGGTCGAGCCCGCGGGCGGCCGAAACGCGCAAGGGGCTGGAGTCTCAGCGCAGCCGACCGCCGTAGAGAGCTGTGAGCACCTCACTAGCCCCGGTTCCACTTTAGGAACGGTTGCCTACATGTCTCCCGAGCAAGCTAAGGGTAAGGAACTTGACGCTCGCACCGACCTGTTTTCCTTTGGCGCCGTGTTGTACGAAATGGGAACGGGCACGCTTCCTTTTCGCGGTGACACCACCGCCGTAGTGTTTGATTCAATTTTGCACAAAGCTCCGGTCGCGCCAGTCCGGCTGAATCCCGATCTTCCGGGCGATTTGGAACGCATCATCAATAAAGCGCTGGAGAAAGACCGTGAGCTTCGCTACCAGCACGCTGCGGACATCCGGGCCGATCTCAAGCGGCTGAAACGAGTGACGGAATCGAGCCAACGCGTCGACAGAGTCGTAGAGGCGCCCGAGAGAGACGATCACCAGAAAGAAGTTAGCGCCGTCGCTTTGCCCGAGAGTCGCCAGTCTTCAAGCGGGACATCGGTCGGGACTTCGAGCAAGAGCAAGGTCCGCGCTGTGTCCTCCGCGCCAGCCGTGGTGACTGAGCCGGCGGCGAGCCGGCGGTGGAAGGTTCTGCTTCCACTTACTCCGGTAATCGTGGCGCTCCTGGTGGCTGGCGGTCTTTTCTACCGCTCCCACAAAACGCAAGCCCTCACGGAAAAAGATTCCATCCTCCTCTCCGACTTCACCAACACTACCGGTGATCCGGTCTTCGACAGCACTCTCAAGAAGGCACTGGCGGTGAGCTTGGGCCAATCGCCTTATCTCAATGTCATTCCAGATTCCAGGCTGCAACAGACCCTGAAGCTGATGGGCAAACCGCCCGAGACACGTATCACCACCGATATTGGACGGGAGATTTGCCAGCGCGCCCATATCAAGGCCATGCTCACCGGAACCATTGCGCCGCTGGGAAGTGAGTATGTGATTACGTTGGAGGCGATCAACGCCGCCACCGGCGACTCGCTGGCCCAGGTGCAGGAGCAGGCCAAGAGCAAGGAGCAGGTCTTGAATGCGCTCGGTTTGGGCGCCGACAAACTGCGCGGCAAGCTGGGCGAGTCGCTGGCCTCGGTGCAGAAGTTTGACAAGCCCCTGCAGGAAGTGACTACATCGTCGCTTGAGGCTTTGAAGGCCTTCACCCAGGCGGATGAATTGCGCGAAAAAGGCGACGCTCTGCCCCCGGTTGCACTGTACCAGCGCGCCATCGAACTCGATCCCAATTTTGCTATGGCTTATGCCCGCGTGGGCAACCAATACGTGAGTGTCGGCCAGTCTGACCTCGCCCGCCAGAACTACCAAAAGGCGTTTGAATTGAGAGAGCGCGCCAGCGAACGGGAAAAGTTCTATATCACTGGAAAATACTACGATGGCACGGGCCAGATGCAGCAGGCAATCCAGGCGCTGGAGCTTTACGTCCAAACCTATCCAAGCGATTCGTCTCCTCGCATCAATCTGGCGGTCGAATATCAGATACTCGGCGACTTTGACAAAGGCTTAACCAATTCCCTCGAAGGAGTCCGTCTGGAGCCTGATTCCTGGTACGGATACGTGAACGCGGGTTATAGCTACGCCGCTCTGGGAAGATTTGACGAAGCCAAAGCGGTACTCAACACAGGCCTGCAAAAAACTAACAACGCGGTCCTCATGCATGCCAGTCTGTACTATGTTGCCCTGGTTCAGGGTGATAAGGCTGCGGAGGAGCGCGAAGAAGCTTTCGTCAAAGAGTCGCCGGAGCTCGAGTTGCAATGGGTTTTATCGAATCAGGCCGGGTTGGCTCTAGCGCACGGCCAACGGCAAAACGCCCATGAACTCTACGCGCGCGAGGGAGAATCGGCCAAGCGCCTCGGTCTTACAGAGAACCAGGCCGCCGCCATTCAGCTTCCAGCCTGGATCGATTTGCTCTTCGCTTATTCGGGCGATAGGAACAAGGCGATCTCCCAGGCAACCGCAGCTGTAGCCCTCGCCGACAGCCCCGATGTTGTCATCTTATCGGCTGAGATTGCGGCCATCGCCGGCAATGAAGCGCAAGCCCGTCATTGGATGGAAGATGTGAGCCGTCGCCGGCCTCTGGATACTAGGTTTCAGACTCTGTACATCCCGGCTATACAGGCCATTCTCTTCATGAACCACGGCGAGGCCGCCAAAGCCATCGATGTGCTGAAAGCCGGCGAACCGTATGACAGGGGATCGGCGGACACGCACTTTATCCGCGGTCGCGCCTATCTGTTGAACCACCAGCCCGCTCAAGCGGGGCAGGAGTTTCAAGCGGTGTTGAATCTGAGAGGCGCGTACATCGGAGATCCGCTGACGGGCTTGGCCCAACTGTACCTGGCTCGCGCCTACGCCCAGCAGAACGATGCCGCCAAAGCGCGCGCCGCCTATCAGGATTTTCTCGCCTTCTGGAAAGACGCCGACCCCGACGTCCCCATCCTGAAAGAAGCCAAGGCGGAATACGCGAAGCTGCAATAACGAGAAGTCAAAGGAGCCGCCCAAGTGAAGCTTACCCACAGGCGTTTACACCCAGAACGCCAAAGACCATCAACCGTTTTTAGCGCGAAATTCCCGATGAGGTGCCTGGTTTGCTATACCAATCCGAACGAGAGTTTCCAGTTAAGTTTTGTCGTTCGTTTGCAGCGGGGATGAGGTCCGGAACAGGGGACGGCGTCTCCGCTCTCCTTCCCGCCGTACTTTGCCTTCCAGCGATCATAGGTTTGCTTGCTCCTGATCCCTTGCTGATGGCACAAATCCGACGTCGCCAGCCCAGCCTCCTTTTGCTTCAAAATCGCAATGATCAGCTCTTCGCTGTGCCGTGATCCTCTCATCCGCTTTTCTCCTCTCTCGCTGTGAGCCAGCCTCTTGCTCATTTCTTTGTTTTCCGCCTGCCGGTCACTTTTCCTTCAAAAACTTTGCGCTAGTGTGCCGTCTCTAAAGTCTCTTTATAATTCTTGACCTTTCGCAGGATAGATCGTGCCGTAGCAGTCCAAACGAAAGGCCTAGGATTTCTGTTGTGATCGCGGATATAGGCCTCGATGGCCCGGGTGAGTTCCTTGACGCTGCGAAAGGTGCCTCGGCGAATCCGCTTCGCAGTAATTTCTGCAAACCAGCGTTCAATCTGATTCAACCAGGATGATCCGGTGGGAGTGAAGTGAAGGTGATAGCGGGGATGGGCAGCAAACCACTTTTTCACCTCGGGGTGCTTGTGGGTTCCGTAGTTGTCCATGATGATGTGCACCTCCTGCTCTGGATCTGCCAGGGACGCATCCAATCGCTCGAGGAAGGTGCGGAACTCTTGGTGACGATGCCTGGGTTGGCAGTGTCCGATCACCGTTCCCTCTAAGACGTTGAGCGCCGCAAACAGAGTGGTCGTACCATGGCGTTCATAGTCATGGGTCTGGCGCTCGGGCAGTCCCGGGCGTAATGGCAAAATGGGTTGGGTGCGATCCAGAGCCTGGATCTGGCTCTTTTCGTCGAGGCTGAATACCGCAGCTCGATCCGGAGGATTCAGGTATAAGCCGACGATGTCGCGGACCTTCTGGACAAATTCAGGATCGGTGCTGAACTTAAAGTGTTCGACGCGGTGCGGCTGCAGGTGATAAGCCTTCCAGATGCGCTGGATGGTGGCGGAGCTCACTCCCTGGGACCGGGCCATGCTGCGCACGCTCCAGTGGGTGGCGTGGTGGGGCTTGGTGTTGCGGGTGGCCTCAACAATCGCGGCTTCCTTTTCTGGAGTGAGAGCGCGGGGACGTCCGGAGCGATGCTTGTCCTCGAGGATGGCGAGCAATCCTTGTTGTTCAAAGCGACGGCGCCAAAGCAGTACGGTGGGCAAGCTCGTGCAAAGTTGTCTCGCCAACTCGTTGTTTGCAATTCCCCCGGCCGCGCCTAACACCACATGGCAACGGAGTGCGATGGCTTGCGGGGTGCTGGGATGGCGAGTGATTTTCATCAGTTCCTGGTGCTGCGATGAACTCAGTCGGAGTGCAGGAGCAGGGGGTAGCGGCATGATGCGGTCATTATGCCCCAACCCCGTCTATTAGTAAAGACATTTATGATACACAACACTAGCCCTCCCGATATTCTTCAACACTCTCGCCGTCGCGGGTGGCGCAAGAACTTCGCTCTTGTTGCAGCGCGCTGACATGGACCACTTCGCGGCGGATTTAATAAAAGCTCCAAGCGACGGTGGCCGCGACAACAAGAGAAGCAACGATAGAAAACGCGCCTGTCGCCGCGAATAACCACAGCGTCTTATGGTGCAATTGTTTCGTCCGCCAATCGAAGCTTCATGGCCGCGACTTTACACCGATCTTCGGATAAAGCGCCACGATCGATGACGCAACCGGGAGATAGAACTAAAAACCTGCCCGTTGCGGTCCAAGAGTTTAGGAAGAAGGTCGTAAACGTCATGGGCGACGGGGGCGATAGCTACGGTGCAAGTGGTCGAAACGCTCGGAAATCCAGCGACGCCAGAACGCTGGCGAAATGGCATGGCTCCTTCTATGCCCCCTTCTTCTTAATCCAGCAAGGAAACAGTGGGTCCAGGAAAAAGTAGTTGCCCTTGTACCGATCAAGGATATCCCTTGAATCAAGTGACTGAAGGGCTTTCTGAACAGAAGATGCTGGTCCGAGACGAAACTCTTCGCGGACACCCTGGGAGTAGATTTCAGCTGCCCCTCGGTAAGCAACCGCCTGCAGCGCTGCGCGTTGGCGTGCCGACAATTGTTCCCAGAGAAGCTCGTAGTACGTGGATTGGCTCGTGACAAGACTTTCAATTATGGACTTCACATCTGATATATCGAGTTGGCGCTTATCTCTTAATTCCGCATAATCCCAAAGCTCGTGCGCGATACGCTGTACGTCATACGGAATCAAGTCGGCAGAAGCCAGAAGGGTCTCCAAACCAAGATCGTCGAGTGTCCTGCCCCTTTTACGGAAATGGCGAGTAATAGCGTCCTTCCAGTCCTTTGCCGGAATCTTGTCTAAGAACATCTGAGGGCCGGCCTTATGAAAAGGACGTTTGGCAGAGAGCATTTCCTCCATCAGAGATGGTTGAGATCCAGAGAAAACGTACCCCACCTCTCTTTGCAGTTGGACCTGGTTCCGTATGGCATTCTCGACCGAACCCCCGTTAAATTGGGAAATCTGCTGAAATTCGTCAAGGCATATTGCCATGCGAAATCCAGCGTTTTGGGTCAATTCTCCTGGAAGGGCAAAAACATCCGGGGCGATTGGCGAGGGATCAAAACTCGCCCCTTTACCCAGGGACAGACTGATCTCCCCTGTCGACATATTGATACTGACGTCAGGCTTTACCTGTCGGGCGAATCGCGCAGCCCAATCTTTGACCCGCCCCCATGGACCGGCGGCACGTAATACTTTCTCAGCAAATTTTTCCAGGAATTGTGTGTAGCTGGAGTAGCTGCTCACCGTCAAATTGACGGTGTGAATGTGTCTCTTCTTCAATTTGAGAAGCGCCAGAGCGACGAGCGAACTCTTTCCGAAGCGCCTTGGAGATAATAAGAACACTTTTTGACCATCTCCCAAGTCTCGGACGAGTTGGTTGAGTTCGTCGGTTCGGTTGACGAAATTTGCATCGTCGATGATCTCGCCAAAAACGAAAGGATTTTCTCGAGATGCCATTACGCCTATTAGCGTAACGCTCAATGGCGTAATAGTCAAACACGTCGACTGATCAGACGGTTATGCCGATTGGCGTAACGCCAAATGACGTAATGCTAATAAGAAGACGTCTGGAACGAGCAGCGGGACAGGGGCTTTGGGGAATCGGCTCAACCAGAAAAAGGCGGGTTTTCGCGCTTTCCTTCGAGAAAAC
>Ga0302326_10032927_pt1 | contig 10313 bp, 9 predicted proteins | sample Palsa_T0_3_FD_202264 | JGI IMG/M metagenome (GOLD analysis project Ga0302326, IMG submission 202264) | Peat permafrost microbial communities from Stordalen Mire near Abisko, Sweden - Palsa_T0_3 | ecosystem: Environmental > Terrestrial > Soil > Palsa > Peat permafrost | place: Sweden: Abisko... | reverse complement strand
GTCCGGCGTTTCAGCGGCCTCATTTGCGACCGGTTCGGACCGTTTCTGCGAGGCGGTCTTTGGAGGTCGGGTTGCCGGAGAAAGCGTTTCGGGATCGTTGGCCTGCGGAACGTTCGACTTCGCCACGGATTCCGGCAGGGAGCTCCGCGCAGAGACCATCTTCCAGCCGACAAAGCCCCCCACACCGATCAAACCCAGGATCGCCACCCCACCCAGACCGGCGAGCAGAAACACGACGGCATTCGGTGATCGCGGCGTAGAATTAGCGGCAGCCTGCGCGGGCTCGGCCGGGCGAGCGGCTTGTTTCGCGGGCGTCGACTCGCTCGGCCCTCGAGCACGGGCAGCGGTGGCCGGCGCGGGCCGAGGAGCCTTGGCCGGCTCGACAGGTTCGATTTCCGCGTCGGCAACTTCGTCCGCGTCGTCGCTCTGGGCCGACGGGACGACCGCCTGAGCGGAACATTTCGGACAGCGCACCGTCCGGCCGGCCATGCGATCCGCCACTTGCAGCTTATGCCCTTTGGGGCAGCGAAAATCGATCGGCATATCAACTCCAAAAGCGCGACGGAGGCCGATACCGCATGCAAGGAGCGATTGTACGCCGTCGCGGGCTTTAAATCACTGATTTCCTGGCACGAACCCGATGGGGCGCGGCGATCGGAAACAAGTGGACCGCACGGAACCCTTCACTCAACGCCGCCGTGTCGCCGGAGCCGAGTTGACCTCGCTGCGATCGAGACTTCAATGCGCCGGCACTTTGATCTCGACACCGTATTTCGCCGCGATGGCCGGCAGTTGCGCGAGCATCTCCGCGGTCGGCGGCGGGGCGGAGGTCGCTCCAGGTTCGACGGGTTGGGCGATCTCGAAGAACATCTTCTCAAGCCCCGCCGGCGTGACGGTAATCAACAGCCGCACGGGTTTGTCGCTTTCGTTGCAAAACCGGTGCAGCGTGCCCACCGGCACATTGGCGAACGTGCCCGCGCGTGCGGCAATTCTTTGTTCGCCCAGATAGAGCGTCAACTCGCCTTCGAGGATGTAAAAGGACTCCTCTTCGCGCGAATGAATATGCGGCGGCGGCCCGCCCCCCGGCGGTACGAGCGCCTCGAATAGCGCGTATTTGCCGTTGGTCTCTTCGCCCGTGGCAAGAAACCGGTACACATCCCCCACGACGCCGAGCGTGCGGCCTTCGTCGGGGCGTTTCAAAACAGGTTGGCGAACAATCGGCATGGGGTGAGAGGGGCCAGGCGCTAGAGGTCCGGAGGCAGGGATAAAACGGCTAACCTTGGAACGCGGTTATCATCACACCTGTGGTCCGCCCCTGCAACCGCCGGACTGACGCGAGCGGCGGCTGTCTCTCAATCATCGAGCAGAAATTTGAGCAGGGCCGCCGAATCGTACAATTCCGGCCCGTCATGGCCGCGGGAATTGGCGCGCTGGCCGCCCAGGTCTTTGAGCAGCACGATCTGGGCGTTGCCTCCCAACTCGCGATAGCGGCGGGCCAGTTCAGTCGAGTTAGCGGCGGTCGGCACGAGCGTGTCGTGATCGCCGTGCAGATGCAGAATCTTCGTGCCCGCCCTGGCGAGCGGAGCCAGGTTGTCGACGGGATTGAATTCGGTCGCGCGCCGCGTGAGTTCTTCGAGGGACAGACCGTAGTCCAATCCCTTTGTCGGACCGGCGATCACGTTGGACAAACCCGGATACGTGCGGAAATCCGTGGCGGGACACATTCCCGCAATCCGGTCGACACACGTCGGATGGCGAAACGCCCAACCGTACGCGATCAGACCGCCGTGGCTGTGCGCCAAGACGCGTGCTCGCTTGTGCAAGCCGTATTTGGAGACGAGCTGCTCGTAGAAGGCTTGGCAGACTGCGGCGGCGGCAGGGCTCGCGCAAGAAGGTCCGACGTCGACGTGAAACCCGGCCGCAAGGGCTTGCTCGACGTAGTAGCGATGGGCCACGCTGCCAAAGCCGTCGTTGATCGCCAGCCAGAAGGGAAAATCCCACAACCAGCGCTTGTGCGGGTCGAGTTTCCCCGTCGGCTTGATGAGGTAGGCGATCCGACCATGGACGCGAAGCTCGATCAACTTGCCTCCGCGGTACGTGCCGGCAATTCTTGTCGGCACCTTCATCGCATTGCGGGCGGCAATCGACTTCGCGTCAGTCGCCTTCGGCGCGTCACCCGACACGACGCGCCCACTCATCAGCAAGGCACAAAGCAAAATGCTGAGCCGCAGCCGGCTGGTGCCGATCATCAGTCGGTTCCCAAGCTGGTGTACCGCATTTAAGTCCAGGCGAGACACGGCGCTCAGTTAATCAGACAAAGAAGAGACAGCTTTGAACAGGAGGCAAGAGAAGAAAGGAACTCCACGACTTACACATTCGCGAGCATCATGAAGCGGACCAAGTCGGGGACGTTGGCGAGCGTGAGCTTTTTCATGCTGCGCGAGCGGTGCCGCTCGACGGTCTTTTCGCTCAACGTGAGCTTGAGAGCGATCGCCTTATTCGCCTGGCCTTGGGAGACGAGCTTCAAGACGTCCTGCTCGCGCGGCGAAAGGGCATAGAAGCGGACTTGGGCGATGGCCGTGTCTCGTGGCACGCCCTCGCTGGCCATCCGCTCGGTGACGTCCCGCGCGACGGCGATGGAATTCTCGCACAGGGGACTGCGAATCACACTCCATTCAAGCCAGCGCGTCGCCTGCGACTTCGTCTGGCAGCGCACCGTGAATTTCACGATCCGATCGTGGGCCGCGAGTCCGGCGAGTTGATTCAGGACGAGGGTCCGCTCCTCCGCATGCACGAATTGCAGCGGCACCTGGTGCTCGAACTCGTCGAGTTCGTAACCAAGGATGTCCCGTGCGGCCGGATTGGCCCGACGCATGCGGCCGCTCGGATCGAAAACACAAAACAAGTCCCGCGAAAGCTCGCAGAAGCGGTTGAACTCCCATTGGGCCGCCTCGTGCTCGCTGCGCAGGCGATACTGTTCGAGCACGGCACGAATCGCCAGAGGTAGCCGGCGAATGTGGCGGGGGTTCTTGAGGACGTAGTCGGCCGCCCCCTGCTGCATCGCCTCGACAGCGGTCTCCTCGGAGCCGTCGCTCGTGACGATGATCACGGGAGTGTTGGGCAAGGTGTCCCTGACGGCGCTTAGCACATGAGAGCCGTCGGGGCCCAGGATGTTGAAATCGCTCAACACGACGTCGACATGCGGTCGGTCGCGCGGGGCGGAGAAATCTTTCCGAGTTCCTACCTCCACAACTCGAAACGCGGCGGCGTCCGCGAGCGAATCGACGACGAGGTGGCGATCCTGCGGATCGTCGTCGACGTACAGAACGCGAATCTGCTTGCTTTGCGGCGTTTCGACCATGGCCCGCGAACGCCACGTGCCTCAAGCGCGGCATCAGACGGCCATCGCAGCCGGCCGGTGCGCGCCCGGAACGTGCTCGAAAGGAGATTGGATTTCTTTTGGAATCGACTGACGGGAGCTTGTGTCGAGAGCAGACTACGACCGGCACTTTGCACTGTCAATAAGTTATCAGCCGGATGGGATTCAATTTTGTTCAACTTGCACAACGTTTTCGATTCCAACAGCCGACCGGCAAAAAAAACGGCTCCGACAGTAGTGAGAATTCTCACAGAGAATGCTCGATAGTTCGCCTTCTTGCGGTTCAAAGCGTCGTGTGGAAAGGTTTTGTCCGCGCTCGTTAGACGCGCTCGCCGGCGCGGCACGTGCGCTCGTCAGGCCGGTGACGTTGCCTCTCGGGCCGCTGTGATCACCCGCTCGCCGGACGGCGTCGATGCGGACGCGCTTCCGCCCTTGGAGAATTTCAAGGTTCCATCGTCGATGCGGCGGATTCGCAGGGCCAGCGCGTCATACAAGTAATTCTGGCGAAAAATCCAGGGAGCTTTTGATCCCTGTTTGGGAAACTGATCGACGCCTCGCCGCACATAACCCGAGGTCAGCCCCAACAGCGGCTGTTCTTGGACCGTGCACTCGGTGTCGGTGGGAACGCACTTCTTGTAGCCGTGGCGATCCATGAAATTCATCAACCGGCAGACATACATCGACGACAAATCGGCTCGCAGGGTCCACGAAGCGTTTGTGTAGCCGACGCACATCGCGCAATTGGGCACGTTGCTCAGCATGATGCCTTTGTAGGCCACCAGGCGGCCCGGTTCGACGGGATCGCCGTCGACATTCAGGCGAATCCCGCCGCAGGCCAGCATCTTGAGACCCGTGGCCGTCACGATGATGTCCGCCGGCAATTCGGCGCCCGACTGGAGCAGAATCCCATTTCGGGTGAATCGCGTGATTTGGTCCGTGACGACGGAGGCCTGTCCCGATTTGATCGCTAGAAACAAGTCTGAGTCGGGAACCAGGCAGACGCGTTGGTCCCACGGGTTGTAGCGCGGCGTAAAGTGCGTTTCGATATCGAAGCCCGGCGGCAGCTCCTTCGTGATGCGACGAAGAAACATCCGCTTGGCAAATCCGGGCGCTTGTCGGCAGAGGTGAAAAAAGTACATCCCTAACAGGACATTCTTCCAGCGAATCGTCCGATGAGCGGTCAGTTCGGGCAGCACGCGGCGGATGAGTTTTGCGATCCGATCCTCAGCCGGCAGACTGACAATATAGGTCGGCGAACGCTGCAGCATGGTGACGTGCGCGGCCTTGCCCGCCATCGCCGGAATCAGCGTGACGGCCGTCGCCCCGCTGCCGATGACCACGATCCGCTTGCCGGTGTAATCGAGATCCTGCGGCCAATGCTGAGGATGAACGATCCGCCCCTGGAAATCTTCGACCCCCTCGAATCGCGGCGTGTGGCCGCGTTCATAGTCGTAGTAGCCGCTGCAGAGATAGAGGAAGCGACACGTATAACGGACCAGTCGTTTCTCCGGCCCAACGAGCGCCTCGACGGTCCACTGCGAGTCTTCCGACGACCACGAGGCCGATTGCACGCGGTGCTGGAAGTGAATCTTCCGGTCGATCCCGTTTTCGCGGGCCGTGTCGTGCAAGTATTTGAGGATCGAGGGACCGTCGGCGATCGCCTTGGCTTCCTTCCAGCTCCGGAAGGAAAAACCCATGGTGAACATGTCCGAGTCGGAGCGGATGCCGGGATAGCGGAACAGATCCCACGTTCCGCCGATGTCGCTGCGCCCCTCGAGGATCGCGTACGTCTTGCCGGGGCACTGCGTCTGCAGATGGTATCCGGCGCAAATGCCGGACAGACCCGCACCGATGATCACGACGTCGAAATTCTGGTCGAGCGACTCGGGCACCATGGACGGTTGAGCTTCCCACGGACGTGAATTGCGAGGCACTGAAGGCCGACGCCTTCATGAGAAACCTCATTTTCACGCCCCGGGCGCCCGTCGGCAAGACACCCTTCGGCCGGAGCCTCGTGGGCCACCAGCCGGCCTCGGGAAGGCCGCGGGTCTTCGGCAGTTATTGGCGCGAGGTGGCGGGCGTGACGCCGCCGGAATTTGAGTCCTCTTTGTAGACCGTGCGCGTGGGCCGCTCGTTGCCGAACGGATCGCGATCGTCGGCAGTCGATTCTCCCCGGCGGGCCACGTGCTTCACATGCGGGTTGGCGTCGGCATACACGTCGACGGTGACTTCCATCAACTGCGTGCGCCGCTCGGGCAAAACGTTCTCGAGGCGGCTGCTGACGTTTTCGACCCAGCCGGGCTGCCGCTCCATGGCCATCGACATCATGTGCAGAAACAGGCTCACTTCGCGGAAGTTCTGATCGATAATCGCGTTGCTCAGCGGGGACATGATGCGGGCGACCGTGTCGAACGTTTGCGAGGGAAACGTCACGAACAGCCACGCCGAGTGGGTGGCGTACGTCTTCCCGTTTGCATCCCGCTCGAATTTCACTTTGACGTGCAAGACGCCGTTGGCCTTCACGGATTTGGGCAAGAGCGGGCTGCGGTAGGCGCCGTTGCACATCGCGACGACCTCGTTCTCGCCGCGATAAGCCAGATCGATGATGCCGCTCGTGCCGTCCCTGTCGTCGGTTTCGTATTTATCCGCGGCGGTCTGCCGCATTTGGAATTCCGAGATCTGCATGACGCGCCAGATGCTGACGGCGACGTCGGGATGCTTCATGAAGTAGTAGTAGCAGCGGGGGTCGACCTGAAAACGATAGGTCGGCAATTCGCGAAACATGCTGTTATCGTTGGCGATCTTCGCCACGCGTTCGCGAATCTCGGGCGACATCTTGTCGAAGGGGATCGCGGCCAGCGCCTCCTTGCGGGCCGCTTTGGCGGAGGTGGGCCGCTTGACGGTGCGGACCCGCTCTTCCATCATCGCGCGGCCGCGCTGCGACTGGCTGGAACTCGTCCCGCCCTGTGTCGACTGCGGCGTCGACTGTGGCGGGGTGATCTCGCTGTATTGCGGGTTGTTGACGATCCGCGGAATGCCGAGGACCTCGCTCAGCCCACCGTTGTCGTCGCCCCGAACCGGGCGGACAAACACGGCCGCCGCAAGCAATGAGGCAAGGATCGCGCAGCGGGGCGCACCTTGTCGGCCGAAGCAGGCTGGCATACGATCCCTTTCGTTGCCGGGGCGAACGCGGCCGCTTCGACGCAGTGTCATTCAACGCAGTGTCATTCGACGCAGTGTCAAACGGCGGCCGATCGCTTTCCGGACGAACCCCCCTTAAGGTCAACGATGACTCGACGGGCCGCGAGGCCAAGCAGGCGGACAGTGCCGGCAGCGAGCCGCCCGTTGCTAGCCGACCGTTGCGAGCCAATCACTCGCACGAACGGCAACGACGCGGCGCAGATGGCGGGTGGTGCCCGTCGTGGTCACCTGCATGGAATAATCGGCACGTCAGGCAGAGCTTCGCCATTCCGAAGAGTCGGAGTTCCCCTCGCGCGACCAAGTGATTTCGAGTCGCCAACAAAGTCGTATAAGCCGTTTCCATTCTCCGGAGTCATCCTAAACTGACACCTGCAGGAAGGTCCGAGTGTTGTCGAAACCGACCGACCGCGAACTGACCGCTTTGGCCCGACAAGTCGTCGATCGGCTCAAATTACTCAGCCAGCGAATCGTTCTGGCCGAGAGCTGCACCGGTGGATTGGTCTCCGCCTTGTTGACGCGAATCCCCGGCGTTTCCGAATTTCACTGCGGCTCGGCCGTGGTGTATCAAATCGCGACAAAGGCGGAGTGGCTGCGCGTCCCAAAGCCGCTTTTGCAAAATCCCGGTCCGGTCAGCCGCGAGGTCGCTTCGAAGATGGTTGAGGGAGTGCTGGCCGCCACGCCACACGCGAATATCGCCGCGGCCGTGACCGGACATCTCGGTCCCGGATCGCCGCACGGACAGGACGGCTTGGTTTATATCTCCTTTGCCCGCCGCCTCCGCGCGCGAAGGAGTTTCAAGGTGACCGTCACGCGGCACGAGCTGGCCAAAGAGGCGGGTGACGCGATCAAAAACCCCGAGCGGAAGCGCTTGCGTCGTCAGCGGTCGGCCGCCGCCCATGTGCTTTCGCAAATTCTGGCGGAACTTGCCGAAACCGATTGAGCGAGCCCGTCTTGCAATCTTGTAAGGTTGCAAGCGAATTTTCGATCCGGAAACAAATTGCTCGCGAAAATCTCCCAGGCTGCCGTCGTTTTGCGCAGTAGAGTTTTCTAGTCGAGCTTGAGGCGGTCGTTCTCAGACCGGCCGCAAGCACGCACACCAGCACATCACACAGATCGAAATTGATCACACACAGACACCAACAGTTCGACAAATCTCTTGCCTGTCTCTTTTCAAACAGAGTCGAATTTTGATGGCAACGAGGGTGGCTCTGCACACGGGCCGGTGCCTTGCCGCTGCGTTGCGAGTCGATCGATTGTCGGCAATCTGCCGTCGACAAGCGGTTGGCGGAAGGGTGAGTCATGGAACATTTTACCGGCCGTTGGTGCGAGTTCTTTCTGACGCGTTGGCAAGCGGCAACCTCGTTCGAGTATTGCATCGCGTGCTTGCTGATTGTGATCGGTGGATGGGTGATCTCACGACAGGGGACGCGGGTCGGCTACTGAGCGTCCCGCCGTTGGCAGTCTGGGAACCGAGATTGGCCGGAGACGGTCACGGAATTGGCCGGCTTGTTCCGGTTCGCGTACGGACCTAGAATCAAGTCGGCTTCGTTCTCTCTCCGCCCGGTTCTCAGTACTGCCGAAGGCGACATCGCTCGCGTGGACCGCTGCGGCAAGCACGGATTGGGCAGCGCCCCCACGGTCACCCGAGATGTATCGCGTTTCACAGCAAATTGATTTTTGCTACGGCCACCGCCTCCTCGATTACGCGGGGAAGTGCCGCCACCTGCACGGTCACAACGGCAAAGCCGTGATCGTGCTCGAGGCGGAATCGCTCGACGCGCGCGGCATGCTGGTCGATTTCGCGGACATCAAACGCGAGCTGTGCGTGTGGATCGATTCCCAGTTGGATCATCGCATGATCCTTCGCGAAGACGATCCGGCCATCCCAGCCCTCAAATCGCTCGGCGAGCCGCTCGTCCTGATTCCGCAGAATCCCACCGCCGAAAACATCGCCCGGCTGATCTTTGAGCACGCCAAATCGGCCGGCATGCCCGTCGCCGAGGTTTCCCTTTGGGAAAGCCCGCGATCGTGTGCAACGTACCGTCCCAAGGCAGGTTAGTCGGGGGTCGGCAACCGATCGGCCCTTTTGCCGTCGCCGGGGCATTTTTCTCTTGTGGATGCGCAGCCACTGCTCCCGTTAATGGTCTAGGGCCCTCTTTTCGCGGCTCGAATGGCCCTCACAAGTTCAATCGAATCGATGGCAGGGAGTTCAACATGCTTCGACCGAGCTACATTTTCGGCACGATCGGCGTCATTTGCGCGCTCAGTGCGACGGCTGTTGTTGCCCAACCGCCTGAACGACGTTCGCAAGGGGACAATGAACAAGGTCCGCAGGGTCCGCCGCCCCGGGACGACGACGGAGGTTCGCCACAGGGACCTCCGCGCCGCGGACGCCAAGGCCGGCCGCCCAATCCGCTCATGGAAGCCCTCGATACCAACCATGACGGCATCCTCTCCGCCGAGGAAATCGCCAACGCTCCCGCCTCCCTCAAAAAGCTCGACAAAAACGGCGACGGCAAGCTGACGCCAGACGAACTGCGGCCCGCCCGGCGAGCGGCCGGTCGCCGCGGCGGTCGGCGAGGTCCGGACGACGGCGGCCCCGGATCCGATGGTCCCGGTCCCGGTAATCGCGGGCCCGGTCGACCAGGACCTGACGGACCGGGCGGCGGCTTCGAGGGCGATCGCGGCGGCGATCCGGTCGGTCCCGGAGCTCGATCCGAGCACCCTGGTCGGGGCGATGAAGCGGGCGACCGACAGGGACCGGATGATGGTCCTCCCGACAAGGGTCGGCCGGGACGCCGTCCTGCCGGCCCACCGTCGGCTGAGCGGCTGGTCGAACAGGCGATGCACTTCGACGCGGACGGCGACGGCAAGCTGAGCCGCGACGAGTTGCTGAAATTCGCTCACGAATTAGCCCGCCACGCTCCGCCGCGCGACGGACGCGGACCGGGCCGCGGCCCCGATGGCGACGGTCCAAACGGACCGCCGCGCGACGACGACCAGCCCGGCCGCCCGGAGCGGCCCGAATAACAGGCAGTCGACGGCCATCGATCCCATCGTCTGAGGCGGCGCGCGCTATGAATCGGGTCATCGAACGAGCAGTCTCGGCAGGGATGATCCTCGCCCTCGCTCTCACGTCGTCGTCGGCGCCCGCTGCCGATCGGGTGTTGAATGCCAACGCCGACCTGCAGGAGAAGGCCGCGAAGTCCGCGGCGCCCGCCGGTTTCACGTTGGCAGGCGATGTGGCTTACGGCGAATTCCCCGATCGACAGTCGGAGAAAGTCGGCCGCGTCCTGCGATTGATTTCCGGACGCGACAAGAATGGCGACGGCGCCCGCTCAGGCTCGATGGCCGAAACTGTCAAGGACATTTCGGCGAAACCGGGACGCTGGTTTCGCTTTCGAATCCGCGGACTGGCGCAAGACGGCTTCCGCGTCGAGCGCGACGCGCTCTTCCTCAAGGTTGAGTTCTTCCGCGACGGCGGGGCCAATTCGCTCGACCATCTGCAAAAGACCATTTATCCGCAAATCGCGCAGGAGCGCGACGCCCTTCGTGATCCGAGCACCAATTCCAATCTCGGCTCGGCCGCGTGGCGAAGCTACGACCTCGAGTTTCGCACGCCGTTTCCCGAAGTCGACACGCTGCGTTTGTCAGTCACCTTCGACCACGGAACCGGTCGCGGCGAACGATCGGAATTCCGCGTCGCCGAATTCGAACTCACGCAAATACCCGA
>Ga0302326_10032926_pt1 | contig 10313 bp, 6 predicted proteins | sample Palsa_T0_3_FD_202264 | JGI IMG/M metagenome (GOLD analysis project Ga0302326, IMG submission 202264) | Peat permafrost microbial communities from Stordalen Mire near Abisko, Sweden - Palsa_T0_3 | ecosystem: Environmental > Terrestrial > Soil > Palsa > Peat permafrost | place: Sweden: Abisko... | reverse complement strand
ACGCCAAAAAACAGCAGGGCAGTGTAGGGCGTCAGGTATCCCGGCTGAATCGGCTTGAGGTTGAAGTTGGGCGAAATCGACGCGGTGAGCTGGGGATAAAAGAACCCCATCAAGCACCCCGCGGCAATCGCAAACACGAGTCCCCGGCCCATTCGCGTCAACCGCTGCTTAGCCACCCGGCGGTTCGCGAGGGCAGACATCACCATGGCGAAGATGATCAGAAGCACCCCTCCGCCTAACAACCATGGATTGCCCTTGGGAAGCTGAAAGTAGCTTTCGAGTGTGCCGATCACCAGTGCAAGCCCGATGCCTACGGGAAAGGCCAGGGACATCCCGGCAGCATCGATCGCGATCACCAGCAGGATATTCGCCAGGTTGAACAACGCGCCGCTCGCGATGGCCCGCAACGCTGGTCCTGCTGCCAGGGAGTGCAGGTTAGCGACAGAGCTGGCGCCCGCGGAACCAACACTACCCAGCGTAAAGCAGAACACAATCCCCAGCAGAGCTACGCCCAACGCGTAGTCCCAGTAATACAGCTCGAACGGCCAGCGCTCTTTTCCGGCCAGCTTTTGCGTATTTGCCCAGGACCCCCATCCGATCATCGTGAGGATGCAGCAAACGATCGCGATACTTGATTGGCTTACGATAAACATATGGAACCTATCTTAGGTCCAGAGGTAGTGGAGAAGGAAAAGCACCACCAGAATATAGGCGACGGGCTTGATTTCGCGACGTCTGCCTACGGCTGCCAGGAGCACGATATTGGTGATAAAGCCAAGCACCAAACCCTCGCTTACCGAGGCCAGCAGGGTCAGCAGTATGGTAATGAGCGCCGTGGCCGAGATAATGCCGTCCTTCAGGTCCAGTTCACTCAATCCCTGGATCATGAAGATTCCGACCATCACCAAGGCGGGTGTGGTGGCTACCGGGGGAATGACGGCGATCAGCGGCGTAAGAATGAGAGCGGCGAGAAAACAGACTGCGCAGGTGATGCTGACCATTCCCGTGCGGCCGCCCTGCTCCACCCCGGCCGCGGACTCGATGTAGATAATGGTGGTGGTTGTGCCCAGCAAAGCTCCGCCTGAGGCCGCTGCCGCATCCGCCGAGAGCGCCTCTTTGAGTCGCGGCAAGTTCCCCTCCGCGTCGTTCAGCCCGGCAGCAGAACCGATCGCCAGGAGTACTGCCATCGCGGAAAACAAATCGGAAAAGAATAGGGCCAACACGATCGGAATGCACTGGCCCGGGTGATGCCAGGGATAAGCCAGATCCAGTTTCAGAAACACGGGCGCAATGGAGTTAGGCCAGGAAAACACCGCATGCGGCAACGGCGTTATCTTCGTGTGCGGAGCCACTCCAGGCAAAAACAACCCGGCAACACTCAGAACCAATATCGAAATCACCAGGGCGCCGGGCACCTTCCGCAAAACCAGGATGATGGCCAGCAGAATGCCCGCGAGGCCCAACAAAACAGTGGCCGAAGCAAAACTTCCCATGGAGACAATCGAACGCGGGTTGGGCACAATGATCTTTGCATTCTTCAAACCCAAAAAAGCAATATAGAAACCGATTCCGCCGCCGATTGTTTTTTTAAAGCTCCCGGGAAAGGAATCCACGATCTTGCGCCGTATGCCGGTCACCGACACGATCATGAAAAGAATGCCGCTATAAAAGACCATCCCTATAGCAGCCTGCCAGGGAATGTGCATCCCTTGGCAGACCTGTTCGGCCACGAACGCGTTCACGCCCATGCCCGGCGCCATGGCGAGCGGATAATTCGTCCGCAAGCCCATGATCACGGTGAAGATCGCGGCTGCAAGCGCCGTGACCGTAATCAAAGCTCCGCGATCCATGCCGGCCGCCGACAAGATCAGCGGATGGACGACCAGCACATAAGACAAAGTACTGAAGGTGGTGATGCCGGCGAGAATTTCGGTCCGCAGATCGGAACCGCGGCTGGAATATTGGAAAAAATTATCCAGAGCGTTGCCCGGTCTGCTGGCTGCGATCTGTTGATTCTCCAACGCTAGTCCCTCTCAGGAGTGCTTTGTGAAGACCGCCGTTGTTACCAGACCACGGGATGAGTTTCTCCGGTTCGAATGTTTATCAAACCCTGCGGAACAGAGTCAGTGGGCGGAATAAAGGTCCAAACCCAGGGCGGGCAGGTGAGAAATCCGTAGCACAGCGCCTCGGTAACATGTTCCACGCCGAGGAACTGCTGCAAGCGGAACACCGGCTTCTCCAGCCACTCCATCTTGTCCATCTCTGCGCGCATGTGCAGCAAATCTTTTGCGAAAGCCTCAGCTGTGCGCGCCGTCATCAGGCCGCCAATCTCCAGCCGTATTTCTGCCACCACCTCGCCGCTGCGCACCAGCACAAATCCTCCATCCATGGCGGCCATCGCGTTGACGGCCATGGCCATGGCGGCATCGCTGCTGCCCACCACCCAGGCATTGTGATTATCGTGAACAATCGAACAGCACATAGCGGAGTTCGGCGTCTTCATGCCCACATCTTTCCAGAACATCCGCGACACCCGCTTGGTCCCCGAATAACGATCGAGCAGCGCCACCTTGGTGACGGCTTTCGCATCGTCGCGCTGCACCTCGCCGTGTTTGACTTCCAGCTCCTCGGTCATGAAGTGGGGCTCATGGTAGAAGGGCGAGAGAATCGCCGCCGTCGCCGTGGAGCATCCCTCCGGCGCTTTCACCACAAAATCCGAGGCGCTGATCGTACCTCCCAAATCGACGGTCTTGGTCGCCCACTCCGGCCACTCGATCTTGGGTACAGGCAATATAGGCTTGTAGTTTTCCGAAACCAGGATACCGTCCGCATAGACCTGCTCGATGGTTACGCGTTCCGGATCAGACAGCAGCACAACATCCGCATAGCGGCCGGGAGCCAGCGAGCCAACCAGGTGGTCTATGCGAAAGTGCCGGGCTGTGTTGTAACTTCCCAGTGTGTAAGCAATGTGGGTGGGTACAGAAGCTTCGATGGCGGCGCGGATATTATGGTCCATCGCGCCGCGGCGCAAGGTGGTCTCCGCATTGCGGTCATCGGTCGTCACGCAGACATTCGACCAGTCCTCTAAACCCTGTTCGCGCAGAAACTTCAAAATGTGGCTGGAACCAGGTCGGGTCTCGAGGAAAATGCCGCGCTCCAGTTTGTCCCACGCCTCTTGGTTCTCTCTCATCTCATGATCGGAACTGATGCCGGCCGCCGCGAAGGCGCAAATGCCGGCCGCGTCCTTCAAGCCCGATCCGTGGCCCTCCACCACGCCCCTGGCGTCGAGTGTTGCCTGGATGTTCTCCCATAAACGCTGGTAGCCGGGATTTTCGGGCTGTACGACCGCCGACCAATCCATCACTTCATCCAGACCGGTGACCCAAGCATTCTGGTCGATGGCCTCGCGGATTTCGCGATAACCGTAATAGCCTCCTGATTCCTCCCATCCGGTCGGAGGCGTGGCTGAGCCGAGCGACGGAAAAATCTTGAACGGGCTTCCGTGCTGCCGCGCCATCATCCAGAATTCCACATTGCGCTGGCTGTTCACGTTCGAGAACTCGTGCGAGGCCTCTACATTCCAGGTAGTGCCAAAGCGCAAGACCAGGTCCGCTTCGTACTCCGGGCTCAACATCGTGCTCTCGATGTGTTTGTGCGCTTCTCCAAATCCTGGCACCGCCCAGAGGCCTGCTACCCGCACTACCTTGCGCGCCCGTCCTGACCATTGCTCCGAGGGGCCCGTCCAGGCAATGCGTTGCCCGCTAATGGCGATGGCCCAATCTTTCTTCCAGGAAACCGTGTGCGCATTGAGGACCGTTGCCCCCGTGAGCACAAGATCCGCTTCCTCCTGTCCCAGCGCGACCCGCACTAATCGTTGCCGGGTGAGGACCTCCTCGTTGAACGAATGAGGCGGTGTCTTGATGGTGCGCGATCCGGGCATGATTCACATTACAATAAAAAAACCTGAAGCAAAGATTGGACAAGATGAGAAAGCTAAGAAATATTGTGCTGGCCTGCTTCCTGGCTGCCGTCGCCGTATTCTCAACACCGGCCATCGCCCAGCGATACGTGATCGCCGATCAGGATGCGTCTGGACCTGCGGGCTCTGACATGACGTCGTTGCTGGTGTTTCTGCAATCGCCCGAGGTCAAGCTTTTGGGCATCACCGTCGTCACCGGAGATGCCTGGCGGGATGAAGAGGTCGCGCATACCCTGCGCCTTCTCGAGTTGGTGGGACGCACCGATGTCAAAGTCTATGTGGGTAGTGAGTATCCGCTGGTGCGCACCTTCGAGGAAACGAAGATCGCCTCCCAGCTCTATGGAACCGTGGCCTGGTTAGGAGCCTGGAGCTGGAACAAGCCTAACTTCCATGAAGCCAACGTGATCCCCAAGTTGCCGGAAGGCTCCCCCACCACCAAGCCCGAAAGCGAAGATGCCGTCCATTTCATGATCCGGATGGTGCACACCTATCCCCATCAGGTCACCATCTATGGCGCCGGTCCGATGACGAATATCGCGCTTGCCATCAGGCTCGATCCTGATTTTGCCGGGCTCGCGAAGGAGCTGGTGATCATGGGCGGCAGCTTGAGCCCGGTGACCACCGATCCGGAGTTCGTTAACAGCCCGCGCCACGAATTCAATTTCTGGTTTGATCCCGAAGCCGCCAGAATCACGCTGCGCGCGCCTTGGCCCAAAATTACCGACACCACCGTCGATGCCTCGCTCGAAACCAACCTGAATGAAGAGATGCTGAGCGACTGGGCCAAGCTCAACACGCCCGCAGCGCGCTACCTGGTGAAACTAACTAAAATCCGCAAGGGTTATTTATGGGACGAGCTGGCCGCGGCCGCATGGCTCGATCCCACCATCGTCAAACGCGAGCGCCACGTTTATATGGATGTGAACATCATGCATGGCCCTACTTACGGAGATACTCTGATTTGGGACGACAAGGATAAGCCCGCCATTCCCCTGCAAAAGGTCGACGCGCAGGTCGACATAGATTTTCCCAAGCTGCAGAAGTCGCTCCACACGCTGTTGGCCTCTCCCGCTCCCGGTGCCCAAAATCCGCTCATGGATTCTCTCAAATAGACGCGGCGTGCCGGCGGCGGGCAGTGAGGGCGGCTCTGGGAGAAGCTCCCTTCGACCTTCTGCTGGCTGGCGGAACCATCGTAGACGTGGTCACCGGGGAACTGCGGCCGGCCGATGTAGGCATTGTCGGGCCTATGATTGCGAGCGTGCATGCTCCGGGCGCGCGCAACGACGCGTTGGCCATCATCGACGAAACGGGGCAGTACCTGTGTCCCGGTTTCATCGATACCCACGTGCACTTCGAAAGCTCGCATATGTTGCCCCGCGATTACGCGGCGCAGATTGTTGCTCAGGGAACCACGACTGTGTTTTACGATCCTCACGAACTAGCTAACGTTCTCGGTCTTGAGGGCGTACGCTACGCAATCGACGCCAGCTGTGGTCTGCCGGTACGTTTTCTTTGTGCCGCTCCATCGTCCGTGCCTTCGGCAGAGACGCTGGAAGTTTCCGGGGCCGCATTCGGCGGTACGGAAATGGCCGAGATGCTTTCCTGGCCCGAAGTGGCCGGCGTGGCCGAGATGATGGACATGCGCGGTGTCTTGGCCGCATCTCCGCGGATGATGGCCATCCTGGAAGCCGGCCTGCTGTCAGGCAAGCGTATCGAAGGGCACGCGCGGGGGCTCACCGGAGGTCAACTCCAAGCCTACCTCGCGGCCGGGGTCACCTCCGATCACGAGCTGGCGTCCGGAGAGGACGCTCTGGAAAAGCTGCGCGCCGGCCTGGCAATAGAAATAAGAGGGTCGCACGACCACCTATTGCCTGGTGTGGTCGACACACTGCGCAAGCTGCCTCATCTATCCGCCCAGGTGAGCGTGTGCACCGACGACGTGCCCCCGGATTACCTGGTGGAGAAAGGCGGCGTCTGCGATGTCGTTCGCCGCCTTATCCGTTACGGCATGAAGGCGACGGATGCGATTCGTTGTGCGACCCTGAACGGAGCGGTGCGGCTGCGCCGCGATGACCTGGGCGCGATTTGCGCTGGCCGCATCGCCGACATTGTGACCCTGCGCGATCTTGAGAATGTGGATGTGGCGAGCGTGATTGTCTCCGGGGTTCTCGTGGCCCAAGACGGTCACTTGCTTGTTCCCATCAAGCCCAGCGCAGGACCCGATCTTCCCCGCAGCACGGTTAAGCTTTCGCCGCTTTCCGCCGATGACTTCTGTATCCGGGTTCACTCCTCTGTGAATGGGCACACGCGCATTCGGGCCATTCGCGGTGTGCGCTACAGTCAGTGGGAAGAAGTGGACGTTGAGGTTCACGACGGGGCCGTGGTCGTGCCGGCGGGCGCCAGCCTCAACTACGTGCAGCATCGTCATGGACGCCATGCGTCCCCACCGCGCTGTGCTTTGCAATTGGGCATTGGAGAGATGCGTGGAGCCATCGCCACCACCTACTCGCATGATGCGCACAATCTCGTCGTTCTTGGGCGCGATGTCCGCGACATGGCATTAGCCGCGAACACCGTCATTCGCTGCGGAGGCGGCATGGCTGTCGCCAAAGACGGAGATCTTCTTACCGCGCTGGAACTCCCGATCGCCGGCATGCTATCGGAAGCAGGGCCGGAGGCTCTCGCGGAGCAATTCCGGCGGCTGCGAAATGCCGCCGCTGAAGTTACAGATTGGATCCCGCCTTATTGGGTATTCAAGAGTCTTGAGGGCACATCTCTGGCCTGCAACCCCGGCCCGCATCTGACTGATCTCGGCCTGACCGACGGTACCACTGTAGAAATCGTCGCAACCGAACTTAGGTAAGCAGCTGCGGCTTTACTGGCATCGTACCCCACTCAAGCCAAAACCGGGCTTGAATGGGCCACTCTTCTTCCGTTACTACCGCCCGGAGTGGGGTACAACTGCATTCTGGAGCGGTTATTCTGTTACCGAAGACCATGTCACCCACTCCTCCCAATCGCAGACAATTCCTTGCCGGCTCCAGCGCCTTGGCGCTATCCGGCATTTTGGCACGCGGGCAGACTGCAAGTCCCACCGGCAGCCCCGGGCAAAAGATCGTCATCGACACCGACCCAGGAGTCGATGACGCCTTCGCGCTTCTCCTGGCAATGCGTTCCAAAGAACTGAACATCCTAGCCATCACCGCCGTCGCGGGAAACGTGCCCCTCAGTCTCACCTTACCCAACGCGCTACGTCTGGTGGAAATCGCGGGAAGGACCGATATACCGGTGGCGTCCGGAGCGGCCTCCCCCCTGATTCGCAGGCTGGTGACCGCGACCTACGCTCATGGAGAAAACGGCTTGGCCGGGGTCGAGTTTCCTGCTCCCACCATGCAACCGGTCAAGGAACCGGCTGCGGACCTGATTTGCCGGCTGGTGCGGGCTAATCCCGGCGAGATCACCCTTGTGGGCCTGGGCCCGCTCACCAACATGGCCCTGGCTCTTCGCCAGGATCCGGACTCGGCCAAGATGATCCGCAAGATCGTTCTGATGGGAGGATCGCTTTCGGGCGGCAACATAACGCCCGCAGCCGAATTCAATTTTTACGTGGACCCGGAGGCGGCGAGCATGGTGTTCGACTCCGGCATTCCGATCACCATGGTGGGGCTGGATGTCACGCGCAAGGTCGAGCTCACCCAAGATCACATCCGGCAGCTAGAGAAAGGACGCGGCCAGGTGAGCCAGGCCGCGGCGAAAATTGCAACCAGGATCATGCAACTCTACCGCCAGCAAGGAAGCACAGGCGGGCTGCATATGCACGATCCGTTGGCGGTGACCGCGGTTATCCAGCCGGACGTTCTGACTTTCGAGGACTACCACGTCGAGATCGAGACGGCAGGAAACCTCACTGCTGGAGAAAGTGTCGGTTGGAAGCACGGTGCGCTGTCGTATTCCGCTCCGCTCCGCGCCATCAGGCCGTCACCATCAACACCAGCGTCGCCACTGGAGTCGATTCCGAAAAGTTCTTTCGCCTCTTACTCTCCCGTTTGACTTGAATACCTACGGAAGACGGGCGTCAGGGTTCATGGCGAGCTTCCAATGCTTGGGGCTGAAGGAAATCTGAAATCGGGTAGTCACATTGGTTTGCGGGCTCGGAACCAACACCGGAGCATCCCATCGCTCAGTCTGCAACAGGAACTGCAGCGCTAACCCATCCCGCCAGCGATATTGCAGTTCCCCATACGCCGCCAGCTGGCGCGCTCCTTGGGGGACAAAGAACTGCGACACCTTGAGCGTACGGTAGCCAACCTGGAGCGTGCTCTGCGCATTGAACCAGTAAGTCGCCCAGGCTTGTCCACCGGTCCCTTCCCGCCCGAGCCAGGATCCCATCAGGTTTCGCTTGTTGATGTAACAGTCGCGGTAGATGCCTTCCCAGTAGTAGTACTTTCCGCCTTTCGCCCGGGGCGTAATGTCGCTGCTGCCCCCCTCGACGTGCAGGTCAAGCTTGGAGACGAGTGGGAACTTGGACAGATAGATGCCCGGGGCGAAGGCAGCGTGTCGCGGCGCATCCACCGGGGACACGTCGTCGTGAACCAGGGAATCGGTATAGAGGGTCAACCAGTTTCTTAGAAAGGGGAGACGATAGCGAAAGTCGAAACTACCATGACGGGCGCCGTTCACGTTGCGGGTTGCGCCGTAGAAAGTCCCACTGGAAGTGCTGCTGAAGCTCTGCCAGAAGTTACCAAAAGTCAATGGCGTGCTCCCATCGCCGGCAATGACCGCGTCTCGAGAAAAACCCAATTCGAGATTTTTGGTCGGAGAGAAGTTGATCTTCTGGCCGTAGAAGTAGGGCTGGCGCGGGTACATGTGCCCGGATAGCCTCCCGAAGAAATTGTCATATCGGATAGGTCCAAGAAGCCTTGACAACAGGGGAATGTCGAGCGGTAAAGTGCGATCGATGCGAAACGAGTAAAACGGCTCGGCGTTGTCGCTGAGCATCATAGCGCTCGCCGAGCCAGGTCCCCACCAGTAGCTTTGCTTGCCAAACGAGAATTGCTGCCCCAGGAGCTCTACAGACGCGTAGGCGTCCAGCAGACGAAAATCATCTTCCGCCGGCCTTTCGTTATAGGTCTGTATTGGGGTACTGTCCTGAACTGCAACGATCCCCGCAATCTCTGAGCTATATCCCGGCACGCTCGGACTGCGCTGGTACTCACCGCGGACAAAGAGGGAAAACCTACCGTGCTCCGCCCGGGTTTCGAAGCCGGCGATCGGTTGCCAGCCTTGGCCGTAGGGGCGCCCAAAGTCGTCGACAAGGGTTTGCCCGAAGTGGTAGCTGTCGTTGAGCGGCGCGCCGCTAATGAATTGAGTGCGATGGTAGATATTTTCGATGAAGATGTCTTTGCCCAACTGCTCCGATCCAATGGCAACCCCGCGCAACAGCTCTTTCTTGATAGCCTGCACCAGTTTCTCAGACGATTCGGAGCCTTGGGAAGCATCCTCAAGCATCTGGTAGATGGCTCTACGAGTCCACGGCCGTAGGCCCATAAACGTATACCGAATGACGCCTTGGGCTCCCAGTCTCTCAATCGCCGGATAGACCCAGCTATCCAGTTCGACATAAGTCGAGCTGGCATCCGTGGATGCTTGATCAGTGGGGTTGGTCTGGGAAGAGGCGGGACTGAGCCGGTCCGGTGTCTCCGGGCCCTGCGCTGGTGAGGGAAGTGCGAGAAGCAGAACGACCGTGACCGTTGCAAGGCGTAGCACTGTGATCGTAGCGATCATCACTCCTCTAGCTGTTCTGTGTGCTTTGTCGATTAGGTCGGGCGACGCCGCCGTAGATAGTTGCAGCCTAGTTCGCCAACAGGCGGTTGATGAGTGCAGCTGTAACCTCAGCGCACGTGGTCCCCACAAACAGATGAACCCTCTCCCTCCCCCGTTCTGCGAGCGCATCCTGCATGCTGGCATCCGTCGCAATTCGTATTAGGGTTTGGGCAATTTCTTCAACGCTGAACGGATTGAACAGCAATGCAGCGTCACCGGCCACCTCGGGGAGAGAGGCAATATTGGAGCAAGCGACCGGGCATCCCGCCGCCATGGCCTCAACCAGTGGAAAACCGAACCCCTCATAAAAAGATGGAAAGACCAGTGCAGTCGCGTTCCGGTAATATCCTTTAAGTTCCAGATCACTGACCTCGCCTGTGAACCGCACACGTCCATCGAGATCTGCAGAGGTCGCCCGGAGACTGTTTTCGGAATTCAAAAACCCCTCCCGTTTCCCCACAATCACCAGATGATGTGGAATCAGATCTCGAATTCGATCAAACGCAGAGAT
>Ga0302326_10032925_pt1 | contig 10313 bp, 7 predicted proteins | sample Palsa_T0_3_FD_202264 | JGI IMG/M metagenome (GOLD analysis project Ga0302326, IMG submission 202264) | Peat permafrost microbial communities from Stordalen Mire near Abisko, Sweden - Palsa_T0_3 | ecosystem: Environmental > Terrestrial > Soil > Palsa > Peat permafrost | place: Sweden: Abisko... | reverse complement strand
CGCGGCGCTTACCGGAGCGCCGCTGATCTCGCTCGTGCGTGCCCGCGTCGCACAAGCGCGCAATGACGACGCGTGGCTGCGCGCGATGCCGCCGAACTAGATCGCTCGCGCCCGCCCGGCGACCCAACGATAGAGAGCGACGGGAACGGCGACGAACGCAACGATCGCCAGCACGTTTGCGATGGCTCCAAAATTATCGCCAACGACCGCAAACGGATTCGACGGATCGGTGACATGCAGCCAACCACGCTGCGCCGCCACAATAACCCCGGCGTAAAAAACACCCCACAGGCTCTCGCCGACGATCAGGCCGCAGGCGATCAATACGCCTAGGCGCCGTGCGGCATCGGGATTTGGCCCACGTGAGACCCAGCGATTGTAGAGCGCACCGAAGACTGCGCCGATAACGGCCGGCGCAGTCGTCTCGGGTGGAAGATAGACGCCCAAGCCAACCGCAAGCGGTGGAAAGCGATAGCGGCCGGTGATTCTGCCAACCTCGTCTATCGCGATGACGATCGCACCAATCCCAACGCCGACGCCGATGAGGTTCCATGGCGCATTCAGGGAGATCACGCCTTTCGCGAGAGTGGAGATGAGGACGGCTTGCGGCGCCGCAAGTCCCTTCCCCCCAAACCCGTAGGCGGCGTTGAGTACGACCAGGACCGGGGGAATGATCGTGGCGCCAAAGATGACGCCGACGATCAGCGCGACTTGCTGCTTCCACGGCGTTGCGCCGACGATCTGTCCCGTTTTGAGGTCTTGCAAGTTGTCGTTCGAAATTGTCGCAACGTTGAGCACGATCGCCGTGACAAAGAGTGCATACGCGATCAGCGCCGGCGTCGTCGCCGGATCGGCCTTGGCGATGAGCAGCAGCAATAGCGAAACGCCGACGACTGTGAGGATTGCCATGCCCGAAACCGGCGAATTCGACGATCCGATCAACCCCGCCATGTAGCCGGTCACGGCAGCGACGAAGAGCCCCGCGACCACGATGTAGACGATGGATGCAAGTATGAGCGGTACGATCATCGATTGCAGAACGCCACCGGCGAGAAAAGCATAGAGCAGAATGGCGATCGGTATGAGGCAAGCAGCCGACACGAGCAACACGACATTAAACGGAATATCTTGCTCGGTGATATCAAGCACATCGCCCCGGCTGCGTGCTGCGGATGCTCGCAGCGACGACTGCACGCCGCTCGCGATGGGCGCAACGAGCTTGAACAGCGTCCAGATACCGGAGATGCCGATAAGCCCGGCGCCGATGAAACGCACGTCGTGCGATCGCACCGCATTTGCCACGTCGCCGATTGCGCCGGGCATGGGGTGCAAAGCAGTGATCACCGGAATCAAGATGCCCCACGCGATGAACAATCCGCCGAAAATCGCTAGGCCGACCGTCAAGCCGATAAGATGTCCGGCGCCGACAAGCGCGAGCGAAAGATTGAAGCCCATGCCCGTGATCGCGGGCCCGATGCGCAGATAGCCGGCAAAGGAACTCTGTAGCAGGCGTAGCGCTACGCCGAGCTGTACGGCCGCCGATGCGACCGAGCTGACGATGAGGGCTCGCAGCCCCAGTGCATTTTCCGCCGCAGCCTCATCGGCGTGCTGACCCGCGCCGACTTCCAATACTTCGGCGGCGGCGACGCCCTCAGGATAGGGCAGATCCGAGTTCGTCACGAGCGCGCGGCGTAGTGGAACGCTGTACATCACGCCGAGGATGCCACCCACCGCGCACACGCCGAACGATTCCCAAAACGGAAATCCGGTCCACCAGCCGACCATGACGAGGCCAGGCAAGACGAAAATAATCGACGACAACGTGCCGGCCGCAGAGGCAACCGTTTGCACGATGTTATTCTCCCAAATCGTCGCGGTTTTGAACCCGCGCAAGATTGCCATCGAAATAACGGCCGCGGGGATCGACGAGGCAAATGTCAATCCGACCTTCAGCCCAAGGTAGACGTTCGCAGCGGTAAAGACCAGCGTGATTGCGCCACCTAGCGCGAGACCACGAAGCGTGAGCTCTACGCGCGATGGCGGCGCCGCGCTTATCTCAGTTTGCACGAGCGTTCGTTTGTACGCGCATAGACGTCAGTCTTGCTTGGTAGAGCAGGAAAAGCCCGCTGCGCCCGAGGAGGCCAGGGTATGCCGCAACTCGTCGGCCGCGAATCGGAGCTCACCGAGTTGCGCGCTGCCCATACGAACGCCGCGACCACTTGCACCCCTCGACTACTGATCATCTCCGGAGCGGGTGGCGTCGGCAAGAGTGCGCTCGCAGACGCATTCGAGGAATCTGCTGCCCCGCAGTCACTGGTGATGCGCGCCATCGCGTACCCGTTCGATCGCTTGATTCCGTTTTCTCTCTGGGCACGTCTGCCCAATTTGGTCGAGCGAGTCGATCGCGCGACGCGCGAGCAGCCGGCTCTCATCTTGATCGATGACGCGCACTACGCCGACGAGGAGAGCCTCGAACAGATCGGCGCGATGATGCGGCAACTCTCGAACCGGCCGGTGCTCGTTGTCCTCATTCGCGATGACGAAGACGATCGCGCACTGTCGATCGAGACCGCTGCGACGATTTCGCTGCGCCGAATCGATATGCAAGCGGCGCGCGCCTTGGCCAGCAAACATTTTCCGGATGCGGCTTCCGAAGTGCTCGACGCCATTGTCGCAAACGCGCGCGGCGTGCCTTACGAAGTGGTTGCGATCGCAAGCGCAGCGGCGCGCCGTCGATCCAGCGAAGCGGACGCGGTCGATCGCTCGTCGCGAATTGCCATCGCGAAGGAGCTTGCCTCGCTACCTGCTGACCAGCGCGGCGCGCTGCAAATGCTCTCGCTCTTTTCCGAGCCGATTGAAGCAGCACTACTCGGATCTCCGCTACCCGATTCCGTCTACATTCGGAACGACGCTGGTGTCGTGCGTTTCGACCATGCGCTCACTTCGGCTGCGATCATGGAGACGATCGCAATGAAGATCCCGCTGCGCCGGCGGATCATTGGAGCAATCGAGCGCCGCGGTCTGCGCAGCATCCGGGACCGTCTCGCGCTCGCCGAGCAATCGCTGGCGAGCGGCGACGGCGCATTCGCGCGAGCGACGTTGCTCGATCTCGCCTTCGCCGCAAACGCTGAACACCTGACACGCGCGGTGATCTGGGCGTCGGAGCGCCACCTCGAGCTCGGCGAACCGCCTGACGAACGTTTTGGCGAATTCTACACGAACTTTTTTCAAGCACTAATGGAAGCGCACGCGTTTGCACGAGCCGAGTCGGTCGCGGCGCTTGCGCTCAGCGAAGCACAGCACCGCGAGCTTCCGCATCTTGGAGCACTAGCGGCGCAGCTCGTACAAGCGCAATGGAGTGTGGAGCGACACGAGGCCGCGAAGGCGAGCTACGAACGCTATGCGTCCGCGTTCGAGGACCCGCACGATCTGCAGGTGCTGCGCAATGCCGCGCCGTGGTTGACGCGTGCTAGTGCCGGTTGACGAAAACGGCGATCCGCCGTCCGTCATATCCGTGGAGCGGCGCGACGGTCACATGGAGATGCGACACCACCGCGGTCATATTCGAAGGAGCGCGTGACTTCCGCCACGTCGCGGTCAGGGCTCGCACGACGCGATCGATCGGTCCGGGCAGTTCGTCGATCCGGGAATCCGCAGCATAGAGAGGGGCCAGCGGATCTTCACCACCGGAAGGCCCAGCCATAATGACGCGATACGTATCGTCCAAGATAAAGCAATATGGAACGGGGTTCGCCTCGAGGGCGAGTCCGGGGGGTACGACTTCCTCGATGGTGATTGCTCGCGCATACATGGTCATGGTCTCCTCCACGCCCTCAGCCTAGCAATTCCATCGTCCTGAACTCGTCCGGGGAAATACCTAGTTTTTCGCCTAAGCCAGCGACCGTGGGCAGCCTGTTTGGACGGGATGCGGAGCTCTCGCGGGCCCGAGCCGTCCTCGACTCGGCCGCACGAGGGCGCATCGTGCGAGCCATTCGTATCGTGGGATCGACCGGTGTCGGCAAGACGGCACTGGCGGAAACCCTTGCCGCCGAGGCTTCTGCCGGCGGGTGGCTTACCGTCTGGGCTCCCTGCTTCCGCATCCACGCGGCCCTCTCGCTCTTTGCCGCACGCCGGGTGCTCCAGGCGCTGCTGGACGCGCTGGGTGAGAGTGCCGCCCGCTATTCATCGGGCCTCACGATCGATCGAGAGCGACCCGAGGATTTTGAAGAAGCGTTCCTGCGCATCATCGAGGGCGTGACCCTCGATCACAAACTGCTGCTCGTGCTCGACGACGCGCAGTGGGCCGATCGGGAAAGCCGTACGCTGATCGAGCGTACGGTTACGGCGCTGGCCGACCGCGCGATCCTGGTCCTCTCGACCGAGCGCAGCGACGAACAGGGACCGGCATTGGCGCTCAACGATCAAGCGATTGCGCTCGATAATCTTCCGCCCAAAGCGGCGGCCGAGATCGTGCGCGCTATCTACCCCGGTGTCAGCAATGACGTGGCGACGGGTATCGCATCTGAAACGCGCGGACTTGCGGCCGACATCGTCGCGGTTGCGACGGCGGCGCGCGACAACGGCGCAACGACCTTGCGCGACGTCAGCGCGAGCACGCGACGAGTGGTTGCGCGCGATCTCTCGCTCCTTGAGCCGAGCGTACGCGAATTCTTGCAAATGTGCGCCCTGATCGACGACCCGATCGAGATGACGCTTCTGCAGCAGCTCTGGCCGCAAGACGAGATGTTCGCCCTGATCCGGCAACTCTCGGGACGCTATCTCATCGCGGGCACGAACAGCCTCCGCTTCGTGCACGGCACGGTGATGGAGAGCGTCCTCGAGACGATCCCGATCGAGATTCCGCTGCGCCATCGGGTCATCGACGCGCTCAAACGATTGCCGTCGCCGCGCCTGGAAGACTACGAACGCCTCGCGAAACAGTGCGCAGCCTGCGGCGACAAGGCCGGCGAGCGCGAGGCGTTGATCAAGCTTTCGTCGGAAGCCGCGGCGAAATCGATGCTCTCTCTTTCAGCGAGCACCCTCGAGCGCGCGCTCGCCATCGCCTCGCCGATGACTGATGAGATCGTTCCGACCTATGAGCGACTATCGCAGCTCTACAACGGCATGGGCTACGAGGCTGATGCCATTCGCATTTGCCGGCGCGGTTTAGCCGAGGCCGAGGCCTCAGGTATTACCAACGGGATCGGAGCACTCGCCGCGTCGATCGCGGTCGCGCAGTGTCACTCCGGGTTCACAAACGAAGCACTTGCAACGATTGCGCGTTACCAGGACCTCGTCCCTGATGCGGAACGTGCCAACCTCCTCGCGGTCGGAGAGCTGGTCGCTATGCACCGTGTCGACGTCGAGAGCGCAAGCGACTTTCGGACGCGCTTCGAGCAGTGCTCGGATAAGGCGGAACCGGTCGTGATGATTCGTCATCACGTCCTGGGCGCGTTGCTCTCGATTCGGCTCGGCTCCGAGCCGCTCGCGCTGGAACACATCAAGAGCGCCGATGCGGCTACCGAGGGCGCACCGGCGATCTTCGGCGCTATGCCGATCGTCGCGAAAATGTACTGTACGCTCGGCTTCCGCGGCGTGACGCCTACGGAAAAGTTCATCGCGGAACTCGGGCACGAAAGCCGCCCACCGATCGCAGTCGCGATCCAGGCGAACTTGATGATCGCACGCGGAGAGTTCGCCGACGTCGAGGAGTTGCTTGCGGACAAACTCTCGACCTCGAGCGAATCGTCGTTCCGAGGTATGCTGATGGGCGCACGGTACACCGCTGCCGCGTTTCGCGAGCGCGGCGCTGCCGAGCCGGCGTGGCAGCACGCCCATCACGACGTCGCGGCCTTTGAAGCCGGCGAGCGTACGCCGACGCTGTTGCCCGTCGTCGTCGCCGCACTGACTCCGCTTGCGACGCAGTCGACGGCGCGCGCGAAGCGGTTGCTGGAAAAAGTAATCGGTGTCGCGCGCGAGCCCCACGACATGGCCGTCTTCATGTACCCCGAGTTGCTCGCGCTCGTGGCACGAACGCTCGGCGCAAAGGACGCGCTCGATGCGATTGCGGGCGGCGCACTTTGGGCCGACGAGCAGCCCTGGAATCGCGGGCACGCTGCACTCGCGCGCGGACTCGCAGCCGCGGCGCTCGGACGCGACGAATATAAGCAATTTCTCGGCGAGGCACGCGAGCGCTTCACGACCCTCGGTGCCACCTACTTTGCCGAACTTGCTTCGAAGGCCGTCGGGGCTGCCAGAGTCAACGCGGGCGACGGCCGCTCGCGGCCGAACAACACAACACGGCGCGAAGTCGAGATCGCCGGACTGGTTTCGGAGGGTCTTACGAATCGCGAGATCGCAGAGCGGCTCGTGCTCAGCGAGCGCACCGTCGAGGGACATATTGCCAACCTTTTCGCGAAGGTCAACGTGAATTCGCGAACGCAGTTAGCGACCTGGTTTATGCGCTCTAATCCTGTTGCATCATAGCAAACGCGCCTACGTGATGGGGCGCCTCGGGGTGCGCCTGATGAAAGTTCGCAACTTCGACTTTTAGATGCGTATCAACGTACGAAGCCATCGCGTGGATATCTTCCGCGCTCGGTGTCTCGTGGAGTCCGACGGTCTTTTGGATCAACTTGCCGAGCGCGGCGTAGTCGTCTTTCTTGATCGGACTCCACTCGTTGTACACTTCCGGCGACGAATGCAGCACATGCAGAAAACCAGCTGCAGCAGCACGGCGCTGTACGTCCGTCATAGTGGTCACGCTCCGTTACTGGGACGAGGTCGGTTCGGCTCACGGGTCACCTTCAGTAGGAACCGTTCGAGTCCTTGCTTCTTTTTGTGCGCAGGCGGCGACGAAACGCAGCGGAAAGTCGACAACCGCGCCGCTGCGCACTATCGCCTGCAAGCGCAAGCGCATCGCATCGTGAAGTCCGCCGCGCAATGCCGGCTCGAGCAATCCCAACGGATAGCACTGCTCGATAAAGGCCCAGAGCTGCTCTTCGGCGAGCTTGCCACGTAGGGAGAAATGCTCGACCCGCACGGCTGCAAAGCCGGCGTCGCGCAGCAGACCGCAGAGCACCTCGTCATGTTCGATGGGCTCGCGCTGGGGGACAATGGGCGCAAAACTGCTCGCGCGCCCGCGCAAAATCGCGATCGCCTCGAGGACGAGCTCGAAGATCGCTCCGCCGGAGAGCGGATCCTCACAGACAAATATCAGCATTCCATCGCTGCGCAGCGCGCCGCGCAAGCGCGCGAGTATCGTGCGAATCTCCGACATCGCCATGAACGCAAGGTGCGACGTCACCACATCGTAGGACTTTTGGCCTAGGTTGGCCGCCGAGGCGTCGCCGCGGAGTAACCGCGCGTTTGGCGAAGTCGCGCGAGCGCGCGCGAGTTCGTCTTCCGAGAGGTCGATGCCGGTCAGGGCAACGTTTGGGCCAAACGTGCGCGTGAGCTCGCGCACCAGCGTCCCGTCCCCACAACCGACGTCGAGGATATCGCGTGCGCCCGGTGCGAGCGTCTTGATCCACTGCGCAAGGAGGTCGTACGATCCTCGGCCGTCGGGCGCGCGCATGTCCGTCACGAGGGCGGGTGTTGCGCCGGTGTACGCACGATGAAACGCGATGAGGTGATCGTTCCACTCGGTCACGGTCGCCGGTTCGCCGGCCATCACGCGTTCGAGATAGCGCGTCACGCTAGACCGTCAGCGTGAAGGGATTGAGTTCGGCGCGCGCCCGCGGACCGAGATGCCCGCTGAAGGCGTAGGTCTCGAGGCCGGGGACAATCGCACGCACGACACTGATCGGCAGATCCGGCGGCGAAAGATCGACGGCGATGACGCTTGGGACACCGTAAGCCTTCAGTGCCGCAAGCGTCGTCCGGAGTTCGTCGGCAAGGTCGTCCCCCGCGCGGTCGGGCAGGACGTCGAGCCGAATGTGCTCGCTTGGCACGTCGTAGCACCATTGCCCGCTCGGCATCGCCCGTAAGCGACGCGCGTGCGTCCCCATGATGCCCGCCGGGTCGTCGATCCGAAGGATGTCTTCACGTGCGGCTTGGATATCGACGGCCCGGCTTTGCACCGCTTCCGTAATCGCGCGCGTCAGCGCGTGCGCGGGCGAGAGCGCGCAGCCCAGCCCCATGTGCGCCATCGGTAGATCCCCCTGCGGTTGCGTCACCGACGCGATGACCGTGAGGGGCAAGTCGCTTTCCGCAAGCGCGAGCGCGCGCAGGACCAAACCCGAGCCCCGAATCTCTCGAACCAGCCGATCAACGTTGGGTTCGCCGGCGGGCAGATCGATCTCCGGTGCAAGCGCGGCATCGTCAGCGCCCGCTCCAAGATAGAACCGCGGGACGAGCGAGCACCGCACGTGATACATCGACCACGCGTGGCGTTCAACCAATTCGCAGAGCGCATGATAGATCGCCTCGGTGAGATTGTTCCCGGATGCGAGACCGTTGCTCGAGGTAACTTCGAATAGCCTTTCGCCGAACCATGGGCACTGCACCATCGCAAGCGGAACTGCGACGACGTCGCCTGAGAGCAGTTCGGAGCCACGGACGCACTCGACGACGAGGTCGCGCGCCTCCGCGCGTAGCCCGCACGCATCGAGATCGATACGCTCGCCCACCACACGAAGCGATTCCCTGAAAATCGGAAGGTTGACGGCCGCCCCGATCTGACGTTCGCTCGCCTCCATCACCGCGCTCACGATCGCGCTCTCGCGCGTGATACCTTTCCCGTTGTAGACAGCCAACAGGTCCGGCGAGCAGGGCACCAGCGCTGAATAGGTGGGAATACCGATGCGATCGAGATAGGTCGTCTCGCCGAGGCGCGTGATGCCGTAGCGCGCCCGAAGCTGCGGAACCAGTGCAAGGGTCTGTTCGAAGGGAACTGCGCGATCGTACGTTCCGGGCATCTTTGGGACGGACGCGGGAAGGACGATCGGCGCGGTATCGTGCGGCCGCGACGATGGCCGCCGGGCGCTCGTCAACGTGCGCATGCCGGTATCGACTCGGTCGCGCGCGCGAAACACGCTGCGCAATGCGAAGCGCGCGTCCATGCGCTTGAGATCGCCGTGCGTCACGGCGATGCGCGCGAGTGCATCACGAGCGTGCGGAGCGGCGCCGTCGAGGACGTCGTCCCACGTGCGATCCATGTAGAATATCTCACGCGCGCGCCGCACAAGAGCGTCGCCTTGCGCCGCATTCAGGACGCCCGCGCGATGCGCCAAACGCGCAACGTTGCGGACATTGACTAGTGGAACGCTCAGCGCTCCGTGCGTCGTCGGGTGCGTAAGAACGGCGACCTCATCGTCGCCGTCGATCGCATCGCGCGCGTACCAGCCGGCAATTGCCCCGAGCGGTGTGAATCCGTACGGCGCGCATTCAGCCGCTCGCAGCGCACCCATGCTCGACGCGCCGAACATCCGTGCGTGCTGCAAGGCCTCGTAGCATTCTTTGGGTGAGGGCGCGAGATCGTGGTGGAAGACGCCGTCGATCAAAAGGACAATGTCGTACTGCTGGGCCGCGCGCGCGACGTCGCCGCGCGCGGCCGGGGGAAGATAGAAAACGTCTTCGCCGGCGATGCGATCCTCGAGCGGAAGCGACGGACCGGCGAAAACCGCTAAACGACGGTGAGCATGCACCGTTCGCACTTAGCGGAGCGCCGCGCGCTCACCTAGGGACTAAGGAACTACATTTTGGCTGGGCCGGCGTCACAGCGCAGCCGCAGTCGAGAGATTCGCGTAGCGTTCGCGTAGGCGAACAGCCTCGATATGATCGTAAGCGCGCGAAGCCTCACGTGCGAGTTCTTCGAGCAGCTCGACCTCATCCGGGTCGAGCTGCGAACCGTTACGGTGCGGACCATAGAGCGTGAAGGATACGAGATCGTGGCGAACCATCACCGGAACGGCGAGCACATAGACCTTTGCTTGCTCGCGATCGAGATACCCGCGCAGCTCATCGAGCCACACGCGCTGCTCTCCGGACTGCAACATCCGTACGAGCAAATGATTACGGTCGAATCCGAACGGCGCAACCTCGGTATTCGTCGACGTGGCAATGCCCTCAAAGCGTTCACCGTCGTTCGCGCGGCGATAGAGCGCGGCGGCGCTCAGTTGAAGTGCGTCAACCGGTACCTGGACCAGGCTCTCGGTCACCGCCGCTTCTTCGGTCGCATACGGCAACGCGCGCGCAGCTCGGCGTAGATAGTCCTCGGCAGCACGACGGTCGCGGAAGAAAATCAAATCGACCGCGTTACTTATCGTACGGTTGATACGATCCAGCAGAAACCCGATAGCGATCGTCAAGAC
>Ga0302326_10032923_pt1 | contig 10313 bp, 10 predicted proteins | sample Palsa_T0_3_FD_202264 | JGI IMG/M metagenome (GOLD analysis project Ga0302326, IMG submission 202264) | Peat permafrost microbial communities from Stordalen Mire near Abisko, Sweden - Palsa_T0_3 | ecosystem: Environmental > Terrestrial > Soil > Palsa > Peat permafrost | place: Sweden: Abisko... | reverse complement strand
CGGTGTTGAGCGCGGTTCGCAAGGTGGAGTCGCTCCGGACGAGCGATCCGGAGGTGCGCGCGCACCTCGAGGCCATCGAGCGGAAGCTCGGCGCAGCCGATTAGCCGTCACACCGCCGCTGACTCGTTGCACAGCACCGATGAGTCGTCGCACAGCGCCGATGAGTCGTCGCACAGCGCCGATGAGTCGTCGCACAGCGCCGATGAGTCGTTGCACAGCGCCGATGAGTCGTTGCACAGCGCCGATGAGTCGTTGCACAGCGCCGATGAGTCGTTGCACAGCGCCGCTGAGTCGTTGCACAGCGCCGATGAGTCGTTGCACAGCGCCGATGAGTCGTTGCACAGCGCCGATGAGTCGTTGCACAGCGCGTGTTTGTTCTTGCAGCGTGCCGAGGTGGCTTGGTTCGCTGCGTCCGTCCCGCGATTTCGCGTAGTTACGACCTCCACCTACATTGGCGGCAGCGGACGCCCGATTCACATAGGCAATCGCCACACGGTGCCGCCATCCCCGTCCGAAAGCTCGACTCCGAGCTTCATGAGCTCGGCACGGAGGGCGTCCGCGAGGGCGAAGTCTTTGGATGCGCGCGCTCTCTCGCGGGCCTTCACCTTGTCTTCGATGGCGTTCGCGTCGAGCCCTCGGATGCGAAGGCGCTGCTCGCGCGCTCGCGCGAAGAAGGCCTCGATGGGGGCTTGCAGGAGACCGAGGACGTCGCAGGACGCAACGAGAGCGTCGTGAGCCGCCCTCGCGAGCGCGCGGGCCGAGGCGTCCTTCTTCTTGATGGCGAACGTGGCGATTTCGTTGCCCGCCTTGGCGAGGTCGGAAACGACGGCGAGGGCCTGCGGCGTGTTGATGTCCTTGTCGAGCGCGGCGAGCACGGCGTCGCGCGCTCCGGACACGATCTTCGATTGCGCCGTGAGCGCGCCTGGCCCGCTGCCCGGGCTCGCATCTCCGGCGACGCGACGTAGCGCATCCAGCGTCACGTAAAGGTAGTCGACGCGTCTCTCGGCCTCGTCCACGTTCGGGAAGACCACGCGCCCATCGGGGCGTTTGTCGATGTCGAAGCCGAGCGGGCCGCGGTAGTGCGTGCCGAGCAGGAAGTAACGCAGGGCCTCGGCATCGTTGCGTTCGAGCACGTCGTGGATCGTGACGAAGTTGCCCAGCGACTTGCTCATCTTCTCGCTGTCGACGTTCAAGAAGCCGTTGTGCAGCCAGTAGCGGGCGAAGTCAGGGCCCCACACACTCTCGCTCTGCGCGACCTCGTTCTCGTGGTGCGGAAAGATGAGGTCCATGCCGCCGCAGTGGATGTCGAAGTGCTTGCCGAGATACTTCGCGGCCATCGCCGAGCACTCGATGTGCCACCCGGGCCGCCCCTTGCCCCAAGGCGACTGAAAGCCCCATTCGGACTCCTCGCAGCCCTTCCAGAGCGCGAAGTCGAGCGGATCGCGCTTCGCCTCGTTCGTCTCGACGCGCGCGCCAGCGAGGAGATCGTCAATCTTGCGGTGGGACAGCTTGCCGTAGGGCGGAAAGCTACGAACCTCGAAGTACACGTCGCGGACGCCGGGTCTGGCTACGTCGACCACGTAGGCGTGACCCGACGTGATGATGCCCTCGATGAGCGAGACGATCTCTGAGATGTGCGTCGAGACGCGTGGCTCGTGGTCGGGCTTTTTGCAGCCAATCGCCAAGAGGTCTCGTGCGGCGGCGTCCCACATGTGGGCCGAGAACGTCGTCGGCTCCTCGCCGCGCTCCTTGGCGCGTTTGAGGATCTTGTCGTCGACGTCCGTGACGTTGCGCGTGTAGGTCACCTCGAACCCGCGCGCACGAAGGTGGCGGGCGAGCACGTCGAACACAACGTAGACCCGCGCATGGCCCGCGTGGGCACGGTCGTACGGGGTGATGCCGCACACGTACATCGAGGCACGCCCGGGCTCGCGCGGCTCGAACGCCTCGACCCTCTGCGTCAGCGTGTTGTGGAGTCGGAGCGCCATTGACCTAGGGTGCTTTTTAGCCGTTCCGCGCCTCGGGCGCGAGCTGGCACCCCGAAGAGGCTTGGAACTGGTATCAACCTGGACGTGCAACGGGCTTGGTTTCTGCCACTCCTTGCGTCGATCGCGTGCGCCGGGGCTGCACCGAGCTTCGAGGGTGGCGTCTATCACGGGAGGGGCGTCGCTTTTGGCTTGGGGGAGGTTCCGTCCGCGTGGCACCGCATCGACGTCGACGACGCCTCGCTCGCGTTTACGGACGACCATGGCTCGTCTGTCCTCGTCAACGCCCGCTGCAATCTGCGGAGCGACGACGTCCCGCTCGTGGCCCTCACGAACCAGCTCGTCATCGGGACGACCGACCGCGCCTACGTCAAAGAAGAGACCATCTCCCTCGACCGCCGCGAGGCGCGCCACACGGTGATGCGCGCCAAGCTCGATGGCGTGGAGCTCGTGTGGGACGTCTACGTCATGAAGAAAGACGGGTGCGTCTACGACGTCGTGCTCGTCGCCCCACCCGATCGCTTCGACCAAGGCAGCGCCGTCTTCGATCGCTTCGCGACGGGCTTGCACACGGTTCGTGAGGGGCCTCGCGAGATGGGCTCGGGATCATGATGGACGCTCCGCCCGACTCGTCGTCCCCCAAAGGTCTTGGCGGGCGCGACTCTCGCACGTCCTCGCTCGCCCCACCGCCGATCATGGGCCCCGAGCCGGGCGTTTCGCTGCTCGACCGCATCGCGACGCTCATCGACCAGCTCGGCGAGGTTGCGCTCCTGACGGCGCGCACGGTGCGCGTCCTCTGGAAGCGGCCCTTGGAGACGCGCGCGATCTTTTACCAAATGGAATCCCTCGGCGTGCAGTCGACGGCGATCGTCGCGACGACGAGCGTGTTCATCGGCATGGTCATGACGATCCAGTTTGCCTTTGGGCTGCAGCGCTTCGGTGGCATCGAGTACATCCCGCGCGTCATCGTGCTGTCGTTCTTGCGCGAGCTCGGGCCGACGCTCACGGCGATCATCGTGGGCGGGCGCATCGGCAGCGGCATGGCGGCCGAGGTCGGCGCGATGAACGTCACCGAGCAGGTCGATGCCGTGCGGGCCCTCGGTGCCGATCCGCACAAGAAGCTCGTCCTTCCGCGCGTCGTCGCCGCCATCCTCGTCATGCCCATCTTGAGCTTGTTCTCGCTGTTTCTCGGCACGGTGGGGGCCGCGCTCGTGTGCTCGCTCGAGTACAACATCCCCGCGCAGTTCTTCTTGCGGTCGTCGCTCCAGGTCGTACGAATGAGCGATCTCTTCTCGGGGCTCGGCAAGACGCCGGTCTTCGGGTTCATCATCGCCATCACGGGGTGTCACTTCGGATTGCGGACGACGGGCGGCACGGAGGGCGTCGGGCGGTCGACGACGCGAACGGTCGTCGTCGTGTCGATCGCCATTCTCATCGCGGACTTCATGCTCACGAAGCTCTTCGTCGCGATCCTGCCGCCTTGACCGTGGACGCCATGCGCGGCTGATGCCACAATCGCCCGCGATGCCGACGCAACGGGTCTTCACGCTCGAAGAAGTGAACGCGATCGTGGGCGAGCTGACGCGTGTCGTCGGCGAGCAGCTCGACCGGCGGGCGCGCATCGAGACGCTGCTCGACACGCTCGCCGAAGCCACGGGCACGCGTGGAGACGTTGCCCTGCGGACGGACGACTCGCCAGGCGTACGCGAGCAGAAACGAGACGTCGCGCGACGCATCGACGAGTACCACGAGGGCTGGGAGCGGGTCGAAGCGATGGGCGGCGTGCTCAAGGATCCGCGCGAGGGTCTCGTCGACTTCTACGGGCGCGTCGGTGGCCGCCGCGTTTGGTTGTGTTGGAAGCTCGGTGAGGCCCAGGTCAACCACTACCACCAGCTCGATGAGGGCTTCTCGGGGCGCAAGCGCATCGAGGACTCCGATCGTCGCATCATGCTCAACTAGGCCAATGTCAGGTGAAGCGATCGAGTCTCGAAGCCGCCTCGCTGTCGATATGCGGCAGCAAGACATCGCGGCGGGGCCGCCGCAGTCGGCGACAGCAAGAGAAAGACGCAACCCGGACGATGCCGGTCCCGCCGGGTCGTCTCGCTGCCGCATGTCGGTCGTGAGCGTGGTGCAAGACCGTCAGGCCAAGTGGTCTTTGAGGTAGGATGGATCGCATCGCGGCCGCGCGCGCCATCGACGACTTCTTGCTCGCTCTCGGGCGCGATCCGAGCGCGGAGCCCGAGCTCCGCGGGACAGGAGCGCGCGTGGCCGAGGCGTACCTCGACGAGCTTTGCGCGGGTTACGCGGTGGACGTCGATGCCCTTCTCCGGGGCAACGTAATCGATGGCCCAACGGCGACGGAGACCATCGTGGAGCTCCGTGACGTCGCGCTGACGACCACGTGCCCGCATCACCTCATGGCGGGCACTGGCAAGGCGACGATAGGGTTTGCCCCGCGAGGCAAGATCCTCGGCGTCGGGTCGATCGCGCGCCTGCTCGACGCGTTCGCCAGGCGGCTGACACTGCAAGAGACGATCGGCGACGGGGTCGTCTCCGCCATCGACAAGAACCTCGGCCCGCGATGGGTCGCTTGCCGCATCGAGATGACGCACGCGTGCATGATCGCGCGCGGCGAGCGCACCCACGGGGCGCGCCTCGTGACGTACGCGGTGCGCGCGGTGGACGACGCTGCGCGAAGCGAAGCCACGCGCTTCGTTCAAGGGAGCATGACGTGATCGCGGTCGTCACGGGGGCAGGGAGGGGCATCGGCCGCGCGATTGCGATCGACCTGGCGCGTCGCGGCCTCGACGTGGCGCTCCTCGCCCGCACGGAAGCGCAGCTTGAAGAGACAGCCGCGGCAGTGAAGGCAGAAGGCCAGCACGCCCTCGTCGTACGTTGCGACGTGACGAGCGCCAACGAAGTGGCGCGCGCTGCCGAGCACATTTTGGAGAAGCTCGGGCCGCCCCAAGTGGTCGTCGCGAACGCGGGCGTCGTGGCTCGGGCGCTCGTGAGCGAGATGGACGAAGCCGACTGGGACCGGGTCACGGGCGTCAGCCTGAAGGGGACGTTCCTCACCGCGCGCGCGTTCGTCCCGGTGATGGTGGAGCACAAGCGGGGTCGCTTCATCGCCATGGGGAGCCTCTCGTCGACGCTCGGCACCGCGCGCCAGAGCGCGTACTGCGCGGCAAAGTGGGGCGTCGTCGGCTTCGTGAAGTCGCTTGCCGAGGAGGTCCGCGGCTCGGGCGTGCAGGCGATGGTGGTTCTCCCGGGCGGAGTCGACACAGCCATGTTGCGCGAAAGTGGGTTCCCCGCGCAGATGACCGCCGAGCACGTGGCAAGAGTCGTCACGTTCGCCGCGCTCGATGCGCCGGATGCGATGAACGGCAGCGCCGTCGAGATGTTCGGGGCATAGTGTAGCCATGACGCGGCCTGGCCTCCTCGGTGGAAAGGTCGGCACAGCCGATCTCGAACGGGCGCTCGACGACATCCCGCTCTTTCCGTTGCCGAGGCTCGTCTTCTTTCCGCACACGATGCTGCCGCTCCACGTCTTCGAGCCGCGCTACCGGAAAATGCTCGCCGATTGCCTTGCGTCGCATGGCGCGATGGCCGTCGTGAACGCGAGCACCAAAGGAGAGAGCATCGCGAGCGTCGCCGGGGTCGGTATCGTGGTCCACCACGAGGAGCTACCCGATGGGCGCGCCAACATCGTGCTCGAAGGCGCCGCGCGCGTGCACCTCGAGGAGCTGCCATTCTGCCCACCGTATCGGCGCGCCAAGGCGACGCTGCTTCACACGGCCCGTACGCCCGTGCGCTCGGAGGATCACACCGCGCTCGTTGCCGCGGCCACCGATCTCGTGCGCGAGGTGCGGCGGCGCGACCCGGAGTTCTCGTTCGATTTGCCCACCGAGCGTGCCGCAGGAGTGCTCGCAGACGTGTGCGCCGCCCACCTCATCGTCGACGCCGACGTGCGCCAACGCTTGCTCGAAGAGCTCGACGACGCCACCCGCGTGCGTGCCGTCATCGAAGAGCTCGTCGTGCAGCGTCTGTCGCTTGGCGATCGGTCGCGCGTGCTCCACTGATGAAGAGGGTCGGAAGCGTCTCACGTGCCGAGCTCGCGGACGGAGGGTTCGTACGCCTCGCGTATCCCCCCTATGACGTGCTCGTGACCACCGTGGACGGCGAGCCCTACGCCATCGAGGACGCGTGCAACCACGCGGGAGCGAGCCTCGCCGCGGGCTCCCGCTCGCTCGTTCGCCCCCAGTGCGTCGTCTGCCCCATGCACGGCTACGTCTTCGACCTCCGGACGGGCCACATCGTCGTCCCGCAGGGGCTTTGCGACGACCAGCGCACGTTCGTCGTCACCGTCGAAGGCGATGAGGTCGTCGTGTGGGACGCCGTCGACGTCACCATCATCCACGCGTGAGTCACTTGGGAACGGCAGCTGCGCTGCCTTCCCAGCAAGAGTCAGTGACCGTGCCTTTGGCACGGTCACTTGGGAACGGCAGCTGCGCTGCCTTCCCAGCAAGCGTCAGTGACCGTGCCTTTGGCACGGTCACTTCGCGCGTGCTGGAGCAATCGGCAACGCGATCCGAAACGAAGTCCCGCCACCCTCGCGGGCGGCGCACGAGATCGTTCCGCCGTGCGCCTCGACGATCTGTCGCGTGATCGCGAGGCCGAGGCCCGTGCCCTCACCCTTCGTCGAGAAGAAGGGATCGAAGATGCGCGCGCGCACGTCTTCCGAGATGCCCGAGCCGCGGTCGTCCACGGTCACGACGACGCTCATTCCCTCGGCACGAACGCCAGCGTCGATCACGCCGCCCTTCGGCATCGACTCGCGCGCGTTGCGTAGGAGGTTGAGGAGCGCTTGACGAAGCTGCGCTTCGTCGAAGAGGGCGGGTGGAACCTTACCAGTCGCGCCGCCGTCGACGGTGACGTTCACCACGCATTGCGCGCGCTCCATTTCCTTGTTCGTGAACGAAATCACGTCGCGCACGAGGGCCGCGACGTCCTCGGCTTCCATGCGTGGGGAGGGAAGGCGCGCGACGCGCAAGTACTCCTCGCTGAGCTGCTCGAGCCTCCCGACCTCACGCGAGATCGCCGTGAGCAGGCCCCTGGCGCCAGTATCCACGTTGGGTGTTCGCGACGTCCCGCCTGCGGCGGATCCGTCGTTGGGTGTTCGCGACGTCCCGCCTGCGGCGGATCCGTCGTTGGGTGTTCGCGACGTCCCGCCTGCGGCGGATCCGTCGACCACCAACGCGGCGAGCTCCTCCTCGAGGAGCTCCACGTTGAGACCAATCGACGAAAGCGGGTTGCGGATCTCGTGGGTGACGTGCGCGGCCATTTTTCCGATCGCCGCGAGGCGCTCGTTCGAGAGGGCTTCGGTGCGCGCACGGGCGACGGCGCCCACCATGTCCTCGAAGGTCGCAGCGAGCTCGGCGATCTCGTCGTCGCCAGGCCGCACGTCACGTGGCGTGAGGTCCCCTTGCGCGACGGCGCGCGCGCGTTCGGTGACGTGCCCGAGGGGAGCGAGGAGCCGCCGCACGAGGAGCGACACGAAGACGCCGACGCCGAGCGTGAGGACCGTGAGCCCGACGAGAGCCCACACCGATCGCGCCTCACGAACCTTCGCAGCGTTCGAGAGCGTGTCCATCGACACCGAGACGCGGTCGGCGAGCGCGTGGAGACGCTTGTCGGCGCTGTGCTCAACCGCGCCCACCTGGACGATCTCCCGGTTGAACGTGTCCTCGTCGGCATCGAACGTCGCGGCGAGCAAACGGTCAAGCGCGGGCTTGTCGGTCTCGACGTCGCCCTGGATGGCCGCGAGATCGCCGCCGAAGTCGGGGCGCCCTTCGGGAGTGCCGACCTGCCCAAGCTCGGCGATCGCAGCGTTCGCTTCGAGGAACTTGGCGTGGCGCGCGCTGGCGAGCGTCCCGAGCAGGAGCCGCGCCGACACGGGGTCGCGATCGTGGGGTAGCCCATCGATGAGCGTCGCGAGGGTTGCCTGCGTTGCACGCAGCTGCCCGATCTTGAGTGCGACCGGAAGGTAGCCTTTCGCGAGCTCCTCGCTGTCGGCTGCTGTACGCCGCTGTGCGGCCACGCTCCAGGAGGCGGTCACTGCAAATGCGAGCAGGGTCACGCCAAAGGAGACGAGAACCCGCGTGGCGACCGTCCGACGTGACATGGGATTCGTCATGGTCGCGCACACCAGACCAGAAAGGCGCACGAATCGTGCATGACTGCGTCAAGAATCTGACCGGAGGAGGCGCGCCGAGCTAAACTGAACGACCGCGTTATGACCAAGATTCTCGCCATGCCCGGCGAGGGCGAACGGCTGGACCGCTTCGAGCTCGTTGCAGAGCTCGCAAGCGGCGGTATGGCCACCGTGTACCTCGCGCGTTTCGTGGGCATGGCGGGGTTCAAGCGGTTCGTTGCGATCAAGCGCCTCCACCCCCACCTCGCCAAGGAGCAGGAGTTCATCCAGATGTTCCTGGACGAGGCGCGGCTCGCCGCGCGCCTGCACCATCCGAACGTCGTGCCCATCCTCGAGATCGGTGTTCAGAACAACGACCAGTACTACCTCGTGATGGAATACATCGAGGGCGACACCGTGGGCCACCTGATGGCGCGGGCGGCGAACGTGAATCGAAAGATTCCCGTTCCGATCGTCATTCGCATCATGCTCGACACGCTCACGGGCCTCAACGCCGCGCACGATCTCACCGACGAGCAGGGGACGCCCCTCGAGATCGTTCATCGCGACGTCTCGCCGCAGAACATCCTCGTGGGTGTCGACGGCGTGGCGCGCATCACCGACTTCGGCGTGGCGAAAGCCCAAGCGCGCCTCGCGAACGCGACGCAAGGCGGCCAGCTCAAAGGCAAGCTCGCGTACATGTCACCCGAGCAAGTACGCGGCAACCTGCCGGTCGATCGTCGTGCGGACGTGTTCGCTGCAGGCATCGTGCTCTGGGAGCTCTTGACTGGCCACCGCCTCTTCAAGGCCGACGGCGAGGCGGACACGCTGTTCAAGGTCGTCGCCGCAGAGGTGCCGCCCATCCGTGACTTCGAGCCAGGCGTGCCGCCGGAGGTCGAGGTGGTCGTGCGTCGGGCTCTCGCGCAACATGCGCAGCAGAGGTTCGCGAGCGCCGCCGACTTCGCCGAGGCGCTGGAGCAGGCGGCACGTACGTACAACCTCGTGGCCACGGTGCGAACGGCTGCCGCGTTCGTGAACGAGATGATCGGTCTCGACATCTCGCAGCAGCGCGAGATCGTGCGGGCGTGGCTGGGACGAAGCGACGTATCGAGGAGCGGCGTGCTCGACAAGCTCGACCGCTCGGAGGCGCCCACCCCGCTCATCGGGACCCCTGCTGCACCTGCTGCACCTCCGGCCGCGCAGCTCTCGTCGCTCGTCGACGACGATCTCGACATGGCGACACGCGTCGACGATCCCGACGCTGACCAAGACCCGTTCGAAGCGACGCGTGTTGCACCGAAGGACGGCTCCGCGGCTGCATCGGGCCCGTTCGCGCCATCACCGAACGGCGGGCCGCTGATGTCGCTCGGTCAGGATCCTCGCGCCGCGCACATGTCGTTTGCCACGTCACCAGAGTTCCTGCCCCAGGCCGCTCCGCCGCAGACGTTTGGGCCGCCACCTGCGAGTGGCCCCAATCCGCCTGCACCGGTTGCGTATCCGTGGGGGCCGGTGCCAGTGAAGACGGTCGTGCCGCCGCGCGGCCTCCCTGTATGGGCCCTGCTCATTCCCGCCGTCATCATCATCGGTGGCGCGGTGTTTCTCGGGCTTCATCAGGCGCGGGCCCCGCACCCGCCTCCAAAACCATCCGCCACGACGACAACGACACCACCGCCAACGATGACGATCTCGGCGACCACGACGCTTTTCGCGGAACCCCCTCCGACGACGTCAGCCGCGATGACGGCGACACCCCAGGCCACCATCGACACGACTGAGCCCGCGCCCCGAGCGACGGCTACTTGGCGACCGCGCCCGCATCCCACGAGCACGAGCGCTGCCGCCGTTGACAACAAAGAGTTCGGAGGCCGAAAGTAAGTCGATGCGCGCTTCGCAATTCTCGATGGTCCTCGTCTTGATGGCTGCGAGCCCAGCGCTTGCGCAGCAGAGCCAGGCCGACAAGCTCTTCGAGGAAGGTGCGGCGCTGATGAAGCAAAACAAGTACGCCGAGGCCTGCCCCAAGTTCGAACAGAGCAACAAGATCGACCCGGAGATCGGGGGCATGCTCTGGCTCGCCGACTGCTACGAACGAAACAACCAAACGGCGAGCGCCTACGCGACCTACAAGGACGCTGAGAAGA
>Ga0302326_10032922_pt1 | contig 10314 bp, 10 predicted proteins | sample Palsa_T0_3_FD_202264 | JGI IMG/M metagenome (GOLD analysis project Ga0302326, IMG submission 202264) | Peat permafrost microbial communities from Stordalen Mire near Abisko, Sweden - Palsa_T0_3 | ecosystem: Environmental > Terrestrial > Soil > Palsa > Peat permafrost | place: Sweden: Abisko... | reverse complement strand
AACGGCACACACCGGCAGCGAGACTGCACTCCTGATCAGAGTGAGATGGGACGGCCGTGGGACGGCGTTGCGGTCACCCCCCAAACGCCTGCCGAACCCGCTCGGCAATCAGCTCTTTCACGAGTAGGTCGGGAAGCGGTGTATCGAACGGAAACTGCAACGCACCCTTCGTTGTCCTGTAGGGAGCGACTGCACGGTGAAGCTCGGTCAACACCGATCCGCTGTGGGGGAAGTAGCTCAAGTGATGCTTGAAGGCGGCGAACCCGGCAATAACCTTTCCTCGTAGCCGGCGGGCATGCCGTAGGAAATGCACTGCTCAGCCTCGGGAACGGTTTCGACGATCAACTGACGCAAGGCGGGCAAGGTGGACTGCTTTGGTTCCGGCAACGCTTCCAGGTAGGCGTCAATCACCTCTTTGGCCACTGCTTCATTCTCGGCTCGACATCCGGAGAGAGCAATCCCGACCTGTGTGGAGGGGTGGGTACTTGAGCGACACGGCGGTGATCAGCTCCACCAGGTGTGTGATCTCACGGAAACCTCTGTACCCAACCCCGAACATGCTCTGCCATGGAGGCCGGATCTTCCAAGGGACCGAAATGTCCGCGGTCTGGAAAATTGACCAGGGTGCCCTCGGGCAGCGCCCTGGCCACCATCGGCGCAAACTGCACCGGTCCGAATTCCCCGGGACGCCCGGTGATGACGGCCACGGGCAGAGACAGGTCCGCCAGGAGTTCCCACGTCCCGCTGTCCGCCGCACCGCGGTAGACCGCCGCCTCGGTGGACGGCCGGCATCGCAACCGCACCTGCCCGTCGCTCTGCACCACGAATCCCCCCCTGACATATGACCGGAGGGCATCGGGGTGCAGCTGATTGAGCGGGGGTTTCGACGCGAAGTTGGCGAATGCCTCGTCAGCGGAGTCGAAGAACTCCCGTCTCCGGGCGGCCGCTTCGGCCATCGGATTGGCAACGCTCGGGGGCGGCAGCATGCCGGGAGGCACAATCACCGGCTCGTACAGCCAGAGCGCACGGAAGGCACCGGGGCGGCGGGCAGCCGCCATCGTGAGCGCGGCTCCCCCCATGGAATGAGCGACGCCGTAAACTTTGCTGTCCGGTCCGATGAGCCCGCTGTCAAGCACAGCCATCACATCGTCGCCGAGTCCGGTCCAGTCCAGGCTGGTCCCGGCGGGCGTATCAGCCATTCCGTGACCCCGGTAGTCGATGGCCAGGCAGCGATACCTCGCCGAAAGAAATGTCGCCATCGGCTCCCACACCCGGCCGCAAAACCCCGTGGCGTGAGAGAAGAGCAGCACAGGTGCGGCGGGATCATCGGGACCGCCGAGGTCGTGCAGGGCAATCGACACGCCATCGGTCGACGGGATCACGGTGTACGGGGGTTCAGCCAGCGTCACGGTGGCTCCACTGTACGAGGCGCACCCATGCCACAATGCGAGCATGTCGACCGAACGCATGGAAGTGCAACGGACCATCACCGCTGACCCCGACACCATCTTCGGGCTCTTGTGCGACCCGCATGGTCACGTCAGGATCGACAGCTCGGGCATGCTGATGGACGCCACGGGTGACCCGGTCACGGCGGTCGGCGACAGTTTCGTCGTGCACATGGACCGTGAGGCACTGGGCGACTACCCAATGGGGTTGTACGACGTCACCGTTACCATCACGAAACTGGAACCTGACCGCGAGATCGCCTGGACCATTCTCGGGCAGATCCGCCCCCAAATTGGCCACGTGTACGGGTACACGCTTGCTCCGGCCGATGAAGGAACGCTCGTCACGTCGTATTACGACTGGTCTGGCATCGACCCGGTCTGGAAGGAGGCGGGGATCTTCCCGGTCATTTCCGAGGTTGCGCTGCGTGCCACCTTGGGAATCCTCGCCCGGACAGTGCAATAACCACACCGCTGGGAACCTCTAACGCGGCAGTCCCAAAATCCTGCCCGCGATGATGTCGCGCTGCACTTCGGATGTTCCGCCGGCAATGCTGGCAGCCCGACTCCAGAGCCATTGACGCGACCACGGTCCCGCCAGTGAAGACTCAAGATCACGCCCGGTGACTGCCAGGCCGGCCTCCGACAGATGCTGCGTCATGGAGGTCCACATCAGCTTCACCCAGCTTGACTCCGGACCCGGTTCCTCACCCCGTCCGAGGCGAGTCAAGGTACGCAGGTTGTGCAGCCGGAGCACTCCGAGCTCAATGTAGGAACGCACCAGCGCATCGGCAACCAACGGGTCGTCAAGCGCACCGTTGGCCAGAGCTTCCTCGTACAACCGGCCCAGGTATGTCTCATGAACGACTTGTTCCTTAAACGGGAAATTGGTCCCCCTCTCATGCGCCAGGGTCGATCCGGCCACCGTCCATCCCTGTCCTTCCTGGCCCACCAGCTGCTCTGAAGGCACAAAGACATCGGTGAGGAACACCTCGTTGAATTCGGCATCTCCGGTCATCTGCACCAGCGGCCGGATTTCCACCCCGGCGCCCTGCATGTCGACAATGAGCGCACTGATGCCCTGCTGGGGTCGCGGTGCATCGGGGTCGGTGCGGGCCAGGCAAAGTCCCCAGGCGGCGAACTGGGCGTAGGAGGTCCATACCTTGCGTCCCGTCACCAGGTACCCCCCTTCAACGGGAACAGCTCTCGTCGAAAGTGAGGCCAGATCACTCCCGGCATCGGGCTCGCTAAAGAGCTGGCACCAGATTTCTTCCGCCGAGAGGATGGAGGGCAGGTAGCGCAGGCGCTGATCATCCGTACCGTGGGCCAGCAAGGTCGGACCAACGAGGTTGATACCGACCCGGTTCACCGGTTGCGGTGCTTGGGAGCGGGCATACTCGCTCTGGTACAGCGCAACCTGCACCGGGGTAGCGCTGCGGCCGCCGTACTCGTGTGGCCAGTGCACCCCCACCCAACGGTCGGCGGCCAGTGTGGCTTGCCACTCCCGCCCCCAGGCCACCTCCTCAGCCAAGTCGACGAATGCGGGTGGCCGCCGCAGGTGGACACCCAGCCACTCCCGGAACGAGGCGGCAAACGCGTCGTCCTCCGGCCTCAGCGCGAGGTCCATGGAGTCCCCGCATCGTTCCCTGACATCGGCGTCACGTTAGCGGGGGCCGGATGTAGGGTGCGGCCCGTGACACACCGCCTCCGTGCCACATGGGTGCCGAGCCGGGCCCGCATCTACCGGCGGCCCGGCGGCCCGTGGACCGTTCCCACACTTGACGTCCTGATTTCGGCCAACGCCGGCGAGGTGATCGACGGGGACACCCGCCTCGGGCCGGGCGCCATGGAGGATCTGGTGGCCCGGGTGGCCGGCGGACTACGCACCCGAGGTGTGCGCCAGGGCCAGTCGGTGGCCTGGCAGCTCCCCAACAGCTTGGCGGCCGCTGTTTTCACGCGGGCCTGCTGGCGCATCGGCGCAGTGGCGGCTCCCCTGCTGCACTCCTTCGGGAGCGCTGACGTCGACGCGGCCCTCGGCCAAATCGATCCCGCTCTCATCATGTCGGTGGACCCGACGGCGATCTCCGACCCGGTCGCCCTCAACCAATTGTTCGGCGGACAGCCCGTACGCGTCGATGCCTGCGGCCTGCGACCCTCCGATGTCGCCGTGGTCCTTTTCACTTCGGGCTCGACTGGGACGCCCAAAGCCGTGCTGCACACCCACCGTGGACTGAGTTGGAAGGCATCGCTCATGGCCCGGGTGCATGGGCTTGGTCCGTCCGATGCCGTCCTGATGCCAGCTCCCATGGCCCACATTTCCGGGTTGCTCAACGGTGTGCTGGTCCCGGGGGCCGCCGGCCTGCGGTCGGTGCTCGTACGCCGCTTCGACGCGGCCGAAGCGCTTACCCTGGTCGCCCGCGAACGGATCAGTTTCCTGGCCGGACCTCCGACTTTCTTTATCGCCATGGCCAACGCCATGGCGGACAATGGCGGATCGCGCCCCGATGTTTCATCCATCCGCTTGGTCTCGAGCGGCGGTGCCTCGGTCACCCCGGCCTTCGTGGAGGACACCGCCCGCAATTTCAACTGTCGGGTGAAGCGGACCTACGGCTCCACCGAGGCACCGACGGTCACCACCAGCACGGCGGACGATCCCTTCGAGAAGGCACGGGACACTGATGGCCGTGCCGTCGGGCTGGTCGAGCTGCGCATTGTCGACCCGGACTCGGGCACCGTGCAACCGGTCGGACATTCGGGCGAGTTATGGGTGCGCGGGCCCGAGATGTTCGCCGGCTATGCCGACCCCGGTCAGACGGCGGCGGTCATCGCCGCAGGCGGTTGGTTCCGAACTGGCGATCTGGCCACCGTGGACAACCAGGGTTGGTTGCGCATCGTCGGGCGACTCAAAGACGTCATCATCCGGGGCGGAGAGAACATCTCGGCCTCTGAGATAGAAGCGGCGCTCGAAGCGCACCCGTCCGTTCGCCAAGCCGTGGTGGTGGGATACCCCGATCCGCTCATGGGGGAACGGGTGGCCGCATTCGTGGTGGCAACGGCTCGCATTGACTTGGAGGAATGCCGGAGCTGGTTTGCCGGGCGGGGCATGGCCAAGTACAAGACGCCGGAACGGCTCACACAACTTGACGAGCTTCCGCTACTCGGTTCGGGCAAGCCGGACCGGGCCGGATTGCAGCGGCGGGCCGCCACCACCTGAGCGCTCGGTCCACATGGGTGCGGGTGCCCCCGGCCCGCGGTGATGGGGGGTTAGCGTTGGCCATCGTGCGACGAGATCACATTCCGCTGGCTCTCGTGGCCTTGCTGGCCCTTCTGACTGGAGGCTTTGCCGTACTGGCCGTGTCGATGGCGCCGAACGGCGCATCACTTGCGGTACAGAACGCGTCTGAAGCGACATTCGGCCTCCCGCTCGGCTCTCATTCGTTCTCGCTCGACTTGATCAGCACGGTCTCGTCCGGGCGAGGTGGCGGTGTCATCAGCCAGGAGCGATACATCAACTACATGCCACCGGATCGCATGGTGGTCTACCGGACGAGCCCTTCGGTCAAGCTTCTGGGAGTGCTGCATGCTGACGCCATCGCCAAGGTCCTCGCTGGCTATGCCGCGGTAACCGCGGGCTCCACACCATGGGTCGATCACGGGGCCCGCTACACCCGGACCGAGGAACTCGTGCCGTTCTCGGCCCGGGTTTCGCATATCCCGTCGGCCGTCGGCAAGGTGTACGAGACGGCGATCGTGTGGGAGGGATACCTCATCTACATCAACCTGCACGTGGTCGTGCCGAGTCAGACGTTCACGGGGGGGAAGTCGGACGCCGGTGGTGTGGTCGGAGAGACATTCCACATGCTGCGCATACTGGGCACCAAGACTCCCGCTCTCCCCGCCTGAGGCGTCAGGCGAGGCTGGCGCCGGTGACCAGGCGGTCCCGGAGCAGGGTGGCGATGCGATCGCGATGAAAAGCGGCATCACCGAAGCTGACCTGATCCAACTGGGCCCGCTTCACAAACAGGTGCATGTCATGCTCCCAGGTGAAGCCGATTCCCCCGTGGACCTGCAAGCCCGCTGCCATCACGTGCCGCGAGGCGTCGGAACACCATGCTTTCGCCATGCTGGCCGCCAGCGACCGCTCATCATCGTCGGCCGCCACGCACCATGCGGCGTAATACACCGTCGAGCGCATGCCCTCCACATCGACCAATCCGTCGGCCAGCATGTGCTTTATCGCTTGGAACGAGCCGATGGGCTTGCCGAATTGCACCCTGTCCTTGGCGTACTCCACCGTCATGGACAGCACACGGTCCGCTGCTCCGAGCATCTCCGCGCTGCATGCGGTGGCGGCCCGGTCGAGCAGCATGCCTGCCGCGTCGGCCCCGCCGATGTCCACGGCCGGTGTGCCTTCGAAGACAAGCCTCCCCAGCTCACGGGTGCGGTCCATGGCCGGGAGCGGATCGGGCCGGCCGGTAGCTTCGAGATTGACCGCGTAGACCGCCTCGCGGGTGACCACTATGGCAATGTCGGCGGACGGCGCGAACACCACCGGCCCGGCCTGACCGCTCAACCGCACCTCGCTTCCATCGCCATCGACCAGCAGCCCACCCGTCCCCGGCACGAAGGCGATGCAACCGATGGCACCACCGTCCGCCAACCGCTCCCGCCACATGGCGGTCGATGCCTGGGCGCGCCCCTCAGGTCGGTTGAGCGCGCCCAGCGCCAGCATCGAGGAGAGAAATGGCGCGGCGGCCAGGTGCCTTCCGATCTCCTCGCACAGGACTGCCACCTCAACCATCCCCATCCCGAGACCACCCTCGTCCTCGGGCAATTCGAGGGCCAACCACCCTTGTTCGGCCATGGCCGACCAGACCGCGGCATCGAACCCCTGCGGAGCGCCGAGGGCCGGGCCGGGCGTGGGGCCCTCACCAGCCCCAGGCAGGGTGCCGACCACCACGCCATTCCCTACCCGAGACCGCAACGCGTCGTGATCGGCAAAGCGGTTGAGAAGCGTGGCGGCGGCATCACGCAGGGCTTCCTGATCGCTGGAAAGGTCGAAGTCCACGGCGGCGCAGTCTACGGCCAACCCTGACACGGGTGTCACCCAAGAGGGCCGTTGTGCCATGCTGGTCGGCCCATGGATCTGCGCACCACGGCGGAGCAAGAAGCCCTCCGGTCCGAGTTCCGTGCCTGGTTGAAGGCGAACCTGCCTTGGCCGTACGGGGAGGGCCTACCCCCTCGCTTTGATGACCTGGCCGAATCCGTGGCCTTCGGCCGGCAGTGGCAGGCCAAGCTGGCGCAGGACCGTTGGGTCGGGGTGACCTGGCCCACCGAACTGGGTGGTCGTGGTCTCGGTGCCCTGGAGAACTACGTGGTCATTGAGGAATTAGCGCGGGCGCGGGCACCGGAGCTGGTGGGTCGGATCGGCATCAACCTGGTCGGGCCCACATTGCTGGCCCATGGCACCGAGGAACAGAAACGAACGTTCCTGCCGCGCATTCTTTCGGCCGAGGAGCTGTGGTGCCAACTCTTCAGCGAACCAGACGCCGGGAGCGATCTGGCCTCACTCACCACCAGAGCCGTGCCGGTCGATGGCGGCTATGTGGTCACCGGCCGCAAGGTGTGGACCTCCTACGCCCAATTCGCCCACTGGGGACTGTGCCTGGCTCGTTCCGACCCGGAGGCACCGAAACGCCAACAGGGCATCACCGCGCTCATCATCGACCTCCATGCCGACGGCGTGGCGGTGCACCCGTTGGTCCAATCAACCGGTGAAGCCGAGTTCAATGAGGTGGAGCTCAACGAGGTATTCGTGCCCGACGACTGTCGGGTCGGTTTGCCAGGTGCCGGCTGGTCGGTGGCTGGGTCGACCCTGGCCCATGAGCGAGGTGTCAATCCCCGTCAACTGGTGATCCACACGCAGCTCATTGAGGAGCTGTTGCTCCTGGCCGAGGCGAACGGCAGCTTCGACAATTGGCGATTACGCCAACTTCTGGCCCAGGCCGCCACCGAAGTCCGCCTCTTCCAGCTGCACAACTGGCGCTCCCTCACCCGGCTCTCCAAAGGGGAGGCACCCGGGCCCGAAGGGAGTGCCCTCAAGTTGTACTGGAGCGAGATGTCCAAGCGCCTGCACCAGACCGCTATGGACGTCCTGGGTGCCGATGCTCCGCTGTGGCAGGGTGCGCCGGGCAATCCCGCCGACGGAGCGTGGCAGCGGTCATGGCTGTATTACCAGGCCTCGTCTATCTTCGCCGGCACCAACGAGATACAGCGCACGCTGGTGGGCGAACGCGTCCTCGGGCTCCCCCGGGACTGACGGCAGTCCAGCGGCATTGGTCGCGGACGCGAGAGGATGGGTGACATGAGCAGCACATTCAACGTGATCCTTTACGACACTGACGGCGCGGTGGCGACCATCACCATGAATCGGCCCGAGATGGCCAATGCGCAGAACACTGCGTTGATTGACGAGCTGGACGCCGCCTTCGACCTGGCCGACGCCGACGACGCCGTGCGCGTCGTTATCTTGGCCGGGGCCGGCAAGCACTTCTCCTCCGGACATGACCTCAAGGCACTGGTCGGCGGCGAAGAGGCCGATGCCTGGGTACAGATGCGCGACACCCCTGAAGGCAAGTTCCATCACGAGAAGACGATGTACTACGAACGATGCATTCGCATACACGACTTCCGGAAGCCGACCATCGCTGCAGTGCAGGGAAGCTGCGTGGCCGCAGGCCTGATGCTGGCCGCCATGTGCGATCTCATTGTGGCAGCTGACGACGCCGTCTTCTCCAATCCGGTGCTGCGACTATCCGGTGCCGGGGTGGAGTTGTTGGTGGAGCCTTGGGAGCTTGGCATCCGCAAGGCCAAGGAATTCCTGCTCACTGGCGACACCATTGACGCCGCCGAGGCATGGCGCCTCGGCCTGGTCAACCGGGTTGTGCCGCGGGATCAATTGATGGCGCGCACCAAGGAGATGGCCGACCGGGTCGCTCTCGTCCCCCCGGTCACCGCGCAAACGGTGAAGGACACCATCAACCACACGGCCACATTGATGGGCAAGCGGGACGCGTTGAAGTACCACTTCATGGCCCACCATTGGGTGCACAACTCGGCCACCGCGCTGGACGCTCTGGCGGCCCGCAAGGAGAAGGGTTCCATGAAGGACGTCATTGCCGAACGCGACCAGGGTCACCCCTCGGCATGAGCGGACCGCTGAGCGGCATCAGGGTCATTGACGTCGGCACCCGCATTTCGGCGCCCTTCTGCGCCGGACTTCTGGGCGAGCTCGGGGCAGACGTCATAAAAGTCGAGCTTCCAGGGGAGGGGGACTTCATGCGCAGCATGGGTCCGTTCGTCCCGGTCAGTGACGGACCGGACTACTCGCTTTCCTGGGCCGTGGAGGGACGTGGTCGCCGGGGAGTCACGTGCGATCTGCGCCACCCCGAGGGCAAGGAGCTCTTCAAACGCCTGACGGCTCAAGCCGACGTGCTCTGTGAGAACTTCCGTCCGGGCACCATGGAGAAGTGGGGTCTCGGACCGAGCAACCTGGGTGACGGCCTGGTCTATGTCCGCATCAGCGTGTTCGGCCAGAGTGGTCCCTACTCACCCCGACCCGGGTTGGACCGATTGGGCATCGCCTTCGGGGGCCTCCTCCACCTGACCGGGGATCCCGATCGACCGCCGGTCCGCCCCGGGGTCACCGTGTCGGACTACCTCACTGGCGTCTTTGCCGCCTTCGCCGCCGTGTCGGCCCTGTACGGACGCGACCGCGGTGACGACGAAAATGCACAGGGCAAGGGCGAGGTGATCGACGCTCCGCTCTACGGGGCAATCCTGCGCATACTGGAGTGGACGCTGGCCGGCTATGACCGCTTGGGCATTGTGCGCCAACGCGAAGGCAACCGGTTGTCACACTCAGCGCCGCTCGACAACTACCCGACGGCCGATGGCTTCTTCGTGTGCATTGTGGCCGGATCTGACGCCAATTTCTCCCGACTCTGTGCCGCCATGGGGCAACCCGAGCTGGCCACGGACCCCCGCTTCGTCACCCTGGCCGAGCGGGCCGCCCGGGGTGACGAGATCAACGGCCTGGTGGCCGACTGGACCTCATCGCTCAACGCCGAGGAGATCACCGTCCGGTGCGTGGCCCATGACGTGCCGATCGGGACGGCCTACAGCGCGGCCGACATATTCGCCGATCCCCACATGATCGCCCGGGGTGACCTGGTGGCCGTCGATGACACCGTGATCGGCCCCGTACGCCAGCAAGCTCCGTTCCCCCGCCTCGAACACCGACCGACACCGGTGCCCCGCAGCGCGCCGCGCCTGGGCGAGCACAACCGGGAGGTGTGGTGTGACCTGGTCGGCCTCAGTGAGGAAGAGCTGGCCGACCTCACGGCGCGCGGTGTGGTCTGAGCGAATGAGCTTCTGGGAGATCAGAGAAGCGTGCTGACCAGCCGGCCTAGGAACGTGGCGCCACCGAAGCTGAAGATGCCACCATCGGCGGCGGCCAGCCAGTAGCCGTTGGTGGCCGGGTCGGCCGCCATGCCGACCACCGGGGCCACCAGGGTCTCCCCACCGGTTGACCCCTCGAACAGGGCCTGCCCGAAGCAGAAGACACCTCCGTCGGCTGCCTCGAACCGGTAGCCCAACCCGTTGCCGAGTGATTCCATGCCGACAATCGGCTGGTTCAGATGGATGGAGCCGGTGCTGCCGTCGAAGGGCGCATCGAAGCTGAAGATGCCGCCGTCGCCGGCCACCAGCCAGTAGCCCAGGCCGTCGGGAGTGGGGGCCAGGCCCACGATGGACTGGTTCAGGTGGATGGCTCCGGTCGAGCCGTAGAAGGGGGCGTCGCCGTAGG
>Ga0302326_10032920_pt1 | contig 10314 bp, 9 predicted proteins | sample Palsa_T0_3_FD_202264 | JGI IMG/M metagenome (GOLD analysis project Ga0302326, IMG submission 202264) | Peat permafrost microbial communities from Stordalen Mire near Abisko, Sweden - Palsa_T0_3 | ecosystem: Environmental > Terrestrial > Soil > Palsa > Peat permafrost | place: Sweden: Abisko... | reverse complement strand
TGGCTCGGAGCGGGCGTTTTCGCAGCGGTCGTCATCGCCGTCGCGCTCAGTATCGCCACGGGCTCTGCCAAGGCATTTGCCCACTTCGGGCCAGGCTTCGTGTGGTCGGGTACGTACTCGCCCGACATAACCGGTTCCGGAGCGGGCGTCCTCATAGTCGGCACCGTGGTGACCACCGCGGTTGCCATCGTGATGGCAGCTCCGATCGGCTTGGGAGCAGCGATCTCGTTGGCCGAGTTCGTCCCGTCCAAGGTGGCGGCGATCGCGACCACCCTGGTCGAACTATTGGCCGCTGTCCCGAGCATCGTGGTGGGGCTTTGGGCGCTGCTGGTCCTGTCGCCGTTGTTCCGGAGCCACGTCGAGCCCTTCCTGCACTCCCTGCCCGTGCTCGGCGGGGCGGTTTTTGGCGGGCCCGACTACGGCCCCAGCATCTTGCTGGCGGCCGTGGTCCTGGCGATCATGACGCTGCCGACCCTCGTGTCGCTTTCACGCTCTGCGCTCCGTGCCGTCCCGTTGGCCGACCGGGAGGCGGCAATGGCACTTGGTGCGACGCGCTGGCAGGTCGTCCGCAAGGTCGTGTGGCCGGCAGCGCGGCCCGGAATAGCTGCCGCCGTGACGCTCGCCATCGGGCGCGCCTTGGGCGAGGCGATCGCGGTCGCGCTTGTCATCGGTAACGAGCCGTCTTGGCCACATTCTCTGGTCGGGCCGGGTGCCACGCTCGGTTCCTCGATCGTGAACCAGTTTGCAGAGGCAGAGCCCGGGCTTGGGGCGAGCTCGGTTATTGCCCTCGGCGCGGTGCTATTCGTCCTGACCGTGGTCGTCAACGTAGGCGGCCAGGCCCTGCGCAGAGCCGGTAGGGCGTCAGGTCCCGGGAGCTTCGCCGCCCCCGGCCCGCCGCCGGCAGGACTGCCCGGCGTCGGTACGGCCGTGGCCATCGTGCTGCCGGGTGCGTCCCTCGGCGCGGGCCAAGGTGGCCCTTGGGCGGCCCCTGACGGGGGCGCGAGCGCCCCCAGCCTGAATACGCCCGCCGAACCGTTCGCCGGTCCTCACCACACATTGCGCCGCCGTCGGCTTCTCGGGACCTCGGCGCAGACGGTGTGCGGGGTATGCCTCGCGGCCGCCGCCGCCCCCCTTGTAGCGCTCGTCGTCTATACGGTCGCTCGTGGCGCCCCTGCGCTGTCATTCGGGTTCCTGGTCCATCCGGTAGCTCCCGCCTTCGTGCCGGGGGGCGGTATCTCGACTGCGATCGCGGGCAGCGCCCGGGTCGTCGGCCTGGCCCTGGTCATGGCGGCGCCACCTGGCTTGCTGACTGCTCTTTTCTTGTTCGAGCGGCCCGGGCGGATCCCTGCATTGCTGCGCTTCGGCGCCGATGTGTTGAGCGGTGTCCCGTCGATCGTGATCGGGATCGTGGCCTACGAGATAGTGGTCCGGCCCATGCACGGGGCTTCCACGCTTGCAGCCAGCATCGCCCTCGCGGTCCTGATGTTGCCGATCATGGTCCGAGCCGACGAAGAGGCCATCCGGACCGTTTCGGTCGACCTGCAGGAGGCGGGTGCGGCCCTGGGCGCGCCTCGCTGGCGTGTTGTGCGCTCGGTCGTGCTCAGAGGGTCGATGCCGGGCCTCGTGGCGGGGAACCTCTTGGCGTTGGCGAGGGCCATCGGCGAAACGGCGCCACTGTTGTTCACGTTGGCATCGGCGAACTTCGCCATGACGCTGCTTATCTTTACGGACGCGCAACAGCCGGAAACCTCCTTGCAGCAGGTCGCTTGGGCCACAGCCCTCGTGCTGCTCGGGGCAGTCCTCGCCCTGTCAGCGTTTGCCCGTTTCATAGCCTGGTGGCTTACAAGGAGGGCGAGATGAACCCTGTTCCTGCGAGTGTCCCTACAAGCGTGCCGGGACCGGGCCCGGCAGCCTCGGGCGGGCCGACGATCGCCCCGGAGAGGCCGGCGCTACGTTTCCAGGACGTCTCGGTCAGCTTCGGCAACCACGTCGCCGTGCGTGGGGTCAACCTCGACGTGCCCGCGTTGCAGGTGACCACTCTGGTCGGGCCCTCGGGTTGCGGCAAAACGACTCTCCTCAGGGCCGTCAACCGTCTCCACGACCATCTTGGCGGCCGCGTGGAGGGTCGGATAGAGCTCGGCGACCTGGACATTTATGCGCCCGGCACGCCAGCTGAGCTCGTGCGGAGCCGGGTTGGGATGGTGTTCCAACGGCCCAACCCGTTCCCGACCATGAGCATCTTCGACAATGTCGTGTCCGGGCTCCGCTTCGCCGGGATAAGGAAGCGTTCGTTCTTGCGGGAAGCGGCAGAGGTAGCGCTTCACCAGGCAGCTCTCTGGGAGCTTGTGAAATTTCGCCTCGACCAATCTGCGTTGTCGCTTTCGGGAGGACAGCAGCAACGGCTTTGCATCGCACGTGCGTTGGCGGTGAGGCCGGAGGTGTTGTTGATGGACGAGCCCTGCTCGGCGCTTGACCCGATAGCAACGGCAAAGGTCGAACACCTGATCACTGGCCTCGCCGGCCAGGTCACGGTCGTCCTTGTGACCCACAACATGTTCCAAGCGGCCCGGGTCTCCGACAACGTGGCGGTGCTGCTCATGGGAGAAGACCGCATCGGGGAGCTGGTGGAGGCGGGCCCAGCCGACTTGGTCCTGCACTCCCCAAGCGACCCCCGTACCCTCGAGTACGTCACAGGCCGAGTCGGGTAACGCCGCCTCGAGGAACGTTGGCCTGTCGCGGCGCCAAGTAGCGCTTCGCGCGCGCTGCGGACCTCTACACTGCGCTTGTGCAGATCTCCGCAAAAGTTGACTACGGCGTGCGTGCGCTCCTCGTTCTCGCGGCCGCCTCAGAGCCGATGACAGCAGAAGCTCTCGCGAAGGACCAGGGGCTCCCGGGGAAGTTCCTCGGGGTCATCCTGAACGACCTGCGACGGGCAGGCATCGTCGTTAGCCACCGGGGCCGTGAAGCGGGCTACAACCTTGCTCGCCCCGGGACCGAGATCACCCTCGCGGATGTCATTAGGGCGCTCGAGGGGCCGCTCGCCCAGGTGAAGGGCCTGCGGCCCGAGACTCTGACCTACCAGGGCGCAGCCCAGCACCTCCAGGACGCTTGGATCGCGGTGCGTGCCAGCCTGCGCGCCGTCCTCGAGCACATCACGATCGACCAGCTCGTAAAAGGTGAGCTACCTCCGGAGATAGCTCACCTGGTAGCCGACCCCGACGCCTGGGTGGCCCGCCGGCTCTCCTAGGAAGCCCGCTGCAGATCCCGCAGGGCCCGATAGGACGTAAACACGAGCCCGGTGCGCAACGCCAGCGACCGGTAAACCGTGGCCGACCCGACCTCTTCGTCCTCCACGCGCGCCGGCCAGTCCGGCATGATCGCGCGCAGCTCCGCGCTGTCGCTGGCGGGCCTGAGGACGACTTCTGTAACGCCCGGGGGCATCTCGGAGAGGAGCTGGTCTAGGGCGGCCTTGGCGCTATGGCCCCGGGAAACCCTGACCAGGCGGTCTGGCGAAAGGATGCCTTCCTCGGCGGCGAGCTGGCGGAACGGGAAACCCGTGTTGTGCTGCTGGTCGGCACCCGGCAGGCGCAAAGGCAGCCGGAAATCGACCGCCAGGGCCAGGACGACGTCGAAGAACTCGGGCCGGAGTTCGATGGCGCCCAAGTGCGCAGAGAGATGGCTCACGTCGAAGCCCCAATAGATGGCCCGTTCGATCTGGGCGCGGCATTCCTTGCGTACCTCGTCCATATCGGCGTGTTCCCAGAGATCGACAAGCGTCCGGGGGAACCCCCCATCGCCGTCAAGCAAGGAGGGAGCGTGGGTGACAGGGCCCCAGCGGTACAGGTCGAACTCGGCGTTTAACGTGAGGTGGACGCCGACGTCTTCCCCGCGGTAGTTGGCTGCTGCCTCCCTTGCCCAGGGGCCGGGCACCATGAGGCCGGCCGAAGTCGCAATACCGGAACGGAGCGAACCGTAGACGGCCACGTTGGTCGCATAGCTGACACCGAGGTCGTCGGACGTGACTATGAGCAGCTTGGCGTCCGGCTCATGACCGAGGGCCTCAGCAAGCGATGTCACTCACCGAACGGTACTAGCTCGCGCCGCCAGGCCCGCGCGAGCGAGAACGTTCAGGGCGGCGCCTAGGCCGTGCCTAGGCCGCCTTATGTTCTGCGCGTAGCTCGGCACGGCGGGAAGCTTCGGCGAGCGCCTCGCGTGCCTGGGCTATGCCGACGAGGCCCACCTGTCGCAAGCGTGGGTTGGATTTTGTTGCAGCGCCATCTTGGCCCGCGGTGGCCCGCAGGCTCGAGGCAGCCCGCAGGAGGGGGGCCGTGAGGAGTTGCGGCTGCTGCCAACCTTCGTCGGGTTCTTGGGGTGTCATGCGCTCTAGCTCCATGCTCTTATCATGCCCGGAGGGTGTGACCATTACTCCTGTGCCACAGCTTCTATCCCCCCGTCAGTGCTCCCCCGGTAACGGCGGCCACCTTGCCGGAGGCGATGTCGCCCGCCGGCGGAAGGTTTGCCCACACGTAGCTGATGGCGTCGTCACGGCTTTGCCGAGGGGCCTGCCCGAGGAGCAGCCACTTCACCCAAGCCACGAGCTGAGCCTCGTCGGTCATGGTCCTGAGCGGTTGAGCGGGAGACTGCGGGCCGACCACTATTTCGTCAATCCCGAGCGATTGGATCTCTTGCGCCGCCGCCTGGCGCGCGGCAGCGGTACGGGGTGGATCCGGCAGGGACGGGCTACCAGCCTTGAACAGGGCTCCCTGGTTTTGATGGCCGCGGCGGTTCGTCCCGGTCATTCCCGTGGCCGTAGGCATCACGAAGCAGAAGCCGGTTTCCGCTTGCCAGCGTAGGTTCAGCTCGTTCACCGCGGGCAGCAACAGGACAACGGGGGGCCCGGCCCGCGAGACGTCGGAAGCGGCCTTCGGGCACGAAAACCCCGTGTTGAAGGCCCCCAAGGGCGGGCTAGCCGAAGCAGCGAAATGGAACGTCGGGATTATCGCTACCAGGCCCACCCCGGCGAGCGCCCAACCCGAGACCATCGCTGGCTCGCGGAGGCGCTTCAGCTCGTCCAGGCCGAGGGCGACCAGGAGGCCGGCACCGAGCGTCATCATCGAGGCAAAGCGGTCTGGCAAAACGTTATGGAAGATGGGCAACTTCTTGAGCACATACTCGGGGAGGTAGACATGGCTGACGTGGCCGGCGACGTGCAGGGCCGGCCCCATCGAAAGCAGGGCAGCGGAGGCCGTGATCGCCAGTGCCACCCAGGTGACCGTGCGGCGCCGGGCCAGCACGAGCGTCAGGACCATAAACAGCACAAGCGGGATACCTATGTAGGCACTCTGCTCGGAGCCGTTCCCTGTGAAATGCGAGCTCACCCGGAGCGCCGCCGCCGGGGCAACCTGGGTGATATGGGTCGGGACGAAAAAGTTCAATAAATCGCTCACGTACACGTTGCGCGGGTGGACGTCCTGCACCTTGTAGGGACCGAGGTACTGGACGGCAAGGAACGGCGCCGAAAGCGCGGCGAACACCCCGGCAGCGGTCAGTCCTCCCCGGAGCGCGTAATCGAGATGGGACCGCGCGTCCCGGCGCGCGAGCGCGTAGAGCACCACCATGGCAATAGCAGCAATGGCAGCTTCCATGGCGAGGACCTCCTCTCCCGTAAGGAGCTGCGCCCAGGCCAGGAGCCCGAGGAGAAGGCCGTCGACCCAGGGCGTGCTCGATTGGCCCACGACAAGGCGGTCGAGCACGATAAGCATCAAAGGTGCGCTCAGGAGCAGCGTCTGGGCGAGATGGCCGACCGACTGGGTGACGATGTATGGCGAAAACCCGAACACCAAAGCCCCACAGAGCGCCGGCAGGCGGCCGGTCCAGCGGTGGAAAGCCATGTAGCCGAATGTTGCGTTTAGCGCCGGTGCGAGGGTGACGAGCGCGTTATAAGAGAACGCGGCCCCGAATATTGCAGTCACGGGCGCCATCAAAAAGCTCGGCAGGAGAACCGATGTGTTCCACATCAGGTTGACACCTCCCGGGTAGTTGACGAAATTGCTAAGCAGTGGGTCAAGCCCGTGACCGATCGCGAAGGGCACCCAAGCAAGGAACCACGTGTACTCGTCGGCATCGCCCGCGCTGCCTATCAGTGTGCTGAAGGGCCATACCCACGCCCTGTGGAACAGTGCGATGCTGAGCACCAGCGCGACTGCGAATACCGCAAGCAGCTCCCACCACAAGGTGCGGTTCCTCGCTGGGCGCCGGCGGTCCTCGGTTAACAGATGTGCCGGGCGAGGCTCCATGCGCAGTTCCAATGTTGCCGGGTGCCGCGCGGCCTGCTCAGCGCTGCGGTGGCAGCAAAGGGAAAACGGCCCGGGCGAGTTCCCCGAGTGCTGCACCCAGCGCTGCGCCTGCGATGACGTCGGAGGCGTGGTGCATGCGAACGTGGACGCGGCTGGAGGCAACGATGCTTGCCACGGTGTAATAAATGGGCCACGAAGCGCCGTTTCGTAGCAGAGCTGCCGCGAAAAAGGCGGCGCTGGCATGCCCACTCGGGAAGCTGCTCGTCAGTGGCGTCCGCAGTGGCAGCGGGTGCGGTCCGGTCACGTCCGGTCGCTCGCGCCGGAAGGCCAACTTGACAAGGCCGTTCACCAGCGCCGATTCCGCCCCCAGGAGCGCCCCTGCACGAACGAGGGGGCGCCAGCCTCTGCCTGAGACGGGCCCCTGCAGGGCCGCCAGAGCGAGCCAGATCATGCTGTGGTCGCCCACTTCGCTGGCCGTGTACATGAGCCGGTCGAGCGCCGGCTTGCCCCTTAGGTGCGCGTCGAAGCAGCTATCGACGGCCTGGTCAAAATGAGCGACCGCTTTTGAGTTGGGGAGGTCGCCCAGCCCTTTGCCGATCTTGCGCGCCAGTGTCACCGGTTGGCGGCGAGAGGGAGCTGGAAGAGCTGGGCTGGGGCCACCTCAGCTATCTCAGTTTCTCCAACGGCTGGTGCCCGCCGAGCCAGGGCGGGGTCGCCGCCCCACGCCGGGCAGTAGGCGTGGAAGCCGCACCAATCGCATAGACGCCCTGGCTTCGGCCTGAAGTCGTCGAGCAGGCATGCCCGCTTGACGGCGGCCCAGATCGCGGTCGCCTGGCGCTCCAGCCCGTTGATGGACTGGTCGTCGGGCGTACTGCAAATAGCCAAAGGTTCTCGAAGGTGGAACAGCTGGACCATGGCGGGGCGGCGACCTAGCACCTGCTCGCAAAGCAAGGCGTAGAAGTGGACTCCCCCCAACCTTGCCTGCTCGTGGCTCTGGCCCGGAGCACGACCGGTCTTGTAATCGGTCACGATCAGCTCGCCTTGCTCATTTAGCTCGAGACGGTCGATGATGCCCCGCAGGCGAAAGCGGCTCACAGTGCCATCGTCATCTGCGGGCGCGTTCATGTCCACCTGTAGCCGCAGTTCGGTCCCGATGACCCGGACGCGGTTTGGATCTTCCAGGACGAAATAGTTGGCTACCAGAGCGCGGGCGTCCTCGGCCAACTCGTCGACCTGCTCGCCAGCAAGGCCAAGGGCGGTCCCCTCCGCGCCCGCGAGCAGCTCGTCGAGGGCCCGCTCGAGTTTTTCGAAGGCAACAGTGGGAGTGCGTGCTCCCTGCTCCTCCTCCCACATCAGGAGCTCGAGAGCCCGGTGGACCACCGTTCCCTTGAAGGCCTGCAGGCTCGGGGGCTCAGGGACCTTGTCGATCACCGAGAGGCGGAACGCGAGCGCGCACTCCTTGAAGGTCGAGACCTTCGAAGGTGTGAGCGAGCCGGGAAGCTGCAACGACATCGAGAGCCAGGCTAACCAGCCGCTGGGACCGCCGAGTGGACCCGGCTAAAAGCGCACGGCTAGATCACTACCGTGATGTTGAGCCGAGCGGCCAGCGTGAAGAGCCGTTCCAGTCCTTCGGGGTAGAAGAACGGGTCGGGAGGGCCGTCTGCGAACAGTTCGCCTCGGGCGACACCACCAGGACGGTCGTTTCTCGCCTCGAAGAGCACCAGGGCCGAGTCGTTGGGCGCTTGACGGGACACCCAGTACAACCCGTCGGCTTCGGGTGCCGCGTGCCAAAGGGCTTCGGCCCACAATCGGGTTCTGGGGTAGTCGAGCCGCCCAGAAACGACCAGTTCCTCCCGGGTTATCCCGAGAGCCCTGAGACCGTCCTGATCGAGATTGACGAGGTTTAGGTCTCGTCCGCACACCAGTGTTGACCACTCCCAGGCCTCATAAGGGCTGAGGGGCACTCGGCGAGGGCGATGGTCGTGGCCCGTGCCGTCATCGACCGGAACCGTATGAAATACGGTTTCGGACGCGGCTGCCTCGTGCGTGGAGGCGCCGTACAACACCCCCTGCACGCGGCCGTTAGGTGCGATCGTCGACCATCGGGCGTCGGCGTTCTCTCTGCGGTCGAATTCAGTCGAACCAAAGGTCGAGGGGTGCGCACGTACTATGCCGTAACCCGCTGGCCAGGTCCAAAGGATTGGAGAAAGACCGAAGCCGGGGAGCCTAACGGCCGAAGGTACGTGCATCCGCCTGGGCTGCTAGCACTACGGTGTCTGGGTCCTGGGCCAGGACCTCGGCTGGGGCCTGCCAACCTAGGACGTCACTGCCGGTGTCCCACCACAGCGCTCCTGCCCAAGGTGAAAGTTTCAGCGACCCGAGAACCTCGAGCACCTTGGCAACAGCCGGTCGCGGTTGGCCGGTCTCGTCGAATTGGAACCCGGGGTAGAGAACCTGCGTCCCCACTGGGATTCCGAAGATGCGTCCCGCAGCCGCCCAACGAGAAGCCACGGCCCTCGGGTTCGAGGCCTTTGAACCGCTCAGCTTGGCGACCTGGGCGGCGTCGAGGATTCGGAACTTGCCTAAGAAATGGGCTCTGAGCTCGGCGTTCCGACGAGCTTGCTCTGTCCACCCGGCGTCGGGGACGCGGGGAACCGCCGGCATGAGCTTTGCGACAAGTTCTTCCATGGCGGACCGGACTGGCACCTCGATGGTCGCTGGCTCCTGTTCCTTGAGCCGATCGGCCGTCTCCTCCGACACAACTAGGACTCGCATGAAGGCACTCCTGACAATCGTTACAAGTAAGCGTACTGTCACCAGCGTAACATCCCCGGTCGCCCTGCAACCAGAGCCAGGAGGAGCCCCGGGCCGACGGGCGAGCAGTGCGTCCGCGGGACGGATTTCGTTCCGGTAGGCGAACCCGCCCCGGAGGTGCGGTCGTCGCCCTATGCGGCCCAGTTTGCGATGTCGTCGGCGATCACATCTGGCGCCTGGAACGGCCCGAAGTGCCCGAGCATCGGCATCACCGCCATGCTTGCTCGCGGCCCCTCCGGGCCGAGCCCACTCTGCTCCGGGCTGCGCCCTGGCCCTTCCGGGCCGTGCATCGCCAGCTGGGCGGCGATCGTCGCCAGCTCGTCCGGTGGCACCGCGGGGCTGAGCTCCCCGCCCAGCAAGCGCGTGGGGCAGTGGACGCGCCCGAGCCCATCCCAGGCACCGTGAGCTGCCGCACCCTCATATATCCGGGCCTCGACTTCGGGGTCGCAAGCCAGCCTGTAGCCACCTTCATCGTTCGGGACCAAGCCACCGTCCAAGAACGCTTCCAGGGACTCGGGTGAGAACTCGGCGAACATGTGCCGGCCCTGGAAGTGCGCCCGGGCTTCATCGACCGACGCGAATTCGGCGCGCCGCTGCCGGGCACGCCGGGCAAGCTCGGCCCCGCGCCGAGCCCTTTCGTCGCTCCCGGGAATGCTCACGATCGGTTCCCAGGCCCAGATCTGGGAAAAGGTGCCCGGCCTGGACTCCTCCGCTAAAAGAAGCGCCGCGCCGCCTGCTGAGTGGCCTACTGCGACGATCCCTGGCAGCCGGGCACCCCCACCACCGGCGCCAGCCGTTCCCTCGGTGAGGCCCAGCTGGGCCAAGGTCTCGAGCACGTCGAGCGCGAACAGGTCCCAGCTGTAGTCCCCGTTGGGAGACCGGCTCGATGCTCCATGGCCCCTCATGTCGAGGGCAAGGGGACGAAAACCGACGGCGCTTAGCGGGGCCGCAACGGGTCCCCAGCACCTGCCGTGCAACCCGGTCCCGTGCACCATGAACAGCGGCCTGCCTTGGCCAGCGAAGTCCCAGCAAACGAGACGGGCCCCATCCCGGGCCGTGACCAGCAGCTCCTCCATGCGGCCTGCGCCGGTTATGAACTGGCTAACAAGCCAAGCAGGCTGGCGGCGTTGTCCACGGCATTGGTGCGCCAGCAGTTGTCCATGATCATGTGCACTTCCGAGCTGGAAGAAGCCAGATCTCGGAC
>Ga0302326_10032919_pt1 | contig 10315 bp, 8 predicted proteins | sample Palsa_T0_3_FD_202264 | JGI IMG/M metagenome (GOLD analysis project Ga0302326, IMG submission 202264) | Peat permafrost microbial communities from Stordalen Mire near Abisko, Sweden - Palsa_T0_3 | ecosystem: Environmental > Terrestrial > Soil > Palsa > Peat permafrost | place: Sweden: Abisko... | reverse complement strand
GGGCGGACGCTGATCGGTGAGATTGGTGCCTTCGAGCGTCAGATCGTAACGCCCTATGCGATAGCCGAGCGTGGCCGCGAGCGTCGCATAGCCGCCGACCGGCGCCATGTTCTGCTCGTCGAGAAACCGCCGGCCGATGTAGTTCACGACAAACGTGCCGTTCAGCCCGGTTTTCGGTTGGTAGAGAATCCCGCCCGACGCGAGAATATGCGGCGATAGGGGAAGTTCGTTGCCCGCGACATTGACGTAGGAGGCGCCGTCGAAGAACTGGTACTCCTGATAGCGATCGTCGTGATAGGCGAAATTGGCGGCAAGCGCGAGATCGTCCATCACGCGGTATTGCGTCTCGAATTCGACGCCCTTCAGCTCTTCCTTTGCGGCATTGGTGAGAAAGCCGGTATTCGTCGCCACCACCAGGTTCTCGAAATCCTGCAGAAAGAGTTCCGCCTGGTAGCTCAGCGAGCCGCCGTCGAGAGCGCCCTTCACACCTGTTTCATAACTTTGTGCGGTCTCGGGGAGAAGCACGGCCGGCTGATAATCGGGCCCGAAATCGATCGCGGCGGGTTTGAAGGCGTCGCGGTAATCGGCATAGAGCACGAGTTCGTCGGCACCGTCCGACCAGGCACGGAAGCTGGCCCCGACCGTTTCCGCGGGCCGGAACACCGTCCTGTTCGAACTCTGCGCCGCAAGCATCGGCGGCGGCAGGACAAGGTCGGTCGCGTATTGATGTTCGTAGGTTTCGTTCATCCGGACCCCGGCCGTCACGTCCCAGCGCGCGCCCGGCTTCCAGTCGAGTTCGGCATATTGCCCGGCGAAGACGCGCTGATTGTCGAGCGTGCCGATTTCGTTGACAGGAATGGCGGTGGTGGGCGGCGGCAGCACGGAGCCGTCGAGCGGCACGGTGTAACCGCTGTTGCCGTTGAGCGTCGTCTGGCGGCCGAGTGCGTAAAGCATGTCCGCACCGACAACGAGTGTCGTATCGCCGAAGAGCGTGTTCGAGAGATGCGTATCGAAATAGTCGTCGTTGACCAGGCGGTGCTGGTTTTGCGTGTCGACCGTGCCCGAGAGATCGGGATGCAGAAAGCCACGGATGTCGATGATGTCGGAATGGGCAAGCGAAACGCGCGTTTCCCACAGACCCCAATCCGTCGGGCGGGAATAACCCAGCACCAACTGGTATTCGTTCTGGTCGATGCGGGAATCCGCGGGATTGAAATTGGCGTTTCTCGGAATGAGATCGGTGAGAGCATCGCCGATGCGCAATACGGGGCTCGTCGGCACGTCGCGGTTGAGCGTGACGTCGGCATCGACGGTGAAGGTGCCGGTACCGACAGCGAGAGCGCCGCGATAAAGAAATTGTCCGTCGGTAACGTTTTCACGCTTGTCGGCGAAGCCGAGGCTTTGGCCGTCGAGCGCGAGCGACTGACGGTAATCGCCATATTGCGGCAGGGCGAACGCCGCCGAGCCGCGCGCCGAACCGTAGCTGCCATAGGCAAGTTCGGCGAGGTTCGAGGCCTGGCCCGCCGGATAGTGAAGAACCTGCACGACGCCCACGAAGGACGTGGCGCCGTACATGACGGGCGCGGCCCCCTTCATCACTTCGATCTGCCGGACGTCGGTAAGGTCAAGCGTTGCGATAGAAGGATTGTAGGCGCCGCCCCACGGCACCTCATCGACGACAAGCAGGAAGGCGTCGAATTCATGCAAGCCCCAAAACGAGGGCACTGCGCTCGACGGCCCCGCATCGCCGCCCGAAGGCGCCTCGACGCCAGGCACCAGAGCAAGCGCACTGCCCATGTCCCAGGCGTCGCGCGCCTGAAGCTCCGCACCTGAAACGACCGAAATATCCGCCGGGACCTGGTCGGCCGGTTCAGCCACACGCGTTGCCGTCACAACCACGGTTTCGGGGCCCGCGACGGCCGAGGACGCCATCAGGCAGCCAAGCGCCGTCAACAGAATTGTCCTGCGTTTCATCCCTGCCCCCTTACTTACTACCTGACTCTTACGGCATTTTAGCCGACCGGAATGAGAATAAGGTACAAAAAAGCGAGAACCTGGGTGCATGGGGCCATTGCCTGCGGCGTCCATCTCCCCACTCTTGCCCGCCCGTCGGAAGCCTCACTGGCGCCGCGGGCGGAGCAAAGCATTCGCAAATCGGTCAGGGCGGTGCGCCCGCTACCCCGCCGCTCCCGTTTTGTTGGCCGGCGGCTCGCGCTTGATGAGAAATAGTCCGGTGAATAGTCTTGCATGACAAATCGACCGTGAGTGATTCGAGACAACGGTGGGGAGCCGCGCGCGGGCCAGACGTCGCGGAACCGCAAGGTACGACGTTGCCGGTCGTCTTGCGGCAGAAACTCGGACGAGCCTGCGCCTTTGGTTATTGTGTCGGGCATCGTGGGTCAGGAACACCCGTTTGATGGCGCGAAAAAGAGTTGCCGGATTGGTGCTCGCAGGCGGCCGGTCCGCGCGATTTGGACGTGACAAATCGATGGCCGTCCTTCGGGGACGCCCCTTGCTCGATTGGGCCGTCTCCAATCTCGAGCCGGTGGCGAGCAGCGTCGCGATCGGTGCGGCGCCATATTCGGCTTCGGAAAGCTATGCGCGCGAAAAACACTATCGCGTGCTCCACGATTCCATTTCGAATTCTCCCGGTCCTCTTGTCGGCATTTTGTCCGGGCTGGAGTGGGCTGCCCGCGAAGGCTTCGACCTCGTTCTGTCGCTGCCCTGCGATGTGCCGATCGTGCCCGAGGGCGTCCTGACAGAATTGATAGACGCGAGTGCGGGATCCCTCCTCGCCCATGTTTGCGCAAATGGCAAGGCGGAGCCTTTGTGCGCCATCTGGCCGGTCGCGTTCGCCACAAAGCTGCGCGCGATTTTGGACTCGGGTCGACATCCGGCCGTACAGAGCATTCAAAAATCTGCACGCGCGCGTGCCGTGGTCTATACTGGCGCGGATGCTTTTCAAAATATCAATACCCTGGACGATCTGGCGGCACTCGAGGAAAAGCTGGCAGAACGCGGCGCCTGAACAGCAGCGGGCACACGCCATGACCGAACCGTCGGAAATGACTCGCATCAGCCGGAGTCCGTGACAAGAAATGAAAAATCTCCCCCCTGATCGCCGGACAATGCCGCGACGGCTGCTCACGCAGGAGGCAGCCGTTTCGGGCACGCGGACCGTGCCTGAGGAAACGCCGATCGCAATCACCTTCGGACGCACGACTTATGCCGTGATGATGGCCACGCCCGCCGACATCGAGGATTTCGCCGTGGGCTTCTCCCTCACCGAACGGATCATCGAAGACATTGCCGAAATCGCCGAACTCGAAATCGTTGCGGTTCCGCAAGGCATCGAGGCGCGCATGACGCTGTCTTCGAATCGGGACGCACAGCTCCTTTCGCGCCGGAGACGGCTTACGGGACCGGCAGGCTGCGGACTTTGCGGAATCGAGAGCCTGGAGGCGGCGGTCGCACCGCCGATACCCGTCGCATCGTCGTTGCGGGTCTCCAGGCAATCGATATTTCAAGCGTTGAGCCGCCTGCGCGAAAAGCAGATCTTGAACGCGGAGACTCACGCCGTACACGCGGCGGGATTCTGGTTGGGTAACGAATTCCGGGCCGTCCGCGAAGATGTCGGACGACACAACGCGCTCGACAAGCTGGCCGGCGCACTCGCGCGCGCAAAGGTGGACGCAAGTTCGGGAATCCTCGTCCTGTCGAGCCGGCTTTCGATCGAGCTCGTGCAAAAAGCCTCTTCCATCGGTTGCCCGATCATTGTCGCCGTTTCGGCGCCTACGGCGTATGCGCTTCGCGCTGCCGAGGAATGCGGCATGACCGTTGTTGCCGTGGCGCGCAGCGATTCGCTTGAAGTCTTCACGCACGCCGACCGGATAGAGGATTAGGCCCCGCGAGGGCGCCGGATTTGTCATGGACGGGAACGAAATATGGACCCGCGGGCTGCAGCGCGAAGATATACTCGACGTCGCGTTCCCTCAATTCCCTGATCGTGCTAGATGATCCGGCATGGTTGCGTTCACGGCCGTCCGTCTTGAGACCGCAAAGCGTCTGACGGCGCTGCAGGAACTTCAGCTCCTGCGTGCCGCTTACGCGCGCAATCCCGTCGCGCGCCATTTGCGCCGGCGGCTGGCCCACCTCGCATACCAGTGCGACTGCCAGCACGAAACTCTGGCCGTTCTTTCCGCGGCCGACGACATCGACTTTGCGGAAGCGATCACGAAGGTGCGAGCACTGCTGGCGCTCGAAGACCCGGACGCAACCCGCGACGCCTGCGCGGCAGCCGATTTTGCGCTTTCCCTTGCCAACAATGACCGCGATCGCTCCGCGGCACTCGCCGACCGCGGCAAGGCCGAGAGGAGACTCGATCGGCCCGAGGCCCGCGACACGTTTGCCCGTGCACTGGAATTCGATCCGCATAACAAGGACGCCTGCAAGCGTTTGGCTGCGCTTCATCTCTCCGGCAACGACCCCGAAGCCGCGCTCTCGATGACCGACACTCTGAGCTCGCTTGGCGTCGGTCATTCCAGACTGATCGCAGCGCAGGTGGTGTCTCTGGCGCGGCTTGGGAAAATCGATGCTGCGCGCGAGGCGAACGGATTGGAGCACTTGCAGCTGCGCATGCATCTGGCTCCGCCGCCAGGCTGGGACAGTCGGGAGGCATTCAACGCTGCGCTCGCCGCCGAACTGCTCGCGCATCCCGGACTGCATCTCGAACGCTATGGATCCGCTTCGTACCGGACGTGGCGGATTGACGCCGTTATCTCCGACGCAGCGCCGTTGGCACGACAGCTGCTCGCCCAGATCGCCGCGGTCGCCGAGCCCCATATCGCGGCAATTTCAACGATCAACCATGCGATGATCCGGACTCGTCCGCCGGCGCTCACGCTTCACAGCTGGTGCGTGATCACCGATGAGGACGGCTTTGAGACCTGGCATGTCCATCAGCTCGGCTGGCTCAGCGGGGTTTATTACGTGGCGGTGCCGGACGCTGTTGCCGCCGCGGAGGACGAGCGCGGGCATGTCGCCTTCGGCCTGCCGGAAGAGTTGGTCGGCGAAGGGGCGGCCCGGGAGTTCGGTATCCAGCTTGTCCGACCGGAACCGGGATTGTTGGTCCTGTTTCCCTCGCACACCTATCATCGCACCTTCCCCCATCACGCGGATGGCCGCCGGATCTGCATCGCCTTCGACTTCTGGCCGGCGCGCTGACGCGAGCCATGCGGCATTTCTTTGGCTTCGGGCAGGTGATCGAGAGCTCTGTCGACCTTCCGGGCGCGCTTCTCATAGAAGGACGCGCAGGGGCGGCCCCGGATCTGATCATCCAGCATGCCGAGATCCCGGCAGACGAAGCAATCGGCCCTGCAGGCTTCTCTCGTGACAGCGAAGGCTTGCTGCTCGAGATTCCGGACCTCGCCGGCTATCGCTGCAGGGCACGAACGATCACGGTCCTTCCCAGGACGGAGGAATTTCTCGCGTCCGCAACAGCGGTCGCAGAACATCTGATCGCAAGCGCGCTTCCGGCCACGCTCTGGATGCAGGGGCGGTTGGTATTGCATGCAGCTGCGGTCTGCGCGCCGGCCGGAGGGCCGGCTCTCGCCATTCTCGGGCGATCTCAGGCCGGCAAGTCGACTCTTGCGATGCAACTCGTCGCCGGGGGTGCGCGCCTGCTTGCCGACGACAGCATCGCGATCGCGTTCGATTCGGGCGGGCCCGTCGCCAGCGGATTGCCGGGCGGCCTCTTCCTTCGCGACTCCGGCGAAACCGGGCGCCGGTTTCAGCCTGTGGCTGTGGAACCAACAATCAAAGCCGCCCCTTTGGGCGCTCTCATCATCCTGGACGGCGGAGCCGAAATCGGTCAGCTGACGCCCCTTGACCGAAAGCAGGCGCTCAAATCCATTCTCACCTATCGTCATCGGCCGCGCGCGCCCGATCTGCTCGGTATGCGGGTGAAGGTGCTCGAAGATTGCGTGCAGCTCGCGCGTTCCACTCCTGCCTATGCCTTGCAAAGGCCGCATGATAGTCAGTCCACAATCGAGACGGGTGGATCGGTTCGATGGCTTTTGAGGGAGGCCTTAAAGATATGAGCGTGCAGGTTTGGCGTCGGAACGATGGTTGGATCGGGGCGGAGCTTGAAGACAATTTTGTCATGGTGAATGTCGACACGGGCTTCTATGTCACCCTGAACACCACCGCTCGCGCCATTTGGAAAGCGCTGGAACTTCCGGCCACCGAAACCGAAATCGCGGCTCTGCTGATCGAGCGTTTCGACGTATCGCCTGAGCAGTGCCAGGCCTCAGTCGCCCGCGCACTGGAAAAAATGCGGGAGCTGAAACTCGCGCATTCCGCCGGGGCTTGACCAAGGCGTATTCTGGTGGCCTGCTCACAGTCAGGCTAGGCTCGCCCGAGAAGTGATCCGGCGAATGTTTGGTGGGTTGTCGTTTGGAGTTAGCGCTATGGCAAACGAACCTGAATCAGCTTCGGATACCCCGCCCTCGGCGACCCCGGAAGGGCGCGCAATTTGGGTCGAACCGGAAATCGAGATGCTGTCCATTGAACAGACGGAAACTTTGTCCGGTGTCGGTCACGACGGCAGTTTCCATCAGGCGCCGGACTGTACCCTGTCCTGATCCGGAGTCGCGGCGCAACGAATTTACCCGCCGCCCACACTTTCCCTGTCAAGCGCCAGCAGATCGGTCGGCGCCCCCGGGCACTCCACCTCGACCACACGCCGGAATGAATGGTCGAGATAGATGATCGAGCCCGAGAGAATGTCGCGGTCCGACTTTGGTCCGAACAAAGATGCGCCGACGATGAAGCCGCCGGGGACTGCGATCAGGCCACGAGTCATCCGGTCGGAAACCTTGATCCGCGTGCCGTTCGCATTGATGATTTCGCCGGCGGCGGAACCGCAATGCCAGATCGTTCCATCCGACGCAGGCAGTATGTCGTGACAATGGCGTCCGGGCAGCGGCTGGCGCGAGACGAGATTCCAGTCGCGATCCAACCAGGCGAGCTCGCTAGGCTCTTCGGGAACCATCGGGCCGTTGTGCAGCATCAGCGCCACGCGCCCACCGACCGCCGCGATCGAATTGATGTGCCGATTGGCGCCGCCAGGCGCAGCGCCCAACCCAATCGGTTTCCGCTCGTCGAACGTGGTACCGTCGAGCCGCAGCCGCATGATCGACTGGCGCGCCGTGTCGACAACGCACAGGAACCCATCGATCACCGCGATCTGATGACATTGGTTGTGGAGTCCCTCGGCGAGAATGGCGAAATCGGTCAGCCGCCCCTCGCGCAGATGAAAACGGAGGATGCGGCCTGTGTCGCTCGAGCCCGCGGGAAGGCCACAGGATTCGAACAGGTAGATCGCGCCCTCGTGCCAGGTGACGCCGAAGAAAAAGCCCCACAGAACCTGCTTGACCCCATCACGCCTCCCGGCGAAGAGCCCAAGACGTGTGGCGACCAAGCAATCATGCCCCGCGACCAAGGGATCGGCCACGCGAATCTCCCGCCGCCGATAGGCTTCGCGGGCCAGTTCGCTGCGCAGCCTCCGTTCCGAAAGCCGGATGGAAAAGCGTGACATGTCACAGCGCATAAACGAAAGCTCGGCCGGGTCCAAGCGAACCGATGAGTGTTTGAAAAGCGGATTGTACGGCATCGTCCGGCTTGACGGCGGACCTGCGGACATCGCCGACTGCCGAGCGCTGGGCATGACGCCGGCGCCAGGCGCCAGCGCGATCGCCGCAGGTGTGGACCCCGTCGATCCAGGCGCCGTCCACACCGCCGATCGCGGCGGATTCTGCATCCTGCTCGGTTACCTCGACGAGCCGGAGGAGCTGGCCGCTCGCCTCCGCCTGCCGCCCGAGACGGGCTTCGCAAAACTGGCGCTGGCCGCGCACGAGCGCTTCGGCGTGGAAGCACCCGCCTTCATGCTCGGCGAATGGTCATGCCTGCTTTGGCGCGCGCAAGCGCGCCGCCTTACGCTGATGACCTCGCGCGCGCTGCGCGATCCGGTGCTTTACGCGCGGCAAGGTGAGAGCGTGGCCATTGCGCCCTGTATCCACGCACTGAGTCGTATCTCCTGGATTTCGCGCGACATCGACCCGAACGGCTTCGCGGCGCTCATGGCGACCTCGCGTGCAACCCGCCCCTTCAACCGCCGCGGCCTGTTGCGGGGGGTTGAGGCGTTGCCCCCAGGCAGTTGCCTGACGCTTCACGCCGGCGGGTGCGATGTGCGCAGTGTCAGCGCCAGGGTGATCGCCTCACCTTTCAAAGGCTCCTTCGAGGACGCCATCGCTGAATCTGAGTGGATGTTGCGCGGCATCATCCGCCAGCACTTCAAGCGCCACGGCGGGTTCGCGGTGATGGTCAGTGGCGGTCTCGATTCCTCGACGCTTGCCTGGCTGGCCGCGACTGAGCGCATGGCGGGGCAAAGGCTCACTTTGCTGACCTCGGCGGCGCCTCACGGCAGTGGCCTCCCCGACGAGACGGCCCGTGCCCGGATCGTTGCCGACCACCTCGGTGAGCCGCTCACACTCGTCAGCCCCGCGACCGAGGCGCGGCTTTTCCGGCCATCGCGTCGTCACTTTCTCTCGCGCAACGACCCGTCTCTCGCGACCTGGCACCATTTGTACGACGCGTTCTTTGCAGCGACACGCGCCGCCGGCCACACGGTGCTGGTCGACGGCTCGGGGGGCGAATACACACTTAGCGCAATCTACCCGCTGGCCACGCCGGCCTACCGAATGCGCGCGACCTTGCGCCGGCTGCGCGATCGGCTCGACCCGCGCCGGCGGCTTCATTGGCCCCCCGACGGGTTCAAGGTGCGGCTGGCGCCCGGGCGCTTCGCAACCCTACCGCCGGACCTCGCCACGACGTGGCATGCGCCTCTTGCCGCTGACCCCGCTTTCGATCCGTGCGATCAATGGGGCTATTGCCGGGGCATCGACAAGCTCGACATTAGTCCAAGCGAGCGATTGACAGGCGAGGCGCGAACGCTCCCCCCCTTCCGCGACCAACGACTTCTACAAATGTTCTCCGGTTTTGCGGCGAGCTTTTCGAACTATCGCGGCGTGACGCGCGCGCCGGCGCGCGCATTGCTGGCCGGAAAGTTGCCCGACTCCATCCGCCTGCGCCGCTCCGGGATGCCGTTCTCCCCGGACTTCTATCCGCGCCTGGCACGCGAGGCACCAGAGGCACGAGCGCGTATCCCCATCTTGCGCCGCGCCGGAATCGGTGACTGGCTCGATCTCGACTGGCTGGACCAACGCCTCGCGCAACTCCAAACCGATTGGCTCCCGCCGATCGCGGAGGCGTTTCGGATCCAGCTGACCGCCAATGTCGCCGAATTCCTGCACCGCTGGTATAACGGCAGGGTGGAGTTGGATTGAGCGAGCCGGCCGAGTCGTCCTGCGAGCCTGGGGTTTGACGATTTATGGGGAGTTCATGGCTTCTCGGCCGCTTGGACGATCGGCTTCGCCTGATCGCGGTCTATGCAATTCTGTGCCTGATTTGGGTTGGGTTCGCCGAGTGGATTGTGCCGAATATCATTGTTGCCGCCTACCATGGGCAAAGCCTGTCGATATTTAATTGGGTTCTCCAGGGTCACACATCTTTTCCTGTCGAGCGCTATCTCAACCGCTGGAGCGTGATTGCCGCTGCCATGCCGCTGGCAATTGTTCTGCACCTAGTAATGGTTCTTTTGATCTGCTGGATGGATCGCAAGCAGGGGGCCCTTGATGCCGTGAGGGCGTATCCACGCGGCAATGTTGTCCTGGTCATATTTTCAGCAGCATTTCTCGCTCTCGCTGCTCTCAGCGGGGTCCAGGGGGTTTACCACGCCTATCTTGCGGAGTGGACCGCGGTCCTAAGGGGGGGCGATCCCTGGATTCACGCGAAGGGTGTTTTCTTTAATGCTTACGGGCCGCTGTTCAACCTGCTGGCCTTGCTGGTTTGGATCAATCCTCTCGCAAACAAGCTTTTGTTCGCGTTTTCTTACCTCGTTTACGTGGTCTGGCTCGTCAAGGATTTTGCACCGCGGCGGGGGTTGGTTGCGTTTTCGTGGCCCTGGACGGGTTTGTGGCTCCTCAATCCATTTCCCTGGGAGCAAATTGCGTATGGCGGGTACTTCGACATTCTGGTGTCGCTCGCGTGCGTCGCCGCGGTCCATAGCCTCATCTCCCGCAAGGACGGTATTTCCGGGACTTGGCTGGCTTTGGGGATATTGCTGAAATACATCCCGATCGTCATTTTGCCGTTTTTCGCGTTCAATGAACGACGCGTCCACTTTCGCCTGCTCGGC
>Ga0302326_10032918_pt1 | contig 10315 bp, 5 predicted proteins | sample Palsa_T0_3_FD_202264 | JGI IMG/M metagenome (GOLD analysis project Ga0302326, IMG submission 202264) | Peat permafrost microbial communities from Stordalen Mire near Abisko, Sweden - Palsa_T0_3 | ecosystem: Environmental > Terrestrial > Soil > Palsa > Peat permafrost | place: Sweden: Abisko... | reverse complement strand
CCGAAGGGCCACGCCAACCCAGGGACCGGGGAGCGCCACCTGCAGCGGAGGGGTGGCGCTTCCCGGCGCCCGTTTCGTCCCGCTCGGAGCGCTGCCGGCTCCCGGTGTGCTAATTCGCTCTCCCCCATGTCTGACACGAGCCCCGCCCTCGATCAGCCCTACGATCCCTCGCAGGTCGAGCCCCGCTGGTACGCCTTCTGGGAGAAGAACGGCGTCTTCACGGCGACCGACTCCCCCGCCGACACGCGCCCCGTCTACGTCGTCCCGATGCCGCCGCCCAACGTCACGGGCTCGCTCCACATGGGCCACGCGCAGCGGTGCACGCTCGAGGACGCCCTCGTCCGCTGGCATCGCATGCGCGGCTTCAACACGCTCTGGCAGCCGGGCACCGATCACGCCGGGATCGCCACGCAGCTCGTCGTGGAGCGCATGCTGGCCCGCGAAGGCAAGAGCCGGCACGACCTCGGGCGCGAGGCGTTCGTCGCGCGCGTCTGGGAGTGGCGGCGCGAGACGGGGGACCACATCCTCTTCCAGCAGCGCATCCTCGGGGCCAGCCCCGACTGGTCGCGGTCCAAGTTCACGATGGACCCGGACCTCTCCCTCGCGGTGACCGAGGCGTTCGTGCGCCTCTTCGAGCAGGGTCTCATGTACCGGGCGACGCGCCTCATCAACTGGTGCCCGGAGTGCATGACGTCGCTCAGCGACCTCGAGGTCGACAGCGAAGAAGGCGCCAACGGGGAGCTCTTCGAGTTCGCCTACGAGGTCGAGGGCGGCGGCGAGATCGTCGTGGCGACGACGCGCCCCGAGACGATGCTCGGCGACACCGCCGTCGCCGTTCACCCTGACGATCCGCGCTACACCGCGCTCCACGGCAAGCGGGTCAAGCACCCGTTCGTCGACCGCACCTTCCCCATCGTCACCGACGCCATCCTCGTCGATCCCAAGTTCGGCACCGGCGCCGTGAAGGTGACGCCCGCGCACGACTTCAACGACTTCGCGACCGGCAAGCGCCACCAGCTCGAGGAGATCAGCATCCTCAACCTCGACGGGACGATGAACGGCAACGCCGGTCCCTTCGCGGGGATGGACCGCAAGGACGCGCGGCGCGCCGTGAAGAAGGCGCTCGCCGACAAGGGCTTCGCGCGCGGCACCAAGCCGCACACGCTGACCTTGCCCCGCTGCCAGCGGTCCGGCGGCGTGGTCGAGCCGATGATCTCGACGCAGTGGTTTCTCAAGATGCAGGGGATGGCGGAGAAGGCGCTCGAGGCCGTGCACTCCGGCAAGACGGAGATCGTCCCGGCCGAGTGGGTGAAGACGTACGACCACTTCATGGAGAACATCCAGGACTGGTGCGTCTCGCGCCAGCTCTGGTGGGGCCACCAGATCCCCGCGTGGCATCACCCCGACGGACGCATCGTCGTGGCGCGCGAGCGGCCGAAGGACCTCGGCCCCGAGTGGACGCAGGACTCCGACGTGCTCGACACGTGGTTCAGCTCCGCGCTCTGGCCGTTCTCGACGCAGGGCTGGCCGGCGGAGACCGACGCGCTGAAGAAGTTCTACCCCGCGAGCGATCTGGAGACGGGCTACGACATCCTCTTCTTCTGGGTGGCCCGCATGATGATGTTCGGCCTCCACTTCATGGGGGAGGTGCCGTTCCGCCGCGTCCTGCTCTCGGGGCTCATCGTCGACGAGACCGGCGACAAGATGAGCAAGGTGAAGGGCAACGTCATCGATCCCCTCGACCTCGTGAACGGCGCGACGTTCGCCGACATGGTGAAGAAGACGATGCCGGGCGCCCCCGAGGTCGATGCGCTCGGCAAGTTCAAGAAGGCGTATCCGTCGGCCGCCGCGATGGGCACCGGCTTCCCGGCGTTCGGCGCGGACGCGGTGCGGTTCACGCTGGCGACCTACCCGCCGAGCAACAAGCGCATCGCGCTCGCCCCGCGGCGCATCGAGGGGAACAAGCATTTCCTCAACAAGATGTGGAATGCGACGCGCCTCTCGCTGGAGCTCATGGGCGACGACGCCTGGCGCGAGCTGCCGGCGCCGAAGGGCTTCTACAACCAGTGGATCCGCTCGCGCTTCGCGGCTGCCTGCGCGAGCGCTCACGACGGGCTCGGCGCCTTCCGCATCGACGAGGCCGCGCTCGCCGCGTACCGCTTCTTCTGGAGCGATCTGTGCGACTGGTACCTGGAGCTGGCCAAGCCGGTCCTGCGCAAGCAGACCGACGGCTCGTTCCTCCGCCCCGACCAGGTGCCCGAGACGCAGGCGACGCTCGCGTACGTGCTGGAGGGGAGCATGCGCCTCCTGCACCCGCTGATGCCGTTCATCACGGAGGAGCTGTGGCAGCGCGTGCCGAAGCCGGCGTCGCGCAAGGCGAGCGTGGCCTTCGGGCCGTACCCGACGGCGGACGACGAGAGCGCCTCCCGGTCGACGGAGATCGAGGCGTGGATGGAGACGCTCCAGGCCGTGGTCTCGGCGGCGCGCACCGTGCGCAGCGAGCACGACATCGACAAGAAGGCCGAGGTGCCGATGCGCGTCCGCTCGGGCAACCCCGAGGTCGTCGCGTTCCTGCGCGGCCACGCCGAGGCGATCCGCCTGCTCGTGAAGACCGCGGGGGACCCCGTCTTCGAGGCGCCCGGCAGCGCGCGCGACCAGGGGACCGCGGTGAGCGTCGTCGCGGGCGCGCACGGCCCCATCGAGGTGCTGGTGACGCTGAAGGGCCTGGTGGATCCGAAGGACGAGCTGGCGCGCATCGAGCGCGAGCTGAAGAAGCTCGAGAAGGATCTGGGCGCGCTGGAGAAGAAGCTCGCCTCCCCGGGCTTCGTCGACCGGGCCCCGCCCGACGTGGTCGAGGAGTCGCGAAAGCAGCGGGCGACGATGATCGACGCGAAGGGGCGCCTGGAAGAGTCGAGGAAGCTGGTCGAGGAGCTGTAGGCGTCAGTCGCCGAGGAACCAGCCGCCGATGGTGGCCTGGATGCCGACCTGGGTGAGCTTCGCCGCGGAAGCGCTCGTGCTGCCCGACGTCACGTTGCTCGAGAGCTGCGTCGAGAAGTTCGGACCGATGCCGAGGACGAAGTGCGTGGCCGGCACGAACATGATGGGCGCGAAGATGCCCAGCGACGCGGCGTTGGCGCCGCCGCCGCCGCCGCTCCCGGAGAGGGTCGTGTAGCCGAAGTAGAGCTTGGGCCAGATCGAGATCATGTCCGTGAGCGGGATGTTGTAGCCCACGCGAGGCGCGATGCCGAAGAGGGTGTACGTGGTGCCCGGGCCGCTGGCCGCCCCGCTTCCGTGGGCAGGGCTGAGTATCCCGAAGAGGATGTTGCCGCCGACCGAGAGGTTCGGGATGACGAAGTAGTCCGCCGCCGGGGCCAGAGCGAACTCGGTGCCGGAGCCGCCGCTGTTGCTGAGAGCCCCGAACTCGAAGCTGACCGACGAGATGGAGGCCGGAGGGGTCGGCGCCACGAGGCCGCTGGAGCCCAGCGCGCCGCTGCCGAGGGGTTGATCGTCCGAGACCACGAGCTGCCCCGCCCCGCCGAACGCGGGACCGGCCGCCCGTGCCACCGTGGGGACTGCGAGCGACGCCACCACCAGACCGGCAAAAAGAACCACGAATCGCATGGGACCCTCCTCCTTCGGCGCGTCGGACGTGCGCCGGCGCTCGGGTATTCAAGGGGAGGCGTCGGATCCGGGCCAACTTCCGACCGCCGGGAGCGCCTCCCCCGCGGTGGTAGTCTCGGCCCCGCCATGACCGACGCCTCCCTCCACGCCGCCCTGGCCTGGCTCCGCAAGCAGCCCGACGTGCGCTACGCCGAGGTGCGCCTCGTCGACGAGGGCGGTGAGCGCCTGCGCGTGCGGGACGGACGCCCCGAGCAGGTCACCGCCGAGGCCTCCCGCGGCGTCGGCATCCGCGTGCTCGGCGCCAAGACCTGGGGCTTCGCCTGCTCCGCCGACACGAGCGAAGGGGCCCTCCTCGCCACCGCGGCCCGCGCGCTCGCCATCGCACGCGCCTCGGGCGCCGTCGCGCGCAAGCCGGTCGCCTTCCCGGAGCAGGCCGCGTCGCGGGGGGTCTACGAGACGCCGCTCGCCGTCGATCCCTTCACCATCCCGCTCGAGAGCAAGCTCGCCGCCCTCGACGCTCCGGTGCGCGCCCTCCGCTCCGGGGACGATCGGCTCAAGTCCGCCGAGGCCTGGATGGACTGGACGCGGCAGAAGAAGCGCCTGCTGACCACCGAAGGCACCGACGTGACGCAGACGTTCACCTTCGGCGCGTGCGGCATGAACGTCTTCGCCAGCGCCGCCGACGGCACCTCGCAGCGCCGGAGCTACCCCACCTGGCAGGGCGGCGACGGCTTCCAGGCGGGCTGGGAGCGGGTGACGGCGCTCGACCTCCCCGGCAACGTGGACCGCGTGAAGGACGAGGTGCTCGCGCTGCTGACGGCGCCCCTCTGCCCGGCCGGCACGCGCACATTGCTCCTCGAGTCGAGCCAGGTGGCCCTGCAGATCCACGAGTCGTGCGGCCACCCGACGGAGCTCGACCGCGCCCTCGGGAGCGAGATCTCGCTCGCGGGCGGCTCCTTCATGCAGCCGGGGATGCTCGGCAAGCTGCGGTACGGCTCGCCGCTCGTGACCATCGTCGCCGACGCGACGAGCGCGGGAGGCAACGGCACCTTCGGCTGGGACGACGAGGGCGTCCCGGCCGGCAAGCGCGCGCTCATCGAGCAGGGCCGCTTCGTGGACTACCTGTCGAGCCGCGAGACCGCGGCGGCCCTCGGCCGGGCGTCGACGGGGACGATGCGCGCCCAGGGCTGGAACCGCACGCCGATCATCCGCATGGTGAACGTCTCGCTCGAGGCCGGCGCGGCCGGCACCCTGGAGGACCTCGTCGCCGCGACCGACGATGGGCTCCTCGTGGCGACCGACAAGAGCTGGAGCATCGACGACATCCGCCTCAACTTCCAGTTCTCGTGCGAGATCGCCTGGGAGATCAAGCACGGCAAGCGCACCCGCCTCCTCCGCGATCCCTTCTACACCGGCATCACGCCGCGCTTCTGGGGCTCGTGCGACGCCATCTGCGACGAGCGCGACTGGCGCCTCTGGGGCATCACGTCGTGCGGCAAGGGCGACCCGATGCAGGTGATGCACGTGGGCCATGGCGCGAGCGCCGCGCGGTTCCGCGACGTCACCGTGGGGAGCGCCTCGTGACCGCGGGGGAGCTGCTCGCGCTCGGCCAGGAGGTCCTCCGCGCCGCCGGCGAGGCCGAGGCGGAGCTCTACGTGCGCGTGGCCGAGCGTGGGTGCGCCCGGTTCGCCATCGGGGAGCTGGGCCAGCACATGCAGCTCGCGGAGCCGCAGGCCGTCGTGCGCGTGGCCCGGGGCGCGCGCGTGGCCGAGACGGTGACGAGCCGCGTGGACCGGGATGCGCTGGTCGACGCGGTGCGGGCGACGGGGCGCGCGGCGATGCTCGTCCCCGAGGTCGAGGCGTTCCCCGGGTTCACGCGAGGAGACGAGCCGGCGGGCGCGAGCCCGGAGCGCTACGTCGCGGCCACGGCGCGGGCGACGCCGGAAGAGCGCGTCGAGCGCCTCGCCCCTGTGCTGACCGCCATCCACAACGCCGGCCTCGTGAGCGCGGGGATGCTGGAGACGACGTCCGTGGCGCAGGCGATGGCCACGACGGGCGGCTGCGCGCGCTCCCACGACTCGACGACGGCGAGCTTCCGCGTGTGGGCTCTGGCGACGCCGGGCGCCGGCGGCGCGGCGGGCTACGGCGGACAGGTCCACGGCGACGTGGGCGCGCTCCGCCTCGCCGAGGAGACCGAGCGCGCGATCCGCGTGTGCCGCATGTCGCGCGAGCCCACCTCGCTCGACGCGGGGTCCTACGACGTCGTGATGGAGCCCGAGGCCGTGACCGAGCTGCTCGAGTGGCTCGCCGCCATCGCCTTCGCCGCGCCCGAGGTGGAGCAAGGGACAAGCCCGATGGCGGGCCGCCTCGGCGAGCGCATCACCGGCGACGGCGTCGACCTCGTGGAAGACCCCCTCTGCGACGACCCCGCCCTCGGCTTCGGCGCCCCGTTCGACCGCGAGGGCACCTGGAAGCGGCGGGTGCCCCTCGTCGAAAAGGGCGTCGCCCGCGCCGTCCTCTACGACCGCACCTACGCCGCTCGCATGAGCGCCGCCTCGACCGGGAGCGCCCAGCTCCCCACCCTCGGCTCGGCCGGGGGCGTGGGCCCGACGTCGCTCATGCTCGGAGCGGGCACGGCCGCCAGCGTGGACGACCTCCTGGCCGGCGTCCAGCGCGGCCTCTACGTGTGCCGCCTCCACTACGTCAACGGCCTGCTCGAGCCGCGCCGCGCGGTGATGACCGGCCTCACCCGGGATGGCTGCTTCCTCGTCGAGAACGGCAAGATCGGCCGCGCCGTGGGCAACATGCGCTTCACCGACAGCCTCCTCGAGGGGCTCGCGCGGTGCGACGGAATGACGCGCGAGCGCAAGGCCGTCCCCACCTGGTGGAGCGACTCCGGCGCCTTCGTGTCCCCGGCCGTGCGCATCCGCGGCTGGCGCTTCAACGGCAAGAGCCAGGAAGCCGTCGCGCCCTAGCACCGCCGGCCCTTGGGGACCGATATGTTCGGCGCGCTCGGCCCGATCCCCCGTCGCCAGAGCGTCCGCCGTCCGTCCGCCTGTTCATCCGCCTAGTCCCGGGAGCCCAAAGTTGCTAATCCCTCCGGCGCCGCCCATGAGCGACACCAAGAGCAGCGAGCCCTCCAGGCCGTTCCCCCTGGGGATGGCGCGGCGTGGGTTGACCATCGGGGGCATCGCGCTCGTCGCGGTGAACCTCGTCCTGATGATGTCCGGCAGCGAAGCCGGGGCGGGGACGATGATGGCAGCGCTGCTCTGGGGCGGCGCGGCGGCCTGTTTCCTGAGCGCCTTCGTCGTGTTCATGCTGGAGCCCGCGAACCGCCGGGATGCCGCCGTCCCCGCCGAGCCGGGGGCGCCGACGACGACGAAGGCCGCGCCGCCGGAGCCAGCGGCGACCGTGACGGCCGGTGAGCCCCTCACCGACGCCCCGAAGGATCCGGCACCGCCGGTCGACCCGAACCCCTACGTCGAGGTCGACCCGCCACCGGCCCCGGTCGACGCCCCCCCGCTCCTCCGCCGTGGCAACCCGATGCGCTGGCTGCGCGGCGGTCTCACGGCGCTCATCGGTTCCTTCCTGGCGCTGCTGATGATGGCCCACCCCGGGCAGCTCCGCTGGGGCGTCCCCATCGGCGCGCTGCTCATCGCCGTCGCGTCCTGGGGGGTCATGGATCTCCTCGGCACGTTCGACGACGGGGAGGACCGCGTCGCCACGTCGCACACGCTCCGCGAGCTCGGCGCGCCCATCCTCGGCTTCCTCCTCGCCTTCGTCCTCTTCTGCCTCGCCCTCGGCTTCGCGCACGCCGGCCGCGGCCTGCCGCAGATCGGCTGGGGCATCGTGGTGACGCTCACCTTCATCCTCGGCGTCGTCACGCTCTTCGGCCTCGGGCAGAAGCTCGGCGCCTGGCAGACCGACGAGAACGGCGAGGAGCGCCCCATCTGGAAGCGTCACGGCTTCTGGCTCGTCGTCATCGCCGCCGGGCTGATGTTCCCGTGCATGGGCAGCTACGCCCTGTGGGATCCGTGGGAGACGCATTACGGCGAGGTGTCCCGCGAGATCCTCGCGAAGGACGACTGGATCAGCCTCTGGTGGGCGCAGGACGGCTGGTTCTGGAGCAAGCCCGTCTTCGACATGTGGATGCAGGCGGTCGCCATGGCGACGCTCGGCGTCCACTACATGCCCGACAAGATGCTCGTGGGCGACGGGATGAAGCCCCACTACCACCCCGAGTGGGCGGTGCGGGCGCCGGTCGTCCTCCTCACGATCGTCGCGCTCTACCTCCTCTACAAGGGCGTCGCGAAGACGTTCGGGCGGCGCGCGGCCTTCCTCGGCGGCATCGTCCTGGCGACCATGCCCGACTGGTTCTTCATCGGGCACCAGACGATGACGGACATGCCGTTCGTCGGCGCGATGACGGCGTGCATGGGCCTCGTGCTCATCGGCCTCCGTACGCCCGACGAAAAGGAGGCGCGCGCCTACGAGGTGAAGGTCCGCCACACGCGGTGGCGGTTCACGGCGTGGCACCTGGTCTTCGGCGTCATCCTCCTCTGCGCGCTCCCGCAGATCCTCTACCTGGTGTCGCGGAACTTCGAGCTCGTGTGGAAGCCCGGGGCCCACGGCTTCCGTCCCCACTGGGACGAGTTCTGGAGCGGCTCGGGCGGCGGCAACTGCGGTCTCCCTGGCAACGAGGACTGCCGGCTGACGTCGCCAGCGAGCATCCCACACTCGACGGGGGCGACGCCGGACGGGTTCTTCCCGTCCGTGTGGCGCACGGTCGCCGCGTTCGAGCCGGCCCTCCAGGGGCTGCTCTGGGCGGTGGTGCTGGGGCTCGTGCTTTACATGAGCTGGGGGGAGCGCCGCACGCGGCGCCTCTACTACCTCGCGGCCTGGTTCTTCGCGGCGCTCGCGACGCTGGGCAAGGGCCCGGCGGGCTTCGGTCTGCCGATGCTGATGACGTTCGCGTACCTCTGCGCGTCGCGCCCCGGCGAGGAGATCTACGCGCGCCTGCAGCGGATCGTGCGGGAGCTCACGCAGTTCGAGCTCGTGGGCGGGCTGCTCATCATCCTGGCGGTGGCGCTGCCCTGGTACGTGGCGATGTACGTGCGCCACGGGAGCCCGTTCACCGACCGGCTCATCTTCCACGACATGTTCAACCGCGCCTTCCACCACGTGCACGACACGAACGAAGGCGACGACACGAGCTTCCGCTTCTACGTGTGGCAGCTCGGCTACGCGCTCTTCCCGTGGACGGGGCTGGCGCCGGTGGGGCTCCTGTGGTGGCTGCGGCGGGGGACGTCGACCGAGGACAACGACCGGGCGGACACGTCGGTGCTCCTCTGCATGTGGTTCCTCATCGCGTTCGCCCTCTTCTCGTTCATGGGGACGAAGTTCCACCACTACATCTTCCCGGCCGTCCCGCCGGTGGCGATGCTCGTCGGCGTCGTGCTCGACGACATGCTCGGCAAGAAGCCGCTGGCCGAGGGCGGGGCGTTCGGCGCCTACGCGCTGGGCCTCTTCGGTGGCGCCGCGCTGATGACGCTGGGGATCACGCGGATGCTGCCGGGCTCGTTCCTGGGGACGAAGCCGGACGGGCACCTCGGCAACGGGTCGCTCCCGATGGGCGGAGTGCTCTTCCTCTGCGGCGTGGCGATGATGGCGGGGTTCGTGTGGCTCTTCCGGGACCGGGAGAAGACCGCGGCCCCGGCGAGCGAGGACGCGGCGAGCGAGGACGGGAACAAGGCGCACGCCTCCCGCATGCTGGCAGCGGGGGCGGCGGCGGGAGCGCTGCTGCTGGTGCTCGTGGCGCGCGACCTCATCATCAAGCCGGAGGGCGCGGACCAGCCGGGGGCGATCCGCCTGCTCCAGCTCTTCACGTACAACTACCGGCGGTCGTGGCCGGAGTCGCTCGACTTCGCGGCGGCTCTCACCGGCTTCGGCGGGGTGGCGGTGCTGCTATCGCTGGGCCTCGCGGTGCGGGCGGTGCGCCGGCACGCGGTGGTGGCGATGTGCGCGTTCGGGCTGTGCTGGGGGCTGTGGGGCCTCGACGTCTACATGGAGAAGACGGCGCAGCACTGGGGCCAGCACGAGGTCATCGAGGCGTACTACGCGAACCGCGCCTCGTCCGACGAGATGCTGGTGGCCTACCAGATGAACTGGAAGGGCGAGAACTTCTACACCGGCAACCACATCCCGGCCTTCGTCTCGACCGGCGCGACCTTCACCACCTGGATGAAGAAGAAGCGCGACGAGGGCTCGAAGGTCATGTACTTCGTCACCGAGCACGGGCGCGTCGGCGGATTGAAGACCGAGGTCGCGGCGAAGAAGTACGACCTCATCACCGACACGACGCTCTGCAACAAGTTCATCCTCGTCCGGGCGGAGCTGTAGGGAACCTTTCGGCTGCCTCTGGCGCGTGCCGCGGCGCGGCACTACACTGAATGGCGATTCATTCAGGGCCCACCCGGGGCCCAGGAGACGCCCCCCAGTGTCCAAGCCCATCCAAGCGATCAACCGGTACAAGGCCGACCTGCGCGAGTGGCACTTCCTGCTCTTCGAGCAGTTTCACCTCGACGAGCTGCTGGGCAAGGAGCCGTTCGAGGCGTGGGGGCCGGACGAGTGCCGCGCCACGCTGACGGAGTGCTACCGGTGGGTGCGCGAGGTGACCGGGCCGCTCAACGCTCCG
>Ga0302326_10032917_pt1 | contig 10315 bp, 6 predicted proteins | sample Palsa_T0_3_FD_202264 | JGI IMG/M metagenome (GOLD analysis project Ga0302326, IMG submission 202264) | Peat permafrost microbial communities from Stordalen Mire near Abisko, Sweden - Palsa_T0_3 | ecosystem: Environmental > Terrestrial > Soil > Palsa > Peat permafrost | place: Sweden: Abisko... | reverse complement strand
CCCGACGACGACGGCCGCCAGCGCGAACTTGAACGCGACGAGCCCCGTGGCGTCGTTCATGAGGCTCTCGCCGCTCAGGATCGTGGTGAGGCGCGCCGGCACCTTGAGGCGTTCGGTCACCGCGCTGACCGCAACCGCGTCGGTCGGTGAGATGATCGCGCCCAGTGCGAACGCCATGGCGATCGGCAGGCCGGGGACAAGCCAGTGCGCCACGACGCCCACAGCCACCGTCGTGAACGTCACGAGGCCGACCGCGAGAAGCAGGATCGGGCGCTTCGCCTTGGCGAATTCGCGCAGCGGCATGAGCCAGCCGTCCGAAAACAGGAGCGGCGGCAGGAAGCAGAGGAAGAAAAACCCCGGATCGAGCTCAAAGCGCGGAAACCCCGGCACGAATGCGATCCCGATGCCGCCCACCAGGTAGGTGATGAGCTGCGGCCAGGGGAGCCAGTGCCCGACGACGCTCAGGCTCGCGACAAGGAGCAGCAGGACGAGCGCGTGTTCGAACGGGATCATGCCTCTTCAGACGCCCCGGCTACGCCGCCGCGCCGGCGGCCTTTCGCTTCTTGCGCTCCCAATACCAGGCGATCCAGATGCAGACCTCGTAGAGCAGATAGAGGGGGATCGCCATGGCGACCTGCGTCACCACCTCCGGCGTCGTCAGCACGGCGCCAAGGATGAGCGCGAGCACGGCGACGTGGCGGCGGTACTTCGTGAGCTGGTCGTGGCTCAGGATCCCGATCTTCACCAGGAACAGGACGACCAGCGGGAACTGGAAACCGAGCCCCATGCCGAAGATGAACTTGCAGACGAAGTTGATGTACTCGATCGCCCTCCAGTCCTGGGCGGAGAACCCGAGCAGCCTCGAGTACTGGACGGACGCGCGAAGCGCGATGGGCAGCAGGAAGAAGTACGTGGACAGCACGCCGGCGAGGAAAAGGAACGCCGACCATCCGAGCCACTGGAAGATCACGCTGCGCTCCTTGAGGTTCAGCGCGGGCAGGATGAACCCGCCCATGAAGAAGATCCAAAACGGCGACGAGACCGCGAGCGCCGCATAGAGCGCGACGTGGAACGCGACCATGAACGACTCCGCGGGGCTGAAGTTGTGGAGGGTCACCTCGACCGGGTCGGCGGGCGCCGCCGCCGGGTCCATGGTCAGCGTCATCACCTGCTCCTTGCCCATCGGCGCCGCGCCGACCCTGAACACCACCTGGGGCGCGTCGCCGGGCGGAAGCCCGGGGAACTGCTCGCGCGTGACCGCGTAGGGTCCGAGCCTGGTGTCGCCTATCTGGAGCGTGACCGTCGGCTTCGGCTTCTCGAACATGTGCATCCGGCCCAGCGGCACCATCAGCACCCTGACGATCCAAGGGCTGACCAGCAGGCAGATGATGACCGCGGCGCCTATGGCGATCGCCGAGCGTATGAGGGCCGCCCTCAGGTCGGCCAGGTGGCCCCAGAACGACTTCTTGGGGCCCAGGTCCTCGACCTCGGCCGTCACGGTTGGAATGTCGTCGGCCATCGGGCGCCCCGGCTAGACGCGGAGGCTGCCGGCCTTTTTCTCCGCGAGGAAGGCCTGGTAGGTGGAGGCGATCCCCTCCCTGAGGCCGATCCGCGCCTTCCAGCCCAGCGCCGAGAGCTTGGACACGTCGAGGAGCTTGCGGGGCGTCCCGTCGGGCTTCGACGCGTCCCATGAGATCCTTCCCCTGTATCCGGTCGCCTCGGCCACGGCCTGCGTCAGCTCGCGGATGGTCACGTCGGTCCCCGTGCCGACGTTGATCCAGTCGGGCAGGTCCTGGCGCCCCAGGAGGAAGAAGCACGCGTCGGCCAGGTCGTCCACGTGGAGGAACTCCCGCCTGGGCGAGCCCGAGCCCCAGGCGGCGACCTCGGGGGTGCCCGCCTGCGCCGCCTCGTGGAAGCGCCGGATCAGCGCGGGGAGCACGTGGGAATTCGTCGGATGGTAGTTGTCGCCCGGTCCGTAGAGGTTGGTCGGCATGGCCGAGTGGAACGCCACGCCGTATTGCTTGCGGTAGTACTGGCAGAGCTTCAGGCCGGCGATCTTGGCGACGGCGTAGGCCTCGTTCGTGGGCTCCAGGGCGCCCGTGAGGAGGCAGTCCTCGGTCATCGGCTGCGCCGCGAGCTTGGGGTAGATGCAGGAGCTGCCGAGGAAAAGGAGGCGGCCCACCCCGGCCTTCCAGGCGCCGTGGATCGTGCTCGACGCGATGGCCAGGTTGTCGTGCAGGAATTCCGCCGGAAACGTGCTGTTGGCGTGGATCCCGCCGACCTTCGCGGCCGCGATGATCGCGACGTCGGGCTTCTCGGCCGCGAGGAAGGTCTCGACCGCCGACTCGCTGGTCAGGTCAAGCTGCTTGCGGTCCCTGAGGACCAGCTCGAAGCCGGGCTCCTGCTTGAACCGGCGGACGAGCGCCGAGCCCACCATTCCGTTATGGCCTGCGACGTACAGCTTCGTCATAGTCTCGGGAGCTTCGCGATCTGCGACTCCCGCTTGGCCAGGTCGAGGTCGTGGTCGATCATTATCTTGACCAGCTCCTTGAAACGGACCTTCGGCTTCCAGCCCAGCTGCTTCGCGGCCTTGGCGGGGTCCCCGATCAGCAGCTCGACCTCGGCCGGGCGCTCGTACCGCGCGTCGTGCTTCACGTGCTGCTGCCAGTCGAGGCCAAGAAGGCCGAAGGACTGCTCGCAGAATTCCTTCACGCTGTGCGTCTCGTTCGTCGCGACGACGAAATCGTCGGGCTTTTCCTGCTGGAGCATGATCCACATCATCTCGACGTACTCCTTCGCATAGCCCCAGTCGCGCAGCGCATCGAGGTTCCCGAGGTAGAGGGTCTCCTGCAGGCCCAGCTTGATCCTTGTCGCGGCCCGGGTGATCTTGCGGGTCACGAAGGTCTCGCCCCGGCGCGGCGACTCGTGGTTGAAGAGTATGCCGTTGCTTGCGTGGATGTTGTAGCTTTCGCGGTAGTTGACGGTGAGATAGTAGGCGTAGGCCTTCGCGCAGCCGTAGGGCGAACGCGGCCAGAACGGGGTCAGCTCGGTCTGGGGCACCTGCTGGACCTTCCCGTACATCTCGGAGGACGAGGCCTGGTAATAGCGCACCTTCTTGACGAGGCCGGCCTCGCGGATCGCCTCGAGGATCCTCTGCGCCCCCAGGGCGTCCACGTCGCCGGTGTATTCCGGGATGTCGAACGACACGCGGACATGGGACTGGGCGCCGAGGTTGTAGATCTCGTCCGGCTGGAGCTCATAGAGGAGCTTCACCATCTGCACCGAGTCCGCGAGGTCCCCGTAGTGCAGGAAAAGCCGCACGCCGTTCACATGGGGGTCGCTGTACAGGTGGTCGATCCTGCTCGTGTTGAAGGTCGAGGCGCGGCGGATGATGCCGTGCACCTCGTAGCCCTTGTCGAGCAGGAGCTCGGCGAGATAGGAGCCGTCCTGGCCCGTGATTCCAGTGATGAGCGCTTTTTTCATTTTATGCGGAATATAAGGGCATGCGTCGGCCCGCGGGCAAGCCCGCAGACATTGCGGGCGGACCGCGCCCCTCAGTGCGCGGGCGAGGATGCCGCGCGGGCGAGCTTCGCCATCAGCGCCTTCAGGTTTTTCTCCGCGCGGGCGTCGACCAGGCGACCCTCCGCATCGAAGCCCTTCCCGGCATTGGCCAGGAAACACTGCCCGGGGACCACGCGGCACCCGAGCTTGAGCAGGAGCGCCTGCGCCATCGCGAGCGAGCGGACCCCGCCCAGCGTGCCCGGCGACGCGGAGATCACCGCCGCGATCTTGCCCTCAAACGGGTTGTCGTCGGTGCGGCTGCACCAGTCGATCGTGTTCTTCAGGAGCGGCGTGATCATCGAGTTGTACTCGGGCGACGCGACCAGCAGGCCCCGGTGCGACGTGATGAGGCCGATCAGCTTGACGGCGTTTTCGGGCAGGCCGCCCCTGTCCTCGAGGTCCCCGTGATACAGCGGCAGGCTGAGCTCGTTCAGGTCCGCCAGCGTGACCTCGCATCCGGCCTCCGTGGCGGCCTTGATGGCGACGGCCAGGAACTTCCGGTTGAGGGACTCGCGCCTGGCGCTGCCGGCGAAGGCGAGGATGCGTGCGGGCGTGGCCATCGGCGCACCCAAGCTCAGCTCAGTGATTTGAGCAAGCGCTCGAGCTCGGCGCGCTTGGCCTCCTGCTCGGAGAGCTGCCGGCGCGCCCCCTCGAGGACCGCGGGCGGCGCCTTGTCGACAAAGGCCTTGTTGGCCAGGCGCGCCTGCGTGGCCGCGATGTGCTTCTCCAGTGCCGCGATCTCCCTGGCCAGCCGGCCCCTTTCGGCTCCCACGTCGACCGCGCTCGCAAGGTCGAGGTAGAGCGTCCCGAGCGCGGTCACTGCCGCCGGCGCTCCTTCGACGGCCCCGCGGCGCAGGATTTCCGCCGCGCCGGCCATCCGCGCGAGCTTGGCCAGGTTGGATTCGACGGTCGCCCATGCCGTGTCGTCGGCGATCAGCAGGAACCTCACGTCGCGGCGGCTGGCCAGGTTGTGCTCGGCCTTGAGCGCCCTCGCCTGCGAGACGAACGCCTTCATCCGCTCCACCGTGGCGGCCTGCGCAGGGTCCGGCTTCGCGCCGAGGGTCCCGAGTTCGGTCGCGCACCGGGAGGCGTCCTCGATGACGCTGTCCATGATGGAGCGCCCGCGCGGACCGGAATACCCGAGCTGCGACCAGAGCTCCTCCGTGATGAAGGGGATGAGGGGGTGCAGCAGCAGGAGCGTCTGCCTGAGAACGAGGTCCTGGAGGGCGAGGCAGTTCGCCCGCGTGTCCTCGGCCTGGAGCTTCGACTTCGAGACCTCGACATACCAGTCGCAGAAATCGTTCCAGAAAAAACCGTAGAGCGCCTGGGACACCGCGCTGAACTCGAACTCGGCGAAGCAGCGGTCGACCGCGCGGGTCGCCGACAGCAACCGGTCCAGGATGGCGTGGTCGTCGGCGTCGAACGCCGCGGGCCGGATCCGCCCAAGGATGGCCCTCAAAGACGAGTTGTCGCCGACGGGACCGCTCATCTGCCTGAACCGGCAGGCGTTCCAGAGCTTGTTGCAGAAGTTCTTCCCACCCTCGATCCGGTCCTCCTGGAAGCGGATGTCCTGGCCCTGGGGCGCGATCGAGATGATCCCGAACCGCAGCCCATCCGCCCCGTAGGCGTCGATGAGGTCGATGGGGTCGGGGGAATTCCCGAGGGACTTCGAGATCTTCCGGCCCTGCGCGTCGCGGATGATGCCCGTGAAGAAGACGTCCCTGAACGGGATCCGGCGCTCCACCGGCTCGCCGGGCCTCGTGAACTCGAGGCCGGCCATGATCATCCTCGCCACCCAGAAGAAGATGATGTCCGGGGCGGTGACCAGCGTGCTCGTCGGGTAGAAACGCTCGAATCCCTCCCGCGCCATCGCTCCGGGCTCCGGCCAGCCCATGGTCGCAAACGGCCAGAGCCACGACGATGCCCACGTGTCGAGCACGTCGTCCTCCTGCACCCAGTTCTCCGGATCGGGCGGCCCCTCAACCGAGACGTGGATCTTTCCCGGGTCCCGCAGGTCGGCCTCCGTGAGCCGGTCCCGGTCCAGCCCCTTCCGGTACCAGACCGGAATCCTCTGGCCCCACCAGAGCTGGCGGCTGATGCACCAGTCCTGAATGTTCTCGAGCCAGTGCAGGTAGACCTTGGCCCAGCGCTCGGGATGAAAGCGGATGAGGCCGTCCCGCACGGCCGCCTTCGCCTCCTCCACCCTGGGATAGCGCAGCCACCATTGCCAGGTGAGGCGGGGCTCGATGGGCACGTCGGCGCGCTCGGAATACCCGACGTTGTGGGCGTAGGCCTCCTGGCCGGCGAGGGCGCCCGAGGCGCCGAGAAGCTCGGCGGCCCTCTTGCGGGCCGCAAAACGCTCCATCCCCGAGAGCTCGGGGCCGGCGAGCTCGTTCAGGGTCGCATCCGCGTTCAGGATGTCGATGACCGGCAGGCCGTGCCGCAGGCCGATCTCGTTGTCGACCCTGTCGTGCGCGGGGGTGATCTTGAGGGCGCCCGAGCCAAACTGGGGATCCACGGCCGAGTCGGCGATGACCGGGATCTCGGCGCGGTTCAGGGGGCGCCAGACCCGGCGCCCGATCACTCCCGCGTAGCGCGGGTCGTCGGGATGGACGGCGAGGGCCACGTCGCCCGGGATCGTCTCCGGCCGGGTGGTCGCCACCTCGATGAACTGCCCCGGCGCGTCGACGAGCTCGTAGCGCACCTTGAAGAGCGTCCCGTTTACCGGCTTCATGATCACCTCCTCGTCGGACAGGGCGGTCAGCGACGCGGGGCACCAGTTGACCATCCGCTTGCCGCGATAGATGCGGCCGCGCCTGAAGAGCTCCGCGAAGGCGCCGAGGACCGCCCCCGAATAGACGGGATCCATCGTGAACTGGGCGCGGTCCCAGTCGCATGAGGCCCCGAGCCTCCTGAGCTGCTCGAGGATCACGCCGCCTTTTTCATGGCGCCACTCCCAGACGCGCTCGACGAACTTCTCCCGCCCGAGGTCGTGGCGCGTCATCTTCTGCTTGCGCAGCTCGCGCTCGACGACCGCGTGGGTGGCGATGCTCGCGTGGTCCAGGCCCGGGATCCAGAGCGCCGAGCGGCCCTCGAGCCGGGCCCGGCGCACCAGCATGTCCTGGATCGTGGCGTTGAGCACGTGCCCGATCGTCAGAACGCCCGTCACGTTCGGGGGCGGCATCACGATCGAATAGGACTCGCGGCCCGTCGCCGGCGCCGCCTGGAACGCGTCCGCGGCCATCCAGGCGGCGTACCACCTCTTTTCGACATCGCGGGGTTCGTAACTCTTTGTGATCTCGGGCATGGAGGGTTTCCAGCAAACCGGGGCGCCCCGCGTCAGGCAAGTCCGAGGTGCGCCATCCGTGATTGAATCCTGCGGCACCCGCCATTCAATGGGTTCCCTCGATGCCCAAATCCCTCGATGAGCTGGCCCGCTCGCAACTCGTGTTCGTTCCCGGAACGAGCAGCGCCGACCGGATTGCCGCGTGCAAGGGCTTCCTGAGGGATGCGATGGCCGACCTGCGGGCCCGGCATGACGAGGGCGCCTCGGGCGTGGAGGTCGAAAACGGGCGCGCGGCGATCATCGACTCCCTGATTTCCCGGCTCTTCGACCATGCGATCGGCCTCTACGCGAGCAAGAGGGGCCCGACACCCGCGGCGGTGTCGCTGATAGCGCTGGGGGGCTACGGCCGGGGCGAACTCGCCCCGTGGAGCGACATCGATGTCATGTTCCTGTATCCCTCGAAGTCGAAGGCCGCGGTCGTCGAGCCCTTCCAGGCCCACCTGACCCAGGAGGTCCTCTATCCCCTGTGGGACAGCGGCCTGAAGGTCGGCCACTCCACGCGCAAGATCGAGGAGGTGTTCGTGCAGGCGAAGAGGGAGATCATGACGATGACCTCGCTCCTCGAGGCGCGCTACATCGCCGGCTCCGCCGCCCTCTGCGACTCGTTCCTGCTCGCCTACCGCAATTTCTACACGACGGACGATCCCAAGGGGTACATCCTGTCCCGGCTCGAGGACCAGGCCCAGCGGCGCGCCAAGTACGGCAACACGGTCTTCAACCAGGAGCCCGACATCAAGAACGGCGTCGGCGGCCTCAGGGACTACCAGAACACGCTCTGGATGGCCCGCGTGAAGCTCGACATCATCCGGATGGACGAGCTCGCGGTGCAGGGCCACCTGACCGCCGCCGAGGTGAGCGAATTCAGCCGGGCCTATGATTTCCTCCTGAGGGTCCGCAACGAGCTCCACTTCGAGAACGTGCGCCAGACGGACATCCTGAACCTGGACGCGCAGCCGCGGGTCGCCCTCAACCTAGGCTACATCCAGGAGGCGCTCCTGGCCCGGGTGGAGTGGTTCATGCAGGACTACTACCGCTGCGCCCAGACGATCTTCCAGACCTCGAAAACGGTGGAGAGCCGCCTGGCGCTCACCATAGGCAGGAAGTCGAGCGGGGCCAAGGTCCCCATCCGCGAGGCCCTGAAGATCGCGCGCCTGCGCCGGTCCCGGAAGGTGGACGGATTCATCGTGCGGGGCCACGAGCTCTCGGCGGAGAGCCGCAACGTGTTCCAGGACGACCCGGTCCGGCTGGTGCGCGTGTTTCGGCACTGCCAGCAGCTCGAATGCACCCTCGATTTCCATCTCACCGAGCTCATCCGGGAGTCCCTGCCCCTTATGACCCACCTGCCCGGGTCCGCCGACGCCGGCATGGCCTTCCGGGCCATTCTGTCCGAGTCGGGGGCCGTCTACCCCGTCCTGAGCCGGATGCATGAACTGGGGGTCCTGGGGGGTTACATCCCCGAGTTCGACGCCCTGACCTGCCTCGTCCAGCATGAATTCTACCATAGATATACAGCTGATATCCATACACTTAATGCAATCCGTGAGCTGGATATGATCTTCACGAAGGCGGAGCCGATCACCCTCAAATACCGGACCGTCCTCCACGAGGTGGAGGACCCCGCCCTGGTCTACCTCACCCTGCTCCTCCACGACATTGGCAAGGCCATCGCCATCCAGAACCACTCCGAGTCGGGGGTCCGGCTGGCGGGGCCCACCATGGAGCGCCTGGGCGTGTCTCCCAGGGGGCGTGAACTTGTTTCATTTGTGATAAAGAATCATCTCGCGATGGCACGATTCTGGCAGAAGCGGGATGTAGATGACCCCAAGACATCTGCCAGTTTTGCAGAACTCGTTGGCAATCCGGAACGCCTCCGGTGCCTTTACGTGCACACTTTCTGCGATGCGCGGGGCACATCCTCGGACCTGTGGAACAGCTACAAGGACACCCTCCATACCACCCTTTACCGCAACACGCTCGAGCGCCTGAGGCTAGGGGCCGAAGTTGAGGCAAACTTTGAGGAAAAACGCAAAATGACCGAACAGGAATTGATCGCCAAACGGATCCCCGGCATCAGCGACGACGAGATTGCCGCGCATTTCAGCCTGCTTCCGGACCGCTACTTCATACTGACGGATGCGAGCGAGATCACGCTCCACATCCAGATGGTCAACAAGCTGCTCAAGTCGATCACGGCGACCGACTCGGTTGGCTCGCTGCGGCCGGTCATCGACTGGAAGGACGACCTCAACCGGTCGCTGACGGTCGTGAACGTGGTCACATGGGACAGGGCCGGGCTGTTCTACAAGCTTGCGGGCGCCTTCAGCGTCGCCGGCCTGAACATCCTCGGCGCAAAGGTCATCTCAAGGACCGACCACATCGCGATCGACACCTTCTATGTCGTCGAGCCCGGGCGCGGCGTGGTCCAGAATTCGGCGGCCCAGGAATCCTTCGCAAAGATCATCGAGTCCGCGCTCATCTCGAACTCGGACCTGTATCCCGAGATCCTCGCCCAGGCCAAGAAGATCGCCGCGACCCGGTATCTCTATTCCAAGGGGGGCGAGACCCTCCACAGCTCGTTTCCCCCGACCGTGGACGTCTACCACGAGATCTCGATGCAGCGCACGATCGTGGAGGTCCAGGCCCGGGACCAGATCGGCCTCCTCTACCGGCTGGCGAAGGCCATCTTTGACTTCGGCTTCGACATCACGTTTGCGAGGATAGGGACGGAGCGCGGGGTGGCGATCGACACCTTCTACATAGAGAGCGCAAACCATGAGCCGGTCGAGGACGCCGACAGGCTGCAGCGGCTGCGCAACGCGCTGAACGAGGTGATCACTCCGGCGCTGGTGCCCGTCGCCGAGAGCGCCTGAGGGCGCCCGCGGCCGCGCGCCGCATAATCCCTTGCGCGCCCGCCCGGCGCCTGCACCACTGTCTGCATGACCGAAGAAGCGGAACTGAAGGCACTTCACGCCATCTCATCCCTGGCTTCGGGAACGGACGACCCGTCGGTCGCGACGCGGGCGATCCTGGCCGTGGCCTCCCGCGCCCTCGCCTCCGACAGCGGGATCGTCGCCTTCCAGAACCCCGAGACGGGCAAGCTCGAGATCGAGGCGGAACTCGGGCTGCCGCCCGAGGCGGAGCGCTCGTTCGCGCCGGGCCAGGGCGTGCCGGGATGGGTGGCGTGGCACGCCAAGCCGGCCCTCGTGCCCGACTCGTCGGCGGACCTGCGCAGCCGGCCCATCCGCCCCGAGACGCAGTGCGAGATGGCGGCCCCCATGCTGACCTCGGACGGCAACGTGCTCGGCGTCCTCGCGCTCGACCGCAATGCCGCCGGTTCCTACGGCCCGGGCGACCTCGAGGGCCTTGTGAAGCTGGCCGAGGCCGCGGCACGCGTGCTGCGGCGCCTCT
>Ga0302326_10032915_pt1 | contig 10315 bp, 8 predicted proteins | sample Palsa_T0_3_FD_202264 | JGI IMG/M metagenome (GOLD analysis project Ga0302326, IMG submission 202264) | Peat permafrost microbial communities from Stordalen Mire near Abisko, Sweden - Palsa_T0_3 | ecosystem: Environmental > Terrestrial > Soil > Palsa > Peat permafrost | place: Sweden: Abisko... | reverse complement strand
AACTAACCCTAAACTGTAAATAATAGAGGTGTTTGGAGTGCCGTCGGAATTTATGAAGACGTTTAGTCTGGTCGCTAAATCGGGAGCGGTACCAGCAATGTTAACACCAAGCGCTGTTTCGATATTAATAACTGAATCTCTTAAACCATTAATTGCGTCCCCGCCCAATTGATCTATATTATCATTAATGGGAGGCAATTCTACATCTGTGTCTAATTGATTTGGATAATTACTCATTGTTAATACCCTTGCTAAAATAATCTGGATTCTTAATAATTCTAGCTATGGTAGTTTTACCAACATTAAATATTTTCGCTAATTTATTATAACTATACATATTAGATATATACATTAATCTAATATTGTTAATATCAAGTAAAGTTAATTTAGAATTAGGGTTATTTTCTCCTGATACTTTGCCACTCGCTTTAAGACTATTGGAAATTTTATTTCTTATTTCTTCAGATCGTTGCACTCCCCATAACGGATGTTTATCACCAGCCATTTTTCCAGTCATCATAATAGATAAATGTTTTTTATATTCTTTAGAGCGTTTTACGCCTTTATGTCCGTGTGATTTACCTTTATTTGCTTGTGATATTGCTATTTTAGTTTCTTCGGTATGTGATTTGCCATAAAAATGATTTTTATCACCTGTTCTTGATTCTGACATTTTTTGTTTTGCTTCTTTTGAATACTTAAATCCTGATGTTCCTTCCCCGCCTTTTGTTAGATTATACCCATATTTTCTATTATTCGCTTTATATAAATCAATATAATATATTTCCATTTCTAAAGCTTCTTTTTCTGTTGAATATTCACCTATGATATTAAAATCAAATTCATTTATACCATATTTTTTAATAGCTCGATGAAAATGTGGATTTGCACCACTTGCATTTTTATGGGCATTAAGTCTTTTTTTAAGATTATTTGTTTTTCCAATATATTTTTTATCATTTATCCTATTGATAAAACAATAAACATAGTACGCAGTACTTTTAAGACAATTACTCATTATGGGGTACCATTAGGAGGAAGATTAGCATTACTTAAGTTAGGATCAGGTGTGGCAACATTCACTGTAACAGGTGATGGTGCTGGAGGTACTACTGGCGGTGGTGGCGGAGGAGGTGCATTTTGTTGTGCAATCGCCTGCATGGCAGATCGATCATTCATGCTATGGCAAACGTTGTATACAGAAGCTATTGTGCCCATGATCCCACCAAAAACTCCAAAAGATACTCCAAAAGTACCCGAGTCTATAACATGTTTAACTACTGCCCAGCAAGTGAATCCCATAAAAATTGTTGTTATCCATAGAATGCAAAAACAGAATGCAACTTTGCTAGAAAATAATAATTTGTATAATCCTAGCCGTTGTATTGATTGTAATATTCTAGCTTCTTCTCGTAATAAACTCATTAACGCACCTTCTTTTAGATATGCAAAGTAAGTGATATAATCTGAAAGTTATGTTGATGGAGTAAAAGCGTAAGTCATACGACCAGAAGCAGCTACCCATGCAATTACGCCAGCAGGAGCATTAGGATTTGTAAAAACAGTGATAGTAGTTCCTCCGGAAGTCTTTAAAAATATAGAAAAAGTATTTGTATTAACTTGACTGAAATCTAAAAACCACAACGCTCCAACATTGTTTGGAAAAATAATCGTTGCTCCGCCACCGCCAGTTATAGAACCTGTAAAAGTTATCATTGGCCATGCTGCTTGTCCTGCGGTTAATGTTATTGTTCCACCAGAACCCAACGATACTGATCCCGTTGCAAAATTAATGCTTGCAGTAGCCAAGCTAGAACCATCGCCACTGTGCGTACAACCGCTCCAAACAATGCCTCCAAGTGCTGAAGTAAAAAGAGCTTGTCCGCCTTCAAACGAAGCAAGGTTAGTAAATCCTGTTACTAGCGTAATATTTCCATTACTGCTACTTCCGAACCCACCACTAATCGTGACATCTCCGCCAAATACTCCATTTCCGCCAGATAAGGTTGCCGCTCCACCAATGTCCGCACCGTTACCTCCAGTAACCAAAACAGCACCACCATTACCTGTACCAGCGCCTATACCGCCAGATAAGCTTGCCGATCCACCTGAATTGGAGCCAGTAGAGCAAGCGCCAGCTTCAATACTGACCGGACCACCAAAACCACCGCCAGAAGATCCCTGTTGCCCTAATATACTAAGTGTTGCCCCGCTTACTCCAGAAGCGGGAGAGCCAAATTGAATATTAGTGGGCGCCCCAGCTGTTGCTGTAAAATTAACATTACTTGGTAATATAGATATTGCTGTATCACTAATTAACACTCGTTGTAATCCGGCGGTTTCTAGACTTATAGTGCCATCTGCCCCTCCACCAGATCCAGAACCACTTCCAATACTGATATTGCCACCGATGTTAGTTCCGCTACCACCGGATTGGGCCTGAATGTTTATACCTCCGCCAGAAGTTACTCCGTCTGTAGTGCTAAATTTTATATTGGCAGTGGCACCACTTGTGGAACCAAACAAAAAGTTATTTGGAGTTAATGTCAACGATGCGGCTGTTAAATTAGCTTCCGTAACTCCGCCAACTTGGAACAAAATCTGTGTTGAGCCACCTAAGTAAGTCGCTGGGCCAGTATCAGTTTGCAGCACAGAGTTGCCATTAACTCCAATGATAACAGAATTTGTTGGGGCTCGTACAAATCCAACGGTGCCTGGTATAGCGCCAAATCTAATAAAATCAGTTGTCGTTGCTTTTAATTGAACCAGTGTAGTTGCCGCCTGTTGCAATGTAACGGCGTTAGTTACCCAGTTAAGTAATGTATTAGTGCCATTAACAGCAACGCTTCCGCCGGCAGAAGATGCAGAATAACTAATCGAAGAAACGTATTGATTTGTAGTTGTAGAAGTGCCATTACCGAGAAGATCGCTTCCCGGAGTAAATGTTCCTCCCCCAACAGTTGCCCATGTATAAGCGCCTGAATTATATTGGAGAACTGTATTGGTTCCAGAAGGTGCTGGAACGGTAATTCCCCTGAGCCCCACATTAGTTAATTGCCCAGGAACCGACACACTTGCAGTGGCGTCTCCAGATATAGTCACGAACGCTGCATCTGGAGTAGTATTGGCAACAACGAATTGTCCGGCAGTTCCTATTAAAGCGGCTGCTTGAAGATTGCCGCCGATATTATGCCATAGTCCAGTTCCAGTGATAGTGGTGGTAGTCTCAGCGGCCCAAGTATATGCTCCGGCATTATACTGAAGAACTCTGTTGGTTCCGCTTGGAGAGGGTACCGAAATTCCCCTAATACCTATAACAGTTACACTTCCAGGTATAGAAGTTGAACTGGATACATCTCCTGCCAATGTTGTCCATGCACTTCCGGTAGCGCCGGCATTTTCAATCAAATATTGTCCCGCTGTAGAGGCAGTGGCAGATACTGGATTGCCTCGTATTCTCACTACAGAGGCTGCCTGTGAACCAGATCCTGGTCCTGCTAATACATCGCCTGTTAATGTTGTTATACCTCCAGCGCCACCGCCAGCATTAGGCAATGCTTGCCAATTAGAAGTAGAATTATTCCATGTTAATATATATTGATCTTGTCCAGCACCAAGCGTTTGCGCTTTAATAGCGTTCCCTTGCAATCCAATAACTTTTTGCAAAACATCTGTGCCAGATAAATCTCCGGCTGCCGTAAATACTCCAGTACTAGCCTCGGGTGTCCATCCCGTCGAAACATTCCACGTTAACACATAACCAGAGGTTGGTGCCAAGGCACTTACTGGGTTTCCTTGTAAACCTATCACGGTTTGAGACGTATCTGTTCCTGATAAATCTCCACCTGCCGTAAATACGCCTACATTAGGTTCGGGAGTCCAACCCGTTGAAACATTCCAAGTCAATACATTGCCAGAACTTGGCGTTAGAGTGCTAACTGGTTTGCCTTGCAAGCCAATAACGGTTTGCAAAGTAGACGTTCCAGACAGGTCTCCTCCAGCAGTAAAAACGCCAGAAAATGGGGTGGGCGTCCAACCAGTTGACGAACTCCATATTAAAACGTTTCCATTTGACGGAGGTAACGTGGAAATGGCACGACCTTGAATAGCGGTTACGCGTGGTATAAGTGCCGTTCCACCAAAATCACCACCTAATGTGACAATTCCCAAGTTAGCTGTAGTTGTGCCGATTGTAGCCAAAGTAAAAGGCGATGGTCCGATAATCCCTAATAATGCTTCAAGAGCTTCTTGGACGGTTGTGCAAAAATCCGCACCGATCGTTAAATCGGGCTTCAAATCGATCATCGTGGCATCATGTCTGAAGGCAACGCCCTCGTAATGAAGAGCAAAGTCAAACCTATCAGTAACCAATCTGCCGGGATTACTATTTCGATCAAAATCTGGAGTTAGTGGATTTGCCATTATACAATTATATTATTTTATTAGCAGAACAATACAATATCGAATTTATGGAAGTAAAATTTTGTGAGAATGTTGTAATACTTCCATAATTTTTCCGTTGATCACAGGGTGTGAGTGACCTTGAGAAATGCCAGTTGTTTGATTAATTTGAGATACTGATAGAATTTTTTCAGACCGCCGAACAGTGTGCGAATGTGGAGGTAAGCCTGGAGCAAATCCAAGACTCGTATTGAGAGTTTGTGGAAAATCTGAAGTGTTTTTAAACGTTCTAATTTGATATGCCGGGTCTGTCTTTCTAATTCTGAAAGTAGCAAGATGCTGTCCGCCGTCTAGCCCTAAAATTATATTATTACGAGTAACTGCTGCTACTTCGTATCTGAAACTCTCATTATCATCTTGGTCGAATAGAATTAGGACATCTCTTGTTTTAATGGTTGGAACGGTTAATGTCCACATACCAAGTGGGAACTCTGACTCCAGTCCAGCTTCGTACATTTTTAGATTTTCGGCAGTTGGATCGAGTCTAACTTTAATGCGCCCATCACTGCTACGAGGATTAAAATATTGTTCGTAGCCGAACACAAATTTTGTCCCGTAACAATTATGGGTTACAACTCCTTGAACTACATAAGTATGGTCACCTTCAACTTCTAAATTGTATACTTTTCCAATATATTTTGTCTGTTCAGATTTTCTTACAGTTGACAACAGATGTCCATTATAATCCCATCTTCCTTTACGATTATGATTTGTTAATGTATCTTCACCCCAATTTACATAATAACATCTTTTTCTTTTATTGCCTTTTTCAGTTAATTTTGGGCTGTCTGAACCTATTAAAAGTGGCCGTTCTCCAACCCTATGTAATAATTCTACTAATTGTAAAGCCAATATTTCGGAAGTTTGCCCAATCCCATGTTCTCTTTTAGTCCCATCACCATCATAAATACCATTAATTATGGCCCAAGATTTATTATTTGGTAATGTCATTAATTCTTCTGGTATATGTTTATTGTTGCATAATTTGCCAAGCCATTTTGGAAACCATTTAGCTAATGTTGTGCTGTGTACCTCAACTACCATTCCATTAGTTTTGGCACTTTTATAAACGGCAGGATGATATCCTTGTTTATTAAAATATGCGACTAAACGATCACTAAAATTAGTTTCTTTTACATGTAATGAAAAACTAATTGAACGCTTATTATTACTGCCTTCTGCTAAATACATTCCAACAACCCATAAAAACTCTTCATCCACTATAAATTGATTTGGTCCTAATCTTTTCTCTCCTAATTTAGTATTTTTTCTAAATTCAACGGGAATTTCAATCATATCAATATCTGATATTTCATCAGACCACTTGGCTACTAGCCAATCACCTTTAGATATATTTTTAGCATCATCCCAATCTAACATATGGCCCGGAATTACACCATCTTTTTTATATTGATAAATGGCTTGTTCGGCTTCTTTCTCAGTAATAAATGATCCTAAGCTTATTCTTGGCTGACCCTTTAATTGTGCCCTGGCCCACCACTTGCCACTTGGTAAACGACTTGGTGTTGATTTTCCCACTCCATCACCTCGTGCTATAAACGCTTTACAGCCACTATTGGGTCCACAAGACATTTCCATATTATGACTACCACGCATAGCCATAAACGGATGTTCAAGTGTAGCTAAAATAGGATTAGCGCCAATCGATGATGTGATAGATTGCAACATACCATCATATTGTCTTTCAAATACACGCAATACATTGTGATAAAATCCATCTGATGATAATACTTTTTCTCCTATCTTAATATCTTCAATAGGTTTATATCCATTTTCTGTTCTTACTAATGTTCCGCCTACAAAACAAAATGGGCATCTGTCATCTTGATATTCACTACTTGTTAAATAGCAACTACAAGTGATACCTGTTTGTTGTCTCTTGATCAAAACTGCTGGTTGCCCCGTTACAGATAATAATACGTCTTGTCTTTGCGTATTCTGCATCTCTAAATTCAATCCTCTATATCTATTATTATTCCCTAATTGATCTATGCAGCCATTGTCTCCTCCTATATAAGACCCCACACAAGTTCCATTCAACAACAACACCGGATCGGTTCTATGCCAACCAGAATAATCGTATTCCGGGAAAGTTACATTCGCCGCATCAGCAGCGGTATAGTCAGTTGATAAATAATCTTGAGGAACTTGATGATATCCTTCAAGAACGGTAAATGGAAAATGAGGATATTCAAAACGAGATTGACAAGCATAAATTTGATCCCATCCGGCATCTTCCTCAATTGCAAACTCTCCCACAATGGGACTCCAACAATTATATCCGTCAAACCCTGAAACGGTGTGAAGTGTAATTGGGGTATCATTAAAACCACGCCCTCCTACGCCACCAGGAAGAGCACCAACGGTTTGCATTGTAAAATAATCGCCTTGCTTAAACAAAATAGTTTCTGTAATTGCAAAACTTAATACTCCATTAGATACGATCACTCCATTAGATTGCCAAATAGGAAAATTGCCATATTGATCGACAATGTTCCCTGATACCGAACCTATAGTTTCAAATCTAGCTGGCATCTGATTTCCAAAATCATCTATCGGATTTGCGATGCATCTTATAGTCCAAATTTCATTTTGAGCACTAGCACTTACTAAAGTTAGAGAGGTAATAGTGCCTTGACCCGTATTAGTTGTGCCCGGTATATAATATTGTGAATTTGATTGTAAAAGTAAGTGCGCCCCTGTAATAGATCCTGCCGGTGAGACCATTAAAGTATTATTGATTGAATCAATGGCAAAGTATGAAATTAATTCTACACCAATTTTGATAATGCCCGACTGTGTAAATTCTTCTACTGATAATAAAGGAATTAATAAATCTGTTGGTCCAATATTTTCTCTAAGAATATTAGTTGGGTAAAATCTTATGTTGTGATATGCGATTGGAAGATCTGGTAAGAAAGTAATGATGGTTGGATCATATTCGACAGGACGTACTGAAAACCAGTAGTCCTGACCCGGCGTAAGATCAATAATGTCGGCGCTTAATGATCCATCGATTATGATATACTTTACGCCCTCGTGAAATACCGTAGACTCTGCCGTAGAGTAATAAATATGATAGGCAATTTTGTTGGAAATATATTCGGGATACGCTTGGAACCAATGCATGCTTATCGAATAGCCATCACCATGGCTATCGACACGATCGAGTCCTGACATTGAAGGGTTGGCGAAAAAGACCATAATATAATGTAATTTAATTAGTCGAGGCTGGCAAAAAGCGTGAGACGGTGATATATAGTTTGTTGTATACTAAGGAGAATATTATGAGCTTACAAATAGACGAAGTTATCAAAAAATATCAAGAATTAAAAACATTAAAAGAAGTAGCTAAATTTTTTAATGTTAGTAAGGAAGGTATTAGAAAATTTTTTATTAAAAATAATTTACCATATACTAAATCAATTAGTTATAACCATAATGAAAATTTCTTTGCTACTGATACCGAAGATAGTTTTTATTGGGCGGGGTTTATTGCGGCAGATGGCAATATTACCGCTAAAAAAGATTTTACTTTATCTTTGAAACAAGGAGATTATGCACATATATTAAAATTCAAAACAATAATTAATTCTAATGCGCCAATAACAATTTCACCACCAAAAGATTTAATAATTTGCGGTATTGAAACACGAACTTCTGGATCTGCCATTATTAGATTTAGAGCAAAACAATGGTCAGAAGATTTTATACGATTTAATATAGTTCCTAATAAAACTAAAATATATTCTATACCGTCAAATATATTAAATCACAAATTAGTTAATCATTTTATTAGAGGTTATTTTGATGGAGATGGATGGTTTAGTCATGTTAAGAAATTAAATAGATATTTGTGGGGTATATGTGGCAACCTTGATGTTGTCGAAAATATAAAAGAATTATTAAATGACAAATGCAATATATCTGGTAAAACAACTATTGTGAGACAAAACAATATTTTTAAATTAACTTACTCAAAACAACATGACGTATCAAATATTGTAGATTATTTATATGGGAATGCTAATGTATATTTAGATAGAAAATATCAATTATCTAAATCGGCAAAGTTAGCAGATGAAGCAACTATCATATTAAACTTAGATAAATCTAAATTAGAAGAGTCTTATCAACGATTGAAATCTTTGGCTTTGGTTTCAAAAGAGTTTAATTGTTGCAAATCCAGCATTGCCAACTATTTAAAAAAATACAATATTAAACTTGTTTCATAAAAATATTTTCTAATTTTTTCTTTTCTTTCTTATCATCTACCTCATGGTGTTCTAATAAGTCATCGACGTATTCTTCTGCTTCATCTTCACCATGCTGTTTAGCTATATATTCGACCTGGTTAGTGAAGCCCTCTTGCTCAAATTTATTATGAAGATAGGAACCATCATCAGATGACTGTGTAGCTTTCTTTCCATAACATTGCTGGAACCAATGAGTATATTCATGTATTAAATAAGATATGTCATGATTAAAATCTCCATCACATAATAATTTGTAATTCAATGTTACAATACCCTTGTTTGTTTTTGCGGAAACGTCAAGGTTACCGAAGATTGTTGGAATGTAATCAATAATATCTACATCTTCATCATATTCTTTACATATGTCTTGCCATACCTTATCTGTTTTAAGATGAGCCTTTGCCTTATTAATAAGCCTATTCAATGTCTTATATGGCAATTTTCTTACCACAGATAATGGAATTTTTTCTTTCTCTTCTTCGTCATTCATGTAAATATGGGATATTATAGATATATGTATATCAGGAGTAACACATGGCATTTTTAGGGATCAAAGTATCGGATAATATTGGACAATTATTATCAAAAGTAGACGTTCCAGGTGAAAAAACCAGCCCTTCTGAAATGCATATTACCTTATTTTACTTTGAAAATTTTTCTATAGACGATGTGATTAAATCATTGGAAGTAATATTTGAATTAACAACTAACACAAAACCTTTTAATGTCAAAACTAATATGGTCAGTCATTTTCCAGGTTGGGGCGATAAAGACGATAAAAAATGCGCCGTCATTGCCAAAATAACATCAGATGATTTGCATAAGTTTAGAGATAAGTTGGCAGATGATTTAGATGATGCAAATGTCGAATTTTCCAAGACGTATAAAGACTACAAACCTCATATCACATTATCTTACTCACAAAAAGAGCCCGAGGATTTTGATTTGCCTGATGCAATAGAATTTACGGTATCAGAAATAACTTTATGGGGCGGAGAAGAAATGAATGACAAGTTGATTGTTGATTTTCCGTTATCTTATGGTAAAACGGAAAAGAATAGCTTCTTAATTAAGAGAATAGAGATGATGGAAAAGATTGCGGATAATTTGTTGATTTGAAAGAATTTTCGCCGGGCAAGTGCAAACCAGTTAAACTTTGGGCCGATATATACGATGGTATGACCCATTATCTTGATGAAATTGTCGATGATATCTGTGCAAATAGTTTGCCTACAGATGAAATTAGATGGGAAGCGCGGCCCAAAGAACTTCGTTGGTCATGGACGAACGACAGAACTAAACAAGTTTGGCATGTTAAACTTTCACAATTAAAAAAAGTTTTTTTGGATCCAAGCGATCCGACCACCATGATTTACAATGATTTTTTTCTTGGTATAAGAACTGCCTTCGAAACTAAAACACAAATAGAAAAATTAAACAAATTAAAGGCTTTCTGGTGATTTAATTTTATCTAGAGGTTTAATTGTGATGATGCAACCTTCTGGTGGCAGAGTGATGGTCATTGGCCGAGTAGATTTATCTTCTTCTTTACCAAGGAGAGATCTTAAATGCTTATA
>Ga0302326_10032910_pt1 | contig 10316 bp, 9 predicted proteins | sample Palsa_T0_3_FD_202264 | JGI IMG/M metagenome (GOLD analysis project Ga0302326, IMG submission 202264) | Peat permafrost microbial communities from Stordalen Mire near Abisko, Sweden - Palsa_T0_3 | ecosystem: Environmental > Terrestrial > Soil > Palsa > Peat permafrost | place: Sweden: Abisko... | reverse complement strand
ACCGCTTTAGACAACCCAGTCGTCCCACTACTAAAGCTCAAGAAAGCACAGAACCCACCATTCCTCTCCCCCTCGCCTAGCCTATACTCCTGTACTTGTTCCCTCTCCCTCCTCCCCAACTCAAAGCAACTCCCCCATCGTCCTAAACCCCTGCCTCTCCCCCTCTAACAAAAAAACTCTCTCTTTCCCAATCCCCGCATTCTTGGCTGCCTCAGCAGCAACACCCATACTCCCCGGCACTGTAAACAAAAACTTCGCCCCTGCAGTCTTAAGCGCATATGTCATCTCCTCTACATTATACGCCGGGCTGGCTCCGGAGATGATGCCGCCGATGCGATTGACGGCTAGCATGGCGACCGGGTAACATATTGTGTTTGGGGAGAAGAGGGCGACGACGTCGCCTTTCTTTAGGTCGTAGTGCTTGACAAGAGCCGTGGAGAGGTGAGTGGTGTGGGTTTTGACTTCGGAGTAGAAAAGGCGTTCTTTTGTTAGGGCGTTGGTGTAGCCGGCGAGTTGGAAGGGGGAATGGGAATTGAAGATGAAGCTAGGGAGTCGGAGAGCTAGGTCCAGTTTGCGAGGTTGGTTGGCACTGGGTATGTCGGAGGTATTGATTGGAAAGGGGGGGAGCTTACGGCCGATGTCTCGTTGGGAGCTTTTGAACGGCATGTTCGAAGATATGTTAAAACAGGAAAGTAATGAATCAGAGAATTAAGAGATAAAAGAGTAAATAACAGAAATGAGAGGAGATGGAAAAGAGAGCTAATACTTACCTAGGCACCGAAAATAACTCCTCGATGGCAAAGCAGATTGGTCAAGGGGTTCTGCTCAATACCATCGAGGAAATTTTGAAAAGGTGAGGGAAATGCGGGGTACTTCTGGTGCTTCGTTGGATTTAGTGACGAATTACAAGTAACGTGTTGCCCCCTGAATGAGTCGAGTCTTAAAATTTCTGCTCACTTGAGAATCATGGACACGGGGGCTAGATTATTTAAGCTCGTTTCATTCGATGTAAATCCGCAAAGGCAAACCAGCCATGCCATACGCCAAGCAGCCCAATGCCCAAAGCAACAGGCCCAAGAACCAATGTCATGAACACATATCAACATCATCGCACATTCATCCTACCACAGCCTTCATGCTCAAGCTCTCCAGGAACCCCGCCAAGTCTTCTTTTTTAACCTCAACCACGCAATGCTCGAAACTGTCAATCCTGACTCTGGCATTTGTTTCTTCCACCACTTCTTGGAACGCATTTCCGAATTTATTCCTCCCGAATCCTCTCACTTGGGACTTCTCATCTTCCTCTTCATCTGAATCGTCATCAGACGATGATTCTGAGTCTTCTGACTCTGTCTCGTCTTCCTCATCAGCGTCATCACCAAGAGCAAGTCTTCGCGCTTCTCTTTTCTGTTCTCGGACCTTCTCCTTGTTCTTTTTCTTCAGTTCACGAGCCTTTGCTTTTGCTTCTCGCTTCTCCTTCTTTTCTTTGGCTGCGTGTCGATCACCGAAACCCGTGCTCCCGCCACCACCGCCTCCTGTACCGACAACGACATAGACTCCTCGAGTCTCGTTCAACCCAGCAACAACAAGAGGTGTGCCTCGCCCACCATGACCAATTCTCCCCTTGCTCTCACGTTCTTGTTCAGCGATTGCCTCGCCGATCCAGAGTGCGAGTTTGGTCAACGCGGCGGGATGTGTAAATAATGTCACGTCAGGCCCATCCTTTACGACGCACATCCGGAATGCTCGAAGGTGACGAATCTGTTTCTTTTCGATTAATGATGTCCCGGTACGTAGTATCGCACGATGAAGATGTTGAGCTGTTGGTAAGGCTGATTTGAGTTCTTCAATTCTGTGTTGTTTGTCAGTCACTGAGCATTCCAACGGTGATAGCAACAACTCACTTCTCTAGTGCATCGTAAGCATCCCAGAATCTTCCAACCCATTCCTCGCCCTCTAAGGTGCCGTCTTCGTCAGATGTTTCTTTCAGGTCTCGACCACGATCATACCCTCCGTTCTCGACCGTCGTTACAGCTTTCTTTCCAACCTCAAGGATAGCACCGACGACGACTCCAACGTCTTGGGCACTAAGCGTAGCTCTCCAGCCCCAGCTCCGTACAAAGCCCCATCCTTCTTTCGTGCCACCTCGGTCTTTGCCATCTGTGTCTGCGGCTGGGACCAAGTCATCGAGTCCATACATTTCTGAGTATTTCAGCAGTTTTGTTCGCAGTCCTCTTTTGAGCTCCATATCCATGTGGGTGTAGCTTTGCTTGCATTGAACAAGACTAACACCCATTTTTGCCAGTAGCTTGTGTAATCTCTTTCGCCCACTATCTGACCAGATATGTAATCGCGCTGACAGGTAAGGTGAGTGAAGCATGCTATCATAAAGACTCCAGTGCCGTATCAGAAGGAATTTTGGTTCGGGTGATAATCGGATACTGGTATCCGTTGGACTTCGAGCGGTGGTGGGTATTATGCCGCTGTTCTCTGGCAATATATTTCGATTACCACTCAAATTTGAATCTGAGAGCTCAGGGGGGTTCAAACGTCGGACTTCATCCCGAAGTAATTGTCGTATCCGAGAACCGCGGGTCCCCATCCACCCTTTCGGAGACGATGATTTCGAGGTTGAAATGGCAACACCTACTGATGAGCGTCCGTACAGCTCCATAGAAGTGACGCCTACAATCGTCATCCAGAGAAGGTCATTATCTTCTCGGCCCAGTTCCGAAGCTAGAGAGTACATCATGGACGATATTGGCTCCGAATACGATGCACCAAGGGAATAGTACGCCTGTAATACCGTTTCGTGTTTTCTTCGGAGCTTCAAGAAACGACGCCGTAGTTTTCGGGCTGAAGGTGCTCTGGGAGGTTGAGCTGGAGTAGGGGAAACAGAGCGGGAAGCACTAGATGCCATGGCGGAGGGATCACTCAGTAAAAGAAGCCCTCGTTGTTTCGGACGCGTTGGAGAATCGGGAATTGGGCTCGACTAGTACGCAGGTTAGTTGCTGCAGGTATAATCACCAACTCCGAATGACCTACTGAATTACTCCTTCGCCGTTGCCGTGGTCTATCTTCATCATCGCTGCTTTCGTCCTCCTCATCTCGGTCTGACCATGATTTTCGCTTCTGGCCAACTCGAGAATCGGATGGCGCGTCGTCTTCACTCTCGGTTTCGCTCCCTTCACTGTCATCACCATGGTCTTCGACCTCTGGCATATCCACAAGAGCAAGAAACGCGTCTCTCTCGGCGTCCAGCTCCCCTTCAATGTCGCCGTCGTCGAACACAACAATGCCACCCTTCCCTGGCTTATAATCGCGTTGGATTTTCCCACCCTCAACACCAGGCTGCTTTTGAGTTACCAGCTCTCCACCCTCTTCAATCTGCGGTTGTATTGGGAAACCAGCAAATACGTTCCCCAAGTTCCAAGGACGTCGCGCGTCAACAACCCATACCTCAACACCACCGAAATTACTCTCATCGCCCTCTGCTTCAATACCCAACAGGCCTCCCAGATCAACTAATCCTCCAACTCCTAGACAAACCACAACACCTCCGCTCCCGCCCTCGCTCTCCATCATAGGCCGAATAACATTTCGGCCGGCCTTCTCCAAGTCGCCATAACCAGCAATTGGCTGAATCTTGTGCGGTATATAGTCGCGTTTGAGGAGGTTGGTAAGGATTCGGCAGCCGCAGAGCGCATCCGGTTCAAGAGCCACGAGAATGATCACTGGTGGAGATAGAGGATGGTGGGTTCGTTGAAGATGGAGGTATAATGTCGAGATGAGGGACCGTGGTAGATACATTATTATTGAACTTTCGACGCGTCTGAATTCATAATAAGGAATGGGGAATTGCAAACGGGTCCAAAAAGCGATTGCTGTCCTTGGAAAAGAGAACCAGCTTGTGATAGGAAACGGGTGGACGCGTTTTGTAGGCCCCAGGAACCGGCTTGCTGCAGGAAGTTCGTCGGCGGTAGTTTTGAAAATTATGATATCCTTGCCTTTGAATTTTATCGTTCGCTTCAGAAGAAGTTTTTGAGTTTGAAAGCGCTTCCCAATTACGAGTAGGGTGGAGCGTGATGTTTTTCTTTAGTGGTGGGTGAGTCGCGGTTTCCGCCTCGACGACGCGACTTGTGGTCCGGCGCTAAAATTCTATGACATGCAGCCCGGAGCAACGTTGTCCCCCAAACGAGACCACTCAACAACACAATGCATCATGTTGATCATCTTCAAGATAAGATCACTGGCCAGCCCATGAGCCAGATCCAAGAGTCTGCTGTATCCTAAATATTGCGTATATGGGTTGTGTTCCATACCGTGCTCCTGCAACAGGTTCCCCTCGCTCTTGCCACAGACCCAAAAAGCACGAACTCAAGGGAACGAGTCTTCAGGTTGTGAATTATTTCTATCTTTCAACGCAGGATCATTTCGTTCGCATGTGATTTTAACAGCTAGGCAAGGACCAAGAGATGGCATCGATAACTTCCAAGGGCGATCAAGATAGGCAAGTTCCCAACCCTGATGAGGAGATGTCGCCTCCAATCCTGGCAACCACCTTAGTACCTTAGATTTCATCCTTGCCACGTGGCCCACAAAGCTATATCTCAAGTGTGTCGATGACTGGCACAATATAAGGGCTTCGAGATTTAATTTCAAGAGACGGCTACAGGCATCATGGGCGCCGTGACTTCGAGGAGTCGGTAAGGTGAGGGATGCGGAATCTGTGTCCTAAGATTCAAAGTCGCTTCTGGCAGTAGTTGGATGAACCCGGTAGGCGACAGCAATGAGTTTGCCACTGGTATTTCGACAAGCTGGAGGATGATGACTCGATTGCTACCTCGGCGCGAGCACAGCGAGGAAAGTTCCTCTAAGACCTCAACTTTCTCGATCGAGCACAAGTCGTGTTTCAATATCTGTTCATTGGCTGGCTTTCCAGGCGCGGAGATTCTCATTACGTTTATGGTCTTAATCACTAGCACTCTAATCGTTTTCGAATGTTCACCGACGCTCAAGACGACAAATATTCGAACTTCGTTGTGCTTGACAGTAAGCTTCTGGTGCCGCCAATCGAGTCAGTGATGGCGAGAACCCCAGCAGCGCCCCAAAGCATCAAAGTCCGACGACCAAATCTCTCGACTGTGAAAACAGCCACCCATGAAACAATGAAGTATTCTGTTCCGTTGCACGCGGTAATAAGCTTGGCCAATCTTTGGCTCAATCTGGCCTTGTCCTGTAGGACGTTAGGGATGTAGTATGTGATGAGATTGATCTCGCTGATTTGGTGGAACGTCTGGTTGACATAAGTCAGAACGGTTCGATGAAGTGTCGATCTGGACCCATTGCAAAGAGATCTTTGAAACTTCCTTTTTACATCTCAAGTACAATATCTTTGATAACCGTGAATCTGGAATGGACGAGTTGACTTTCTTCCGGTACGTCGCTCAGAGGTGCAAAGACTCTCATTGACTCGGGTTCCTTGCGGTTCAGAACAAGCCACTATGAGAGCTTTAGTATGTATGTCGAACAGTGGAAAAATTCTGGTGAAAGGATTGGCTCACTCTTGGACCTTCTGGGACTTAATACGAAAGCTGGAATCAGATTAGCATCGAAGTCTTAATTCTTAGCCACACACTTCTTGCCAAGAATGATGAAACAGAACACGATTTGGAACGCCAACGGAAATCTCCAAGAGACGCAATTTGGATCCAGGAAGTGAAACCCGAAATCAGCCAATATGCTATTATTAGGCCTCCAGTAATCTACAAACAGCTAAAGCCAGTATCTACGTATCACAGTCAAACACGTCGAGATATTCGCACAAGTAGGGCGGGGTATTCTGGAAGTTCGGACAAGAGAAGAACGAAAACCTGGGCTTGCCAGAGAACCCCCAATCATGAGTAACGAAAGTGTATATGCATTTCCTAGATACTGACGTGTCAAGAAATGAATAGTAGTATGAATCTGAAAAAGAGCTGATCCATCACTGTGTACACTCAAATCCAGAGATGTGATATGTCTTCTTCACTACTTCTTCATACAAGTTCACACAGGCCTCACAAAATACATAAGGTGGTATCCTCACTCACGATGATGATAACTTCTGACAGTGTAATGTAAAGACTATGAGAAATCCTGGAGAAGTTACTACAATCAAGCATCGAGATCTCGGCCGGGCCGGGTGTCACGGGGCCGTGCGCAGCCGACTACCCCGGCTTCTTTCTTCATCGACTTCATCTTACACGTTTTCCTACTATTACAGAATGAACATCCGTCACGAGCAACTACCTCCTTTGTCCTCACAGGGAGAGTATTATGACCTCGGATCCTTCCGTCGGTCTATAACCACCAGCAGCGAAGATACTCAGAAGTGGTTCGATCGGGGCCTCGTCTGGACGTATGCCTTCAACCATGAGGAGGCAGCGAAGTGCTTCGAGAGGGCCATCGCCAATGACCAAGGATGTACGATGGCATATTGGGGGCTTGCTTACTGCCTCGGACCAAATTACAATAAACCATGGGATGTCTTTGATGACGAAGACGTGGCCACGACCGTAAATCGAACTCATCTCGCAGCCACGCAAGCGAAGGCAAATGCTGCTACAGCTTTACCAGTTGAGCGTGCTCTCGCCGATGCCCTTCAGTTCAGGTGCCCGCAGGAGTGGCCTGCCACAAACTTCTCAATATGGAATCAGCAGTATGCAGAAGCAATGGAATCTGTATACAGAGACTTCCCGGGTGATCTTGACGTTGCGGCACTATATGCCGATGCACTGATGAACTTGACGCCATGGCAGCTGTGGGACTTGCCAAGTGGAAATCCTGCTGCAGGAGCACGCACTTTAGAAGCAAAAGAGATTCTTGACCGCGCGTTATCTCAAGAGAATGGACTTCGCCACCCAGGCCTATTGCATCTATATATCCATCTCATGGAAATGTCTGGCATACCCGAAACAGCACTTACGGTAGCTGATCATCTCCGCGGCCTTATACCAGATGCTGGACATCTGAATCATATGCCTTCACATCTCGACATCCTCTGTGGCGACTACCGGCGAGCGATTGCCTCGAACTCAGAAGCAATTCGCGCTGATGAGAGATTTCTCGCCCGAGAAGGACCTCTGATTTTCTATACTCTCTACCGATCACACGACTACCACTTCCGGATCTATGCTACCATGTTCTCGGGGCAATCTAAGATTGCTCTTAAAACTGTAGCACAGCTGGAAGAGTCAATTCCAGAAGGCTTGCTCCGCGTAAAGTCCCCGCCGATGGCAGACTGGCTGGAGGGCTTTCTGAGCACGCGTATCCACGTTCTTGTTCGATTTGGACGCTGGCAAGAGATTCGGAATTTAGAGATCCCTCGGGATCCAGAGCTCTACTGCGTAACTACGGCGATGATTCATTACGGAAAGAGTGTTGCATTGGCAGCTACTAGAATGGTTGATGAAGCACAGAAAGAACGCAAGTTATTCCGTAATGCAGTGACTAGAGTCCCACCTTCTCGCACATTATTTAATAACAAATGCATCGACATTCTAGCCGTCGCTGGGGCAATGCTTGACGGCGAGCTTGCCTATCGCCAGGGTAATTTCGACCTTGCTTTCAAAGAGTTACTACGATCTATCTCTCTTGATGATGCACTTCCTTATGATGAGCCTTGGGGATGGATGCAGCCAACTCGACACGCCTACGGCGCACTCCTGCTCGAGCAGGGTCACGTTGAGGAGGCAGCAGCTGTTTACAGTGCAGATCTTGGAATGGACAATACTCTGCCGCGTGCTCTGCAGCATCCGAATAATGTTTGGGCTTTGCATGGCTATCATGAGTGTTTGATGAAGTTAGGCCGGGTGGCTGAGGCCAGGATCCTGGAACCGCAGTTGAGGTAGGCAGTTGCGATTGCAGATATCCCTATTCGGTCATCGTGCTTCTGTCGACTGGAAAGACCAAATTAACTAATCAAGATGCATGAGAAGCCAATTTGGCTTCCATTATTGCTAAGCAGATTCTATTTGAACTGAGGCTACTCAGTTCGGACGATTTGGCAGCATCCTTGAGATGAAAACATGGTTCACTGAGCCGATAACTCTAGAACTCATATAGAGTGACCCAAGTCTCTCACAAATCAACCCTATACCTCTTCCTTAACCCCTCTCCATACCGATAGAACATCCAAGGCAACGGCAACATAGCCAAAGTAATAAAGGCCAACAACGAGTTCCCCCATCCCAGACCCATCTTGGCATACATACCCCTCCCAGCCAACGGAATCACAGCACCCATCAAGCTCCTCAAAATTGTACTAGCAGCCAACGCACTCGCGGAGTAATTTTCATACGCATCAAAAAGATACGTCTGGATACACAACACAACAGGCAGGTATCCAAACCCAACCAACACGTTACCGAGAATAGGAACAATCCAGTGCGTTTTCGCCTGTGCCGACCAACCATACCAAAACAAACCAGCCGAAATGAAAATCGTGGCAGGAATCATTGGTAGGAGTCGATACTTTGGCTTCAATTCTCCTCCTTTTCCTGCTTTGGAATTCAGGATTCTATCGGAGATAGAACCGAAGATAATGATGGAGATGACGAGGCCGGTTTCGAGGCCGAGAAAGCTGAGGCCGTCGGCGCCGGTGTTCCAGTGGTATTGCTCGGTGAAGACTAGGCTGAAGGTTGTGAAGAGAAGGTAGAGGCAGCCGAAACAGAGGCCTTGGAAAATGGAGAGGGAGCGGACAATGGGGGAGAAGAGGAGAAGTTTAACGGGGCGGACGATGGCGCGTTTGAGTTGCTCAATGTTGGTAAGGCCGCTGTCGAGCTTGGATTTTAGGGAGGGGTTTTGGTTTGCTTTCTGAGGCGTAAGGTCTTCTGTTGGAGGATTGCAGGCGCGTATGTTTCACTCATGAGAAAGAAGAAGAGCATTGTGGTAAGCCCGGCCTAATTTGATGGTTAGTGGAAGTGTGAGTGCGAGGTGAGTTCAGTTGAGACGGAGAAGCCCTACAGCGATGACGATCACCCAGAATACCCATCTCCACCCTACAGCTTCCGCTAGATAGCCTCCAGCAACAGGTCCAACGACGGGTCCAAGAAGAGGTCCGATCCCGAATAGTGCCATCGCTGCACCCCTCTTCTCTTGTGCAATGAGATCAGATATGGTCCCACCACCATTTGCCAACGGCGAGCTGCCTGCTGCCCCAGCTAAAAATCGAAATCCAATAAGCATATTCAAGTTGCTGCTCACTGCACAAGCAACTGTGAATATTACGAACAGGATATTCATGACAGAGTAAACGGGGAGTCGGCCGTATATCTCAGAAAGAGGAGCTAGAATCATGGGTCCCATTGCAAAACCTAGGACGTAAATTGAGACGACGAACGATGCAAGTTCATCATTGTTGGAATGGAACTCTTGCATCAATTTGGGTACTCCAGGTGCGAACATTGCTGATGCAACAGGTGTGATGAAGCATAGTAGGCTGACTAGACTGACGTTGATGTTCTTCTTAAGGGAGCTCCAGTTTCGAGGATTTTGAGGATTTTGAGGATCTTTCGGACCATCCCGCCGGACAATATTTGGATCCTCTGGTTTTTCACAGGTATTACCTTTATTGAGAAGAGTTTCCGACCTTGATCCCTTCTCAATGTCAAGGACTGGATGAAGAGCATCTGAACTCATTGTGAATGGCATGTATTGAGTGTGTCGGTAATGTTGATCCAGGTAAATTTGTTTCTTTGGAATCACTTTCCTCTTCGATGTGGCTTGGACTCCTTTACGCCTGCACAAGTTCGGAAGTCTCGGCGTGGCGGCAACTATTATTCTAGAAATACAGTAGTCAGATCAGAATATTTCTGCCATAGATGCTCTAATCAGTGAATTGATAGAGACGGATTATTTTTCTCCGGAGTGCGAACTGTGCAAAGAGGTGATATTAGGTATCTTGTCAGGCCACGGCTCATCACGTGAACATGGCCATCACTCCACATTCTGCATCATGACAAACACCGAGGGTTATCATACCAGCAGACTAGCAACACTCACCAGGCTCTTAGTACTAATAGTTGAGGATAGTCCTTTCTAATTCACCTCCGTGATTAGATAGTCATTTGAACTATCAAGACCGGAGCAGGTTTCGTATTGACGGGTCTGGCTGACAACTTCTGACACGAACATCGTTGAGTACTGGTTCACTCTAAAACTAGGCGGAGTTCAAGACAGCCAATAAACAGTTTCCCATGTATGTGTAACGTATGTTATGATATCATTCTCGAAATTGACTTTCGGATTGTGAAGTTGTAGTCTGTCGAGTTGAG
>Ga0302326_10032909_pt1 | contig 10316 bp, 9 predicted proteins | sample Palsa_T0_3_FD_202264 | JGI IMG/M metagenome (GOLD analysis project Ga0302326, IMG submission 202264) | Peat permafrost microbial communities from Stordalen Mire near Abisko, Sweden - Palsa_T0_3 | ecosystem: Environmental > Terrestrial > Soil > Palsa > Peat permafrost | place: Sweden: Abisko... | reverse complement strand
GAATGGCCCGGGCGTGCACGGTAAAGGCCGCGGCCAGCGCCGATACGCTCACCCCGGCGATCACTGCCCCCATGGCCTGCGGACCCATGAAACGGATGACCGAGCGATACAGACCCAGGAACCAGAAGGTCATGACCGCACTGGCAACGGCAGTCACGAAGATAGCGCCGCAGGTGGCGACATCTACCGCCAAACCCTCCTGCTTCAACGCGATCGCCGCCCACAGGCATAGCGGCAACATGATCGCATCTGCGGCCACCATGATCAGCTGCTTCGCGGCCCGCGGCAGCGATATGAGCCACTTGGTGACTGACGAGATTCTGCTGGCCCCGAGCTTATCCATTATTGGTTTAGATTCACTCCTGACTGGGGCTAATTCCACTCGCGCGGCTCCTGCGCAGGCTCGCGACTGTGCGCCGAGTCGCCAATTCAGCCGAGTACGCTACACAAACCATTGTAATCTCGATAGTAACCAAAGGCCTAAGGTCGTGCTTCCGTAAATCCTACAGGGTGACTTTCGCGCAACATCTGTGTAATGCGAACCCACGGTCGCTCGCGGCTGAATATTCGCGCAACGTTTCATGTCCTCGCCGGTTGACAGCACGGCAGGAGACGTTCGGCTTAGTCACCGGCTGGCACTGTGCGCTAGGCAACATTGGCCTTGCTCGATCATCGAGATTGTGCAGTAGGTAACATTCAGCTACGCATCAGACCTGCCGGCCCCCGCGGCGACGGCCGCCACGCACAGAGGCAGCAGTGCCGTCAAGCTCACGAGTGGGGCATGCCCCGGCGATTTGATGGTCGCTATGGCCCAGGGCAGGCACCAAATGAGATTGATACTCATATAAACCGCCGTGACCCGCCCATGAGATGACCAGCGCCGCGCCAGGCGCTGGTAGACATGCAATCGATGTGCCTCGTAGATCCTTTGGCCCCGAAGCAGGCGGGTCAGCAGGGTTATGGATGCGTCGACGGCGAACACGCCGTTGAGCACCAGCCAGGTCCACACGCTCACTGATCCCCGACTGCTGCTCGCCAGTGCGCCGGCGATGAGCCCGAAACCGATGAAGCCGCTGCCTACGTCTCCCATGAATATCCGCGCAGGCGGCGCATTCCAGATCAGAAAGCCGGCCGCAGCGCCCGCCATGGCCACGCACGGCAGCAGCGAGGTATCGATTCCCTGCCCCATGCCAGACACGAGCACACCCGCCAGCACCACGAAGAGGCACTGCGCCGATGCCAGGGCATCAATGCCGTCCATGAAATTGAAGAGATTGATGGACCAGACCGCCGCCACGCTGCCGAGGACCCAGAACAGCGGCAACCATCCCGAAGTAAGCCCCAGCGAGGCCAGGACTGCCGGCGCGTCGACCGCGTTGAGCAGCAGCAGCGCTGCGAGCAGGTGTACCCCGGCCCGCAGCGTCGCCGACAGATCCTTCAGATCGTCCAGAAGCCCGACGCCGGCGACCAGCCCGCCGCCCAATAGCCATGCCAGCGCCAGGGGCGTGCGTATGGCCTGCAGCATGACCCCGATCACCACCGCCACGAGCGTGATGAGTACGATGGCGATGCCGCCGCCCCGGGGGGTCGGATTGGCATGCGAACTGCGGCTGTTGGGCACGTCCAGCAGTCCGCGTCGAACGACCGCGCGCCGCACGATCCCGGTCAGCAACCAGCCAGCAAGCAGCGCTCCCGCAAAGAAACCGGCGATCAAGCGCCGCCCCCTGAGATGTACCAGCGCACTGTCCGGCGGATGCTCTCCTCGACCGAGAGCGCTGGAGACCAGGCCAGCTGCTGGCGCGTCGCTGCAATATCGACCGTCAGGGAGTTGCACAGTCTGGCGATCTCGTCGGCGCGCCCGAACATGCCGCCGCCGATCCGAAGCAGTGCCACAGGCACCGGCAGCAGCCGCACCCTGCGCCCCATGACTGCACCGATCCGAGCTATGAGTTCAGGCGTCGACAGGTCCAGCCCGTCCGAGACGAGCCAGGTCTTGCCGGCCGCGCCAGGGTGATCCACGACCTGCGTCAGCAGATGCGTCAGGTTCCAGATACTGCTCATGCTGCGCGAATTGTGGATGGCCCCCAGAGGCATCGGCCAGCCTTTCTCTACCCACCGCAGCAGGCGCAGAAAGTTTGCCCGCACGCCCGGCCCATAGACCAGTGGCGTGCGCACTATGACTCGAGCTGGAGGCGACGTCGGCTCTACCTCCATGACGTGCTTCTCGCCCAGCCACTTCGAGATGGCGTAGGCGTCGCGCGGATTGGGTGGGTCCAGGGCGGTATATGCCCGGTCGGCAAGCCCTTCGCCATTGACCTTTATGCTGCTGAGGTAAACGAACCGACGCACGCCCGCCCTGACAGCGGCGCGAACCAGCCCCTCGGTACCCTCCGCATTGGTGAGCTGGTACTGCTCTGAGGCCAAGGCGGGGCTCATGGCATGGGCCTTCGCCGCCAGATGCACCACCGTATCGATGCCATCCAGGGCACGACCCCAGTCGGTCGCCTGCGAAATGTCCCCGACCAGCACGCTTTGCGCCACATGTTCGGGCAATGACCGCTCGACGTGCAGCGCCGCGCGCACCGTGAATCCCAGCCCAGCCAGGGCATGGCAAACGCTTCGCCCGACGAAGCCGGTCGCACCCGTAACCAGTATTTGCCTCATGGTGTGCTGTTGACGGCGCCGCAGGAACCTGGATACCGTGCTCCTGCAATGCTCACGAGTAAGCGCGCAGCAGGTAGCGCAGCGCGCTCGCGACATGCCAGCGCATGTGCCTCAGATGCCGGTGGCTGGCGCGCTGGGCGTCATGCACGACCACCGCTGCCGGCTGCAGTACTATCGACCATCCTCGCGCCCGCAGACGTCGACAGATATCGACGTCCTCATAGTACATGAAGAAGCGCTCATCGAAGCCTCCGACCGCCGCAAAGGCCTCGCGCCGAAAGACGATGAACATGCCCGCCAGCCAGTCCACCTCAAAAGGCTTGCCCGCATCCAGCAGCAGCTGGTAATCGAGCGTGCGCACCCGCGTGGCCACCCGCCGCAGCAGGCTCAAGGTTGTGGGAAATCGGCGCGCACTGTCCTCATAAGCGCCGCGGCTCGAGCGCACGGCTGGGCCCACGGCGGCAATCGTGTCGCGCTCGAACAGTTGCACCAGCGATGCCAGATCGGCGTTTTGCGCCCGAATGTCCGGATTGACGACGGCGAAGAAGCCACCCCGCGCGATCCCGAAAGCCGCGTTGTGATTGGCGCCGAAGCCCTTGGGCGAGGCATTCTCGATGATGCGCACCGGGAACGGATGCTCGACGGCCACTACGGCGCCAATGCCCGCTTCCGGTACATTGACCGTGACGATCACCTCGAACGACACGCCGCGGACACCGGCCAGGTCGCGCAAGAGCTCAGCAATCATCGGACCATGGCCATGGCTGACTACGGAGACGCTCAGCACCGGTTGTGCTCCGGCATCCAGGCTGTCACCGGCCGCCAGCGCCCGGCCGATCAATCTAGTCCCCCGTTGCCGGGCGCATCGCCGCGCGCACAAAGAAACCGTCTGCCTGCAGGAGCCGGCCGCTGCGCGGGTCCCGGAAACCCGGAATGATACTGAACAGCTCAAAGCCGATGGATTGCACAAAAGCAATCAGTTCCGTGAACGTGGGAGCCCCCTCATACAACGGCAGCAACGACAACTCCAGCTGAATCGCGACCGTACGGGGCAGCAAGTCGGTCGCGCCCTGCAGCACTTGCAATTCGTAGCCCTGTGTATCCACCTTGATCAATAGCTGCCCAGCTGGTGGCAACAGCGCCGGCACTAATTCGTCGAGCCGCTCGACCGCCACTGTCAGTTGCCGCACATATCTTGACTCAGGCGCCGCATCCAGATGCGCGCCCAGCATCGGCAGCACACTGCTGCTGACCAGATTCGCCGATACGTTCATCGCCAGCTGCCCGCGTTGGGTTCCCAACGCCGCGCAGGGCGCAACTAGCCATCGCCGACCTTTGCGCATTGCGTGCGCCGCCAGCTTCTGGTGCACTGCCGGGATCGCCTCAAACGAAATAACAGTGCCCTCGAACCCGGTTTCGAACACCAGATCGCCATACTGGCCGACATTGGCGCCGACATCGAGCACGATCGTGGCGCCGGTCGATATCAGGATTTTTTTCAGTATCTGATGCTCAACGTGCGCGTTTTCGAAGCGCTGGACCTCCCACCCCAGCTTCCGCAGCACGCGCTGAACGAGGCTTTTGATTGATAGAATGGACAAGAGACTCTCGCACTAAATCCGCACTACACAGTCAGCGCCGCCGGCCGCTATAGGTATAGCTGATATTTGCCTTCGTACTTGATGAAAAGCTTCCTGAAGTATTCCAGCGCATCCTCCGGCCGAAGGCTCGGCACGTGTTCCATTTCGGCGTTCCACGAGAACAGCTTCCGCCTATCAGGCTTGTCGACATAGCCCGACCGATAAGCTTGTTCGGGTGTCAGAGCCGGTCTTTGGCAGATTTCCGCCGGCACAAGCAGCGCGTTATTGTAGAAAAGCTGTATCAGAGAGTAATCGAACCGAATGCATAGCTCGTGCAGTTTGGCGATACTCTGCCCGTAGAAATGATCCTGCGCCCAGACGAACCCCGGATCCCATTGAACAGTGAATTTCAGTGGCGGTGGAATTTTCTCGTTCACCTCGGCGCATATCAGCGCCGGGCGATAGCGCTCCATGACACGTTCCAAAACGAAATGATCATAGCCGTCGATATCCAGGTTCAGGAACCCGAAATGCCTCGGCGTGTCGTTGGCCTCCAGCAGGGATACGACGTTTATGGGCGTCACCATACACTTCGCCAGATTTACAGTTGGAAATAGCGAGTATGCGTGAGCAAGCCTCGAGAACATCAAGGCGTCGCCTTCCACAGCCAGACCAGACCATCCGTCCTTATACAATGCAAAAGTATTGGACATCATTACGCCGGCACTCGCGGCAATATCGACGCAGAACCTATGCTCAACAGGCAGTTCATCGAGGTAGTTTCTTATCACAAACTGCTCGCCCAGATGCGAGTAGTCGCCGTTCGCTGGGCGCGGGATCGCCGACGGAAGCCGCAGGAGCTCAAATCCCGCGCTTCGGAACAATGCTTTCACGAACCTTCTCATCTCGAGCACTTGGGTAAGTCCTCTGTGCGTCGCTACACGACTGCGCGTTTGAGCCGACGTGCAACCCTAGTTCGCATTGAGGTACCAAACATGCTCTTCGCGGTAAAACCATCCGCATTAGCACTTGCCGCCATGATATTTGGTTCAACCAAAGGCCACTGCATCGCCTCGCACTGGAGGTTGGCGTAAATGCTACTGCCACGGGTGTTGGTGGCCCGCGGTCCGAAACCAATATTGCTGACCAGATTAACTTGTGGCATTACCGCTAGCATTGAATGACACCAGCAGGCCAGCGTCCATTGATAGTCCCAGGCATTGACTAGTCCGCGATGGACACCGTCCAATACCGATCTCCACATGAGACGCTCGCATGGCAGCACGATTCGCTCGAAATCTCCAGACGCGAGGAATTCCGGCCAAAGACGGGCATTCACATCGAAGTATTGCCAAGCCCTTCGCCAACTTGCCCATCCCCAGCAATGCGCGTATTTGCTGAAGTAGTAGCTCCCCTGGCCTATTCTGCGGCCGAACTGGAAATTGTCCCCGGAAATCATCCCTATCCGGCGATCGTCCCGGTAGCGTGTCAGCCGATCCTCGCAAAAGCGAAAGAAGGTCGGATGCGGCACGCAGTCGTCCTCGAGAATGATTGCCTCCGGAACCTGATCAAATACCCAGTCCAGTCCGCTGGAAACCCGCCGTCTACAGCCAAGATTGCTTTCGGAAAAGTTGTCCATGACTTCGCACGGCCAATCCACGTGACTTACTATGGCGCGGGCCTGCGCACACCGCTCAGTCTGGACGGCGTCACCCGACATTGCGCCGTCAGCGACCAGCAGCAGCTTCGGCGGCCGTGCTCTCGATATCTGGGCAAATACCTGAGCCGTAGTTTCCGGACGATTGAAGATGATGAAGGCAACCGGCGTAGTCAAGCGCCAATCGGACATCCATCACCTCTGACTGGGGTCGGCTTCGCGCAATCGTTTGAAAGTCAGCCTGCGGCGCGCACCGCTCAAATGAACCATCGATTCTGCCAGAGCCAACATCGTGAACTCTGCGGTGTTCTTCATCATTTTGACAATATCATCGATGAGATCATCAACGCAATACAACCCGGATCAGCTTACAGAAAGCGCGCTCGCGCCATTGGCCGCCTTCGGCACCGCCACGATATTCTGATAGGCAAACAGCTCGGTAACCAACGGATTTGTGCCGAGCAATATCATTCCCGTCGGCAGTAGCCTGTATAGATCATAATTGCATAAGATCTTGCGGAAATCCCTGAAGAACACGCGACTGACCACATTCATTTCATTAAACTCAAACTGAATTATCCCGATTTTGCCTTCGCGCAATAAACGCGACGCACCGGCCAGCACCGCCAACTCGTGTCCTTCCGTATCAATCTTAAGGTAGTCGACATAGGTGACGTGTTCCATGTCCGCCACCGCGTCCAGAGTCTCCACCGAAACCGTGAACTCAACCACTTGCTGTTGATGAATCTCTGAAATAACGGCCCTATGCAGTGAGGCGTGGGTCGAACCCGAGTAGTCGGCTCGGTCGTACAGCGTCAAACTGCCCTGAGACTCCCCGAGGGCTAAGTTGTGGCACTTCACTCTGCCGTTGAGAAAGGCTCTTGTTGAAAGGGCCATATAGTTTCTCGGGTGAGGTTCAAACGCGTGCACCATCGCCGTTGGAAAATTATCCACGAGCATCCCACTGTACTCGCCGATGTTGGCACCCACGTCAAAGAACACGAGCTTTTCCTTGGTCAGTTTCCTTTTCAACCAGCTCTGGATCAGATGTCGCTCCCCGCTCACTTGGTCGTTTTCAAAGTTCAGCACGCCCAGGCCATGCAGACTGAAATAAAGTAGCGACGAATTAAATCGGCGAAACAGTGGTCGGGCAAACAACTTGCGGTAGAGACGGTGGGCTAATCTCATCATCAGGCGACAGTGACCTTGTTGATTTTAACGGCACAACTCATTGCGGCCCCCGGCGATCCTCAGCGTTCGCCTCGTCAGTTCACCGGGTAGTATTCCATCCAATCGGTAACTATGGACGGCGGATACCAAGTGCCAGTCTTAAAGCCCAGCCAATATGTCGGCGCCATGACTATTTTTTTTGGATTCTGACACATCGCCATTGCCCACCAAGCGAAACTACTCGGCGATATTATGGCATGGTCACAAAGCGCCATAGCCGCAAAATCTTCCAGACTGGAGTCGCCCCGAAAATAGATCACATCCTCGCCGAGATTAAGCATTTTTGCCATGCCGATATCGTCGGAGAACACGATGAACGTAGGGGAGTCAAGGCGCACTCGCAGCTCGTTAATTCGATCTCGATACCACGCAGGAGCAATCAACGTTCCAGCCACGCCCATTATGCTCCAACTGCCATAGTCCGTGAGTCGAATATGTACCGCTACCTTGATCTCGGCTTTAGTCGTCGCGGCAAGCCGTTGTTTTGCGCTTGCGATCAGCGCCGCTTTTATTTGGAGCGGCGCTTCTGCTGAAGCGGGATCCTGGAAGAAACCATCCACAACGAAGCAACTCCGCAGCGACCCGGCGATTTTGCGCACTGTGGTGGATTCGACTGCAAAGGTACCGGCAATCAATTCAGACTCCGTCCTCAGGGAACCGATCAGGCGCCTGCGTTCCGCCAGGCGAACCACGAGATCAAGCCGGTAACTCACGTGGCGCGCAACGCTGCTCGCACCGGGAATGACTTTGAATCGAGAAGCTCGTTGCAGTAGCTCAAAGGCATCGTTGCTGAACGAATACACTCGATCATCCGGCGAGGTGTAACGAAGAATAGCGGCATATTGGAACAGAAGATTGCCTAGCCGCCCCTGGTTGAGCCAGTAGAATACAGTCATTCTCTATCTACGACCGCCGTCGCCTCTCTCGGCCATTTGTCACCACCCACATCGCGCGGCATTATCGTGCTGAAATGACTAAGGAGTGTCTGCTAGGGAAGCTCTGCACAAGCCGGTGCGAGCGCAGGATGTGAGCAGATAAGGATGGCGGAAGTCATGAAATCGGGTCGGGGAAGAGCACGCCAAGGCGATCTGCGGATGTTTTTTGGTTCCGAAGCGCCTGATATGCAAATCGCATCGACACGTCCCCTACGCCGGCAACAATCGTCGTCTGACCAGATACAGATTGGCCAGCGCGAAGGCCGTGAACAGGCGGGCGGTATTCTTCGCCAGACCCCGATAGCGCAGCTTGGTGAAGCCCCACAAGCTCTTGACGACATGGAAGGCATGCTCGCCTCGAGCACGGATGGAGGAGCGTACGCGGTTGAGCCGCCGGTCGTGCTCACTCAATGGCCGAGTCGGGTGCGGCCGGCGGTTGACTCGGTAGCGCACCCCGTGTTCGCGGGCCGCGGGCCGATGCATCTCGCTCCAGTAAGCCTGATCCCCGTAGAGCTCACGCTCCTGGCCATGCAACAGCTTAGGCAATTGGCTGAAATCAGATTGGGCCGCATGCGTGGTCACCAGGGTATGGACTAGGCCATTGAGGTCGGTCCCCACGTGAGCCTTCATGCCGAAGTGCCACTCTTTGCCCTTCCTCGTCTGGCGCATCTCCGGATCGCGTGCCTTGGCCTCGTTCTTGGTCGAGGGCGGTGCCTCGATAATCGTCGCATCCACGATCGTGCCGGACTTGAGCAGCAAACGCTTCTGCTCGAGCAGTCCGCGCACCAGCCCGAAGATCTGCTCGGTCAGGCGGTGCTCTTCGAGCAGATGCCGAAAGCGCAGGATCGTGGTCTCGTCCGGTACCGCGTCCTCCACCAGCTCGATGCCAGCAAAGCGGCGCATCGACTCCGAGTCATACAGAGAATCCTCAGCGGCCGGATCCGACAGGTTGAACCACTGCTGCATGAAGTAGATGCGCAGCATGCGCTCCATCGGCATGGGCTGCGTACCGTTGCCGGCCTTCGGGTAGCGCGGCTCGATCAGTGCCAGGATCGGCGCCCAGGGAATCACCGCGTCCATCTCGCTCAGGAAGCGCTCTCGGCGCGTGATCTTGCCCTTCTTGTCCCACGCCGCCGATGCAAAAGTCGTCTGCTTCATGCCGATCCTCAGGCTCTGCGCGTCAATGCTCGCTGCACGCATTATCGTTCAGTCTCAAGCACCTGTGCAGAGCTTCCCTAGAGGCGTGGCGTGCTGGCCTGCAGGCCAATCTAGCGCCGTTGCGCAGGCGGCCGCGAGTCTCTATGGAGTCACAATGATATTGATTTAACTTGAATGGGTTGTCAAACGACATCAGCGCCTCGTATTTCCCACGTAGGCTGATGAGATCTTTAGCAATCTCGACTATGCTTCCGCCGCGTGTTCCGATCCGAACTATGACAATGAATAAGCAGATGCACACACAAGCAGACTTAGGCTCATTTAAAAAAAACATCTACTCGCAATTTGGCGAAGATGGCGTCATTGAAGAGATATTGAAGAGAATAAGTTCCTCCGCTAGCACCAATGGCTGGTGCGTAGAATTTGGCGCCTGGGATGGTATACATCTATCAAATACATGCAATTTGATAAGAAATAAAAATTATAAAGCCGTCTTAATCGAGGGCGACAAAGATAAGCATGAGCAGCTTAAAACAAATATACCCCAAGATGATGTTTGGAAATTTTGTAGATTTGTAACATTCGAAGGCGAAGATACTTTAGACGGTATCTTAAGTACGACTCCAATACCGGAAGACTTCGATTTTTTATCCATCGATATCGATGGCTGTGACTACTACATATTTGATTCCCTGACTCAATATCGTCCCAAAATTATCTGCATTGAATTCAACCCAACAATACCAAATGAGGTTGAATTTGTTCAACCCAAGGACTTCCGCACTAAGCAAGGTGCAAGTGCAAAATCTATCATAAAGCTCGGCAACAAAAAGAATTACTCCTTGGTTGCGGTGACTGAATGCAATGTTTTTATGGTGAGAAAAGATTATCAGGAGATTGTAATCGGAAGAGAGCCGGCCGATCTCAATCAGCTTCGAAGCGACACGCGGTCAAAAGTGTTTTTATTCGTCGGCTTTGACGGGACCATTCTATCTAACAAGGAGGAGTTATATCTTGAGTGGCACGAGATTCCTATGAAAACTAATTGCATTCAATATCTCCCCCGTTACTTAAGAACCTACCCTTTGGACT